>Ga0182024_10023711_pt1 | contig 10961 bp, 7 predicted proteins | sample P32metaG_FD_120480 | JGI IMG/M metagenome (GOLD analysis project Ga0182024, IMG submission 120480) | Permafrost microbial communities from Stordalen Mire, Sweden - P3-2 metaG (Illumina Assembly) | ecosystem: Environmental > Terrestrial > Soil > Wetlands > Permafrost | place: Sweden: Stordalen... | reverse complement strand
TGCTAGCTGCGAGTTAACCGGGGATTTTTGAACTTGAAAAATGCCGAGCAACAGCGATCCATTGCTCGTCCGACACAGAAATAGCGTTTACCGCGGATAAATTAAGCTAGCTTCAAACCACTGTCCCTAGTCCCTAGTCCCTAGCCCCTAGCCCCTAGTCCCTAGCCCCTGCTTCATGCCTCCACGATTCATCCTTGGTATACATTCGGGCCACAACGCCAGCGCTTGCATCGGCGATGAGTCGGGTTTGATCTATGCCGTTCAAGAGGAACGACTGCGCGGCGAAAAAAACTACTGGGGCACCCCAACGCAAGCGATCCATGCATGCTTGCGGCACGTCGACGCTACCGCGGCCGACGTGCATGTCATCGCGCATGGAAGCACGCAGGCCCATTGCAAATACCATAGTCGCGAGGATGTGCTGCGAGCCTATCGACGGCAAAAGTCGGTCCTGGGCAAACTGCGGCAGCGGATCGCCGTGCCGTTGTTCATTGCGCTGCGGCCTACTTGGGGACGAGACCGTTTGAAGGCTGATCTGGAGGGAGCGGAGTTGGGCAGCATCCCGATCACCTATCACGATCATCATCAAACGCACGCGGCAACCGCCTATTACGGGCTGCGAGCCAGCTCGGTCGAGAAATATCTGGTGTTCACTTGCGACGGCGACGGCGACGGCCTTTGTGCCACGGTGCGCGTCATGGGGGGCGGCGAGGATCGACTGGTCGCTTCCACTCCCTGGGATAATTCGCTCGGGGCCTTGTATTCGTGGGTCACGTTCGGAATGGGTTTCGTTCCGCTGGAACATGAATACAAGTTGATGGGCATGGCGCCGTATGCGTCGGATCATGCGGCCGCGGAAACGGCCAAAATCTTCGCCACCTATCTGCAACTCGATTCCACCGGCCTCGAATTCCGCCGCCGCACGCTCCGCCGCACCAATGATCTTTCCGAAAGCCTTGTCCGCGACCTGAAAGGGAAGCGGTTCGACCACATTTGCGCCGGCTTGCAACGGTTCACCGAAGACCTGCTCTGCGAGTGGACCGCCGCCGCGGTGAAGGCCACCGGAGTTCGGCGCGTGTTGGCCGCGGGCGGCGTGTTCATGAACGTCAAAGCCAACAAGCGAATCGCCGAATTGGAGGGCATCGAATCGTTCGAAGCGTTCCCATCCTGCAGCGACGAAACGCTTTCGATCGGAACCTACTACCTGGAAGCCGCGAAGCGATACTCGCCGGATCGCCTGCCGCCGCTGAAGCACTTTTATTTGGGCGACGATCTGGACGAGAAAGAGACGGCCAATGCGCTGCGACAGTCCGGCTTTCAATTTTCGCAGCCGGCCGACATGGCCACCGCGGTCGCGGAGATTCTCGCTGTTGGGCAGCCGGTGGCTCGCTGCGCCGGTCCGATGGAGTTCGGCGCCCGGGCGCTCGGCAATCGTTCGATTCTCGCCGATCCGCGAAACCAAGACGTGGTGCGTGTGATCAATCAGATGGTAAAAAAGCGGGATTTTTGGATGCCGTTTGCTCCGATGGTCATGGCCGCTCGACAAGATGAATACCTCCAAAACCCGAAGCGGCTGACCAGCCCGTACATGATGATGACGTTCGACACTCGCGATAATTTCCGCGAGATGATTGCCGCGGTGCATAATGCCGATTTGACTTGCCGGGCTCAAATCCTCGAGCGCGATCAGAACCCGCCAATGCACGACATTTTGCAGGCGTTCGCCGAACGGACCGGGCGCGGCGTGATTCTCAACACCTCGTTCAATTTGCACGGCTGGCCGATCGTCCGAACCGCTGCCGATGCGCTGCATGTGTTCCGCAGTTCCGGGCTGGAATACCTGCAGGTTGGGCCATATCTGGTTTCAAAGGGGAATGGGAAGCCGTCCTGATTCGCAGGTTGCGATGAGTGCGCTAAACCGCTTACTTCGTGCGCGGCTCTATACGGCGCGAAAGAGTCTGCATCCATGAAACCTCGACTGATGGATCATCTGGTCTGTCCGCTCGATCGAACACCGCTCGAGCTGCATGAATGGGAAGGCGCCGAACAGCCATTGACCGGCGAACAACAGGCGCGGGCCGAGCGTCGGGGAATTGATCCCGCCTCGCTAGCGCGCGAGATCGTGACAGGCGTTCTCGTCAACCGGTCGCGCGGGATCGTTTATCCGGTTTATCAGGGCATTCCGCGTTTGCTGACATTTCCGACTGGTGTCGCTCGCACATTTGCCGAGTTGCATGGTGAACGATTGCGAAGCGAGCTGCCCGAATGCTCGCTTCCAAATCAGCCTGCCATGCCTGGGGAAAACGATGTGCTGCGCACATTTTCCAGCGAATGGGTCAACTACGATTGGGACGGCCAGTCGTACTGGAATCTGACTCCCGAAGCTTGGTTTCGCTGCATGCGATTTGTTTTGCGGCTGGATCGCTTTCCGCTCGATGGACAACTGGTCCTCGAGGTCGGCATGGGGATCGGTGGCGTTGCCGATTATTTGGCGCGGGAAGAAAATTGCGAGACGGTTGGAGTCGATTTGGGTCACGCGGTCGACGCCGGTTACCGACATTTCGGGCGGAATCCGTTCTTGCACGTCGTGCAAGCGTCGGCGTTTGCGCTGCCGTTTGCCGATCGGCGATTCGATTTCGTGTACAGCTTCGGCGTTATTCACCACACGTTCTCGACGAAGACCGCCTTCGACGGTCTGACCCGCCTGCCGAACGACCATGGCCGGCTGTATGTCTGGGTATATAGTCCACACGACGAGAACCGCACCCTGAAACGGCGGATGCTGATGGTCACGGAGCGGCTTCTGCGTCCGATCGTGTGGCGGTTGCCGGAGCGGGCGCAAAGCGTCGCGCTGGCGCCGCTAGTGCCGCTCTACATGGCGCATCAATGGTTTCGATCGTTGCGGCATCAAAACGGCGCGGTGCGGTATGGGGTTCGCGAGGCGCTTCACGCGGCCCGCGATCGGTTTACGCCCCGATATATTCACCGTCACAGCGAAGAAGAAGTCTGCGATTGGTTTCGCGAAGCCGGTTATAGTGAGCTGTCGCGCGGCAGCGAGCGGCCGCGACCCGATTTTGTTCCCATCGCGTTCACCGCCTCGACGGGCGTGAGCGGCATTCGGCAATAGTGAGCGACCGAATCAACCATGTGCGGGATCGCGGCTCGGTTCCGTTTCAATCGAGGGGAGGTTTCCCCCGACGCGATCGTGACCAGGAGCGGCAAGAGCCATTGCCGCGCGAGGCACGGAAGAGAGCTCATTGGAATGCGCTGCTCCGTCTTGGAGGCGGACCCTCCGGCCGAGGGCTTGAGCTGGCCTTTCCAACCATATATTCATCAAATGGGCCGCCAAGAAACTGGCGCCCGTCGCCGCGCTGAAACCGATCACGGACCAAAACGGCGAGGGCACTTCTCCGGGCGGAGTGTTCCGGAGCAACAACTCCAGAATGCGATGTCCCAGCAAGGGATGCACGAGGTACAGGCTATAGGAGATCCGTGCCAGATACTGAATCCAACGCCAATTGCAGGTGTCGCGCAATCGGCCCAACTGGCCCAGCGCGAGGATTGCAGCCGCCGTAACGACGCCCACGATCGTTTCCAACGGTGGCCCGCGGACCGCCGTCAGGGCTGTAATGCCGATCAGGCTCCATGCCCACAACGGACGCACTTGTCCCGTCAGTGCCCAGGCCACGCTTACTCCCAGAAAGAAGAGAAACCAATCCGTGATGAACAGCCCCGACATGAATTCAGCGGCCCACCCGGTCGATAGTGCCAGCGAATACGCAACCAACGGAGCAAACACCAGAGTCCGCGCCAAGCCGATCCGTCCTCCGCAAATTATGGCAAGCCGCTGCATCAGCCCAAAGCAAATCACATAGACAAGGTAAAACTGAACTTCCAGGCAGAGGGTCCATCCGACCGTCACGATTGTCGGTCGGTGGAGCAGTTTGTTCAGATACAGAAAATTGATCGGCAGCGTCGTCCAATTCCAAAGGCCGGGCCGCGGCTGGGGAATTCCCGTGACACGTTGGTGTGCATACAGATAGGCATACGTTATCAGAATGATCGTCCAATACGGTGGGTCGAGCCGCAGCGAGCGCCGTAGGGCGAATCTTCCCAGGTATCGCGCCGTCACCCGGACTTGTCCGACCGTGTAAGCGATCACAAACCCGCTCAGCACGAAGAAAATGAATACCCCCTGGTCTCCGTGGGTTATCACCAAGTGGATCGGCCTTGGCAACCTTTCGACCGTGCTCCATTGACTAAGGTACCCGTAAAAGTGGAACAACAATACCGACAAGGCGGCCAGCCCGCGCAATGCGTCGACGAACAAAAACCGACCGGAGTTGGCGATCGCACCGTGTATTCCTGTCGCGAGAGGCGCGGTCGGCGCCGGCAAGGATGAGGCTCCGGAATCATTTTGTGGAACTGGAATGCTCACGACCGCTCGATCTAAGTAGCGGGATGGTCATTGATGGCGACGCCCGGCTTCGACCGTGGAAGGCTAAATTGGCCGTGGGCTGTTTGAAAGAAACGGCCCAAAAACGACGAGCCGCGACGTTGTCGATTGCGGTGCGAACTCGAATGGGACGGGCGGTTGGAGCAGAGCCAATAGTAACTGGCGCTGCCGGCCGCCGCAACCTGAGCTACGACGGCAAAAGGGGTTAGAAGATCATGTGCGGCATCGCGGCTCTGTTCCGTTTCACTCGCCGGGAGATTTCCCCCGACGCGATTCTGCGAATGACCCGTGCGGTGGCCCATCGCGGTCCCGACGGCGAAGGAACGGCCTTTTTCGCTCCGACCGCTACCGGTTTGACGGCGGTTGATCCGCAAAATCGAGATGATTGGCAAGTCGCGTTGGGCCATCGCCGGCTTTCGATTCTCGATTTGAGCGCGGCTGGCCGGCAGCCGATGGTCTACCGCGACTATCTTTGGCTGATCTACAACGGCGAAGTCTACAACTATGTCGAACTGCGCGAGGAACTCGAACGCGCGGGACACACCTTTCATTCGCATTCCGACAGCGAAGTTATCCTCGCCGCATACGATCGATGGGGCACCGCTTGCTTCGAGCGATTTCGTGGCATGTGGGGATTGGTCATCGTCGATTGCCGCAAACGAGTCGCGATCGTCTCCAGAGACCGGCTTGGCATCAAGCCGCTGTACCTCGTCGAATCCGACGGCCTGATTGCCGTTGCATCGGAATTGAAGCAATTCCTGTCGGTTCCCGGTCTGCAACTTCGACCCGACGAAGCGGTGCTGCGCGATTATCTGCTGACGGGATACGAACGCACCGGACATACGTTCTTCGAGGGAATCGCGCCGGTGCCGGCCGGTGTTTGGCTGTCGATCGATTTGACCGACGGCACGGTTTCCTCGCCACATGAATACTGGTTCCCGGACCGAATCGAAGCGACCGTCACCGATTCACGGCAGGCCGGCGAACAGTTGCGCGAGTCGTTGCTCGAAGCGGTCCGCATTCATCTGCGCAGCGACGTGCCGGTCGGGTGTGCGTTGAGCGGGGGAGTCGATAGCAGTTCGATCGCCGGCTGCGTCGGGCAACTCACCGCCTCGCGCCAATGCCTGGAAACCTTTAGCGTGCTGTTTCCCGGCACGCCGATCGACGAGTCCGATTTTGTGCGGCAGATGATCGAGAGCACCCATTGCCGCCCGCATTCCATCACGCCGACGCCGGAACAATTCCTTGCCGATTTGGACCGATTTCTTTGGATCCACGACGAACCGGTGGGAACGGTGGCCCAATACGCCGGCTACGCGCTCGCTCGCTTGACCCGTGCGGCGGAAGTTCCGGTGACGTTGAACGGTCAAGGTGGCGACGAAGTTCTCGGCGGCTATTGGCAATCGTATTTTTTGCACCTGCGCCGCCTGTGGAATTCGAGACATTGGCTGCGGCTGGCAGGGCATTTCGTCGGCTCGGTGTCACCCTGGGGCAACCGCGAACTGCCGCGGCAGGCGCCGCTGATGCTTCGGCGCTATCGCGCACGGCGCGGCGGTGGGCGGCAGTCGCCATCGATAGATGGCGCCGACGGCCGTTCGGCTCAAGCAAAGCTCACGCAATTGCTCGGCATGAACGATCAGCAGCGGCGGGTGTTCGAGATTCGCGAAATGTTCTTGCCGCGATTGCTGAAGTGGGACGATCGCAATTTCATGGCCTTTTCGGTCGAAGGACGATATCCGCTGCTGGACCACCGGCTGATCGAATTGGCGCTCACGTTTCGACCTGAGGCATTGTATTCCTCGGGCTGGACAAAAAGCCCGTTGCGGCGGGCCATGCAAGGCCTCGTGCCCCGATCGGTGCTTTGGCGGCGAACGAAGTTCGGGTTCGAGACACCACAGGATGCGTGGCTCTGCGGCCCCTTGCAGCCCTGTCTCGAAAAGTGGTTGGCCGGCAGCGCTCCCATCTGGGATTATTTCGATCGCGACGTTGCCGGTCGATTGGCCGACGACGTGTGGCGATTGCGAGGTCGACGCGACGAGCCCGGCCAGGCGCTATTGCGATTGTATCTGGCCGATCGTTGGCTTCGGCTGTTTTTTGCCGAAACAGATCGGCAGAGCCTTGTCGGAGCGACCACGGGGAATGGCAACAATTGATGACGGTCTCGATCCAATCACCGTCCGCGAAGCTCAGTTCCCATTCACCGCGACTCTGCATTCTCACGCAATATTTTCCGCCGGAAATGGGCGCACCGCAGGCGCGGCTGTCGGAGCTCGGCGAGCGATTGATCGATTTCGGCTGGGAAGTGGAAGCTCTTACTGCGTTGCCGAATTATCCGACGGGACGTGTCTTTGCCGATTACGACCCGCGTCGTGTCGTGGTCGAGCAGATCGGCCGAATTCGCACGGTGCGCGTACCGCTGTATACGGCAAAGACGGGCTTCACGAAGCGGCTCCGCTCGTATTTTTCGTTTGTGGCATCCGCTTGCCGGAATGGTCCGCGATGGTGCGGTCGGCCTGATCTCTTGTGGGTCGAATCGCCGCCGCTGTTCATCGGATATGCGGCGCGGTATTTGAGCTGGCGCTGGAAATGCCCGTTCGTGTTCAATGTCAGTGATCTTTGGCCGGAGTCGGCGATTCGCATGGGGATCGTCAAGCCGGGAATCGCCACCCGCATGGCCGAGCGATTGGAACGGAAGATCTACCGCAAGGCCGCCGGTGTGACGGGCCAATCGACCGAGATAATCGCGGCCGTTCGAAAATGCGTCGTCGGCGTGAAGGCCGAAGTCATCACCAACGGTGTCGATCCAGCTCGTTTCGGACCGGAGCACGCCGACGCCGCTGCACGAGCGCTGCTGGGTGCCGAGCCCGGGCCGATCTTCATTTTCGCGGGCCTGTTGGGACTTGCTCAGGGATTGGATCAGATTCTCGACCTCGCCGCATCGTTGCCAGCGGAAGTGCCGGGCCGCTTTGTGTTGATCGGCGAGGGTCCGGCCCGCGAGCATCTGTTAGCCCGGGTCGAAAAGGAGCGGATTGCTCGTGTGAAGATATTGCCACCTCAGGCGCGAGAAAGAATCCCGGCGCTGTTGGGGGCGGCAGACGCGGCGCTAATCAGCCTTGGGATGTCAATTCCCGGCGCCGTTCCGAGCAAGATTTACGAGGCAATGGCCTCGCATCTGCCGATTCTGTTGATCGCCTCGGGCGAAGCGGCCCGACGCGTGGAAGAGGCGGCCTGCGGACTCACGGTCGCGCCGGGCGACGCGGTATCTGCTGCGACCGCTTTTCGTCAACTGGCTGCGAATGCCGGGTTGCGCCGTCAGCTCGGCGCCGCCGGCCGACAAGCCGCCGAAACCACATACAACCGCGATCAGATCGCCGAGCAATTGCACCGATTCTTGCTGCAAATGCTTCCCCGGGCCGTCGCCAACGCAAGGAATAATTCGTGACCCGATCGATTGCTTGCGTGGTCGGCGCCAGGCCAAACTTCGTCAAAATGGGGCCGATTTTGTCGGGACTCCGCGCCGCCGATCCACAATTGAGTTCGCTGTTGGTACACACCGGGCAGCACTACGACGAAGCGATGAGCGATCTGTTCTTTCGCCAGCTTGGGTTGCCGGTGCCCGATGTGCATCTGGAAGTCGGCTCAGGCAGTCAAGGCGAACAGACGGCCAAGGTGCTTTCGCGTTACGAGGAATGGCTGCTCAAGGCCGATCCGCGGCCGGCGGCGACGCTGGTGGTCGGCGACGTCAATTCGACGCTCGCTTGCACACTAGCTTCGGTAAAACTGGGAGTGCCCGCGATCCATGTCGAGGCTGGATTGCGAAGCTTCGATCGCACGATGCCGGAAGAAATCAATCGGGTGCTCACCGACGCGATTGCCGAGTTGTTGCTGGTGAGCGAACCGGACGGCGTCGAGAATCTGTTGCGCGAAGGTCGACCGGAATCGGCGATTCGATTGGTAGGAAACGTGATGATCGACGTGTTGCACGCCCAGCTTCCCGCCGCCCGGACACTGCGCCAACCGGAAGCGATGGGACTCGCGCCCCGGCAGTTTGTCTTATGGACGATGCATCGACCGTCGAATGTCGATGTGCCGAAGACGCTAGCTTCGCTCGTGTCCACGATGGCACGAATCGCCGAGCGGTTGCCGGTGGTGTTTCCGGTGCATCCGCGAACGCGAGCCCGGCTGGAAGCGGCGGGTCTGTGGAACAAGCTGGAACAATCGCCCGGAGTTCGTTTGACGCCGCCGTTGGGCTATCTCGAATTCTTAAGTCTTTCGTCGGAAGCGAAGCTGATCGTAACCGATTCCGGCGGTCTGCAAGAAGAGTCGGCGGTGCTGGAGATTCCCTGCCTGACACTGCGGAAGAACACGGAGCGGCCGGTGACCGTTTCGAGCGGCACGAGCACGCTGGTCGGAACCGACGTTGCACTGTTGGAACGACTGGTTGACGACGTTTTGGCCGGCCGCTACAAGCGCGGCAAAGCCCCGACGCTTTGGGACGGCCACGCCGGAACACGAATCGGCACCGAAGTAGTTCACTTCCTAAACTCTTGATGGGTTTGTCGCATGATTGTTGGAATCGTCAATAGCGCATCATCGGCAGCATGAATCGCGACCGCGCCCAAACCATTCGATTGATCGCGGTTGCGGTTGCCACGGTGCTAACGGTGGCTGCCGCGAATTGGCGCGCCACGGCCTATCTTTCCCCTTTGAATGGCGCCAGCGAGCCGCTTCTGAAGAGGCCGGATCGTGTGCAGTTCTTGCCGCATGATCCTTTGAATTTGCCGCCTCCGCTCCCCCCGCCAGAATTCCTGCTGTTGGGGAATTCGCACACGTACATGCTGCCGGGAGTCAATCGTGGGCAGGGCTTGCGGGTCGAGGCGATGAACTCTCGTCGGATCCTCCTGGACGAGCTCATGGTCCGTCTCGAGCAGGCACATCCGGAGCCGGTTGGCTCCTATTATTTGCTCGCTTATCCAAATTTTCTGCCGTACGAAATGCTGACTCGCGTCGCCCAGTTATACCAGCACGGTTACCGACCAAATCTAGTTGTTATTGGCATCACATGGCGAAACGTCGCTCGGGATTCGCAACTTCGGTATGCGGTTCGCCAGGTGTATCGCGAGCCCGGATTCGCCGAAGCGTTTTCGAAGGTGCTCAACGATCCCGCGGTTCATGCGGGTGAGCCGGTGCTCGGTGCGATCGCGTCGGATGTGCGTCGAGTGAAAGCGGACGAGGAACAAGAAAGGGTGCGATCGGACGCGGACCGACTCGATGGCAAACTTGCCGATTGGATTGGACAGCGGCTGACGCTCCTCGGCGACAGCAATAGCCTTCGAGCGCGGATTCAATTGGATTATGTCGACCCTCTGCAAAATGCGATTGTCGATCGCGCGCATAAAGCCTACGAATACAATTTGGTCGAGCCCGACTATCAGTTCAATTTGGATTGCTTGCGAGTGCTGCTCCGCCTGTTTCGCTCGCGCGGATCGCAGGTGATTTGCTATTTGGCGCCGGAACGAACCGACGTGCCGCCGCTCATGGACCCGGCCGGCGAGCAAAGATTCAACGAACAACTGCAACGCGAAGCCGAATCGCTCGGTGCCTTCGTCTTGGATGCGCGGCGGGTGGTTCCCAATGAATATTGGGGCTGGGAGTATGACTCACCGGAACGGTCGCATTTCACCGAACCGGGTCACCAGCGTCTTGCGCAATTCCTGGCCGATGAGATCGAGCGCCGCCATCTTTGGCCTCCGCAACCGAAATGATGAACGGCACCGCCTCCCGAATTCGGTTATTCGCGGTCATCGCGGCCGCTTTGGCGACCGTGGCTGCGGCGGAATGGTACGCATCGCGCGATATTCCTCTCCCGGACCCAACCGGCCATGCTCCATTGGTTCGGCCGGACTATGTGCAACTCATCGGTCTAGATGAACCTTCGGACCTGCCACCAGTGCCGCGTTCGCCGCAATTGCTGTTGCTGGGCAATTCGCAGTCGATCTACGAGGGAGCGCGCCAAGGCGGAACGGAGCCCATCAGCATTCATTTCAGGCGAATTCTGATTGACGAACTCGCCGATCGTTTGATAGCCAGTTCCCCCAAAACACACGGCACTTTTTCCCTGCTGGCCCATAATGGGTTCCAGACGCAGGAGATGCTCACCTGCGTCGGTGATTTGTACTGCCATGGGTTCCGACCCGATCTGGTCCTCATCGGTTGGCTATCGAGCAGTCTGATGAACCCAATCCAACAGCGCTATTCGGTGCGGTCGCTCTTTCAGGAGCCGGGTTTCACCGAGAAGTACGTCCGCATGCTTCAAGATCCAGAGGTTCATGCAGACCCGCTCGTGATCGAATTGATGGAGTCGGAAGCGCGCCTTGCCGCGACGGACGCGGAGAACGAACGGACTAAGACGCACGCTGACCGTATCGATAGTTCGCTCAATGAGGCGCTCGCACCACGATTGACGTTGTTGCGCGAAAACGCCCGGATTCGACTGAGGGTTCTT
>Ga0182024_10023710_pt1 | contig 10961 bp, 11 predicted proteins | sample P32metaG_FD_120480 | JGI IMG/M metagenome (GOLD analysis project Ga0182024, IMG submission 120480) | Permafrost microbial communities from Stordalen Mire, Sweden - P3-2 metaG (Illumina Assembly) | ecosystem: Environmental > Terrestrial > Soil > Wetlands > Permafrost | place: Sweden: Stordalen... | reverse complement strand
CCGCTGATCGTGCATGTGGCGCGAACAGGGCAGGCCCGCGAATTGGCCTCCGTCTGGCCCGAGACGGCCGAACGCCTGGCGGCGAAGTTCTGGCCCGGGCCGCTGACGCTGGCGTTGCCTCGCGCGCCGATCGTGCCGGACATTGTCACTGCCGGCGCCGCGACGGTGGCTCTGCGCGTGCCGGCGCACCGAATCGCTCGGGCGCTGTTGGAGGCGGCGAGTCTTCCGATCGCGGCTCCCAGCGCGAATCGCAGCAATCAAATCTCGCCGACCACTGCCCAACATGTTTTGCGCGGTTTGGGCTCCGCGGTCGATGTTCTGTTGGACGGCGGACCTGCCAGCGGTGGCCTTGAATCGACGGTCTTGGATCTCTCGACGAATCCGCCACGTCTGCTTCGCCCTGGCTTGGTGCGGCCAAGCCAGATCGAAGGAGTGATCGGCCCGATCGAGTGCATGGATTTGTCGATTGCCGATACAACGGCGGCGCTCCCGTCTCCCGGCGCCCAGCCGCGTCATTACGCCCCGCAAGCGCCGATGGAATGCGAATCTGGTTCCGGGCGCCGTCGCGTCGAAGCGCTCAGCCGTGAGGGATTTCGGGTCGGATGGCTGGCGCTGAATGACGGATCAACCGATCCGCCATTGAATACGGTCGTAATTACGATGCCGTCGAACCCGGCGCCTTACGCCGCCCGACTCTACGCGGCCTTGCACGATTTGGATGCCGCCGCCGTCGATCGAATCGTCGTCGATTTGCCGCCCGACGAGGAGCCGTGGCAAGCGGTCCGCGACCGGCTTCGCCGCGGGTCGACACGGTAGGCCGGGCCCCGTTAGGTTAATTCTTTAGAGGGGTAGCGAGAATTCGGTTTGCAGTTTCCTGAGACTCTGTTAACATTTGATGGAGAACTGGTTGCGGCAGTCGTTTTTTGATGCGTTTGTTCCGATGGAACGACGCCAGGAAGCGATCGCCGAAGCCGGTCCGGAGTGAACAATCGAATTTCGGGGGTCTTTAGCAGCCGACGTAAGTCTTGGCGCCGAGGGCTTTTCCCGGTGATTTGCGACCAAATCCGGAATTGTTAGTACAACCCCAATCATCATTGGCGGCTGGCGGTAAGATGAATTTTTTTGCTTTCATCTGGTGGCTTCTGCTCGGGCAATTGCTCGGCAATCGCGCCGTCATTACCGGCGCGGTTTGGACCGGCAGGGTCTGGGCTGTCGAAGCTGGTTCCGCGGCTAATGTCGGTGTTCCCGCCGCGCAAGCGGTGCGAGCGCATCGATCGCTTTGGCCATGGGCCGAGGGTGATTGGCTGCAAATTGGCTTTGTTTCTGGCAGCGGCGCGCGGCCCCCGGGCCGAGGCGCCGTCGTTGCGTCGGGCGGCAGGTTTGCGAGGGGTTCCCTTTCGCAAAACCGGTCGATTCGTCGGCCAGGATGAGGCTGTAGGCATCCGGGGTCTTTTCCGTCCCCGATGAGGCCGTTGTACGATCGATGCCAGATGGCCGCCGCCGGTCAGCTCTCGCTCTCCGTTGCTTGGAGAGATTTTTGGCGTCGAGATTCTTACGTCGGGTGCGCGATTGGCGATTGCCTGACGGCCGCTCGGCTGTCGGCGGCCGACGAGCGAAGACCCTCCGATAGAACGCCCATATCAGAGAGGGACTGAACCGTGTTTGCAGATATCACTGTCGGAATGGCTGCCGTGGTCTGCGTGGCAGCGGCCGTGTTGGGGGCATTCGCCATCAAGTTTCTCGATCGGCTCCGCCGCCGCGATGCCGAAACCGAAGCCAAGGAGATCCTCGACAAAGCCAAACTCGAAGCTTCCAATTTTCGCCGCGAAGCCGATCTCGAAATGAAAGAGGCGGCCATCAAGCTCAAGGCCTCGGGCGAAAATGAATTGGCCAAAGCTCGCCAGGAATTCCACGAACGTGAACGCTCGCTCGACAAACGCCAAGATGCCGTCGAGCAACAAGCGGAGCAGGTTCGCAAGCAAGAGCGAATGGTCGAAGGTTCGCAACGCAAACTGGCCGAGAAAATCGAAGACACCAACCGCCGCAACGAAGAACTTACCAAGCTGCTCGACCTGCAACGGCAAACTTTGCACCAACTCAGCGGCCTGAGCCGCGACGACGCGACCCATCGCCTGCTCGACATGCTTGACCAGGAGCTAATCCACGAGCAAGGGGCCCTGATCCTCAAGCATGAGCGCCGCACGGCCGAGCTTGCCGAATCGAAGAGCCGCGACATTCTGCTCACCGCCCTGCATCGCTACGCCGCCACGCATACCGCCGAAACGACCACCAGCACCGTCGATATCCCTAGCGACGAAATGAAGGGCCGGATCATCGGCCGCGAAGGGCGCAATATCCGGGCCTTCGAAAAAGCGACCGGCGTCGATGTCATCATCGACGACACGCCGGGCGTGGTGATCGTCAGCGGGTTCGATCCGGTCCGCCGCGAGATCGCTCGCATGGCTCTCAACAAGCTGATCGCCGACGGCCGTATCCATCCGACGCGGATCGAGGAATTGGTTCTCCAAACGCAAGGCGAGATGGAGCAGCACATCCAGAAGCATGGCGAAGAGGCGGTGCAGGAGGCCGACGTCAATCGGCTTCATCCGAAATTGGTCCACCTCTTGGGCCGGCTGCGATTCCGCACCAGTTACACGCAAAATGTGTTGCGGCACTCGATCGAAGTGGCGTTTCTGGCCGGCATGATGGCCGAGGAGATCGGCTTGGACGGCACCCTGGCCCGGCGGTGCGGCTTGCTTCACGACATCGGCAAGGCGGCCGACCATGAAGCCGAGGGTGGCCATCCCAAGATCGGTGCCGAGTTGCTCAAGCGCTATGGCGAAGGGCCGGAGGTCGTTCACGCCGCGTTGGGTCACCACGACGACATCCGCATCGATCATCCCTACACGGTGCTCGTGGCCGCGGCCGACGCTTGCAGCGCGAGTCGCCCGGGCGCCCGCCGCGAGACGCTCGAACGGTATATTAAGAGGATGGAAGAACTGGAGTCGATCGCCCGGAGTTTCCCAGGCGTCGAGCAATCGTATGCGATTCAGGCGGGCCGCGAATTGCGCGTCATCGCCAATGCCCGCGACACGACCGACACGTCCGCCGCGAAAATTTGTCGAGACATTGCGCAAGCGTTCGAGCAGCAGTTGACGTATCCGGGAGAGATTAAGGTGACGGTGCTGCGCGAAACGCGGGTGACGGAAATGGCTAGGTAGTGGCTGGTGGTTAGTGGCTAGGGGCTAGTGAAGACGTGGCAGCGAGTTGCGTAATCCATCACGCGAGTTCTTGGATTTGGAACCATTCTTCTAACCCCTCACCCTAACCCCTTCCCATGCGCCTGCTCCTCATCGGTGATATTGTCGGCAAGCCGGGGAGGCAGGTGGTGGTTCGGGCTGTGAAAGGCTTGATCGAACGGGAATCGCTCGAACTAGTCGTCGCCAATGCCGAGAATGCGGCCGGCGGATCGGGACTCACGCCCGCCATATATCATGAACTGCTTGCCGCTGGCGTCGGCGCGATCACGTTGGGCGATCATATCTATCGCCGGTCGGAGATCGAGCCGATTCTGCGGTCGCGCGAGGATATCGTCAAACCGGCCAATTTCCCGGCCGATGCGCCCGGCCGCGACGTGGCCGTGGTCACTGCCCGCAACGGCGTGCGAGTCGCCGTCATGAGTTTGTTGGGTCGAGTGTTCATGCGGCCAGTCGATTGTCCGTTCCACGCGGCCGATCGTGTTCTCGCGGCGTTGCCGCCCGACGTGCGAGTGCGGCTCGTCGATTTTCATGCCGAAGCGACCAGTGACAAGCAACTGATGGGACGATACCTCGACGGCCGCGTGACGGCGGTGCTGGGCACGCACACGCATGTCGCCACGGCCGACGAGCAAATCCTCCCCGGCGGCACCGCGTTTCAATGCGATGTCGGCATGACCGGCCCGCACGAAAGCATCTTGGGCCGGCGGATCGACCGCGTGATGGAAACGACGTTGACATTCAACCCCTCGCCGTTCGACGTGGCCACCGGCGACGTGCGTCTCAATGGCACGGTCGTCGATCTCGATCCGGCGAGCGGCCGTGCGACCGGCATCCGTCGGCTGTCGATCAGTATGGCGGAAGCGGAGCGACTGCCGGCCGCCCTCGCTGACGCTTCGGGTTAGTGTGACTTGGCACGTTTACACTAGCCCGAAGCGCTAGCGAGGAGGGCGAGGCACGTAGCTCGCCACTCCGTGGCGAAGCGTCCGCGACGGAGTCGCGGTCTACGTCTGAGGCGCATCATGTCACGACTGGCCGACAATTTGGTTCACATTCGCAGACGCATCACCGAGGCTGCCGAGCGCAGCGGCCGGTCCGCCGAATCCGTGTCGCTGGTGGCGGTGACTAAATCGGTCGCCGTGGAACAGACGAGGGAGTTGGCTTTGGCCGGCTGCCTCGATTTGGGCGAAGGCCGGCCGCAGGAGCTTTGGAGCAAGGCGCCGGCGCTCGCGGACCTCGAAGTTCGCTGGCATCTGATCGGCCATTTGCAGCGGAACAAGGTCGACCGAACTTTGCCGCTGGTGTCGATGATTCACTCGGTCGATAGCCTGCGCCTGCTGCGAGCGATCGATACCGCCGCGGCGGCGTTGGGGCGAACGATGCCCGTGCTATTGGAAGTGAACATTTCGGGCGACGCGGCCAAACATGGTTTCTCGCCGGCTGAGATGCCGGAGCGGCTTGCCGAGGCGGCGGCATGTACGCATGTGCAAATCCGCGGGCTGATGGCGATGGCCGGCCTCGACGGCGATGCGGACCGGGCTCGCCGCGACTTTCGAAATCTGCGCGAATTGTGCGATCGGCTCCGCGACTTGCCCGGCGGAGCGGGCCTCGGCGAACTTTCGATGGGCATGAGCGGCGACTTCGAAGCGGCCGTGGAAGAAGGGGCGACGATCGTCCGAATCGGCTCGGCACTTTTCGAAGGGATCGGGGCGTGACTACGTGGACCGCCACTCCGTGGCAGGTGTTACTCGCCGGCAGCCGCGACCGAGTCGCGGACTACGTTGCCGCATTCGAACGCCGGGCTGGGATTGTGCTGGATCGCGGTGTGGATGGGGATCGCGAGGCCGAGTTCGTCGAGCACGGATTGGGCCGCCTGCGCCGCCAGACGCGGATGATTGCACTGGCGGCTCAGATGGAGTTGAACGATTTGCCGCGGCCGGCGCTCGGAATTGTTGATCAGCATTTGCCGCAGAAGGGCGGCCGCTTGTGCGTTCGAGAGATGCCCCTCGTCTCCCAGCACTCGCGCAATTAACATCGGATGCCGGCCGCTCGATCGCTGCATCGCCACGTCGTGGTTGAATTCCAACGCCAGCAGATCGACACCGGATAGCGCGTCGGCCAGACGGGCGTCCCAACAACCCAAATCGGCGGCGTAGCCAATCGACCAGCCGGCGCCGAACAAGTCGGCCGGGCCGGTGATGCGAAAGCCAAACGTTGCGCCGCTGTCGTGCCGCACCGCCAGTGGTAGGCATTCGAGCGCACCCGCGAAAACCAACACATCATCATCTCGATACGTTCGCAGCAATCGAGCCCCGACGAGCGCCGGATACAGACCGGGCGGACATTCGGCCTCCAACACGGCGCGGTGTTCGTCATGGCAATAGAGCGGAATTCGCTTGGCAAGCAGCGCGGCCAGCGTGCGGAAATTCCAATGGTCGCCGTGCGTGTGAGTCAGCAACACGGCTTGGACGTTTTGCCACGACCGCCCCGAGGTTGTCAACCGACTGGCCAATTGCCGCGGGCCGAGGCCGATGTCCAACAGCAGCCCGAATCCGTCGACCTCCAGAAGGCTCGAATTGCCCGAACTGCCGCTGGCCAACACGGTGAAACGCGGAAACATCCGTAATTCCTGATGTGCTTTTGGTTTTGGACATCCATGAGGCGGCCCATCGACGCGACGAACGCAATCGGACGCACCGCCGCCAATCATCGTGGCCCAAGGAGCCGACGGCGTCAACCCGAAGCGGATTGATTGCGGTGGGTTCAATTTCTTCGACGGGCGAAACCGCAAGCGAGCTTCATTATCAAACTGCGGCGAGAAGTCCGCTTGCGGGGAGCGCGTGTGCGGCGATCTGCCATGCCCCGCAACAATCCAGTTTCCTGCTGTTCATTCGCCGTTCGCGGCGATAAACTGGCCGAGGTGAGCGAAACCCTGCCAACACCTTGAGAGACGCCGCGATGAACTATTGCCATATCTTCTCCGCGATCATTCTAAGCCTTGCCGCCGCTTCAGCCTTCGCCGCCGATGCAGCGAAAGACACGCGTTGCTATGAACTGAGAATCTATTCGGCGGCCGAGGGGAAACTCGACGCCTTGAACACGCGCTTCCGCGACCACACCTGCAAGCTGTTCGAAAAACATGGCATCACGAACATCGGCTATTGGTTGCCGCGGGAAAATCCCGAGCGGAAGTTGTACTACATCATTGCGTATCCCAATCGCGAGTCGCACGATAAAATGTGGAACGCATTCATGGCCGATCCGGTTTGGAAGGCCGCTTTGGCCGAGTCGGAGAAGGACGGCAAGTTGGTGTTGAAAGTCGAATCGACGTTCATGCACGCGACTGACTTCTCGCCCGAGATCAAGGCGGTCGAGGAAAAGGAACCGCGAGTGTTCGAATTGCGGACCTACACGGCCACGCCCGGCAATATGGCCCGACTGCAAACGCGATTCCGCGATCACACGATGACGCTGTTCGTCGAGCATGGCATGAAGAATTTCGCCTACTGGTCGCTCGACGCCGATCAAAAGGGGGCGGAAGACACGCTCGTCTACATGCTGGCCCACAAGTCGAAGACGGATCGGGACGCAAGTTTCAAAGCATTCGGCGACGACCCGGATTGGAAAGCCGTGAAGGAAGCGTCGGAGAAAGCCGCCGGCCCGCTGACGATCAAAGACGGCGTGAAATCGGTGCTGCTAACGCCGACCGATTATTCGCCGACGAAATAGCCGCCTGCCCCGATCAAGTCGCCGGCGACTCAAGCCGCCGCACGCGCAATCAACGGCACGATTTCCAGCATGTCTTTTCCGGCGGCGAATTCGACGCGCCGAATGCCGTGCGGATGCAGCAGACGAAGCAATGCCGCGAGCCGCTCCACGTCGCTGCCATGGAGCAACGGCCCGATCTCGCTTTGCTTGACGGATTCCCAGCCGCGAGCATTCCACACGGGAATGGTGCATGCATCGAATGCATTGGCGGAATGCCTCAACAGGCCATACGACCCGGGATGCTCCTCGGCGAAGGCTTGGAGTTGTTCGTCGAGCCGATCGATGGTCTTGCCGGAATTCATCAACAGTTCTCCGTGAATAAATGGTCCGTTCGTAAGGGGCGAACATGATAGCGAAAGGGGCTGCGGCGAACTACAGGAGTTTTGGCGCGCGAGGACGCGCGAAACCGCAAGCGAACTTCATTATCAAACGGCGAATCGAGGCTCGCTTGCGGGGAGCGCGCGTCACCGAACTGGCCGCTGATCTGAGCAAACTGCCGAGGCTTTGCCGGTTGGTCAAAAGTTTCTGCCCTTCGGCGGTCGATTGGATTGCGAAGACGACGTGAATTCTTCGGTTCGCAGATCGATTGCATTGCTAGCACGCTATCACGCACGGATCGTAATGTCGCGAATCACTCGGCCATGTATCGGTCGAAGCACCTGGGGATGGCCCCTCGGCGCCGTGCTATTGGCCACCGCGCTGTCGGCAATTTCCGGCTGTTTGCCGCGCGGGCCGATCTCGATCGGTTGGCCCTGGCGACATTCGTCGACGGATTGCCCCGATTGCGATTCAGCTAACGGGTTGGCAGTGAATGCTCCGCATTCGCTGTTCCATCCGGTGCCGACACGGCCGGTGTTCACTCCGTGGCTGGTCGACGATCCGAAGCCGACGCCGCCGGGAACCGTCGCGGCCCATCGGCCCGACGAAAAATCACTCGACAAACGCGAGATACCGCCGAGCGATTCGGAATTGGCCGATCGTCGCCCCGCCGTGCGTTCCGCCGCCGCACGTTCCTCCGCTCCAACTTCGACGCTGCGATCTGAATCCTCTTCAACCGCGCCAACCGCAGCCGACGAATACTACAATCCATCGAGCGAATCCGCCGGCGGCAGCCAGGCGGCTCCAAGCAATTCTTCGTCGGGCCAGCCGCACGCAAACAGTTCCGGACAATAACCGAGATCATTCGCGCATTGATCGCCACCCGCGGAACGCCACGGAGGGCGTTCCCTGCAGTCCTCTGCGCTGCAGGGAACGCCCTCCGTGGCGTTCCGTGCTCCCCGCTCCCTGCTCCCCTAGCCCCTCGCCCCTAGCCCCTCGCCCCTAGCCCCTGCTATGCTTCCGGCATGGATTCGGCCACGCCCTCCCTGTCTCGTAGTTCCGAACTGATGTCGGCCGACGATACCGGCTTGCTGGTCGTCGACGTGCAGGAAAAGCTGATCCGGTTGCTGCCGGATCATGGCCGCATCGTTTGGAACATTCGCCGCCTTTTGGACGCGGCGAAGCTGTTCAACTTGCCAATTCTAGCGACGGAGCAGTATCCGAAAGGGTTGGGCCCGACGACCGCCGAGTTGGCCGAACGGCTCGGTCCGATTGCCGCGAAAACGGCGTTCAGTTGCGCGGCCTGCGATTCTGTGGCCGGTGAGTTGGAACGGCTGCCGGTGCAGAAATGGCTCGTCGTTGGGATCGAGGCGCACGTTTGCGTACTGCAAACGGTGATGGACCTGCTGTCGGCCGGATTTCGCGTGTTCGTGGCGGTTGACGCGGTCGGCTCGCGGCACGAGATCGATTGCCGCGTTGCGCTGGCCCGGATGGACTCGGCCGGGGCGACGCTGACGACCTGCGAATCGGCGATGTTCGAATGGTGCGTCGATTCATCCGCCCAGCAATTCAAGCAACTCAGCCAGTTGATCAAGGAGACGCCGCCCGATGCCTAGCAATGCAGTGTCTGACAACGCAACTCCCGCGGCGCCGTTGAACGTGCCGTCGCGAATTCTGATGGGCCCCGGCCCTAGCCCGGTGCATCCGCGCGTTCTCGCCGCTTTGGCCGCCGGCACGGTCGGCCATCTCGACCCCTATTACCTCACGCTGATGAGCGACATGCAGCGGATGCTGCGCGAAGTGATGCGGACCGGCAACGAAATGACACTGGCGATCAGCGGCACGGGATCGGCCGGTATGGAAGCGGCCGTGTTGAATCTGGTTGAGCCGGGCGATTCGGTGTTGATTTGCGTCGCCGGAGTGTTTGGCGGACGGATGGCGGAAGTGACCACTCGCGCCGGTGCGAAGCTGACGAAGATCGAGCGTCCCTGGGGCGAAGTTTTTTCGACCGACGATATCAAGGCGGCCCTCGCGACGGCGAAACCCAAGGTGGTCGGCATTGTCATGGCCGAAACTTCGACGGGCGCGGCCCAGCCGATCGCCGAAATCGCCAAGTTGGTGCATGACGCTGGCGCACTGTTGATTGTCGACGCCGTCACCGCACTCGGCGGCATGGCGGTTGAAACCGACGGTTGGGAACTCGATGCCGTCTATTCCTGCTCGCAGAAATGCCTCGGCTGCCCGCCCGGCTTGGCGCCGATGTCGCTGAGCAGCCGCGCGATGGATAAGGTTCGCGCTCGCCGCACGCCAGTGCAAAGTTGGTATCTCGACGTGACGCTGTTGTCGCAGTATTGGGGCGAACAGCGGGTCTACCACCATACGGCCCCGATCAACATGACCTACGCGCTGTACGAAGGCTTGCGCATGGTGCTCGAAGAAGGATTGGAGAATCGCTTCGCCCGGCATCGCACCAATCATGCCGCTCTCTCCGCCGGACTGGCGGCAATTGGGATCGAGCAAGTGGTCGCGGAATCGCACCGCTTGCCGATGCTGGCCGCGGCAAAAATCCCCGCCGGCGTGGACGATGCCGTGATCCGACGGAATCTATTGGAACGGTTCAACATCGAGATCTCAGGAGGCCTCGGAGCGCTGAAGGGGAAAGCCTGGCGAATCGGAGTCATGGGCCACGGCTCCCGCCGCGAAAATGTCTTGCTATTGCTCTCGGCCCTGGAGCAGATCCTGGCCGAACAAGGCCACCGCGTAAAGCCCGGCACCGCCGTCGCGGCGGCGCAAGAGCGATACGTGCGGGAATACGCTTAGCAGGAGGAATGGCCAGGGAAAGGCCAAACCGAGGGCATCCATCCGCGTTGCAAGAAAGGGAAAATCCCTTTTTTTAAGCAAATTGCTTGCAACGGACGGAGTTTCTAGCCAGAATTGCAAAGCGACGTTGGTTTGGGGGGTAGCACGCGTGTACACGCATGGGGGCAATGGCATCGCTCAATGTCGCTCGGTGCCAGGCGGGTTTGATCGGAATTTGTCTTCAGGAAGACGCTAATGATTAACAACTCTGCAAAACACGTTCAAAACAAGGATCGCTCCATGCGCAGCCGCCTTGACGTTTCTCCCCATGTCCTGCCCGGGGTTTCCAAATCCGCGCTCGATTGCTCTTCGCCCGCCAGTGGCTCTTCGGAGTCACGCCTCATCCCGCTCGACAACCCTTCCGCGGATAATTTTCCCGCGGTGGCGGATTGCATCGCTCGCCTTTCTTCTCGCGCCGCCATGCGGTGCTTCGCACGGCTGTTCGCCCTAGCCGTCTTCGCCGCCTTCGCCTCCGCCGCCGATGCGCAGACCTATTATTGGACGGGCGCCAGCGCGGGCAATGCCTCGCCGAATAGCTCAAACCCAGCGCTGTGGACGTCGACCATCGGCGGCAGCAACTGGTCCACCTTGGCGACCACCCTCAGTGATCCAGGCAATGCCCCTCCCACCGGCGCCAATGTCGTCTTCGTGTTCAATCCCGAGAAGGATCCGAACACCGCGCTAGGGACGAATTTCTCGATCAAAAGCCTCACTTTCACGCCGGACGCGTCGAGTCCGGTGACGATTGGCGGTGCGAAT
>Ga0182024_10023709_pt1 | contig 10961 bp, 8 predicted proteins | sample P32metaG_FD_120480 | JGI IMG/M metagenome (GOLD analysis project Ga0182024, IMG submission 120480) | Permafrost microbial communities from Stordalen Mire, Sweden - P3-2 metaG (Illumina Assembly) | ecosystem: Environmental > Terrestrial > Soil > Wetlands > Permafrost | place: Sweden: Stordalen... | reverse complement strand
GCTGCGGCAGAATCTGTCTGGGCGCCAAGAAAATCAACTTCAGTCAGGTCTTTGCCGGCCAAGCGGTCGGCATCAAGGAAGTTCACGACGATATCTGGCTCGTCACTTTTATGGATTATGACTCGGGTCGCGCACTCTCGCTCTTTCAATTGTTCGCTTTCGGAGTGGCACCTTCGAAGTGGCGTGCCGTGAACACCGTAAGGAACTATGGCGGTGCTATCAGGCTGAGCGAGATGGAAATGCTGACGCGATATCCTGGAATGTGCCGGGAAGATTTACGATGCTTAGCGACCTCAGATTTGAAGCCTGACGCCGGCTATTTTTTTTCCTGAACCTGCGGATTGATCCACGGTCCGTCGTTGGCGATGAGAGCCTGAGCCTCGTCCGGTCCCCAGGAGCCCGGCTCGTAGACAGACAACGGCGTAACATTGCCCAAGATCGGCTCGACCGCGCGCCATTGCGCTTCAACCAGATCCTCGCGGGCAAAAAGCTCACTCTGCCCGCGCATGGCGTCGCCCAGCAGCCGTTCATAGGGAGGCATGTCGTTGGCAGCCTGCGCAGTCAGCATGAGTTCCACGTCGCTGCCGGTCATGCGCTCGCCCGGCGTCTTCACCCGCACTCCCATTCCGATCGCGATGTCGGGGCTGATACGCATGCGCAGATGCGCGGAGGTGCCAGACACAATTTCCGCAAAGCTTTCCATCGGCGGCCGCTTGAATTCGACAAAAACTTCCGTCGCAGTCACCGGCAGCATCTTGCCGGCGCGAATGTAGATGGGCACGTCGGCCCAGCGCCACGTTTCAATAAAAAGCTTGACTGCGACGAAGGTCTCGACCGTGGAAGTAGCCGCCACTCCCAGCACTGAGCAATAACCTTTATATTGACCGCGCACCACGTCTTCCGGAGCGAGCGGGCGCAACGCCTTGAGCAGCGCGGCTTTCTGGTCGCGCACCGCATCGTGATCTTCCCCGGTCGGCGGATCCATGGTGAGGTTGGCCAGGACCTGCAGCAAGTGGTTCTGCACCACATCCCTCACCGTACCGGTGTCATCGTAAAGCTTGCCGCGATCCTCGACTCCGAACTTTTCCGCCATGGTGATCTGAATACTGCGCACGTAGTTGCGATTCCAGATCGGCTCGAAGATCGGGTTGGCGAAGCGCGTATAGAGGATGTTTTGCACCGGCTCCTTGCCCAGAAAGTGATCGATGCGGAAGATTCTTTCTTCGGGGAAATATTGGTGCAGAATCCGGTTCAGTTCCTGGGCTGAGGCCAGGTCACGTCCGAACGGCTTTTCGACTACGACCCGGGAATTCTCGGCGCAGCCCGACTTGGCTAGTCCCTCGGCAACGGTGCCGAATAAGCTGGGCGGGATCGCCAGATAATGCAAAGGTTGTTTTGCCTGGCCCAACTCTTTTCGCAGTTGGGCAAAGGTGTTGGGATCGTTATAGTCGCCGTCCACGTAGCGCAGAAGGCCGGTCAGTTTGTTGAACGCCTCGGGTTCGAGACCACCATGTTTTTCGAGACTATCCTTGGCGCGCGCCTTGAGTTGATCGAGATTCCAGCCGGCCTTAGCCACGCCGATGACCGGCACATTGAGGCCTTCGTCGCGAATCAGTGCCTGCAGTGAAGGAAAGATTTGCTTATGCGCGAGATCGCCGGTGGCGCCGAAAAATACAAAAGCGTCAGACTGGAAGTCGGCCATCAGGCCGCCTCAGGTGTGGCAGCCGATTTCACGACGCGGTCAATCTTGCAATAATGTGAAACCTTCCGGTCCAGCATGAATGGCGCCACAATTCTGACTTGCATTTCCGCTAGCCTACCATACGAGAGTCGATTGAAAGGTACTCCGCCTCCGCCTTGACTGGCCCAAACGCGAATGCTAGTTTCGGTTTCACACGGGACTCTCCGAGGAAAATCACTCTGAGCCGGGCAGGGAAGTCGCCTCAATCCGTCGATCTTCCATCCGTCGATGTTCGCCGGCGCAACTTTCTTGTTCGTTTTTGTCAGGGCGCTGGAGCGACTCTGATTCCGGCGAACTTGTGGGGGCTCACGTTCCCAAGTTTCAGAGTTTCCGCAGCACGCAACGCACCAGCCTCCGATCCCGAATTCCACCTGCAACTTCATTATCGAAGCCAACGGCCGCTCGAGGCCACGCTGCTGAAGGTGCAGGCAGGTCTCGACGATTTCGTCACGGAAAAATATGCCGATCAGATGGCGGCGATTTTTGCAGAGTGGTCCGCTAGCCTGTTGCAGTCGCCCCGGGAAACACAGGCAATCGCTAAGGTTCTCTCAGCCGATTTCTTCGGAGCATCGCTCAAGCCCGCGGAGACACGAGTCGTACGTTCCAGTGCGGCGATTCAAGTGCGCCAGAATAAATTCGTCAACCAGGCCCCGCTTCGCCGCGATGAGTTTCTTCGAGAGTGGCAGTCCGTGTTCGGCGGTTTCTCCAGGATCGTGACTGCCGAATTTCAAATTACAGGGATTGACGCGGCCGGCACCGCGGCCGCGGCTTCTCAATTGCCTCAAAGACTTCAGACTCGCGTTCAATTCGAAATCGTGGGCACTGGGGCCGGTTTCTATCGCGAACAGCGCGCCGGCACCTGGGACTTGGAATGGGAGCCGTCCCCGTCGGGCGAGTTTCGTGTTCGCAGTTGGCGAGTACTCGAAGAAACGCACGCCCGTTCCACGTCGCCCATTTATGTGGACATCACTTCGGCTGCGCTGGGCGGCAATTCTTCCTACTCGGAGCAGTTGCTGCACGGCACGGATTACTGGCGCACGATGCTGGACGGCGCGTCTGGCATCGACATTTACGGACACAATGGAGTTTCGGTCGCGGACATCGACAACGACGGCTTCGACGATCTCTACGTTTGCCAGCCCGCAGGCCTGCCCAATCGCCTCTATCGCAACCGGGGCGACGGAACGTTCGAAGACATTACGGAATCGTCCGGTCTGGGGATTCTGGAAAATACGGCGTGCGCCCTGTTCGCCGACTTCAGGAACTGTGGCCGGCAGGATGTCATTGTAGTGCGCGCCAACGGGCCGCTGCTATTTTTGAACGAAGGCGGCGGCAAGTTTGGCCAGAAGCCCGATGCGTTCCAGTTTTCGACTCTTCCACAGGGAACATTTACCGGCGCGGCCGCTGCGGACTATGACGGCGACGGATGGCTCGACGTCTACTTCTGTCTGTACGCCTACTATCAGGGCACCGGACAATACAAATATCCCTCTCCGTATCACGACGCGGAGAACGGGCCGCCTAACTTCCTGATGCGCAACCAGCGCGACGGCACGTTCCGCGACGTAACCGCCGCCTCGGGACTGAATCAGAACAACACGCGTTACACCTTTTGCTGCGGATGGGGCGACTACAACCGCGACGGCTGGCCGGATCTTTACGTGGTGAATGATTTTGGGCGAAAGAACCTCTACCGCAACAATGGAGACGGAACGTTCACCGATGTTGCCGCGCAGGCGGCGGTCGAAGACATTGGCGCCGGGATGAGCGTCTCCTGGCTCGATTACGACAACGATGGGGCGAACGATCTCTACGTGGGCAACATGTGGACCGCGGCCGGGGAACGTGTCTCGACGCAGGAAATCTTTAAGAAAGGCTCACCAAAGGAAGTCCGTTCCCTCTATCAAAAGCACGCGATGGGGAATTCGCTGCTCCACAATCGCGGCGCGGCTTTCGACGACGCAACGAGTTCTTCCGGCGTCGGACTGGGGCGCTGGGCATGGTCAAGCGACGCGTTCGATTTCGATCACGACGGGTTTCCCGATCTTTACATCGTCAACGGAATGGTCTCCGGCCCTTCGCGCCAGGATCTCAACAGTTTCTTCTGGCGGCAGGTAGTGGCTTTTTCCCCCGACGAAGCCCGTGCGTCTCACGAATACGAGCAGGGCTGGAATGCGATCAACGAACTCATCCGTTCCGACGGGACCTGGAGCGGATATGAACGAAATGTTTTCTATGCAAATAATCGGGACGGAACTTTCTGCGACGTCTCCGCGGTGATTGGCTTGGATTTCGTGGAGGATGGCAGGGCATTCGCTCTGGCCGATTTCGATCACGATGGCAGGATCGAGGTGGTGGTCAAGAACCGCAATGCTCCGCAGTTGCGGCTGCTGAAAAACGTGATGGAGGATCTGCCGGCGTCGATCGCCCTCCGTCTTCGAGGCACGAAGAGTAACCGCGATGCGATTGGTGCCGCCGTCACGATCGAAAGCGGCGCTGGTCGGCAATTGCGCGTGCTGCAGGCGGGATCTGCTTTCCTCTCCCAGCACAGCAAAGATATTTTCTTCGGCCTTGGGACAACGAAAGGCTCGGTGCGCGCGTCGATTCGCTGGCCCAGCGGCCTCGTCCAGGAACTCCACAATCTCCCGATCAATCATAGGATCTGGATCGTGGAGGGTGCCGAACCCTCGCGCCTGGAACAGTTCGACAAGCAGGAGACAATTCACGCTTCTCTTTCTACAGAAGCCGCACGAGAAGTCGAGATACTTCCGGCCAAGGTTGAAACCTGGCTTCTGGCGCCCGTTACCGCGCCAGAGTTTTCGCTCCTCGATCTGTCAGGACAAGTTCGCACGTTTTCCGCGCTCCGCGGCAAAACGACGCTGCTGAACTTCTGGACCACGAGGTCTTCGGATTCTCGGGAAGAGTTGCGAGTGTTTCAGAAATCCTACTCTGATTGGGCAGCGAAAGGTCTGCAACTGGTCGCTGTGAACGTGGATGATCCCGCCGATGGCGGAGTTCGCGCCTTCGCCAAAGCCTTTTCTTTTCCGATTCTGCGCGGATCCGACGAAGTCGCCGCCATCTATAACATTCTCTATCGCCAGTTGTTCGATCGTCATCGCGATCTCAGCCTTCCAACATCGTTTCTGATCGACAGCAACGGCGATGTCGTCAAGGTGTATCAGGGCTCGATCGTCCCCGAAAAGGTTGAACGAGATTTCCAGAGTATTCCGCGAACCGACACTGAGCGCCTCGCGCGCGCGCTGCCTTTCCCCAGTTCCACGTATGCGCTCGACTTCGGCCGCAACTACCTCTCCTATGGTGCTCTGTTTTTTCAGCGCGGATATCTTGAACAAGCCGTAATGTCCTTCCAGCAGGCCTTGCGCGACGATCCGTCGAGCGCCGAGGCTCTGTACGGCATCGGTAGCGTCTACCTGAATCAAAACAAGAACGCGGCCGCGCGCGAGGCCTTCCAACGTGCCGTGAAACTCCCAGCCAATTATCCCGACACTCTTCCCGACGCCTGGAATAACCTTGGCGTCATTGCCACGCGGGAAGGACGCGTGGACGACTCGATTCAGTGTTTTCGGGAGGCGTTGCGCCTGAACCCGCGTCATCTTCTATCCCTGGACAATCTGGGCAATGCCTATCGTTTGCAGAGGCTTTGGGACGAGGCCCGCAAGGTGCTGGAACGCGCGCTGGAAGTCGCGCCGCAAGATCCTGAGGCGAACTACAGCTTGGGAATGGTGTTCGCGCAGACCGACGACAACGCCAAAGCTTACGAGTATTTGCAGCGCGCCTTGAAGGCTCGTCCGGCCTATCCTGAGGCCCTGAACAATCTCGGAGTGCTTTACCTGGTCACTCAGCGGCGCGATCAGGCCGTGGCAAGTTTCGAAGAGTGCATCCACGGGGCCCCCGGTTTCGATCAGGCGTACGTGAATTTGGCACGCGTTTACGCTCTGGAAGGCGCGCGGGATAAGGCTCGCGGCGTTTTGCTCGATCTGCTCAAACAGCATCCAGAGCACGCCCAGGCCAAACAGATGCTCGAGCAATTGAAACCGTAAGTTCTGTAAGCACCCCTACGGCCGCGGGGTGGGAGCCGTGAGCAAATCGACGAACATCTTATAGAATCTCTCAATATCCAGATCAAGCTGCACCTCGACCGGCGGCCCCACGCTCCTTGGTTTGTCCTGTTCTGTCCAACTCAGAGTATTTCCATAACTGGCGCCGCGGCTGAGATCAACATCCAGATAGCGCGTCTCCTTCGCGGTGATCAGACTCGGATCGAGCCAGGCCAGGGCCGCGAGTTCGTCCCATAAATAGTTGTATTGGCCATACAGATGCGAATACGAACCGACATAGCGAGCCGCCGGTGTGTTGCCCGCCTTTACCCGGTTGAGCAAGTCTTGGGTAAGCCGGGTCTTCACAGAAATGTCCACGGTGGTACAGATAATTCTCTTCCAGGGCGCCGTCAGTACAATATGCGCCGCTTCTGGATCAAACCACAGATTGAATTCGTGCCTGGGCGTATTCACAAACTCAGGATCGTCAGTCTTAGGATTCAGACTCCCACCCATGAACACTAGTTCTTTCGCCAGTCCGGCGAACTCAGGATCGATCGAGATGGCCAGCGCGAGGTTGGTCATCGGTCCGCCCCCGTAGGTCGTGACTTCGTGCGGATACTTGTGGACCATGCGCAGCAGAAAATGCGCTGCATCCTCGTCCGCTGGTTTGGTGGTGGGCTTTCCCTCCGGCATTTCACCCAACTGATCTGCCGGGTGGTACCGTTGCGGAGTCCACGCGCCCACCCACGGTAGGGAGCCGTATTGCTGCTCCCAGAGTTCCGTCTCTTCTTTGCGCCTCACCAGTGGATACCCGGCTCCAGCGACAACAGGAATGTCAGTGCGCCCGATGACCTCGAGCGTGCGCAAGGTGTGGGCGACCTCTTCTTTGAGCCAGGCATCGCCGGTCACCACCGTTATGCCAAGCACCTCGGTTTGCGGCGACTGGACCAGCAACAGGATGGCCTGTTGGTCAGATCCGCCAGGGCCGGCTGCGTCCTGGTCGATGATGATCTTGCGCTTCCCGAAGGACTGCTGGCTCCAGCCTGGAAGGCATGTCAGCAACAGCACTGCGATTCCTATTCTCCACAGCCGGACCAATCCCATCTTATCCCCCTGGATGCACTTCAAGAATGCCAAGAAATCTGCAGACGATCTCGCCAGACTTGTCACAAAACATTGCATTCTATTTTGTGATGCGTGAAATCCGCCAGCGCTTTTCTTTCCCCCTTCACAAGAGAGGATTCGGTTGCGAGCCGCGATGCTGGAAGATAAAATGCCCGACTAGGCGCGACAACGACTAAAAACCAGGTTTCGTTCGATCGTTGCAGCAGCGCCGATCTTCATGGGTCTCTGCGTAGTCTCACGGCAACTCAGGTCCGCGCGTGTGATAGGCTGCGCCTTTGCCGCGCTCGTCCTTCTTACCTTGCTTCCGCTTTGCCTGCAGGCTCAAGAGACAGGAAAGTCGGCTTCGTTACGTGGTGCCGTTCGCGATTCGCAAGGAAGGACGGTCGCCGGTGCAACCGTTTACCTGCAGGCCAAGGAAACAACGCAGGTGCAAACGGCTCATTCGGATTTGCAAGGGAACTTCAGTTTTGCCGCGCTGCGCGCCGGAGTCTATGTTCTGCGAACCGAGATGGCTGGATACAGCGATACGGAAATCCCCTCACTCTTCTTCGGTCCGCAAGAAGTAAAGAACATCGACCTCATTCTGCTGCCGGCAAAAACTCCAACATCGCCACCGGTCTCGGCGCAAGCGCCGGAGTTTTTTGATGAGCCGCAATTCGCGGTGGCGGGGGTAACCGATACCACAAATCTTGGTGGTCATGGTTCTGACACGATTGTGCGAACCCGGGAAACTCTTGCCAAGGAAACGGTTTCCCTAAGCAAAGCCCCCGCCGCGGCCCAGCCTGTTGCCACGTCGGAGAGAGAGAAATCGCTGCGCGAGAGTGTGGAACGCGAACCCCACAGCTTTCAGGCGAATCATCTTCTGGGCCAAGTGTTGGACGGGAACGGGAAAGCGCGCGACGCTCTCGCGTATCTGGAGCGCGCCGGCGAACTCCAACCCAACGACTACGAAAATTCCTACGATCTGGCGCTGGCCAACGCGCACGCTGGCAATTATGTGCGGGCGTGCGAGAGTGCCCAAGCCTTACTTGTGCATGAGGACAAAGCCGAACTCCATCACCTGCTCGGCGATATGCAAGAAAAACTGGGCAATTCCCTGGAGGCTGTGCGTGAGTACCAGCGGGCCGCTGAAATGGATCCGCGCGAGCCCTATATTTTCGATTGGGGATCCGAACTTCTGCTGCACCACGCTCCGGAGCCCGCCGCGGAAGTCTTCACCAAGGGCAGCCGTCTGTTCCCTCATTCCGTCCGCATGTTGATCGGACTGGGCGCAGCCTGGTTTGCCCGCGGCTCCTACGATCAGGCCGTGGAGAGAATTTGCGAAGCATCCGACCTGAATCCTGACGATTCCATCCCCTATATTTTTCTGGGTAGGCTGCAAAGCGCGGAGCCCACGCCCTCGGAGAAAATTGTCGACAAACTGCACCGTTTTGTTACGCAGCAACCGGGGAACGCCGAGGCGAACTTCTACTATGCAGTCGGACTTTGGAAACTGCGGAGGGGTTCACCGGACACGGCCCGTGCGGCGCAGATCGAATCTCTGCTAAACAATGCGATTCATTTCGATCCGAAGTTCGCCGCTGCCTACCTCCAACTGGGAGTTCTCCACTCCGAGCAGAAAGATTATCCGAGAGCGATTTCCGATTACCAGCAAGCCATTCAGGCGGATCCGAAAATGGATCAGGCGCATTATCGCTTGGCTCAGGCTTATCGCCAGGTTGGAGATGCCGCGAAGGCCAAAGCTGAGCTCCACATCTATGACCAGATCGCCAAAGAATCAGCGCAGCAGGTAGAACGCGAACGCCACGAGATCCGGCAATTTGTTTATATCCTGCGCGACCAGCCTCCGGCTCAAATTCCCTAGCAGGAACTTGTTTTCATCCAAATTCAGCCACCATCTGACGCGGCCCAATGCTCCGCTGTGTTACACTTTTTTATTCATAACTGACAAACTGTTGCACGCAGGACGCCCAATCCACAGATGCTTCTTTCCAAAGAATATGTGGGCCATCTGGCCCGTGAAGTCACCAAGAAACTGATTGCTGGCAAGTTCATCGAGACCTCGAGGGTTCCCGCGGTGACCGAGCGAGTGAATGCTGCTTTGGTCGACGAACTCTCGCTGGAGGACCGCATTAACGACGAAGTGCGCGTCATCCTCGAAGCCTATTCTGACGAGATGCGCAACAGCGGCGCCAATTACCAGGAAATGTTCCGCAAGGTGAAGACCGAACTGGTGCGCAAGTACAAGGCGGTGCTGTGAGACTCAGCCGCGACAAAGTCAACGTGCTGGCCCGGGCCGTTTCCGACGTGTTGAAGCAGATGGACGAGGTCGAGTTTATCGAAGACCCCAACACCATCCGCCAGGAAACCCGAAAAATTCTGGAAGAACTGCTCAATCGGGAAGCCCGAATCGACGTTGCCGCCCGGCAGAAAATCGAGAGCCAGAAACGCACCATCCTCGAAGGCTCGCAAGAGTGGGACATCCTCTACCGCAAGTACTACAACGAGGAAGTGAAGAAGCTGGGCGTTTAGCAATTCCTTCCATCTGGCATCGCTTCTAAGGAGTGATCCCTGGCAAGTCAGATCAGCGATCTAAAAGCCGTCATCCAGCGGGCAGCCGCGGAGGCCGGTTTTAATCTTGCGGGCATTGCTCCTGCTACCGATGCCCCCGAACTCAAACATTTTCCTAAATGGATTGCCGCTGGGCATGCCGGCGAAATGAAATACATGGAAGCGCGAGATGATCGCGGAGATCTCAAACGGGGCTCGCTCGCTCGCGTCGCGCCTTGGGCACGAAGCGTGGTGGTTTGCGCCATCAACTACAACACAGGAAATCCCTACTCCACGGAAGTGCACGACTCCGACCACGGATGGATTTCTCGTTACGCCTGGGGCCGCGAAGATTACCACGACTCGGTCCTGCGCCGCCTGAAGCAGGTGGAAGCCGCCGTGCATCAGACCGTGCCCGCAGAGTTACAGCCGACCCTCACCACTCGCAGCTACGTTGACACCGGGCCGATCGTCGAGCGCCTTTATGCGAAGTATGCGGGAGTGGGCTGGATCGGGAAGAACACCTGCATCATCGATCAGAAAAAAGGCTCGTGGCTTTTCTTGGGAGTAATCCTCACATCCCTCGAACTCGCGCCCGACGTTCCCGCCCCGGACCGGTGCGGCACCTGCACCCGATGCATCGACGCCTGCCCGACTGATGCGCTGCTCGGCCCGTACCAACTCGATGCCAACAAATGCATTTCTTATCTCACGATCGAAAAACGTGGATCGATCCCAGAGGGTCTTCGCGCTGGGATGGGCCGTCACGTGTTCGGCTGCGACATTTGCCAGGATGTTTGCCCGTGGAACCGCAAAGCCCCGGCATCGATGGTGCCCGAATTTGAACCTCGTGCCGGCTTGGTGAACCCCGCTCTTACGTGGCTCGCCGAAATGTCCGCAGAAGAATTTCGCGGAGCCTTCCGCGGATCGCCGATCCGTCGCACCAAGCGCAATGGCCTCCGCCGCAATGCCGCTATCGCCATGGGAAACAGCGGAAACCAAGAATTCCTTCCTTTGCTCGATCAGTTGGCTGGCGATGAAGACGAATCCGTTGCGGAAAGCGCACAGTGGGCCAGAACGCGGTTAACGACGCCCACGGAATAGTACACCACGGTCTCCCGAGAGTTCGAAGGTTTTGACCTTTCATCTTCGTTTTATCTTCGCCAAGCTATAAGGGTTTCCTGACTCCAATTTACTGGAACTCCCGTAACTGGTTTTTCCGATTACCAGCAACTGATCTCTGCCTAAAGGGTTCTATATTAAGTGGGTTAGATTGAGTCCTCTGGGGGAGTATGTTTCCACGCCACATTCAACCAATGCGGCGCGTTTTCAGCAAGTTAGTCGGAATGGTCTTGGCTTGCGCCTCTTTGGCGAGCGCCTCGGCCACTCTCCTGCTTGAAGAGCCCTACGGCAAGATGGGATTCTTTACCGCGACCGGTCATGCTGCCGTCTATCTTTCCGGCGTGTGCGCCGATACCCCCCTC
>Ga0182024_10023708_pt1 | contig 10962 bp, 6 predicted proteins | sample P32metaG_FD_120480 | JGI IMG/M metagenome (GOLD analysis project Ga0182024, IMG submission 120480) | Permafrost microbial communities from Stordalen Mire, Sweden - P3-2 metaG (Illumina Assembly) | ecosystem: Environmental > Terrestrial > Soil > Wetlands > Permafrost | place: Sweden: Stordalen... | reverse complement strand
CCAATCGCGCGGCACGTGCGAGAGCCCCTTGGCCTGGCCCGGGCTGTCAAACTCGGCGGTGTTGTTATGGTCCTCGAGGTATTTGAGAAACTTCCCGTACTCGGCCAGCGTGACTTCGTATTTATCGATGTAGAAGGTCGGCAGGTTGATCTTCATTCCATCCTGGTAAATGAAATCACTGGCTCCCACCTCGCAGACCTCGTTGCTGAAATCATGGTACGACGGGCGCAGGAACTCCTCCCATACGACCCCGCCCAGCACGCAAAGAAAGAGGATTAATCCCGAGATGCTGGCGATGACCACCATCCGCTGCCGCTTGCGCGTCTCCTCGACCGCGCGGATGGCCGCCTCGTCCTGCGCGCTCAGTTTGAACGCGTCGACCGGCACCACCTTCGGCTCGATGGCCTGGATCGACTGGAACAGCGGCTGCCATGACTGGAACCCCATCTGGTTTGTGATCCCCATGCGCGTCAGCATCGCCCGCAGCCCCGGTTCGGTAGCCTGCCCGCCGGGCAGCACCACGCGCACCACGTCCGCCAGCGCGCAAATCTCCTCCTGCACCGATGGCAGATCGTTGCCTGGCAGGGCAACGTTCGAGAGATACGGCAGGCCGTCCGTGCCGATGTAAACATCGGTCGAGTCGGGGATCGAATGAGCGATCTTGTTCTGCTGCAAGTGGGCAAGGCCCTGCGCCACGCATTTCACGATCTGGAGCGCGGACTGCTCGCCGACGGTCTTCCTCTTGTCCGCCATCTGCGCCAGCGTCAGGCCGTCCACATATTCGTGGGTATAAAAGTAATGGCCGTCCGCCTGGTCGGCCTCGTACACGGATAGGATGTGCGGATGCTGCACCGCGGCCTTCGCGCGCGCCGTGGCGACAAATCTCTGCCGAGCCACCTCATCCTCGACCATCTCGGCCGCAAGCATCTCCATCGCGACAGGCCGGTTCATCGAGGTTTGGATGGCCAGGTAGACCGGACCCCACTTCCCTTTGCCCAGCCGGCGGTCGATGCGATAGTTCCCCAGTTGCTGGCCCACCATCGGGTCCGCATCCGCGGGCAGGGGCGCCGCCGGCGCCGGCCTTGCCCCCGGCGCGGCCCTTGGGGCAAAAACGGGCGCACCTGGCTGTCTTGCGGCCGGCGCCGCCGCGGGAGCCGCGGGAACCGGCTTTACCACTGGAACCACCCTGGCTGCGGGAACGGCCCTGGCGACCACGGGCTGCCCGGTAATCGCAGGCTTGGACGCGAATTCAGGCGAGGGCAGCGGCAGTTGCGTCGGGGCGCCGGCCGGAGCCGCTTGCGGGGCTGGCGCCGCGGGGCCCGGTTGAGGCGCTGCCGCCGGTGCGGGCGGTATAAAGGACCTGGCAGGCGCGGCCGGCGGTGGCGCGGCCGTGGGAGGGGCGGAAGCCGGCGCAGGCGCGGGTGGGATGAAGGGTTTCGTTGTTGCCGCGGGCTGCGGAGCAGGGGCGCCTGGAGCGGGGGCCGACGCGGGCGCGGGCGGTATGACAGGCTTTGCCGTTGTTGCAGGCCCCGGAGTGGGGGTGGCTGGCGCGGGGTCCTCCTCGGGCACCGGTTGGCTGGCACGCTTCGGTGGCGCGGCAAACGGCGCAATGATTGGAGCAGTTGCGGTGAGCCCAGGCTTCGCAACTACCCTGGGCCCGGCGGCAGTCGCGGCCACAACCACCCGAGGGGCCGGTATGACAATTGGCGCGAACGGCGGCGGCGCGGGGGCCCCCATGACGCGGGCTATCGCCGGAAACAGTTTTTGCGGAGTTACGGGCTTGATAACCACCTCGTATCCGGCCGTGTGCTCCTGGTACTCCGAGAGGTCATACTTGGTTATAAAAATGGTGCGGATGCCGGCATGCCGGTTTTCCATCTTATTCCGGAGCGTAAAGCCATTCATCGGCTCGACATAGACCTCCGTGATCAGCAGGTCCACCTGCCTGCCCATGGTCTTCTCGACCGCCTCAAACCCGTTGAGATAAGACTCGACCTCGTTCCCCGGCGTGCTCTTCACGATATCGAGCACCTCCTGGAGGTCCTCCTCGAGATCCACGACTAATATTTTCATTCGGCCTATTTGGTATCCGGCAGCGTCGCCGGTGGGGGGTTCGTTTTGACCAGGGCAACAGGGTCCGACGCCTGATCCTGCAACTGGTTCTTATAGTAAACACACACCACGTAGCCATAATAATGCCGCCCCTCCTCTATCTTGCCCGGTTCCGGTGGCGCCTGAGTATAATCGACATCCAGTATTTCCACGTCTTCCCGCACCCAATCCGCGGGCAGCGTATTCCAGTGGTCGTTTACCAGTGCATTGGTGCGGACAATCGAGTCATCGCCGAGTTGATCATAGAAAAAAACCTGGATTACTACCCCGGTCACGTCGATTTTCGCGTCCGGCCGCCGTTTCACCGGGATCTTGAGGGTAAACCGCTTGTACCCCTCGGACGTTTCCGGTTTCTCATCCGTGCTCAAATCCACCAGCGCAAGCACGGATCCCTGCTGGAAACCATTCTCGCCCGCCAGTGCCGTGTCCGCCGCCGAAGGGGTCGTGCCGCTGGTCCCTTCCGCCAGTTCCGCAGCCTTCAGTTTTGCATCCGCCAGGTCATAATACATCCCCGCCGAGTCCCCCATGTCATAGATGGCGCGCCACTGTTCCATCGCCTTGTCCTGCAGGTCCATCTTCTCGTAGGTCTTCGCGAGCTCGGAGATCACTTGCGGGTTCTTCGGAGACATCGCCAGCGCCTCCCGCAGGCGCGTCACCGCCGTGCTCGTATCGCCCCGCTTGATGAGTGCCGCCGCCTCGGCCAACACGGCATCCACCCGTGTCTGCGGGATGACGACCTGCCCTTCCTCCACCGGCGTTGGCTTTGGCAGCGAGGCGAGCACTGCCGCGACATTGGGGGTGGATGCGCCCGCGGCCGGCGCCGATTGTGGAGCCGGGGTCGCGGCCGCCACTGGCGCCGGCGCCGGTGTCGCAGCCGGCATTGGAGTCGCCGCCGCCGGAGCCGGGCTCGAAGTGGTGATCGATGCAAACGGATCGGTAAACGAGGGCGAAGCCGCCGCATGACTCGGCAGCGGCGCCGGAGCGTTGTCGGCCGTCAGATTGAGCGGCGGCACCTGGATGGTGAGCGGCGGCAGTTGCCTGGCCCGGTCCACCAGCGCGAGCCCCGCCGCCCCGATCTCGGCCACCGCGACGGCGGCAAGAACCCACCCGGCCACACGAAGTGTGCGTCCAAATGTCGAACGGGATATGGCGGGGGCCTCTTGCAAGCTGCGTGCCACCGTAGTTTTCACCCGCCGGAGTGTCAACGCGCTGACACCGATTCCGCGGGCGGGGATTTTAACCGCGGATTTACACAGATTAGCGCAGATTATATTAGGGAGTCAGTGCATCAGCAGGTCCAGCAAGCCTTGGCCTGTCTTCTTCACTGTCCCCTCGACCCCATCCACACTCTTGATCACGGCTTTCTCTGTCGCGGCCACCAGCCGCGAGGTCAGGTCATCGTGCGGATGAGCCACGGGCCCGGTCAATCGCATCGGCGTCCAGCGATAGCCACCATGCGAATCGGTAAAAATCACCTCCTGCGAACCGGGTATCCATTGCAGCGTCGCCGGGGTCAGCCCCACCTCGAAATTCCCGTCGATCTGCCCGTTGACTACCGTGTAATCCCCTTCCACCCTGATCAGCCCCTCGGACTCGACCACCAGATTGTGGACCTCGAGCCGGTCCGGAGATTTCGTAAAATCCGCCGATGCCTTTGTCAGCTCCAGCCGCCGGAAACGCTCCGTATGCGTGAACGTCCCGATCTCGTCCAGTATGGGAAGGGCGGTCAATACCCCCTCCGTCAGCGCCATCGAGCCGGATACAGTCAGTTGCCGCGCCGCATTCCCGTTCCCCAGCGGAGCGTCCACATTCGCCTGCCCCGTCAGCCGTCCGGTCAGCCGCTCCCGCCAATCGGGCGTCAGCAGCGGCCGAATATCGACGCCATCGAATTTTACCTGAAGATTCGCCGCTTTCCGCGTCTCTATCTCGCCCGTGACAGTCAGCCGGCTCGCCCCGTTTCGCAGGCCGGCGGAGTTGATAAAGAGCGTTGGGCTTTGCCACCGCATGCTGGCGGTGTCCAGGTCCAGCTCCGGCCAGCCCGCGAGGGCAACCGTGCCGCCCTGCGCATCGATAATCCACGCGCCCGGCCCGTTGGGGATGAGCGTCAGGGCAGTCCCGGTGATGCCTCCGCCAGGCTTGTCCGACCATTGCCAGTTCGCCTCGCTGATGACCGCCTTGCGCAAATCGACCGTCCACCCTTTTTTCAAGCCGTCCAGCGGCCCCTGGGCCGCCGGCCCCGCTCCGGAAAGGCTCTGCGCCGTGTGCGCCTCGACCGCCGCCGCTGCCGGCGGCTCGATATTGAGCCGTTGCACGGACATCTCATCGATCTGCACCGTGTGCCTGAGTAAACCGTGCCAGTCGAACGACGCCCGCAGTTGATCCGCATCCAGCGATGAAAAGGCTCCCCCGTCCCCGCGCGTCGCCTGAAAATTCTCTCCAAACACCGTCCCGCCATCAAACTCGAGCGGCGCAAAGGTGGCGCTATCCGCATTCAGCGATTTCGCCGCGGCCTCGCCAAGCGATTTGCGAAACGCCTCGCTATGAAGGTAATGCTCGAAGTAAATCCGCGCCGCCACCACCGCGACAAGCAGCAGGACCGGCAGTGCGAGCAATACGACACCCAATCGTGCAAGAATCCTGTTCATCGGACTTTCAACCGTAGCCGACTTCGTAAAGAATCCAATCCCCGTAATGCTCGAAGTTCGCGATGTCTCCCTTACCACCGGCTTCCTGCCCGACGGCGAACCGTTGATGCTCCTGCGGGAAATCTCGGCGCATTTTCCCCGGGGCCATCTCTGCGCAATCGTCGGTCCCTCCGGCTCCGGCAAGAGCACGCTCCTCAAGGTCATCGCCGGCGTCCGCGACTCCGGCGACGGCAGCGTCCACTGGGAGGGCCGCGACCTCGCCTCCGAGCGCGACCTCGATCCGCACGAGATCGGTTACGTCCCGCAATTCGGCATCTCATTCGATCTCCTCACCGTGGGCGAAAGCATGGACACGGCGCTCCGCCTCCGTGTCGGCGGCATGGACCCCGCCACCCGCCGCTGGCGGGCGGAGCAAATCCTCACTGATGCAGGCCTCGCCGATATCTCCGACCGCCGCACAGGCGTCCTCTCCGGTGGCCAGAAACGCCGGCTGGCTCTTGCCATCGAGATGGCCAGCCAGCCGATCCTGCTCCTGTGCGACGAGGTGACCAGCGGCCTCGACACTAAATCCGAGGACGAAATTGTCCACCTCCTCAACCGCCTCGCCCACGATGGCCCCGGCCGCACCGTCATCTCCGTGACGCATAGCATGCGCCACCTCGACCTTCACGATAGCATCGCCGTCCTCTACGAGGGCCGGCTCGTCTATCACGGCGCGCCGGACCTCCTGCCCCATTACTTCTCAATCAGCGGCCCGGAGCGTCTCTTCGACTGCCTCCAGACCCGTCCCGCCGATGGGTGGCACACCTCGTGGCGCAAGCATCGCCCCGGCTACTACGCCAGCCTCGCCGACGCCACAAACCCCGTCGCCCGCGAATCCGAAGCGCCCTTCGAAGGCCCCTCCATCGAGGAGAGCTTCCCCGTCGAGGTCAAACCCGAGGACCCAGCCAAGCCCTTCCGGCATCCCTCATGGCTCACGCAATTCGGCGTGTTGCTCACCCGCCAGCGCCGGCTCCTCTTCCGGGATCAGGGCCAGCTCCTCCTTCAACTGGCGCTCCTCTTCGGGTTCCCGTGTCTGGTTGTTGTGTTCGCATGGGACGGCCTCCCGCAGATTGCCAATCTCGCCGGCACCCCCGCGCAGAATGCCGTCGAGCAGTTGCTGGCCGATACGACGTTCACTCTCCAGGCCGTTCGTGTTGGCGGCCTCGTCTCCGGCCTCGTCATGTTCCAGGTCATCCTTCTCACGCTCATGGGCTCGAACAATTCCGCCCGTGAGATCGCCGGCCAGCGCGCCATCTTCGAGAAGGAAAAATTCGCCGGCCTCCGCCCGAGCGCCTTCCTGGCCAGCAAGTCCGTTTACCTCGCATTTCTCATTGCCGCCCAATCGCTCTGGATGGCCCTTTTTGTAAACACCATCTGCCATTTCCCCGGCGACCTCTTCTCCCAGGCGGCGATCCTCTTTGGCGTCAATGCCGCCATGACCAGCGTCTGCCTGGGCATCTCCGCCCTGATGAAAACCCCCGACCAGGCCTCCCTCGTCAGCGTTTACCTCGTCGGCTTTCAATTACCCCTCTCCGGCGCAATTCTCGCCCTGCCGCGCGTCCTCGGCGTCTTTGCCCGCCCGTTTATCGCCGCCTATTGGGGATGGTCCGGCTATATCGAGACCATGCGCGACACCCGCTTTTACGACGTAGTCCGGATGACATCGAGCACCCGTCTCTCCGCGCTCGCAATCTGCGGCTGGGTCCTCCTGGCCCATACCCTTGCCGGCCTGATCCTGGCATATTTCGGGTCGCGGGAGAGTCGATGGGATTGATAATTCATTGATTCTCGCGGACAGCCTCCTCGCAGACCGTATCCGGGCGGGTGAATCTGGATAAGCGATACAAGATCGCGGCAGCCACTTGCAACCTATCGCAATCGATGCGGAATCGCTTCGGAATAGGCACCCCAAAACAGGCGGCAGCGAGCGTTCCGAGGGGACGCTTCGAGGTCCTTTTGGCCTCTTTGGAAGAGATGCCCGGCTTTTTCGCTCTTTTCCTCCTCGTGCCCGTTATCCCTTCCCCTCTTTGCGCCTTTGCCCCTTTGCGCCTTGCGTGCCACCTCCGCCCGTTTCCGCAATCCGCCCCCCAAACTACTCCCCAAAAAATCTGCGTAAATCTGCGCCAATCTGTGGTTAAAAACCTACCCGTGGATTGCCTCCAGCCGCCCCGCCCCTGATAGTCCAGCAAATGTGCGGCCGATACCGTCTCAAAGACCCCAAAGCCGCCTTCGCCTGGCTCGAAGCCGCCCCTGCCTTCGATTTCCGCCCCCGCTTCAATATCGCCCCCACCCAGCGCATCCCCGTCTCCACCCTCCCCGGCCAGATACAGGAGATGACATGGGGCATCATCCCAGCCTGGGCTGAGGAGAAATCCAAAGCCCTCATCAACGCCCGCGTCGAGACCATCCGCGAAAAGCGCACGTTCAGATCCTCCTTCGCCAGCCGGCGATGCCTTGTCCCCGCCGACGGCTTCTACGAGTGGTCCCGCATCGGCAAGCGCCCATTCATCTTCACCCTCCGCGGCGATGCCCCCTTCGCCATCGGCGCAATCTGGGAGCGCATCCACGACATCGACCGCTGCTGCCTCCTTACCACCGCCGCCAATTCTCTCCTCGAACCCATCCATACCCGCATGCCCCTTATCGTCCACCGCGGAGATTGGCCCCTCTGGTGCGCCGAAACCGATCTCCCCGAGCAAAACTTCCAGCGAATCACCACCCCCTATCCTCCCGAGGAAATGTCGGCCCTCGAAGTCTCCCCCGTCGTCAACAGCGCCAAAGCCGACTCCCCAGATTGCTGCGCCCCGGCCGGCTCGCAACCCATCGATCCCCCTCGAAAGCTCACGATCCCTCGCAATACATCCCCTTCTTCCGACGCCCAGCAGACGTTCGGTTTTTGACCTTCGGGTCCGAGCGGGAATGTTCTTATGACTTGATCGTTGAAAGCTCATTGAAATTCCCGCTCGGGAACTTTCTGTTGATTCCGCCGAGTTTCCGAGGTAATATTACCGAACGGTAACATTGAAAGAACCATGAAATACACTCCTGAGAAAATCGGCGAAGCGGTGAAGAGCGCCCGCAAGAAGTTGGGCGTGACATGCTCGACAGGCGCAGGCGGGCGGCTGGCGTGGAACCGGGAGAGGACGGGTGTTATTCCACGCGAGAGATAGCCGCCATCGTGTGGGGCGATAAAGAGGCGGAAGCCACGGGCAAGATTCGAGAGGAGCGGCTCGCGCTTGAGCGTGCGCGGCTGGTGGATGAGGGTCAACTGCTCCCCTTGGATATTCTCGAAAAGCTAAATCAGATTATGCTCGTCCCAATGCGGCAGCGCATACTGTTATCGAATCTTCCAGAGGCTGACCGGCACGAGATTCTGAAAGACTTGGCGGCATTGGGCGAGTTGGATTGGGCTAAGGCCGTTAAAGAGCGGCAATCTCAACACGTAGAATCGCATTGACTACGTCCTTTTCCACCCTGGCAGTGTTACTGGTATTCAGCGCAATCGTCGCCTATGGGCTCTGCTATTGAATCGGTCTCTCGTTCCACACTTCATCTACCGACAATGGAAATAAGCAAATTCGATATTTATAGTCGCCGAGGTCAAGAAATCGTGATGGTACTCTATGCCTTGCACAAGCTGGGCGCAATTCACAGCAAATAGGAGGTGCTAGAATTCATCCGCATTCACCACTTCTACGAATTTCAGGTAGGAGATAAGGACTCGTATGAGAGCAAGCGAGAATGGAAATCAGACACCTTGCTCTGCTACGGACGAAAAGACGCTGTTATAGGGGAATGGATGTTTGACCACGACGAGAAGGATTCCTGGGAGATCACCCGTCAAGGTAGCGAATCACTCGGCGCGATCATGCTGCGATTTCGAAACAAGCAATGGCAGATTCAAAGATGTTTTTTGTGGAGTCCGGGGTTTAAAAGAGTCATCGACCCAGAATATGTCCCTTCGCCACAAGACCAAAAGTCACCACAAGGCCGTCATAGAAAGACGCAACTTCAAGCGGCGATGGAGTTACTTTACAGGCTTGGTATCCAGCAGGATCAAAAGCCAAGAACATGATCGCGCTATAACCAATGCAGAACCTGCTACGGAACCGTCTTTATCGCTTTCTTCACCGGGAGGATTCGTTACGCCCAGGGGTCATGGCTGGTCCCGTGTGCGGCCAGCTAACCGTTAGCGCACTGGGCTCTGGTGGTAAAGAACGAGCTTTTCCAACGGAATATACTCCTCGTCATCCAGCAGAATAGGTTTCTTTCCCGATACCAGACGGAATCCGAACTTCTTGTAAAATGGCACGTTGTTCTTAATCGCCAGTAATCTAAGAACAGAGGAATTTCCCTGGCGAGCAAGTGTATCGGCAAAACGCATCAACACGCCGCCGTAGTCCTTCCCCCGCTGTTTCACGTCCACGGCAACTTCATCAACCATCAATCCCCCGCCGTTCTCCTTGAGTCGGTGCAGTGTCAAATAGCCCACGATTTTATTTCCGTGCTCCAGGACGTAGGTACAAAATTCATATTCGCTGCTGAGCATTTGGAAATACCTATCGCTCCACGTAATCCGGTCCATTGATTTCACGTTGCTCTGCACACACGGCGACTGCAACATTCGGGTGTTAAGACGCTCAATGTGTACGAGCGGCTGCTTCTTAGTTCCCTCAGGGTTATGCCCTGCTGCATCGAGGCGGTTATTTGGAATTTCGTTCAGAAGAAAAAATGCCCGATCCGTTTCCTCCATCATCATACCCCAAAACGTTGGGATAAAACTACTGCCCCGCTTAATGACAAGCACGTAGCTACTCAGCTCTGCGGGTTTGTAAGCGAGCGCTTTTTGGGCGCAGGCACTCAATGTGCCGCCCGAGTGGATTGCTCCGTCAAGCAGCAACACGCTCTTCCCGGTCACAATGCGGGCAGCATTAGCTCCTCGAAAGCTGACTCTCTTTCTATTGCCGACCGCCATTGGAAGTATGGTGACGTTCTTGGCCAATTCCGGGAACTCGTTCCCGGCCACTTCCGACATCACCTTTAATAGTTCCAAGCCCGACCGCGTGATAGGACACCACACGGTCGGGCGCACGGCGCATCTCGACAAACGATTCTTGAAAAAATCTCGCACATACGCGCGGACTTCTTCCTTGCCGAGAAAATACGTAATCACGTGATGACAAAGGGGAACGAGGAGGCGGATTACGGCCTTCGAGCCCGTAGCCCGTCAAGTCCGGAGGTCCTTACTTCGCCGTGTCAGCCACGTCGAATGCCAGCCGACGCTATTGGGTTTTGTTCCACCAATTCCCCAAGCTCTTCGTAGTAGCAATCACTGCATGCTTCGCCAGTCGGAGTCGAACGCTTGCCAGTGATTGTCTCTTGAAGGTCTATGCCACAGTGGCAGCACCGGGGTTGCGACATTGACAGATCATCGAACAAGCGGGGGTTCTTGATGAGGTCTTCGAGGGTTATAGCCATTGGAATGTCATTTTTGCCCTAAAACAGGGATTCCTACAAGCATTTCGGACGCCATCCGTCAAGTTGCATTCGGTCTTTCTTCGTGCGTGTGGGGCGTTACGGGCGTAATTTTCGGACAGATTTCAGAGTCCTTAGCCGCCCCCAAAACCGAGCAAAAAGCACGTTCCATGGCGAACTCTCGGCCCACCGGCGGCTAAATGCCAGCCCTAAAACGTCCGCGAACTTCACTAAAAGGGACGCTCAAGCCTCTGTACCGCCCCACGATGCCCGCCAGCAGGCAGTTCGACACCTGCCCCGCCGCCGTGTGCGACTTTTCCCTCATCGCCTCCGGGAAAGAGGCCAGCCCGTGAAGGACGGTAATTATTCCAAAACTCAGGAACTACGCGAGGGGGTATAATGCGGGGAACTTTTTTCCCTGGACTACATGCCCCCGGCGGGGGTGGGGGCACCGTCATCCCTCGGAAAGCTGTTGGCAACCAGTTGGCAAATAGATTGCGCTTTTACACGCATCCTTTCGTTTATTCTCGCAAACCACGAAGGGGCAATAATTTAGCCCAAGCCATTTATTCACAGGCGATTAACACTCTTACGAGAGAACTGGGCAGGGCTGGATTCGAACCAGCGAAGGCGTAAGCCAGTGGATTTACAGTCCACCCCGTTTGGCCACTCCGGAACCTACCCGTTT
>Ga0182024_10023707_pt1 | contig 10962 bp, 23 predicted proteins | sample P32metaG_FD_120480 | JGI IMG/M metagenome (GOLD analysis project Ga0182024, IMG submission 120480) | Permafrost microbial communities from Stordalen Mire, Sweden - P3-2 metaG (Illumina Assembly) | ecosystem: Environmental > Terrestrial > Soil > Wetlands > Permafrost | place: Sweden: Stordalen... | reverse complement strand
TAGAAGCAGCAGCATGAGCAGCAGCATTAGCAGCATTAGCAGCAGCATTAGCAGCAGCATAAGCAGCATAAGCAGCATAAGCAGCAGCAGAATAAGCAGCATAAGCAGCATAAGCAGCATAAGCATCATAAGTAGCATAAGAAGCATAAGCATCATCAGCAGCAAGCTTTACTTCTTCAATTGTCGCTTTATCTTCGAGCCATCTCTCGGTTGTTTCAATAGCTTTAAGCGGTCTTAATTCATCTTGCTTTCCATATGGAATAGAAAGTCTTGCACATTGACAAGCTGCTTTAACAATAAGTTTATGAGGGGTTGATCCTTCATTACATACAAAATAAAGAAGCCAATCTCCTCTTGGACAATTATCCCAAAACTCTTTATATGAGATAGTTCTGGCGTAATCATAACAATCAGAATAAGCGTTGATTTGCAGAAGCAATTCTGACCAGTGAGTTGATTTTATTTTAGAGATATCTATTTGCATTTTAATTTAGTCACTCATAAAATGAACTCACCAATTTAGAATTAATTCTAATATTACCACTTCTTTCTTTTAGGTCGTCCATTCATTCTTCCTTAAATCCGTCAGCACTTTCTTTTAATACTAATTTAATCTCTTCGAGATCAGGATATAACCCATCTTTATTATCTGGATCGAAAACAATGCATTGTAAAATGCCTCGACATTTAGCAAGAGCTTGTCGTAATCTTGCTATGTGTTCTTTTGTTAGCGGTGGAACATACCACGTTATAAAACTATCATCATTGGGATATTCAACATGACAATCGCACGAACAAGGCGTGGATCCACAAAATGCTTCGTTTCCATTTGCTCGACAAACTTGACATGGTGTTGGACAAAATATGCACGGAATTGCACGCTCTAATTTTTGGCTCCAAGTAGTGTGCGTATCTTCGCACTTGTCGCAAATAAATACTTGCTGATTAGCAATCTCATCAACTTCTTGCTTAAGATCTATCTTAATATCAGATCGTTTTTGACGTCTAATATGCTGACCTGCTTTACGTGTCTTGGCGGCAACTGCGAATGGATTTCTTTTCTTTGGGAATAATGATTTCATTTTATTTTCTCTGTTAATTCTTGTCTGATATTATATCATTAATTTTTCTAAAATGATTTAATGAATTATTGTTAAATGATCTTCATGCGAAATTCACATATAATTTTAATCGTTCATAAGTTATATTTAACGGGAGCAAAGGCAGAATTGTCATTTTTCGCATTAAATTATCACCAATATATTCGAAATATCTACAATGATTTGACTTAAAATACCAATGTAGTTCATGATCACGCTTCCCAAAAACATCTGATATCGTTAATATATTGTGATATGAATAGTACATGATTTTGCATTTATCACATAAATAAACATTTTTGGTAAATATAGATATTGTCCAGTCGGCGGAACAAATTGGACAATTATCTAATGAGATCATTTGTAAGATTTCTTTTTTGATTTGAATTGGTAGTGGTAGATGGAGTCGAACCCACACTTCCTTGCGGAAAATAGATCTTAAATCTATCGCGTAAAACCAGTTTCGCCATACCACCATGTTGCATCAACTATAAAAACTACTGTAATATCAAGTGGTTCCCGCACATGGTGCTGCCCCATGGATGGGCCGTTCAAAGCGGCCTAGTATCGCTGTTTACTTATGCGGGAATACTGTAAATCATATATAATTATGCCTTATTTTTGCCCCAATATCCTCTTAATGGTCTATCTAAACCATATTTGGTAGCCCAATATGCAATCTGCTTATGATTAACATTAAATTGTGTAGCAATTTTTCCGATTGGCTTTTCCCATAACAACACAGATAATATATCTTTTGTTGGCCAATTATTTTCTTTTATAATAACTAAATTATTATTCTTAATATGCTTACGAAGTGAATATAACGGAATGTTTATTTGTTTAGATATTTGTTTAACAGTATTTTTACTTAATAGATTAAGTAATGCTTCGTTAGAAGGCCATACAAATTTGGAATGATTTTTAGTAGATAAATCAATGCCATTGCATTTTCTACATCTTTTACCACGATTATCATTTAATAATTCATTGCAATCAATACAATTATATTGAATTTTAATACGATTGCTTATTACTATTGGTTTTGCCTTGTTTTTACCAGCAAAATTATCCGTTTGGGAATGACAATGTGGACACAATATCCTCAAATTCTCAATTCTATTATCATCGCTCACACCATTAATGTGATCAATTTGTAATGATAATGGTAAATTATTCCAAATAGGAAGTTGTCCACAAACATAACATTCATTTTTAAGCAAGCCTTCTTCAATAAGTCTTTTCTTTAAAGTATTTCTATTATAGGTTGAGTGCTCAACCAATACTCTTGCCAATGAAAATTTTTCTCTTATAAAAACTCGACCCTTATTAGAATTAATTCCAAGTTTAATATGATTAAAATCAATCATATCTTCTTCAAATCTTTTTTGAAGAGTTTTATAATTGCCACCCTTATTTAATAAATTAAAATGTAATAACACATCACTTATCGTGGTTGATCGTTTTGCAATCTCAACCAACTCTTCTTTGCTAATTGCCCAAATTGGACTGGTGCGTGGCTTAATCACTTAACCCTCACCCCATTTTCCCACCACTGCATCGTTCCATCGCTAAATGTAATCGCCGGCCCTTGCACTCTATGCAATTTACCATTTTCAAACCAAGCCGTAAACTTCCCGTACTCAACGGCAGGGGCACCGAGCCTATGACGCACCCCTTGATTATACCAAGCCTTGTAGCCCTTAACGGTAATAACAGCAGGCCCATTGTCGCTGTGTCTAACCGGAAGCATATTTCCGGTTTTAGGGTCTTGTACGTCTGCAAGGCGCCATTCATCGCGGTCTGGATTCATAAAATGAAAATATTTCGGCTCCATTATTTTGCCGCTTCTTCCAATGCTTGACGCAACGTATCAATTCTATTCGTCATGCTCGCTAATGTTCGCATCGTCAAGCTTGGCCAGGCCGCAACAATATCTTGCGCACAAATGATGGCAAGCTCCATCGCATTTCGCTTATCACTCAATACGTTGTTATCACTTAATGTTTCGCCAATATATCCTGATCCATCAATCATCTTAACACCTAATTCCTTTTCAAAACTTATTTCATGTTCGATAGCGCCAATCCAAGGCTCATCGTTGTCGGATAAATAATCGTGATTAATATGATTTGTCATTTGATTTCTATGACCGCTCCTGCTTCGGTTAGTTTTGTAGCTAATGCATCAGCCTCTTCTTTTGCTACACCTTCCTTTATTGTTTTCGGGAGGCTCTCAACAAGTGTCTTTGACTCCATCAACCCGATGGCAAGAAGCTCTCTGACAAGCTTAATGATTGTCATCTTCTTATCAGAAGCAAAAGAAACGAACACTACATCAAACTCTGTTTGGGTCGGCTTATCTTCCTGAACAACTTGCACCTGAACATTTGATACAACTGGCGCAGCTTTGATATTCCACTTTGCCTCAAGCTCCTTTGTAAGGGCAATTAATTCCATTACAGTTAGTTGTCCTAATGAGGCTAATACATTTTCGTTATTTAATTCCATAACATTTCCTTTTATTTTGGTTAGGTTGTTTTTGGCAGTGGCCGATGAATGCCGCCAGTTTTTCCGCGCTTAACGACAATACCCGGATAGTTTTTGGTGAGCTTCAATAAAATTGGATATACGGGAGGACCATCGCCCTGGAGTTCGGTGGCGATTTCCTTGGCAAGTTTGGTTGCTGGATATGTTTCGCCAGGCTTGATTGCCTCAATGCGCTGGGCGGTTGCCATAAATAGTTCTCGGATTTCAATTAGCGCAGTTTCAATATGTTCCATTACTTCGTTATTCATTTTGTTATTCCTTTGTTAAATTATTTAGAATGGCACATCGCTGTAATCATCATTGTCGTCATTTAGATGCACCTTACCAACTTCGACTGGCGGTCGTGATGAATGGGTAGATGGCGGGGCGGCGGCACAATTTTTGCTTTCACGTTGAACATTAACGTCTAATTGATTTTTCAATTTATTATATTTATAAAACGGCGAGACGGTATCTGACGAGACAGCTGCCACATCTTCATTTTTTTGAAGATTGACAAAAGACTGACTATAAATATGTTCGACATATTCTCCAACAAGAGAAGTTGACAAGTTTTTATTAAGCCATAGTTTGGCTGCCTTTCTTGCTCTTGATGGAAGTTCTGTATGAGTTAGCAAGTTATAAAGAACTGTTGCCGTAATTTCATGCATACCCATTGCACTGGAGATGTTAACCTCAAGCGGAGCTTCAACAAGACGGCCCTTCGCAAGTTGCCTCGCAAGCGGACGATTGAAGCGATCCGATGGATGGAGCACGGAAACCTGATATGATGCTACATGCCGTTCATCATCCAATTTAATAGCAAGACAACCCTGCGGTTGCTGGCGATGGTCTCTCAAAAACATGACGCGGATAGAGTTCATTTATTTATTCCTCATTGATAATTGTGTTAATTTTTGCAACGAAATATGTTCCAATTTTGTTTTTAGAATTGCGTTTTGCTACGAGTTTTCTTGCTTCATCTAATGCTTCTATAAGAGAATTAGAAGATAAAACAAACTCATAATTTTGATCGATAATATGTTTAATTGTTATTTTGTATTTATTTGTCGTCATTTTTAATTTGTTTTACATACCCTAATTCGCCCAACCAGAATTGACCTACCGATGATCCTAACCATTGGATTACTGTGGCAGCTACAACCATATCTCGCTTTGATACTTCTGATGGGCTACCTTTCTGATCTCCTTCCTTAAGGAGCCAATTAAGCGTATTGCCATCTTCATTTAATTTTTCCCAAGCTTTTGCAAAGCGTTTTTCTTCTGGGTTATCGGAATATCTGCGTGAATGTAATCCTATATATTTTGATATCATTTTCAACATACAGCAGAATGCTCCCATCCTTCACCTTCACCATAATAATCGGTATAGGCGCCAGTAATATCGGTAACAAAATCCGCATCAAGATCGCTAAACTTTCTTGCAAATGTTGCCGGGAAATAACTTTGGCTCAATGGAGAGACGCCAGCGTAAAATGGAATGCCATATTGCTCCGAAATCTTCTCAGCTTTTGAGATAGCTTCGGCTGCAATAATTAACTGCTCATCAATCTTCTGGCTATGTTTAGCCACAAGTTTCTTAAACTCTTCTTCAAGCTCACATATTTCAGCAGATTTTTCGGTCTCTTCTTCGTCTTCTTCAAGATCAAAATCATTATCTTTTTCGTTCATTTAATTTTTCCTTTGTTAAATTAACCATTGAATGGGCGTCAAATTATTGTCAATTAAAAATTTATTTGCTTGGCTAAAAACTTTACATCCTACAAACCCATGCCAAGCTGATAATGGCGAAGGGTGAGCAGCATGTCTCACAAAATGTTTCGTATTATTAATAAATCTTCCCTTGTTTTGGGCCGACCTACCCAGCAAAATAAATACAATTGGACGATCTAATTTGTTAAGTGTTTTAATTGCTTCGTCAGTGAATGTTTCCCAACCTAAGCCTTGATGACTTCCCGATTGACCAGCACGAACAGTTAACGTTGTATTGAGTAATAATACGCCTTGTTCTGCCCATGACGTTAAGCACCCACTTGAAAATGAATGGGTCGGTGCATTCAGGTCCGTTTTAATTTCATTAAATATATTTCTTAAAGAAGGTGGAATTGCTTCGCCAGGCTTAACTGAAAATGCAAGTCCGTGAGCCTGATTAGGATTTATGTAAGGGTCCATAGCGAGTATGACTGCACGAACTTTATTTAATGGTGTTAGCTTAAATGCTGTAAATAAATCTTTATGCGGCGGATATATTATATATTGTTTCGATTCTTCTTGCAAGCTATTCATAAGCTTTTTGTAGTAATCTTTATTACTTTCTTGATCAATTAATTTTTTCCAACTATTAATCATAGGCAGCTCCTACTTGCATTGTTCGCTCGCTTTAATTGCTTAATGATTATTTCTGTCTGAATTATTGTTTCTTCTTTGGTCCCACTGGTATCAATAGCAAAATCAGCAAGTTGCAATTTATAATTGCTCGGCAGTTGCGCATCAATCCTAAGCACTGCCTCGTCTTGCGTCAAGCCACGATCGACTAACCTTTCGATTTGCTGTTCACGTGTACAGTGCGACACTATCAGTGGATTATATTTGCGAGCATGGCCAGCCTCAATTATAAGAGCGGCAGACCAACACGCAAGAGCGTGGCCTTCATTGTTTAATTCTAAAAATTGACGAGAAGCTTCTTGTTGGATAAGAGGCCACATAATCTCGTTAAGCTTTGATAACGCATCCTTATTAGAAAACACAAAACGCCCAAATACAGTTCTGTTAATCTCTGCTTCATCTGAAGTAAGATACTGACTTCCAAATACAGTAATGATTTGTCTTAAACCAACCGAGCCAGGCCCAACTACTTTGCGGGAAATTATGTCAGCATCAACCACTGGTATTAGATTGGCTGTAAAACAATTGGCAATATTTGACTTACCAGTTGCTATGCTACCAGTTAGCCCAAAAATAATCATTTTCAAAATACCTACAATTTAATTGTTAGTTTTAGTATCGTGTGTCCAAATTCTATATTCAATATCTTTATCTGTATTATTAGTCACTCTAATTAAAATAGAGCGTGGATCTTTTAGATTAGCCCTACTAACACAACGATCCGTATTTTCTGACATATCGGCTACGTCATGGGTTAGCTTATCAATGAATGTGCATGTTATCGTTTCGTTGTTGGTTCCAAAAACCTCTACAATTGAATGTCCTTCTGGCAGAAGCATTGCCGTTTGATTGGTCTGTTCTGATTTTACAATATATAATTCTGTTGTATCGAACGCTAACGAACTAACTGATTGAAAAATAATTGATGCTATGATTGTCAGAATTAATGTTGATATTTTCATTTTTTGTCTCCTCATATCAAATGTAACCATTGTTGCGGCCGTGTCAATGTTTTTTAATTGCTGCCGGGCGATTGCGAATTATGCGAAATTTAGCCGGCTTGCACTTGCCTATTTGGCGAATGTTAGTGTAGGATGTGTATGGTCGCCCCAGCTAAGACCATCATACGTTTTATATCCAACGACAGCATAATGACGATTGTCAAAATTATATTGACTACCTGCTTTGTCAATTTTAGCTTTCTTAAACCAGCACTCATCTCCTGTGTTATACCTAATATAAATCGGTTCATTACCAGCTGATATTATGATAGCGCCATTACTTAATATATACAATTCATATTTATCTGATGATATAAAAATATGATCTAGCATTCTATATGTTAGCATTTTTAATCCTCAAATAATAAATGATCAATTTCTTGACAATCAAAACAATCATTCCAAGTTGGACGATTGTGTTCGCAAGTATCGCGAACCATGTCTCGCAATGCATTTGAAATTGATTGATTAATTTCTGGGTCTTCGCTATCAAGCAATTTTCTTAATAGATCCTGGCGATAATGATAATCAGCCATACGCCCATTAACAATTAGTTTTTGGTCGGTATTAAGATATTCTAATCGCTCTGGGAATTGTTCTATGATTTTAATTTGTATATTATCCATTAGATGATTTTTTTTCTATATGTTTGACAACTTCTTCCGAGGATTGGTTAACCTTTTTTAGTTTTTCAGAAAGCTCTTTGTCAGGAATTGACTGGCTTGCTTGTTCAGATTTCTCAACAACTTCTTGGAAATATTTTTTAATATGTTCCGCAGTTTTCTTTGTTCCTTCGCTCATATTTTTTTCCTTTTGTTACTATCGCTAACACACTCCCAACAAACACTTTCTTGCCCTACTCTTGTGCCACAAAAATAATAGATGTATTTTTTATGTTCTTTGCAATGAAAGACTTCATATAATTTGCCTATACTGCCTATATCAGTTAATTTCATATTAGCTTTCTTTGTGGGCCTGGGTCGATTTGAACGGCCATAATACTCCTTAATTTTTGTAAGGGTATGATACCCTAACAAAAGGGAGGTGCTCTACCAATTGAGCTACAAGCCCCCATTAAACTATCTTATGGATGCCTTAACAACCTTACCATTTACAATGTCAACACACACACGATCTATTCTAATATCCTCCGGCAATGAAAAAAATGGTTCTCCATCAATTGAGATTAAACGAAAAATCATATTTTTAAGCTCTGCATAATCTTGAGCACCCTTCTTGCTCTTGCCAAGAAAATCATCTGCTTTAACCTTTTCAATTTTTGATGATGTAGTATTCATTAAATGTTCTCTTATTCCTGTGTTGAAATATATTTGGTGTAAGAAATTGGGTCAATTTCAACTGATAATTCTTCGCCAATTTTCCAAGCTTCTGAATTTCCAGCATTATTTGCCTTTCCGTTGCCATCAAACCCAGCTGCAAATGAGAAAATCCAATCTTCATCTACTAATAAAATATCAGATATTTTTTTAGAATCGCATGGATCTGCATTATTTTTTAATGCAACGCAACCAAGTGGACACAAACATTGATCTCTAAAATTACCAAAATCATCTGATATAATAGTATAACCATGATCGATTGCATATTTAACGCTATCAAGTATTTTTTGTTTGATTAACTTATTTTTATCAATTATTAACATGCTAGTAGACCTTTAAGTATTTGTTCTTGACGAATGTGTTTAATACTTTTAATTGTTCGTTCCATATGCTCTTTACGTGTAGAATTAGCTGAATGAATTGTAATGACAGGAATTGGAAATGTCTTGTCATTATAAACAAGCTCCTCTAATGCATCAAGAACTTTCCACCCTTCTAATAACCCTTCGCCAAGATCATTATCAAGTGATAGATAAGAAACTTTCCGCGTCTCTAATAGTTTAATTGTTTCTGGCACGGTAAATGTTCTGGTCCATCCGAATGGCGTATCACGTAAATCATCAAGGAAAACTTTCATATTTCTATCCATCCTAAAACGTACAGATCAGAAGCGGCCTCCAAAATAAACTCAGGCTCAACTTTTGCTTCTGCATAAAACTGATTAAATGTTTCTTCTGTTATCTCGTCCGTTAAATGGAACGATCCTCTATGTCCGTTCTCATCATAGTCTGTATGTGTCCCGACCATACGTTGGAACTTGTTATGCCGTTTTTCAATATCTACAAATTGATCTTGTGTTAATTCAACTATTAAAAATCGACGATACCAGCCTGGCTCAAAATTCCAAGTTTCACTTTCACAATCTTCATAATCATTTTCGGGATAATTGTTAAATTGATCTATGCATTCAAACCAACAATGTTTATTATCAACAAGGCAAACACCAGAAATAGCCCCGTCCCAATAAGCGCAGTGCCATAACTTACGCATGATTGGCAGCTTTGGCAAGTCTTGATATACGCCTTTGTATTTAGCGATTGTTTCTTTCATTATATTATTCACTTTCTTTATTGTCCATGAGATCTCGTAATTGATCATATATTTTGTTAATCATTTTCACCACCACAAATGTAAAAAATATTTACCAAATAATTCAACGCCCTCATGCACTTTTGCCATTGTTTCACCATCTTCTGCGCGATCAATCACTTCGGTGGCCGTCCATTCGAATGAAAAGATCATCTTATCAATAATTTGATCCCATTCTCTCGATGTAATATCTGGTGGATAATATGGATTAATTTCCTTAAACCTTTTAAGTCTTGGAACAATATGCTCCGATAAACGAGCATCCAAGTTCCACGTTTCTGTATCGTCCCACCCACGAGTTAGTCTTTGATACAAAAATCTAATAGACCGCTTAAACATGGTATATCTTGTATGATTAAAATTGAGCGATTTCATTTTATGTTTTTCTTGGAAACAATTTGTAGTATCCAATAGTTAGCATCATGATTATATTACACAAATAATTAACTATTACAGGAACAACTGGCTTGGTCAAAATTAAATAAATTGACATTAAACTAAATCCTGTCAATAATAAAATAACATAACCGCCAGCAATTCCTTTACTATGTCCATCCTTAATTGATTTAATAGCTTGCGGAATAGCAGCGCACATCAAACAAATCATTGCTATATATCCAATTATATTAATCATTTTTGGGCTAAAAGATATTCAGGGTTAATACTTTTAAAAGATAAGACGTTATCCTTTGTTCTAACAACAATTCCTTCTCGAAGAACTTTCGGATTGATTTGTGACTTACCTTTTGATAATTCAACGTAATGCTTAATGCTATTAATAATAGTTGCGTTGTCATCTACAATCGGCACCATAGGTAGATCTAATTCTTTTACCACTGATACAAAATCATAATAAGGAAGATATTTTTGGTTGTCAATATCGAAAATTGAAAATACTCGTATCTCCCAATCAGATAAATTATAGATATTTTTTTGGATCTTTGGTCCAATTAATTCGCCTTGAATAGCAAGGTTGCGATTAAGTTGCATTAATTTGTTATGAATATTATATGATACAATAACATCATAAAGGCGATGAAGAGGTTTTTTACCTGTCTGCGAATTGAAAATTGTGGTATTGCGGGAACAAATTAAAAACAAATCACCGTGTCCAAATAATTTGTTGAACCAATTATTAGTCTTACGATATACACATGTGAAAGATTGACCTTCACATTTTTCAGTGATATACGCCAGCTTACCTTCATTTTCAGCAAGCGCTCGACCCATATTTTGCACTCGTGTCTCATCTGTTTTAGGAACGAAAGAAGGAAAATTGCCGCGCTTAACACGTTTAATGCCGAATAGTTTCCACTTCAAATAAGAAACTTGATTTGATAACCACGATTTCTTAACATTATTATCTTCATCATCGGATGTTTCCGGATCGTATTTTGTAATCTGCATTGCCTCGGTTACATCTTGACCTAGCTTAAGC
>Ga0182024_10023706_pt1 | contig 10962 bp, 8 predicted proteins | sample P32metaG_FD_120480 | JGI IMG/M metagenome (GOLD analysis project Ga0182024, IMG submission 120480) | Permafrost microbial communities from Stordalen Mire, Sweden - P3-2 metaG (Illumina Assembly) | ecosystem: Environmental > Terrestrial > Soil > Wetlands > Permafrost | place: Sweden: Stordalen... | reverse complement strand
GTTAGAAACGGGCATGGGAGCGGGCAGATAGGAAGATGCCATGCCTCCGAGGGTTTGTAAAGCGGCAACGACATCCACGGCGCGTTGCAGCACGGGGTCAACCGCTGCTTCGCCGCCGACCGTGGAGACGCTCGAGGGTGGGGTGACGGTAAGGTTGCCGTTGTCCGAGGATGTGGGGCCGGAGGCAGCTGGGGCTCCCGGTTCGCCGCGCAGTAAAAGTGTTGGGTCCGGGTCGCGCTCAAATTCCATGTACGCGCGGTAATTCTGCTCCGCCGTGACTGTGACCGCAAAGCGCGGCTGCAACCCGGCGCCAGCGAGCGACCCGGTGGCCGGCTGCAATTCGCCGGTCATCACGTAATAGGCCGGCGCGCCCTCGGCGGGGGCGTAGGTGCCCGGCTGGCCGGCCGTGGGCGTGCCCACCGCCAGCACGCTGCCTTTGGCCTGGAAGGCGCTCAGCCAGGCCTCGAGCGGGCCGGCCGTCCCGCCGTTGACGAGCACGAAAATGGGCGCAGTGGCCAGATGGCTGGCATCGGGCAGCCGGGCGGGCGCGGGCAGCGAGCCGAGCGCTTGCACCGGTGCGCTGGCGTAACCGTAACGCGCCAGCAAATCCGCAAGCTTTTCCGCCGCCGCGGCGTCGGCGACCACGTATCGGAGGTCCACGATCAAACCCGGGCGGGGATGCTCCAATTGTTCGGTCAGTTTGGGTAGCGCGGCGGAAAGATCGTAGACGCGCAGGTAGGTGCAGCCATGCGGCAAGGATTTATCCGATAGAAACGGCGGGCGTCCGGCGTTGGCCGGGTCGGGCACCCGCGGAACTTCGGGCGGGTGCAGCACGCGTCCGGGGTAAAGCACGGACAAGCCAGCCCAGTCGCGCTCGTTATCGGTGTGGCTGGCCAGGTCCGGAAACAGCGTGGGGTCAAGTCCCGGGGGCAGCGCCGGCAGGCGGGTACCAACCAGCATCGGCAAAAACAGGAGCGAAAGGAAAATACCCCGCCGCAGTCTAAGTTCTCTCGGGAGCACACGCATCGTGGGAAGGGATTATCTCTAGGTCCTGTTTTAAAACTCCCCCTGACGTTGGCCGCGAGGATTTTCGCATCTCCGCTAGGCGCGTGCCGCCCAAGCTGTGCCTAAAAGGCCCAGCGGGCGGCACGTAACGCCGCGGAACGCGAAAAGCACGCGGCCCCGAAGGGGTGAGGCGGCGTCCGTCGCCGCGCGGCGTTGCGGCGCACGAGGATAGGCCTTCCAGGCATACCCCGCGCGCGCCGCGCCTGGCGCGGCTCGGACGGCGCTCTCACCAGCGTTCAGGCGGAGTTTTAAAACAGGACCTTATTCCCGCATCGCATCTACTCTTTTTCGCGCCGCAACTGGCGCGCGCCGATGTCGCGCCGGTAGTGGCAGCCCTCGAATTGGATTTGTGCGCAAACGGCGTACGCGTTCGCCAGCGCGGCACGCAGTGTACCCGCGCGGGCCGTCACGGCGAGCACGCGGCCGCCGCTGGTAACCAGCGTGCCGTCGGGCCGGGTTGCCGTGCCGGCGTGGAGAATTTCCACGCCGGGTGGCAGGCTGGCGGCAGCAGGCAGCGTGATGACATCGCCGGTGCGGGGTTTGCCCGGGTAGCCGGCGGCAGCCAACACGACGGCGGCGGCAAATTCCGGCCGCCAGCGGCCGGCCGCCGGTTCCAGCGCACCGTGCGCGCAGTCCCACATCAATTGCACGGGATCGCTTTCGAGCAACGGGAGTAGCACCTGGCATTCGGGGTCGCCAAAACGGACGTTGAATTCGACGACCTTCGGGCCGTCGCCGGTAATCATGATGCCGATATAAAGCACGCCCCGGTACTCGATGCCGTCCCGGGCGAGGCCGGCCAGGGTGGGGCGGATGATTTCCGCCTCGAGGCACTCCTGGAGCGTGGGGGTGACAACGGCCGCCGGCGCGTACGCGCCCATGCCGCCGGTGTTCGGGCCGGTGTCGTCGTCGCCGATGCGTTTGTGGTCCTGGCTGGGCGGGAGCAAAATGAATTTCTCACCGCTGACAAACAACATCAGCGAGGCCTCCTCACCGGGCATGAAATCCTCGATCAGGATTTCCTCGCCGCTGGCGCCGAAGACACCCTCCTCGAGCGCGGCGCGCATCGCCGCTTCGGCTTCCGCCCGGGTCGTGGCGACGGTCACGCCTTTGCCCGCCGCCAGCCCGCTGGCCTTGATCACCACCGGTACGGGTTGGCGGGCCAGGTACGTCAGCGCGGCCGCGACCGTATCGAACGTTTCACCATAGGCGGTGGGAATTTTATGCCGGAGCAGGAACGCCTTGGTAAACGACTTGCTCGCTTCGAGTTCGGCGGCGGCGCGGTTGGGGCCAAAAGCGGAGATCTTAACTGCGGCCAGGGCGTCCACCAGTCCGAGGCTCAACGGCACTTCCGGCCCGACAATAACAAAGTCCACGCGTTCGGTTTGGGCCAATTTTACCTGGCCGGCGATGTCGTCGGCGGCCACCGGATGGCACGGCACTTCCGCCGCGATGCCGCCGTTGCCGGGCGCGGCGATCGTCTCCCGCACCAGCGCGCTGCGCCGGCAGGCCTTGACCAACGCGTGTTCGCGCCCGCCGGAACCGACGACTAAAATTTTTAATCCAGTGGAAATCATGGCCGAACAAGGGATAAGGAAGAGATGGAGAACATGCGCCGGCGAACTTCCAACTTTCCCTCTCCGATGGAAAGAGAAATCGGCGGCGTTTGGGGTTGCGTTTGCAGCTTGACCGTCCTGAATGACATTATGAATACCGATGCGCCGGTCGGAACCAAGACTGCCAGCGGCCCCGACGCCGCGCTGGCCGCCGCACTGCGCATGCAGGAGGCCGATGCCCGGCGGCAGCAACTCGAGGCGCAATTGAAACAAGCGCCGGCCGAGCTGGCCGTGCTCCAGCGCCGGCTCGACGAGGAAAAGTCCGCGTACGAGGCGCGCCGGCACGTTCTGCTGGAATTGGAGGTCCAACGCAAGGATCTCGATAACCGGCTCAAAAGCGCGGAGGCCCAGTTGTTCAAGTACCGCACCCAGCAACTGGAAGTCCGTAAAAACGACGAGTACCAGGCGCTCACGCATCAAATCGAACTGGCCGAGGCGGAAGTCAGCGCGCGGGAAACCGAGGAAATTGAGATGCTAATTAAGATGGACGAAGCGAAGGAATCGCTGCAGGCGGCCGCGGCCGAACTCCAGCGGCGCCAGTCCAATCTCGAAGGCGAAATGGCCCTGGTGCGGCGGCGCGAGACGCAAACCCGGGCCGATTTGGCCGCGCAGGAGGGCGCGGTGGAAACGGCGGCGGCGGCGGTGTCGGCGCCCTGGCGCCGGGCCTATGGCGATGCGAAAAATCGCGCCAAGCGGGCTCCTTATATCGCACCCATCGAGGAGCACCGCTGCGGCGGCTGCCACCTGCGCGTCTCCAACGAGGTGTCCGAGGCCGCGCGCCACGGCGGCAAACCGGTGCATTGCGACAACTGCGGGCGGGCCGTCTATTGGCCGGCGTAAGGCAGGGCCGTTACAATTCGGTGAAAGACGCCAAATTCCGCGTTTTACCTAGGATGGGCATTTACATTTTTTCGCGGTCAATTAACCTCCGAAACAATGAGCGATACCCCTGACGCCACCCGTAAGATTTACAAAGCCGGCGACCACATGTACAGCATGGTGGATCTCCTCGCCAGCGCGGTCAGCCCGGAGTACTTGGTCAACGGCTTGCCGCGCGTCTCCGACTTCCACCTGAAGGTCGGCGAACCGGTGCGCTACCGGCTCGACAACGATTTGCAGATCATCCCCGGCGGCACCTCAATGTCGGAGGCGCTGCTCGAGGAAATGGTTTACTCGCTGCTCAGCCCGGCCAACATCGAACGCTTGAAAAACGACTCGCTGGTGGACATTGACGCCGCCTACGAGCTGCCCGGCGCCCGGTATTATTTTCGCGTCAACGTCTTTCGCGACCGCGACGGCCTGGCGGCGACCATCCGCTTGCTGCCGCCCTTTGTGCCGAAGGTCGAGGAAATCGGCTTTCCCAACGACCTCACCTGGCAGACCATCACCTCGCTCAAGCAGGGCTTGGTGTTGCTCACGGGCGTGACCGGGAGCGGCAAATCCACCACCATCGCGAGCATCCTCAACCGCATCAACGAGGTGCGGCCGGTGCGCGTGATCACGCTGGAGGACCCGATCGAGTTCGTGTTTGAAAACAAGCGCGCGCTATTTTCCCAGCGCGAAATCGGGCACCACGCGGTGAGCTTCGCCGCCGGCCTGCGCAGCGTACTGCGCGAAAATCCGGACATCATTTACGTGGGCGAAGTGCGCGACCCGGAAACGGCCTCGCAGGCCCTCAGCGCGGCGGAAACGGGCCACCTCGTCTTCACCACCCTCCACACCCGCGACGCGATCGGCGCGCTCACGCGCATGGTGGACATGTTCCCGGCCGAGCGCACGCGCGAGCTGCTGGTGCAGCTCTCCTTCAGCCTCACCTACGTGCTCGCGCAAAAGCTCGTCACGCGGGCCGACGGCCGCGGGCGCGTGGTGGCGATGGAGGTCATGCGCAACAATTCCGCCATCAGCAATCTCGTGCGCAACGGCAACTGGCAGCAGATCTACGGCTCCATCGAGACGCGCTTCCGCGAGGGCATGTGCACGCTCGAGCAATCGCTTATCGGCCTCTACGAGCAGGGCATCATCTCGCGCGAGGAAGCCATCTCCCACGCCAACGACGCTTCCATCATTGACCGCCTCGAAGCCATCGAGCATCCGGTGAAGCGGCGGTAAAGCCGCTCACGCGCCGGCTTCCCAGCGCGCCCATAACGAGAGCGGCAGCGGCCGCGCCGGAGCGTCCGGCCGCAGCGCCAGTTCGCCGCGCCCCACGCGGCCGGGCACCCCGCGCATCATTTCGTCGAGCACGTTGCCGAGCATTAGCGCCGAGGCTTCGAGGTTGTAGAGCGTGAGGAGCACAAAGCGCGGGCGCTCCACCAGCACCTGCCGGCACAGCGCGAGTAGTTCCGGCAGGTTCGTCTCAACTTTCCACACTTCGCCGGCGGGCCCGCGCCCGAACGAGGGCGGGTCGAGCGCGAGGGCGTCGTAACGCACGCCGCGCCGGATTTCGCGGCGGACGAATTTCAGCGCGTCGTCGAGAATCCAGCGAATGGGTGCCTCGCCCAGGCCGGAGAGCTGCTGGTTGTGCCGGCCCCACGCCACCGCCGGCTTGGAGGCGTCCACATGCGTGACGGCAAAGCCGGCCGCGGCCGCGGCGAGCGTGGCCACGCCGGTGTAGCCGAAGAGATTGAGCAAGCGGGGCGCGGGAAGTTTCGATCCCGCCGTTGGCGGGAGAGTTTCGAGTTTCGAGTTGGAAGACGATGGCGGGGGTGGGAGATGGGCGCGCTTCGACAAGTTCGAATCAGACGCCGAGCCGTGCGCCTGGATGAATTCCCAATGCGGTGCCTGCTCGGGGAAAACGCCGAGGTGCTTCGAGGTGTCGGCCACGCGCGCCTGGAGCGTCAGCGAACGCCAGCGCATCGTCCACTCGCGCGGCGCGTCTGATGCCAGGCGCCAGGGCTGGTCTTCTTCCAGAACGGCGTGGGCGCGCGCCCAGGCTTCGTCGGGTAGCGCCGGCTGCCACCACGCCTTCGGCTCGCCGCGCACGATGACCTGCGTCCCAAACCGCTCCAGCTTGCGCCGCCGTCCCGAATCAAGCAGGGCGTAGTCGGGCCAATCGGGCGAAAGAACCTCTAACGGGGCAAGTGCGTTAGACAAGGGAAAGAAGGCTGTGACAAATGGGAGTAAAATCTGCCAAAAAAAAGCATCCCCATACGAAAAAGTGAATTCAATTTAGCATCTGCATTCCACGTCGCCATAGCCATTTGGTCTGTTACGAAACAGCGGCATCGGTCTGGCCAATCTACTCCACCGTCACCGATTTCGCCAGGTTCCGCGGCTTGTCCACGTCGCAGCCGCGTTCGACCGCGGTGTAATAGGCGAGGAGCTGGATGGGAATACTGAAAAGGATCGGCTGGATGGCGTCATGCGCGTCGGGCACATGGATGACGTCGTCGGCCAGGGCGGCGGGAAATTCTTCGATCGGCGCGGAGGTGATGGCGATGACGGGGCCTTTGCGCGCGCGGATTTCCTGGATGTTCGAGATGACCTTCTTCAAAATCTCGCCGCGCGGGGCAAGGAAGACGGACGGGCATTCCGGCGAAATGAGGGCGATCGGGCCGTGCTTCATTTCCGCGGCGGGGTAGCCTTCGGCGTGAATGTAGGAAATTTCCTTGAGCTTGAGCGCGCCTTCGAGCGCGATCGGGAACATCGCCTGCCGACCGAGGAAGAGGAAATCCTCAAACTGGGCGTATTTCTTGGCGATGGCCTTGATGTTGTCCGCTTGATCCAACACCTGGCTGGCCAGGCCGGGGACGGTGCGCAGGGCGTCGGCCATCACGCGGCCTTCGCCGTACGACAGGTCGCGCAGGCGCCCGAGGTACAGCGCGACCAGGGCGGAAATGAGAATTTGCGAGGTGAACGCCTTGGTCGAGGCGACGCCGATTTCCGGGCCGGCGTGCTGGTAAATGCCGCCATCGGATTCGCGGGCGATGGTCGAGCCGACGACATTGGTGATAGCCAGCACGCGGTGCCCTTTGCGCTTGGCCTCGCGCAGGGCTTCGAGCGTGTCAATGGTTTCACCCGACTGGGAGACGACGAAGACGAGGGTGTTTTTGTCGAGCGGAGCGTTGCGGTAACGGAATTCGGAGGCGTACTCGACTTCCACCGGGATGCGCGCGTAGCGCTCGATCAAGTGCTCGGCGACGAGGCAGGCGTGCCAGGCCGTGCCGCAGGCGCAAAAGAGAATGCGGTCAATCAGGCGCAAATCGCGCGGGTCCAGGTTGAGGCCGCCAAACTTGCCCGTGCTCAGATCGTCGGAAAAGCGGCCGCGCAGGGCGTTTTCGAGCGCGGTGGGTTGCTCGAAAATTTCCTTCTCCATGAAATGCGTGTAGCGGCCCAGCTCGGACTGCTCGATCTCCCAATCCACCTTGGCGATGATCGGGTCCACCGCTTCGTCGGCCGTGGTGGTGATGTTGAAGTCGGCCGCCGTGAGGTGCGCGACCTGGCCGTCGTCGAGGTAGATGACGTTCTGGGTGCGGCCGATAAAGGCGGAGACATCCGAGGCGATCATGTTTTCGCCGTGGCCCACGCCGACGACCAGGGGCGAACCCTTGCGCGCGCCGACCACTTCGCCGGGGTTGTCCGCGCACAACACCGCGATGCCGTAGGTGCCCTCGATGTGCAGGAGGGCCTTGCGCACCGCCGTGAGAAAACGGTTCTTGCCCAGCGTCTCCGGCTCCTTGCGGTAATGGTAGGCGATGAGGTTGACCAGCACCTCGGTGTCGGTCTGCGACAGGAAAGTGAAGCCCTGGTTCTCGCAGAATTTTTTGATCGCGAGGTAATTCTCAATGACGCCGTTGTGGCAGAGGGCGAATTTGCCGTCCGAGCTAACATGCGGGTGGGCGTTGGCGTCGGTGACGCCGCCGTGGGTGGCCCAGCGGGTGTGCGCGATGCCCCACCGGGCCGAGAGCTTCACCACGGCCGCGGCGCGGATGAGGTTCTCCACCCGCCCGGCCTTCTTGACCACCTCGATCTTGCCCTTGGCGCCGACGGCCAGCCCGGCCGAGTCGTACCCGCGGTACTCCAGCCGTTTGAGGCCTTCCAATAAAATGCTGCCGGCCGCCTGCTTGCCGACATAGCCGATGATTCCGCACATAAGAATTGCCAACCTAACCCAAAGTCCCTCTCTTAGGCAAGGCCGGAGCGCGACCCCTCGCTTCGCCAAAGTTTTTGCGTGCACCGTCCTTTTCCATTTCCCGCATGAGCCCGCCCCGCGTCATCTCCATCATCATGGGCGGCGGCCGGGGCACGCGCCTGCACCCGCTCACCAAGGACCGCTGCAAGCCGGCCGTGCCGCTGGCCGGCAAATACCGGCTGGTGGACGTGCCGATCAGCAACTGCATTCATTCCGGATTCAACCAGATTTATCTATTGTCCCAGTTCAACACCGCCTCGCTGCACAAGCATGTGCAGGCGGCATACAAGTTCGATCCATTTGACAACGGCTTCGTGGATATTCTCTCGGCCGAGCAAACGCTCGCCAACGAGCGCTGGTACCAGGGCACCGCGGACGCGGTACGCCAGAACATGCACCATTACCACGGCGCCGACCACGACTTGTTCCTGATTCTCTCCGGCGACCAGTTGTACCGGATGGATTTCCGGCAACTCGTGGATCAGCACCTGCGCCTGGGCGCGGATGTGACCGTCGCGGCCAAGGCGATGCCCAAGGAGCAAGTCTCCAGCCTCGGCGTGATGCGCGTGGCGGAGGACTTGAGCATTCTCGAATTTGTCGAGAAGCCGAAGGACCCGCGCGTCATTGACGGGCTGGTCGTCGGCGCCGCCGTCCGCCAGCAGATGCCGCACGCCGCCGCCGGCGCCGAGTACTGCCTCGCTTCGATGGGCATTTATGTCTTCACCGGCAAAATCCTGAAGGACGCCCTGCAAACCAACGCGGTGGATTTCGGCAAGGAGATCATCCCCGGCCTGCTCGGAAAAAAGAAGATGTGCTGCTACGTGTTCGACGATTATTGGGAGGACATTGGCACCGTGGGCGCGTTTTTCGAAGCGAACCTCCAGCTCACGCAGCCCAACCCGCCGTTCAATTTCCACGACGCCGAACGGCCCATTTACTCGCACGCCCGGTACCTGCCGCCGAGCAAGCTCGTCGCCTGCTCCGTGAACCGCACCATCATTTCCGACGGTTGCACGCTCGACGGCACGGTGCTGAACCATTGCGTCGTGGGCGTGCGGTCCATCACCGGCGCCGGTACGAAACTGGACCACGTCGTCCTGATGGGCGCGGATTTTTACGAAGACGACGAGGCGCGCCGCACGAATCGCGCGCATGGCGTGCCCGATGTCGGCGTCGGCCAAAACTGCGTCATCGAACGCGCGATCATTGATAAGAACGCACGCATCGGCAACAACGTGCGCCTGTCGCCGGCCAAGAAACCGGATTTGTGGCAGCAAGGACCCGTCTTCGTGCGCGACGGCGTGCTGATCGTCACCAAGGGCGGCGTGGTGCCGGATGGAACGATCGTGTGAGCTTCGTTACGATTTCCCGAGCGCCTGCTTGATCAGCGCTTCGGACGTGGCCGTGGGTCCGAGGAGCGAAAGGGCGCCGCGCGCCGCCTTGTCGGCGTCGGGCGCTTTGTAGCCGAGCGCTACCAGCGCGGAAACGGCGTCGCTGAAGGCGCTGTGGGCGCCGGGGCGAGCCGCGGCGTCGGCGGGCAAACTGGCCGCGGGCGTGGCCGTCGCGGCCGGCAAGACCTTGTCGCGCAATTCCACAATCAGGCGTTCGGCGGTTTTTTTGCCAATGCCCGGGCACTCGGAGAGCAGCTTCAAATCCGCGCGCGCGATGGCGTTTTTGAGCGTGTCCGAGGACAGCCGGCTAAGCAGCCCGAGCGCGATTTTCGGGCCGACGCCGGAGACCTTCTCGATCAGCAGACGGAAGAAATCACGGTCGTCGCGCGCGGCAAAACCGTAAAGTTGCTGGGAGTCTTCCCGGTACACCGCGAACGTGTGCAGCTTCACCGGCTGGCCGGGCGCGGGGAGTTTTTCCGCGGTGGTGACGGGGATGTTCACTTCGTAACCCACGCCGCGCACCGCCACCACGGCCAGCAACGGCGTGCACTCCACCAGCGTGCCTTCGAGAAATACGATCATGAAGAAGCAAAAAACCGGTGACGGATTGATCCACTAGCCGCTCAAGCCCAGCACGTCGTCCATGCCGTAGAGTCCCGGGGTGCGGCCCTGCACCCATTGGGCCGCGCGCAACGCGCCCACCGCGAAAATGGTGCGTTGCGACGCGCGGTGGGTCAGCTCCAGCCGTTCGCCATCGCCGGCAAAAATGACGGTGTGGTCGCCCACCACGTCGCCGCCGCGCAGCGAATGGACGCCGATCTCATTCTGCGGGCGCGTCCCGGTCTCGCCGTGGCGGCCGTACCGGATGTCGGCCGGCAAGCAGGCGTGCGCCTGGCGCACCAGCTCGATCAGTTTTTGCGCCGTGCCGCTGGGGGCGTCCTTTTTGTCGCGATGATGCATCTCGATGATTTCCACGTCGAAACCACGCCCGAGCGCGGCGGCCGCGCGGCGCACCAGAAAATTAAGCAGGTTCACGCCGACCGAAAAGTTGCCCGCCCAGACGATGGGGATTTTTTGCGCGAGCCCGAGAATCCCGGCGCGCTCGGCGTCGGTGTGGCCGGTCGTGCCAATGACCAGCGGCACCGCGTGGCGCGCCGCCAGTTGGGCCAACGGCCAGGTCGCCTCGTGCGAGCTGAAATCGAGCACGACATCCACCTCGGCAAAGTGTTTGTCGTCGAGCGTGTCGCCCACTTCTAGGCGGGCGCTGACAATGGCATCAGCCGCCGGCGCGGCCGCGAGCAGAGCCTGGCCCATGCGGCCGTGGTGGCCGTTCAATAGAATGCGGAGGGGCATGGGGTTTATGCTAAAGACAGAATCCGGCTTGAACAGCAAACATTCCCGTTCTTTTAGCGATGATTTCCGGGGCGAAGAACTCGAAACTCCAAACCCGAAACTCGAAACTTTCGTCTACCACCATCCCGTAACATGTCCCTGGGCGAGCTTGATGGCGAAGACGCCCAGGTTTTTCGCCAGATGCCCGGCAAAACAGGGGATCAGCGAGCGCCGGGGGTTCAACCCAAAGCAGCGCACGGTGTATTGCCAGAGCGAAAAGACAAACACCATCGTCGTGCTCCAGCAGGCCTTGGTCGAGAAATCGAGCACGAACGCCCCATCTTTCCAGTCCCACAAAAACGGGTGCAGCAGGGCGAACAGCGCGGAACACCCGAAAATGCCGGCCAGCAGCGCCGCGCGCCCGCGGTTT
>Ga0182024_10023705_pt1 | contig 10962 bp, 3 predicted proteins | sample P32metaG_FD_120480 | JGI IMG/M metagenome (GOLD analysis project Ga0182024, IMG submission 120480) | Permafrost microbial communities from Stordalen Mire, Sweden - P3-2 metaG (Illumina Assembly) | ecosystem: Environmental > Terrestrial > Soil > Wetlands > Permafrost | place: Sweden: Stordalen... | reverse complement strand
CGCCGCGCTCTCGGGCTCGGCGTCTGTCACGATCGGCGCTAATGTTGCCATCGGTGGCGTGGAGAATTGGACCAGTAACACGGCGGTCAGCAGCGAGACCATCGGTGGCGCCTTCCACGCGGGCGACATCGTTTCCACGGTTGTCGATGGCGTCACGGTGAATTACACCGTTCAGGCAACGGACACGAATCTTTCCGGCGTGGCCATCGGAGTCGCCAATGCCATCGATGCAAACGCCAGCCTGGCCGGGCTTGTCAACGCCACGACAAATGGTACATTCGTCAGCGTCGCTGGCTACCAGGGCATAGCGACCCTAAGCTCCAGCGTCTCGGGGGCCGGCGCCACGACCACTGCGACGACGGTCGGTGGTGCGGCAATCACCGTCAGTGGCGCCCTTTCCGGATCCTCGGCCCTTACCCTCCAGGGCACCGGCTCCACGCAAACTCCTAGCGGCAACTTTGTCTTCAGTGGCGCCGGCAGCAGCTACAGCGGCGCGATCACGCTGCTCAACGCCAATACAAGCCTCACCGTGAACGGCAGCGGCACATTCACCAGCGCCACGGGCCTGACCCTTGGTGGCGGGACCGTCTTCACCTTGGACGACACGGGGACCCCCGTCAATAACCGCCTCTCCAGCACGATTCCGGTGAGTTCCAATGGCGGCACGATCAATCTGCTCGGCAGTTCGTCCGGTACGAGCGCCGACGAGATCGGTGCATTGACTCTGAACACCGGCGAAACGAACGTCAGTGTCACGCCAGGCTCGGCGCAAACCGCCACGCTGACGCTCGCGAGCGTCAGCCGTACTCCGGGTTCGGGAGTGAACTTCTCCTCGACCGGAACCATTGCCCTAACCACCAGCACGCTCAACAACGGCATCCTCGGGCCTTGGGCTACGATCGGTGCGCTCAACAATAGCGGCGCCCTCGACTGGGCCACCGTTTCCGGCGGGAATGTCATCGCCTATCCCAGTGCCAGCTACGACACTACCGTGACGGACCTGACGACCGCCGGCACTGCCCATTCGACGGCCAATATCAAGCTCACTACGGGAACGGCCGTGCTCGCCGGCAGCAGCACCATCAACACGCTGTACATGAACGGCACATCCGGCATCCAAATCAACGCGGCCGGTGCCTTCACAAATACGCTCACCATCGGAGCCGGCGGCATCATCGCCAACGGCGGCACCACCAACTACAGCCTCGGCAACGGCAGCGCCGAGGTCAACAATGCAACATGGATCGGCGGACCCGCGTTCAGTGGTGGGACGGTTGCCAATACGAACACCGAGAATCAAGCTGGCATTATCTCTGTGCCGTCGGGTGTCCCCGATTTGGTGGTTACCGTTGGAGGAACGTACAACCCTGTCTCGGGCCTCATGAACGGCGCATTGCAATTGAACGTCCATAACATTACGGACACGACCACCGCATTTGGCACCAGAACCGCTGTGACGACAAACGGCAGCAACATCGTCGCACTCACTTCGGGCTCTACGTCCGGCCTTTATCCGGGCGTTCAGGTCGCCGGCTTGATTGGAACCGGTGTCACCGCAAACCAGTACGTCGTCAGCGTTATCGACTCGACTCACTTTACAATCGGCAATGCCCCGACCGCCAGCGCGGGGTCGTCAACCGCGACGTTCGTCGGACATACGGGCCTGACGAAAGACGGCGGCGGCCTGCTCGATATCGGCGACGGCAACGCTAACAACAAGACTGTCGCTTACAGCTATCAGGGCGACGTCACTGTGAACGGCGGCATCTTGCTGGTCGGCAATGACCTCAACTTCGGTCCCCTGCCTACCAGCTTCAACCCAGCCGCGATCACCCTTAACGGCGGCGAAATCCGTAGCACCGCCGGATTGGCTCTTAGCGCGAACCGTGGCATCACCCTTGGCCCGCAGGGTGGCACGTTTACTTATATGGGCGGCGGCACGCTCACCCTCTCGGGAAAAATCACTGGGCCGGGAGGCCTGACCTTCAATGCCGACTCGTACAACACGGCTGCGGGCGTTACTTACAACATCAGCAACGCCACGCAGGACACGTATCAGGGACCGACGATTATCGAAATAAAAAACGCGAGCACCATGAATATCACCACGGCCAATGCCCTGCCGTCGGGAACGGCACTGACCCTCTCTCTGGCGCCGAACTTTCAATCGGGCACAAACGGTGCCGTGCTGCCGGTCACGGGATTCGGCACTCTCAATCTCAGTTCGAGCGCAGGAAGTCTGACGATCGGCTCGCTCGCGAGCGCCGCTTCGGTGAACAACGCTAACATCACGGGAACCTCGACCGCCGCCACATTGACGATTGGCGGCACATCGGGGAGCCCGGTAACGCAAAGCGCGACGTATAACGGCATCATCGCGGGCTCCTCCCTGAGCGTCGTCAAGAACGGCGGCGGCACCCAGACCTTCACCGGCGCCAGTACTTACGGTGGCGCCACGACGATCAACGGCGGAACATTACTCGTCGCGAATACGACCGGTTCAGCCACCGGCAGCGGCGCTGTCACCGTGGCCAATGGCGGGACGCTCAGCGGCTCCGGCATCATCTCCGGCTTGGTGACGGTCCAAAGCGGGGGAAACCTCTCCCCGGCCGTCTCGGCCTCCGGCGCAAGCACGCTGCAACTCAGCAGCGGCGGGCTGACCCTCAACGGTGGCTCCGCCCTTGATTTCAACCTCGGCGCGATCAACACGGGGACGAATCCCCTCGCGTCACCGACCAGCGACAACGTCTATTTGACCGGCGCCGGCAATTTTGCGGTGGGCGCCGGGACCGACTCCGTCAATGTCACGTCCGTCGGCACGGGGCTGGTCGCCGGCACCTATCACCTGATCACGGTCGGCGGCACGGGGTCGGTTCCCTTGAACTTCAACAGTACCACCTTCAATGTCGTGGGCCCGCTCCAATTTCTCTATTCGGTCGTCGATGATACGGGTGCTAAGTCGCTCGATCTCGTGGTGACCACCAATCCGAACCCCTTTCTGACCTGGGTCGGCGCGCCGGGCAACGGCACTTGGAACACGACACCCTCCAACACCCCCTGGACGTTCACCGGCGGCAGTGGCTCGGCAGCCTATGCGGATGGCGCGAATGTCACTTTCGATAGCACGCCCGGCACCGCCTCGGCGATCAGCATCCCGTCGAACGTGGCCCCCGGTTCAATCGCCTTCAATAACAACAGTTCCGTTAACTACACGTTCAGCGGCGCGGGTGCGATCACGGGCGGCATCGGTTTCACTAAGCTTAACAATGGCACGGTCGAGTTCGACAACGCCAACACGTTCAGCGGCCCGGTCAGCATCACGGGGGGCACGGTGGTCGTGGGCGCAACGACCGGGTCGCTCGCGAACACTTCATTTGCGGTAGGCAGCGCCGGCGCTCTTACCGTCAATGGCTCGCTGACGGCAACCAGCCCCGCGATTACCAATGCCGGCGCCCTCACGGTCGGCAGCGCCGCCAGCGTTCCGGCGGCCACGACACTTTCGAACACCGGTTCCGCCGTCTTCAATAACTCGACCCAAACCCTGGCGGTCCTCACGGACACGCTGGCCGCCACGACCGGCGTGGTTACGCTCAACGGCACCGCGCTCACGCTCACCGGCGCCTCGACCTACGACGGCACGGTCGTCGGCACGGGCAGCCTGAGTGTCAACAGCGGCACCACGACGCTGACCAATGCAGGCAATAGCTATAACGGCGCCACCAACGTCTCGGGAACGGGAACCTTGAGGGTTAACGGTTCCATCACGGCCAGCAGCGGTGTCACCGTGGGATCAGGAGGCACTTTGGGCGGCAGCGGCACGGTCAACGTGCCGATCATCGTGAATTCTGGCGGCACGCTCACCGGAACCGGCAGCTTTGGAACCGTGAACCTCGGCGGAACGCTGAGCACTCCCGCCGGGGCGGGCAATACCGGCACGATCTTCTTGGCAAGCCTGACGAGCACGGGTGGGGCGATTCTCAACTTCGACTTCGCCGCTCCCGGAACGAACGACACGGGCACGGTCAACGGAGCGATATCCCTCTCCGGTTCCGACACGCTCAACATTAACATTCTGACCGGATTCGCCCCCGGCACCTATACGCTCTTCACGGCGTCGGGCGCCATCACCGACACCGCCAGCTTCACGTTCAATCCGACCGTACCTACGCCCGGCCTGAGCTACGCCGTCCAGACGGCGGGCAGTGCTCTCCAACTGGTCGTGAACGGGACGAGTACGACTTGGACAGGCTTCGCGGGGAGCGGGGGAACCGCAACGTGGGATACGACAAGCGCAAACTGGTCGCCCTCACCGACGGGGACTTTTTCCAACTTCCAGAAGGTTTTGTTCGATGATACGGGTGCGAACACGAACATCACCGTGGTCGCAGGGGGCGTCAACACGTCCGGTATGACGTTCAACAACTCCAGCAACACCTACACGATTGGCGGCGGCCCGATCAGCGGCTCTGGCGGTGTCACGATGAATGGCAATGGGCTCGTCGTGCTGACGGGTTCCAATACCTTCACCGGCGCCACGACGATCAACTCGGGCGTGCTGAGCATCAGCGCCGATGGCAATCTCGGCGCAGCACCGGGTTCCGCACAGCCCGCCAGCATCACGCTCAACGGCGGCACGCTTCAGATTACCGCAACCACCGCCTTCGAGACTCCGACGATCAACACCAATCGCGGCATCACGTTAGGCGCTTCCGGGGGAACAATAAAAGTAACGGCTGTCTCGACGGGCACGTTTGCAGGGAGTGAAACTGCGGTCCAATACGACGGCGTCATCACCGGCGCCGGCAATCTATCCATCACCGGCGGCACCGGCACCAACACGGGAGCCACCCCCTATATCCTTGAGCTGCTCGGCGGAGCGAGCAACTATTCGGGCACTACCTCCATAACGAACGCGGTCGTCGCCTTTCAAGCTGGCGCTAATAGCGGAGTCGGACCGAACAACGCCCTGCCCACCACGACCGTTCTGAGTTTGACCAGCAACGGCTGGTTCGATATGAACAACGGTGGGTCCAACCAGACCCTGGCCGGGCTTTCCGGCGACTCGACCGGCGAAATAGGGTCGACCAATGGCACCTCCGGCGACATCCTGACGATTAATCCCGCCACGGGCCAGAACTACACCTATGCCGGTCTTATCGGCCCGATTGGGATCTTGGGCAAGGGTCCCACTCCTACCTCTCCAATATCCCTGGTGATCGGCGGTGCCGGCACCGAAATCCTCTCCGGCGCGAACACGTATTTCAGCGGAACGACGATCAGCGGCGGCACGCTGCGAGTCGCGAATGCATCGGGCACGTCGGCCACCGGCACCGGCGCCGTCACTGTCAGCTCCGGCACGCTGGCCGGCAACGGAGGCGCTACCGCCAACCAAGGCTTTATCAGCGGCGCCGTGACGGTCGCCAGCGGAGCGACCATTTCCCCGAGCAACGGCGGTTTTAACGGGGCTCCCGGCACCCCCGGCACGCTCACCGTCGGAGCCCTGACGCTCAACGCCACCGGCGGCGCCAATCTCAACTACCAGATCAATAGCAGTTCGTCGCTCGATAAGATCGCGGTCACCGGGAATTTGGCGCTGCCCACTTCCGGCACGACGCAGTTCAACTTCTTCGTCCCCGGCACGAACACGGCTTTCAATTCGTTCGTCACTGGCACCCCCTATCAACTGATGACCTATGGAGGAACGTTGAGCGGCAGTTTCAGCACGCTAACCGTCAATCCCGCCGATGTTCCCGTGGGCGACATCTACTCGTTCACCGATCCGACCGGGTCGGTCAATCTGACCTTCACTTCATTGAACCAGTCGGTCCTCACCTTGGCGCCGACCTCGTTGACGTTCAACGTCCTGCAAAATGGCACGCCCGCCAGCACGTCGAATAATCTGTCGCTGACGGAATCGGGCGGTTACCCCGCCACCTATTCCAGCTCGGTTCCATCCGGCTTCACGGTCACCGATCCGGCGAGCGGCAGCATCGCGGCCGGCGGAACGAATCTCTTGACCGCCAACTACTCCGGTAGCACCGCGGCCAACGGCCAGTTCACCGGCACCTACACGGTGACCAACACCAGCGGCTCCAGCGCGACCCAAGGAAATCTTTCCTCGACGTTCACCGCGAACGTCGGCAATGCCACCGACGACACTTCGGGAACCGGCAGCTTCACCGGCACGGTATTACAAGCTTCGGTGGCCAACGGCGGAAGCTATGCCAACTTGTCTTCGTCTTCCAACGGTGGTGTGAAGGCGGTGAATCCGAACAGCGGGCAGCCAGGGATCGAGGGAACCGTCGCCACGATCTTGATGGGGCAGAACAATCAGGGGAGCCCAATGACGACCCAGATGACTTGGCGGACCCGAATGTTGGTGGAGACGCCTGGCAACGATGGCGTCAACAACCCTCCCTTCACCGTCAACGGCACGCCGACCAACCCACCGTTGTACAACGGCTTGCCGCTGATTAGCGACGTGGTGAATCTGTTCGGAATGTCGAATGCTTCGACCGGCGCCAACCCGGCGACGACCGCGCCGGCGCAGACCGATCCGTTCGCCTTCCAGATGTCGTTCAATCCGCAGACGATGTACAACGAGGGTGGAACGCCGGCGACGATTGCCGCGAGCGGAAACCTGTACCTCGCTTCGCTGGTTCCGATCAACGGAACGCCCACTTGGGTGAACACGATCTATGCCGACACTTTCAGCGGCGTTGCGAATACGCAGCAGGAACCCGCGTCGAATAGCCCGCTCAATGAGGCGTATTACGTCGGTACGGATGCCTTCGACGGCGGAGCCCAGCCGTTTTTAGGTTCCTACGGCGGCTTCGCCGCGGGCTCGTTCGCATCGTTCGAATACTACGAGCAAAATGTCCTTGGCAATCCCGCCCTGGCTGACGCGAATCTGAACCTGTATCTCGGCTCTTGGGGTGTCGATACCACGAACGACGAAGCCTGGGCCATCATTGCCCACAACAGCGAATTCGCCGTGGTGCCCGAGCCCTCGGCGATCGTGCTGGCCGCGTTCGGCCTGCTCGGCGGCCTCTGGGCCCTTCGGCGGCGCAAGGCCGCCGCGGCGGTGTAACGGATGTGGATTAGCTAACTCAGGAATTCGCAATCCTTTTCCGGCGCAAGCTCTTCCAAAATCGACCGGATCGCGAAGGCAGTGAGCAATGTCGGCTGCGATGCCGCGCCGTGCGGCTCGTCGGCGACTTTCTTTCGAAGCGCAACGATCGCCTTATCCGTTCATGCACGATGCGGTATATTTGAAAGGGTTGATTCGCTCTATTCCAAGATCGTGAACCGCTGGCCGCAAAAATGGGAATTGGCGGCTAAACACTAATCTTTGCCCTGGAGCCATTGATGGATGTTGCAGCCGTTCGTGAAGCGTTGCATAAGGAGCCGTTCGAGCCTTTTTCGCGCGCGCTGGCCGACGGAAGGTCGGTTCCGGTGCCGCATCCAGAATTTGTCGCCGTTCATCCACGGCGAATTATCGTAATTCGCGACGATGGCTCCTGGTCGGTCGTCGAACCGATATTGATCGCATCGCTGGACTACGGCAAGCCAAGAGAAAGAGGCGGCAATGGCTCTCATAAGAGAAAGCCTAAGCCATAGGCGACCGGCCACTTCTCTACGCCAGCTCCTCTAAAATCAACCGGATCGCGGAGGCGGAGAGAGCAGCCGGAAGCGATGCCGCGCCGTGTGGCTCGTTGACGACTTGCGAAATGTCGAGGGGCAGGTGGATGAAGGCCGCTTGGGTTTTTAGGCCCATTCGCTCGACGAGGTAGCAGGTCCAATAAAGTGTCGCGTTGCAGAGATACGTTCCAGCGTGATACGACACTTGGGCTGGAATGCCGGCGCGGCGAAGTTTGACGGCCCAATCCGCTAGCGGCAACGGACTGCGAAACGCCACCGGGCCATCTTCGGAAAGCGGGCGGTATTGATCCGGCGACTGGCTGCCTGATCCCCCGACGTTGATTCCGATCGCTTCGAGTTGGACGCGGCTGCTGCTCGGTGCTTGGCCAAGATGGATCGCGTAATCAAAGCCGGCCGACAAATCGTCGGTCAGCCGCTGCTTCACGGTGCTGAAATCGACGGGATAGAGCCGCGTGACGATCTTCGGGCGAGCCGGCAAATCTTGCGTCAATTGGACGAGCGCGAGCCAACTTGAGTTGGTCTTCCAACGATCGTAGGGCTCGAATGCGGTGATTAACACGGATTTCATTGTTACACCGGCGCTCGCATCAAAGGCTCTCCGCGTTCGGCCAGCGCGGCATCGATTCGAGCCGATTGGTCAGCCGTGAGCGACCATCCGGCGGCGCCGACGTTTTCGCGCAGTTGCTCGACGTGCGTCGCTCCGCACAATGCGGCGGTAATTCCCGGCCGATGGATCGTCCAATTGATAACCAACTGAGCGACCGTTCGGCCCGCTTCGGCGGCGATCGGCCGCAGGCGGTCGATGAAGTCTTGGTTCTTTTGCCACTCCGTGCCTTGAAACATCGGATACTTGTGCCGGCTGTCGCTGGTCGGAAAGACATGGTCGCGCGGCAATCTGCCCGCCAATAGGCCCTTCACAAGCGGCCAATAGACAATCACCGAAACATCATGGGCGGCGCACCACGGCAGCGTGTCGGCCTCGATCTGGCGCTGGAACATGTTGTACGGCGGCTGATACGCGCTCAGCGGGCAAGCGGCCGCGAATTCTTCGAGCTGCGCAAGCGAAACATTCGACACCCCGACGGCTCGCGTCTTGCCGGCGTGCAAAAGCTCGCCGAGCGCCCCGGCCGATTCAGCGATCGGCACCTTCGGATCGGGCGCATGAAGATAGAGGAGATCGACGTAGTCGGTGCCGAGCCGTCGCAGGCTTTCCTCGAAATGGCGATGGAGCGTTTCGGGCCGCGCGTCGAGCGTCATGATCCGCGGCGGCTGCCAATGGATTCCGCACTTGGTGGCGATCACCGCGCGATCCCGTCGCCCCGCAATGGCGTGGCCGATCATCAGTTCGCTTCGGCCGTTCAGTCCGTAATTGTAGGCCGTGTCGAAAAAGTTCACACCCAAATCGAAGCACGCCTCGAGCGTCGCCTGCGCATCGGACTCGGAAATCCCGTCGCGAGTCATGCCGGAAAGGGGCCAACAGCCGAGCGCCACCGGCGAAACGCGAATATCGGTCGTTCCAATCGGGCGAAGTTGCATGAGGGGAAGGCTACAGGCTTGAGGCTACAGGCTACAGGACGAAGTAAACGGTCGTCTCACGCGCCGCCGATACAGCTCGGGAGATCGGCTCTCCGAGCCGCTCGTCGGTGAAAGCACGGTGGCAGGAAATCTCGGTTCGCGCACTTGCAATTGAGCGTGAAACGGCCGATTCTAGCAACACGGCGGAGCGCCCGCCAACTCGCAGGCCCTTAATTTCGCGGTTGGCGAATTGATTTCGATCTGAAGGACATTGGGGCAACGCACGATGGCATACGACTCATCAGACACGGCGCTGCCGAATTTTAGTGACGTCGGCGAACTCCCGGCCCCGGTGCCGATGCGGGAAGCGGCGTTTGCCGTCGCGGCGGGGTTTCTCGGCTGGACGCTCGATGCGTTCGACTTCTTTCTGGTCGTGATGTCCGTGCGGGCGATTGCCGCCGACTTTCATGTCGAGGAAACCAGCATCTTCGCATCGCTGACGTTGACGCTGATGTTCCGCCCCGTCGGGGCATTGATCTTCGGACTGCTGGCGGATCGCTATGGACGCCGTATTCCGATGATGGCCAACCTCGTCTTTTATTCGGCCGTCGAAGTGGCCACGGGGTTTGCGCCGAATCTGACGACGTTCCTCATCCTGCGGGCTTTGTTCGGCATCGGGATGGGAGGCGAATGGGGGGTCGGCGCGTCGCTGGTGATGGAAAAAGTGCCGCCGAAGTGGCGCGGAGTGCTCAGCGGCTTTCTGCAAGAAGGATATGCGTTTGGATATTTTCTCGCCGCGGTGGCCGCTTATTTCATGCTCGATTCGCGCGGCTGGCGGCCGATGTTTTTCGTCGGCGGAGCGCCGGCGCTGTTGGCGGTGTTCATTCGCTTTTTCATCAAAGAGTCGGAAGTCTGGCAAAAGAGCAAGGCGGAAAGCTGGTCGCAGCTTGGCCGCGGCATCGCCTCGCATTGGAAGCTTTGGATCTACCTGACGCTGTTGATGGCGATGATGAATCTCTCGTCGCACGGCACGCAAGACGCCTACCCTACTTTTCTGAAAGAAGCGCATCACTTCGATGAGAAAGGCGCCTCGCAGGTGGTCATGTTGGCGATGTTGGGAGCGATTCTCGGCGGGATTGGCTTCGGTTTGGCTTCCGATCGATTCGGCCGCCGCTGCATGATGATCCTCGCGTTTCTCGGAGCATTGGCCGCCACGCCGCTGTGGGCATTTTCGTCGCAATTCGTATGGATCGCCGCGGGGGCATTTCTCATGCAGTTCATGGTCCAGGGCGCGTGGGGCATAATTCCCGCTCATATCAACGAACTCGCGCCCGATCAGGTGCGAGGATTTCTTCCCGGTTTTTCCTATCAATGCGGCAACTTGATCGCTGCCTCGATTGCCTGGCGGCAAGCGGCGCTGACTGAGGAGTATTCCTATTCGCACGTCTTGGCAATCAGCGCGGCCGCGATCTTTTGCGGCGCGATCTTCATCACGGCGATTGGTCGGGAGCGGCGAGGGATCGTGTTTGGGCGGGTCGAGCGCGTTGGATAGCATTTCGCCGATGGCTTGCGTGGATCCGCGCGGAAGCCCAGGGAAGGCTGCCAACGACGTCTCAATGGCCAACCGCCGTGGCAGCCTTCCCTGGGCTTGCCGCGAACCGCGATCACGCTATTGCTCCGACTCGGCCCAGACTCGTGCTTCGCCATCTTCATCGACTTCGACATGCACGACGTTCGGATGGCAGCACACCGGGCAATCTTCGACATACTCCTGCGTCGATCCGG
>Ga0182024_10023704_pt1 | contig 10963 bp, 13 predicted proteins | sample P32metaG_FD_120480 | JGI IMG/M metagenome (GOLD analysis project Ga0182024, IMG submission 120480) | Permafrost microbial communities from Stordalen Mire, Sweden - P3-2 metaG (Illumina Assembly) | ecosystem: Environmental > Terrestrial > Soil > Wetlands > Permafrost | place: Sweden: Stordalen... | reverse complement strand
GTCAGATCCTGCCGAGCATGGTCAGATCCTGCCGAGCATGGTCAGATTTGGCCGAGCATGGTCAGATCCCGCCGACGAACACGCCGGGGTTGCAAACCCCGACCGGATCGAAACCGGCTTTCAGACCGCGCATCATTTCGAGCTCGGCGCCCTCGCCAACGTTCCACGGGTCGACGGCGCCGCGTGCGCCCGCCGGCAGGTCGAGCGCGACGGCTGCCGAGCCTGCCGGCAGCCCCGCACGGACAGTGCCTATCCGCCCGACATCAAGCGTCAGGTACGCGACGCCGCGCGCAGCACGGCCGACGAGCGTCGCGCCGACCTCGTCGGCCAGCTTCAAGACCACGTCGAGCTCGCGCCGCCGGGTGTGGACCCGGAGCACCGCGCGCACGGCCGAGCGCTGGCCGGCGCGCTGACGCGCCCACAGCCCCGCGTCGTCGACACGCACAGTCGTCCCGTCCAAGCCGCAGGCCCGCATCGTGTCGGCCACGGCCGCTGCGCGTGCGTTCGACTCGTCGCCACCGAGTTGCGCGAGTAGCCCGCCACGTCCACCGATCCACGCGACGTCGAAGGCCTCGAGGTCGCCGTGCCGGGCGGTGACGACCTTCACAGCGTCGCGCAGGAGCCCTGGATCGTCGCTCGTGCCGAGCGCTGTGGCCGTCTCGCCCGCGAGCAGGCGCACGTGGACGTCGACGGCAAGGATCACTCCTAGCGTCCCGAACGAGCCCGTCAGCAGCTTCGCGAGGTCGTAGCCGTCCTGCTCCTGGCCGCTGCGAGGGCCTGTCCGCACGACCGTCCCGTCGCTCAAAGCGGCGGTGATGCCGATCATCTGGTCGGTGACCGTCCCGAAACGGTGGCTGAGCGGTCCCGAGTCGCCGGTCGCGACCACGCCGCCGACGGTCGCTGCCGGCCGCTGCCCCAGGCCAAGCTGGGGATCCACCGCGAACATCAGCTCGCTTCGGCCCAGGATCGCCTGTGCGCGGACCAGTGGCGTGCCGGCGTTGAGCGTCGCGATGACGCCGTCGTCGTGGACGACGACGCGGTCCAGGTGCGTCGTCACAAGACGCAGCGCACGGGGTGGGGTGGCTCCGCCCCAGCCGAGTTTCGTACCGCCGCCGACCACGCGGACGGGACGCTCCTGCGCAGCCGCGCCGGCGAGCGCGGCGGCAGCCTCGCTGAAGCTGCGCGGGACGACGGTCTCACTCACCGGCGTGACACCGCGCGCAACGTGATCGCGACGGCGATCCCCGCCCGTCCACGGGACCCCGGGAAGGCGCCGGTGATGCCATAGCCAGGGTCGCGAGCGTCCAGACGAACCGACGTGCCATCCGATTGCACGAGGTCGAGGCCGCACACGTTGCCGATGCCGGGGGTTTCGGCGATGTGGCCGCCGACCGTGCCGACCGGATCCGGGTCGGCGAACCAGCGTGCCGGCGCCGCGCGCGCAAGCGCCGCGGGCGGCGCCCCGGGCTCGACTGTGATCTCATCGCCACCCTCGTCGAGCGCCACGATGCGGCGCATCCGCGTAAGCACGATCAGTACGCCATCGGCGGTTGGCAGCGCACCGCCGCTATGACTGGTGCCTGCGCCGCGGACCACAAACCGCGTGCCCGTGGCCGCGCAGGCCGAGACGACGCCGGCGACCTCGGCGGCGCTGCCCGGCAGAATCGCCGCAAGCGGCAGCGGGCCGCTACGGCGCAGTCCGTCCGAGCGGTAGGTCGAGAGCACCGTGGGGTGGGTGAGCACGTGTTGCTCACCGCATATCAGCCGCGCGCGGGCGACCAGTTCAGCGCCTGCCTCCATCGCGCAAGTTTCCCTGATGTGAACGCTCCCCGCCCAACCCCGCGGGCAGTGGCTCTGCGCCGCACCCCCCTCTCGCTTCTTAGTGTGCGGAAAGCCGCGGGTCTAGGCAGCGAGAGCCAGCGCGTTGCCGTGCTGGGGTGCGTCCGTGGACGCTTCGCGCTTCACCGGGCTGTGCTCGTTCGGCTGAACGAGGCTGACCTGCCCTCTGCGCGCAGTTGGCGTGAACCGTCCGGTGCGGGCCACGTACGTCGAGACTCCCTCAGCCTGCGCGTGCTCTTGTGCCATGTGTGCGAGGTTCAGGGCCGCGTTTAGGTCGCGGTCCTGAACGTGCCCGCACGCCGGGTTCTCGCAGGTGAAGACTCGTTCGGTGAGGCGCAGTTTGGTTTTCACTGCGCCGCAACCCGAGCATGTCTTCGAGGAGGGGTAGAAGCGGTCCGCGGCAACCAGGATGGAGCCATCAGACCAAGAAGTCTTGTAGCGGAGCTGGGCAAGAATCATGCCCCAGCCGACGTCTGAGATGTGTCGCGCCAGCCGCCGGTTCCGTAGCAGGTTCTTCACCGCCAAGGTCTCCACACCGATGACACCGAACTCGCGGGTCAGGGATGTCGTGAGCTGATGCGCCTGCTCGCGCCGGAGGTTCGCGACGCGCTCATGCAGCGCAGCGATGCGCTGCTCGGTGCGGACCATCCGCTGCGACCTCACCCAGGAACTGCATCTCTTCTTGGCGCGGCCGTCGGGCTGGTAATTGCCGGGATTGTTCGCTCGGCGCTGGCGGTCAAGCTGACGCTGCAACCGCCGCAACTGGCGCAGTTCGGCCTGCAACGGCCGCGAGTTTGGGGCCACATGCCCGGTCGAGAGCGTCGCAAGACGCGCGAGACCCAAATCCACGCCCACGCTAGCGGCCGGCTGTCGAGCCCGCCGTTGCTTGGCTGAGCGTTGCACCGTGAAGCTGATAACCCAGCCGCCGTTTACACGCTGCACCGTTGAGCGCATGACCCGCGCCTGTGGGTCATGTTCAAGAAGCCGCGTGAGCTTGCGCATCGACTCTTTCGTCCGCAGCGAACCGAGGCGCCGGTCCAACGTAACATGACGGCTATCAGGTATCCGGGGCCGCTGGAAGATGACAGCCTCGTGGGCCCGGCCCTTCGCCCGGAACCGCGGGAACCCGACATGTCGGCCGGCCTTTCGCGCGGACGAGTAGTTCTGCAACGCCCGACCGAGCCCTTCCAACCCGGCTTGATAGGAGCCGGTCACTACCTCCGCGCGCCACGGCGCGAGCTGGTCTTTGATGATGTCCCCGCGAAACGCGACGCACAGGCTCTCATACGACCAGGGCACATCGGCAACGACGCCAGCAGCACGCTCGTCTAATCGTTGCTTGACCAGTGCAAGACCTTGGTTGAACCAGAACCGCGACGCGCCAGCGCACGCCCCCAAAAAGCGCTCCTGCTCGACCGTCGGGTCAAGAGCGAACCGAAACGCCTGCTGAATAACCGGACCATCACTCACACCCAGAACATACGTTCCCCACCGGACCGCAAGCCCGGATTTCCGCCCACTAAGAAGCAAAAGGGGGAGCCGCACTAGACTCACCGTGGATGTCCTCGAGGAACCAGATCCACGTCGGCGGCGTCGCGATCGGCGGCGGCGCGCCCGTTGCCGTGCAGACGATGACCAAGACCGAAACCGCCGACCTCGAGGCGACGCTGGCGCAGATCAAGCGCGTCGCGGAGGCCGGCGCCGACCTCGTCCGCGTTGCGGTCCCACGCGACAAGGACGCGGAGGCGCTGAAGACGATCGTGCGCGAATCCCCGATCCCGGTGATCGCCGACATCCACTTCAACCACACACTCGCGCTCAAGGCGCTCGACGCCGGCGCCCATTGCATCCGCCTGAACCCGGGCAACATCGGTGGTCCCGACAAGGTCGCCGAGGTCGCGGCGAAGGCCAATGCACTCGGGACGCCCCTGCGAATCGGCGTCAACTCCGGCTCTTTGCCCGCGCACCTGCGCGAACTCGAGTTCGACAACCCCGTCGAGGCGCTCGTCACCGCCGCCGTCGAGTTCGTCGACTTGATGGAGCGGCTCGACTTCACGAACTTCAAGGTGTCGATGAAGTCGACGAATGTCCCCAACACGATCGCGTCGAACCGCCTGCTGGCCGAGCGGATCCCGTACCCGCTGCACCTCGGCATCACTGAGGCCGGCACCAAGTGGTCGGGCTCACTCAAATCGGCGGTGGGGCTCGGCACGCTGCTGGCCGACGGCATCGGCGACACGATCCGGATCTCGCTCTCGACCTTCCAGGCCGAGGAGGAGGTCAAGGTCGCCTGGGAGATCCTCAAGGCGCTGCGGCTGCGGCGCCGGGGACCCGATCTGATCGCCTGCCCGACCTGCGGACGGCTGCAGTTCGACATGGACACGGTCGTCGCCGAAGTTGAGAAGCGGCTCGAAGCCTATGAGGATCCCATCGAGGTGTCGGTTCTGGGCTGCGCGGTGAACGGCATCGGCGAGGCCCGCCACGCGGATTTCGGCATCACCGGCGCCAAGGACATGGGGATGATCTACTCGCGCGGTGAGCCACTCAAGAAGGTCCCAACCGAGAACCTGGTCGAGGAGCTGTTCGCGGAGATCGACAAGTACTACGCATCGGGCAAGAACGTCCTCCGCGACGAGGCGGCTGCCGCTGAGGCCCGTGACTGGCTGGCGGAGAATGAGGACGAGACCGCGATGACGCCCGAGCGGCTGGCCGCACTTGAGGCGGCAGCCGCGAACGAGCCCGAAGCGGCGGCCAAGCTGGACGAGGCGCTATCGCCCGTCGCCGGCCGGCGCTTCACCCGCACGCCTTAGACCGGCTCAGCGCTCAGGTTCGGTGTGGCCTGAGCTGGCGAGGACCTTCTCGCGCAGTGATTCGGGCACAAGGTCGAGGTAGAGGTCGGGCTGCCGCCGCACGTAGCGAGCGATGAAGGGGCAGAGCGGCACGACCTTCAGCCCGCGCTCGCGCGCATCCTCGAGCGCGACCTTCGCCAGCTCGCTGCCGACGCCCTGGCGCTCATAGGCCGGCTCGACCTCGGTGTGGACCATTGTCATCCGTCCGTCCTGCAACCGGTACAGGATGAACCCGGCCAGCTTGCCGTCGACCAGCGCCTCGTAGCGGTGCTCCTCAGGGTTGTCGTCGATCTGCAGGCTCACGTCCTCAGGATGACGCTGCTGTCAAGCTTCACGTGATGAAGACAAACCGCTCGGTTCCACCTGTGACCGTGGTCCCGATGCTCGTCTACCCGGACGTGCGCGCCGCCGTGGCGTGGCTGACAGATGTCTTCGGGTTCGTCGAGCGCACGAGGATCGGGGCTGACCATCGAGCCCAGCTCAGCATCGGCGACGACGGCGCCGTGATCGTGACCGACGCAAGGGGCGCTCAGGTCCCGCCGACGGCTGGCGCCGTGACGCAGATCGTTCGCGTCCGAGTGGAGGACGCGAATGCGCAGCACGAGCGCGTAGTGGCCCGCGGCGGCCAAGTGCTGGCGCCACCAACCGACCGCGAGTACGGCGAGCGCGACTTTCTTGTCGAGGACCCTGCCGGCCATCGCTGGGAGTTCTGCGAATCGATCCGCGATGTCGCGCCCGAGGAGTTCGGCTGCGAGACCATCTCGCCGTGGCCCGCCAGCGGGCGGGCCGGATCCGCTCCTGCGTGACGCCGATCCGTAGCGACTCCCAGATGGCAAGCGCGATGCGACTCGAGCTCATCCAGGTTCCGGTATCCGATATTGACCGGGCCAAGGCGTTCTACGTCGACAAGCTCGGCTTCGCCGCCGAGGCGAGCCGTCAGGAGCTGGCAGCGCGCGGCGTCGAGGTCAGCGACGTGCAGGTCTTCCCGTGAGGGAGCTTCGTCTTCTTCAAGGACCCCGACGGCAACGGCTGGGCGCTTCAGGCGATGACCCACCGCCAGTAGCCCTTGGCGCGGCCGCCCGAACCTTGAGGGCGATGCTCTGGCGTTCGGGTCACCGGCGGCCGCAGAAGAGAGGCCCCGGGACCAATCCCAGGGCCTCTCAACCCAAAGCGTCAGACCGCGGCGAACCTCTCAGCCACTGTGTCCCAGTTGACCGTGTTCCACCACGCATCCAGGTAATCGGGGCGGCGGTTCTGGTACTTCAGGTAATACGCGTGTTCCCAGACGTCGACGCCGAGCAGCGGCGTCTGACCGTCGCTGATCGGGTTGTCCTGGTTGGGCGTTGAGACGATCTCGAGGCCCGAGCCGTTGTGCACGAGCCAAGCCCAGCCCGAGCCGAAGCGGCCGATGCCCGCGGCCTTCAGCTTTGCCTGGAAGTCGCCGAACGAGCCGAACGTCGAGGCGATCGCGTCAGCCAGCGCGCCGGTCGGCTCACCGCCCTTGCCGGGGCCCATTGACACCCAGAAGAGCGAGTGGTTGTAGTGACCGCCGGCGTTGTTGCGGACCGGGCCCAGCTTGTCGGCCGGGAGTGCGCCGAGGTTCTTGAGGATGTCCTCCACAGGCGTGTCGGCCCATTCGGTGCCCGCCAGAGCGGCGTTCGCGTTGGTGACGTACGCGCCGTGGTGCTTGTCGTGATGGATCTCCATCGTCTGAGCGTCGATGTACGGCTCGAGCGCGTCGAAGGCGTAGGGGAGGTCTGGTACGGAAAAGGCCATGTTCACTCCTGTCTCCGGGGTCTCTCTCTGCTCATTTCGTTCTATCAGAGCGCCTGTTCGGTGGCCTCTGCCGGCGTCTCGGCCAGCGCCACGGGTACGCTTGCTCGCCATGCCACGCCTTTCCGAGTACCTGCTTCCGACCGAACGTGAACCGCCGGCCGACGCCGAGGCACTGAGCCATAAGCTGATGGTGCGCGCCGGGCTGATACGCCAGGTCGGCTCGGGACTGTGGACGTGGTTGCCGGCAGGCTGGCGTACGCACCAGCGGGTCGTGCAGATCGTGCGTGAGGAGATGGACGCAATCGGCGGCATGGAGATGCTCATGCCGATCATGCAGCCCGCGGAGCTCTGGAAGCGCAGCGGCCGCTACGAGAGCTTTGGTGAGGAGCTCTTCAAGCTCAAGGACCGCAAGGATGCCGACATGATCCTGGGACCGACGAGCGAAGAGGTTGTGACCACGCACGCCTCGACGGTGATCCGCTCCTACCGCGACCTGCCGAAGATCCTGTACCACTTCCAGACCAAGGAAAGGGACGAGCCGCGCCCGCGAGCAGCGGTGCTGCGCTCCCGCGAGTTCGTGATGAAGGACTCCTACAGCTTCGACCGCGATCGCGAGGGCCTCGACGTCTCCTACGAGAAGCACGCGCGCGCCTATGACCGCATCTTCGACCGTTGCGGGCTCGAGTGGTACAGCGTCGAGGCCGATGTCGGAGCGATGGGCGGGTTTGGCGCTCACGAGTACATGGCGCCCTGCCCCGCCGGCGAGAACGACGTCGCGCTGGCGCCTGGATACGCCGCCAACGTCGAGGTCGCGGTCGCGGAGGCCCAGGCGGTCCAGCTGCCCGCGGCGCCCGATGCGCCGGAGGCCGTGCACACACCGGGGATGACGACCGTCGCGCAGGTGTCCACGGCGCTCGGCCTGGCCGACGGTGCGCTGCTCAAGGCCTTCCCGGTTGTGCTGCCCGACGAGTCGTTCGTGCTCATCGTCGTTCGTGGTGACCATCGCGTCAACGAGATCAAGCTCCGCCTGGCGCTCGGCTCGGACTTCCGCCCCGCGCGAGCCGAGGAGATCGAGCAGCAGCTCGGTCCGCCGGGCTTCATCGGTCCCGTCGGGGCGCAGATGCGGATCGTTCTCGATGAGGCCGTGCGCACCGACGCCGGCGGCTACGTCGTAGGCGCGAACCGTCCCGACGAGCATCTTCGCGGCGTGGTCCCGGGGCGCGACTTCGTCTACGAGTCGGCGGACGTGCGCAGCGTCGTCGTGGGGGACACGGTTGGCGGGCACCCGGTGCGCATCGAGCCCGCGATCGAGGTCGGGAACATCTTCAAGCTCGGCACGCGATACAGCGACGTGCTCGGCGCCAGCTACCTCGACCAGGCCGGCGCGAGTCAGACGCTATGGATGGGGTGCTACGGCATCGGACCGGCGCGCATCACCGCCGCCGCAATCGAGCAGTTCGCCGACGATCGCGGGATCTCGTGGCCGCCCACGATCGCGCCGTTCGACGTGCATCTGGTGACGCTGGGCAAGCCGGGCTCCGACGAGCGCGCGCTGTCCGACCGCCTCTACGAGGAGCTTCAGGAGTCCGGACTCACAACCATCTACGACGAGCGCGACGCCGGCCCGGGCGAGAAGTTCGCCGACGCCGAGCTGCTCGGCTGCCCGCTGCGCGTGACGGTAGGACGCCGCACGCTGCAGGCTGGGGAACTCGAGGTTCAGGTGCGCAGGGGGCAGGAGGCCCGCGCCCTCCCGCTGGAGGGCGCGGCACCAGCGATCGCTGACCTGTGGCGCGAGCTCGGCTGAGCACGAAGCGCCTGCTCGGCGTCGATCGCTCCGGCCCGAATCCGGAGGCGACGCGGTCTGACCAGCCCCTGCACCCGCTGACGATCCCGAACGCGATCGGATTCGCGCGCCTGGCGCTGATACCGGTGTTCCTGATCGTGGCCGTCTCGAGCTCGGACGGGCGCAGCGCCCTCGCCGCCACGCTGTTCGGCGTCATCGGCTGGGCCGATTATCTCGATGGCTTCACGGCCCGTCTGACGGGGCAGTTCAGCCGCCTCGGCGCGCTGCTCGACCCGATCATCGACCGCGCGCTGGTGATCTCGGGAATGGCCGTGGCGTGGGACTTCGGGCTGCTGCCCCGCTGGGCGCTCGCGATCGTGATCGCGCGTGAGCTGCTGATGGTCGTGTTGAGCCGCTACAGCCTTCGACGCGGCGTCGAGATCAAGATCAACTGGGTGGGACGGCTGGCGGTCGCGCCGACGATGGGTGCGCCGTTCTTCGCGATGGCGGGCGTGCACTGGCTCGCGCTGGTGATGCTCTACGTCGGAGTGGCGCTGTCGCTGACGGCGACCTACCTTTACATTCGGCGGGGGCTGCGGGAGTTAGGAGCACCTAACGGGTGATTGGCACGCCCGGATGCGGCCGTGGACACGGCGCTGGATCGCCACCCGTCCGCTTGCCAATACCACCAGTATTGGCTTTGGGAACGGTCGGCGCCCAGCTTGGTCCAGAATCGCCCCGGTCGCACCCCTCATTCCGTTAGGTGCTCCCACGAACTCTCAAGCTCAGATTGACCCTCGGAGCGCGGCAGTTATACTCAGCTATCACGGATCATTCTCGATCGTCGCGCTGCTGCACGGAGGACTAGCCGTATGGACACCTTTCCAGACCTCGGATCGCTCACGGATCAAGAGCTCAAGGACCTGATCAAGGAGATGACGGACGAGGAGATCGAAGTCTCCTACAAACGGCGGCTCCTGCACGGCAAGATCGACATCCTGCGGGCCGAGCTCGTCAACCGCCTGCGGCGCAAGGATGAGAGCGGCGAGCTCGTGATCAGCGGCGCCGACGTTCAGCGGCTGACCGACATCCTGACGGGGAACTACCCGCCGGCAGATGAAGCGCCCGGCGAGCAGTCTCCAGACCTCGGCTGACGCCAAGACCGTGGCCCAGCACTGCCCTGAGTGCGGCTTCGCCAACGCCGACGGCGCCAACTACTGCCAGCGCTGCGGCGCCTTCATGGGTGCTGGCTCAGACCCCGGCACCGGCGATTCAACCGCGACCTACATGATCGGCGAGACGGGAGACTTCGAGGAGGTCCCGATCGAGGCCGTAACCGCACGCGGAGCGGCGCTCGTCATCCGCGCGGGCGGCGGACGCGCCGGCGAGGCATTTCCGCTCGAGCGCGCACGCCTGACCGTAGGCCGTAGGCCCGACAGCGATGTGTTCCTGGACGACGTCACCGTTTCGCGCGACCATGCCGTCGTGGTCAAGCGCGGCGAGCACCACTACCTCGACGATTGCGGGTCGCTCAACGGCACGTACGTGAACCGCCGGCGCATCGAATCGCAGCGGCTCAACGACGGCGATGAGCTGCAGATCGGCAAATACAAGCTCGCGTTTCTGGGGCACTGATGGCAGCAACCGACCGCAACGAGCTTCCACTCGGTCTGCCCCAACCGCCTCCGGCAGACAGCGACCGACCGCGCCAGAAGGCGGTCACGATCGGCGCCGTATGCAAGGCGCTCGAACTCGAGTTCCCGGATATCTCGATCTCCAAGATCCGCTATCTGGAGGACCAGAAGCTGCTGACGCCACGCCGCACGCAGGGCGGCTACCGGCTCTATACGCCCGACGACGTCCAGCGCCTGCGGACGATCCTGCGGCTCCAGCGCGACGAGTTCCTGCCGCTGCGCGTCATCCGCCACGAGCTCACCGGCGGCCGCAGCGACCGCGAGGTCGGCTCCGGAGCCGACACACACACGCTGCGGCGAACCACGGTGACCGGAGATCCGGGCGCGCTGTACTCGCTCGAGGATGTCGTCGAGGAGACGGGCGCCGACCCGAAGCTGGTGGCGGAGCTCGTCGAGTTCTCGGTGATCAAGGGTGATGTACGCGGTGGGGCACGCTACTTCGACGACACCGAGCGGGAGATCGTGCGCGCCGTCTCGGAACTCGCCCGTTACGGGGTCGGCGGCCGCAACCTGCGGGTGTTCCGCACCTCGGCGGACCGTGAGGCGCAACTGCTCCAGAGCATCCTCGCCCCGGCGCTCCGCTCTCGCAACCCCGAGCGGCGCAAGGAGGCGGTGGAGGCGCTGGAGAACCTGGCGTCGGTCACCACCCACCTCAAGCACCTGCTGCTGATTCGCGACCTGCGCAAGATCGCGACCTGACCAACCTGACTCGATGTCAGCTGCCCGCTCCGAGGACGGCGTCAATCTCCGCGGCTTCGTTCGCGACATCCCTGACTTCCCCACGCCCGGGATCCTCTTCAGGGACATTACGCCGCTGCTGTTGGACCCGCGCGCGCTGGACGCCGCCGTCTCGCGCCTGACCAAGTACGCGCGCGACCTCGACATCGACTTCGTCGTCGCGGCCGAGGCGCGCGGCTTCATCCTCGGCGGTGCGCTCGCTCGCGGCCTGCACGCCGGCTTCGTGCCGGCGCGCAAGCGGGGAAAGCTGCCGCACGACACCGTCAGCGCCGAGTACGCGCTCG
>Ga0182024_10023703_pt1 | contig 10963 bp, 8 predicted proteins | sample P32metaG_FD_120480 | JGI IMG/M metagenome (GOLD analysis project Ga0182024, IMG submission 120480) | Permafrost microbial communities from Stordalen Mire, Sweden - P3-2 metaG (Illumina Assembly) | ecosystem: Environmental > Terrestrial > Soil > Wetlands > Permafrost | place: Sweden: Stordalen... | reverse complement strand
CTACGCTGCTTATCGTCAGAGAGTCGGTACCTTTTTGCAAGAAGCGCTGATGAAAGTCGTGTTTGTAATAACGCTTGCCGGGGCGCTAGAATAACGGGCAGCGCTGGGGTTTGGAGAACAGTATCAGGGAATGCAGTAGGCTGATTTACCCTTACCACGTCATTCGTTCTGCTCGGCCGGTCGGCACGCTTCGTTGAATAGAACAGCTCTGTTCGCTCCAAAGTAGAGTCTCGCTAGAATGCTTTGTACACGATTCCCGGAGCAGGCTGATTGAGTAACACTGTGACGACGAGAGCAATCATCGCCATAGTGGTCGCGTAAACCACCAGGGCATAGCGGCTGGTGAGCGCCGACCCTTCCGCCGTTCGGATCTTCAGCAATTCCGTACGCAGCAGCTCCCACATTGCCAACACCGCTGTAGTACCGAACCACATTACCAGCCACACGGCGAACCACGGAGCAACTGCGATCGCCGAAAAGATTGTGCCGATCTGCTTCCAGTTTGCCCAGAACCAGAACATGGTGAAGGCGAACCAACTGAACGTCATGCCGCGGCCAAAAGCAATATAGATGGCATTCTTGGCAAGATCCTTATATGCCTTACGGCCGAGGATGCGTGCTAGGCAGAGTTGCCAGAGCTTGTTGATCGCGACCCCCCCGCCCTGGAGCATACCGAAGACGATGTATTCCGATGTGCGCCCGTGCCAGACGCCGATCAAGAAGAATGTCACGAAAAAGCAAATAACGCCCAAGAATGGCTCCATGGAAGACGACGAGATGCGACGCATCAGCACCATCAGCAGCGGGTTATACACATAGGTCTTGAGCCACCTCGAGAGCGTGATATGCCACCGGTTCCAAAAATCCAGGAAGGAGGATGCTGAGAATGGGCGATCGAAGTTTTCTGGGAGCTGAATCCGCATCAGGCGGGCTAAAGCGATCACAATGTCGATGTAGCCGGAGAAATTTGCGTACAGGAAAAGTGGGTATGCGACCGTCAGTTGGATGGCAGCGAACAGTTTGTACTCGACCGGGACCGGCTGAGTAAGTTGCTCCAACCCATTCTCCTGCAGCCTCTGGAGCAGCATGGCCCACACGTTGACTTTGAAAAACCCGCGAATGATGCGCTCCAGCTGCAGTCCAATTACCGTCGGTCCCAGAGGTAGAGGCTGGACCGCGAACTGATCTCGCGCGAATTCATCGTAGCGCTGGATCGGGCCCGAGACCAGGGTCGTAAAATTCAGCGTGTAGAGCAGGTAGGGAACAAAGCCGATGCGCCGCTTTTCTTCTGGTCCCGCTCCTTCGCCAGCCTCTATCAACAGGTGCAGGACGCGGAAAAAAATATAAGAAAGACCAAGAGTGAAGTAGGGAAAGTCCAGGAAGAACCGTTCCGGCAAGAAGGTGTACTTTTTCAACCAGACGTACGCGAAGATCACCGCCGGAATACTCCAGGCCGCGCCCTTGGACCAGCCGCGCTGTCGCAGGGCGAGAGCGCCATAGCCAGAAAGCAGAAATGCGGCTAGGGGGATTAACACCAAAGCACTTTTTGCCAGGATTGCCACAAAGGTTAAGGTGGCCAGCATGAGCACGTTCGAGCGCCAAACACGGGAACGGCTGAGATTCGAGAGTGCCGCAGCGATCAATCCGAATAGGACGAATTGTACGGATGCCGAATCCATTATCGTTTTCCTGACTGCATTGCTATTTCGGTTGAAGTCGAAGCTTTCAGCTCCGGCACTGCACCGCTCGTCAGCTCCTTGGCCAGAAACCTGCAAATGATTGCTTGCCCGTCGGCATCGGGATGGCCATCTACGGGAAAGTAATCCCGCTCGGGGCTTGGGATGCCTCGGTAATCAGGGAGGATGTCGATGAAGTGTCCACCATCGCTCACGACGCTGTCGCGGACTTCGTCTTCCAGCTTGAATGGGTCGTAGCCGACCGGCCAGTCGCCCTTCGATATCATCGCCGCCTGAGGACGATTCGGCACGAATACGGCGACGAGGTTCACACCCGCATTCTTAGCAAGCCCCGTGATCTCGGCCAGCTCGGCATCGAAGTACTCAAATTGCATTTGCCATTTGGCATCAGGTTCGGTCTTCAGAAAGTTGGCGTCATCCTCGTTTCTGAGATAAGACTTAATGTACTCGTCCTGGCTTTCGCTCGCGATCAGGAGGTGCTTCAGCACGATGGATGTGCGGGTTTCTTCCCAGTGAGATTTCAACCGCTCGCTGAACGTTCCCTTCGCAATCGAAGCCGCAAACTTGCTCCAGATACTCCGCGGCTTCGCGGAACCTGTCGCAGAACGCGGATCCTCGTGAAGTGTCCCTTTGTAAGGAGAATCCGCGTTTTCCTTTGACCCTGCGTTTGTAACATCTGTCGGAGTGATCACCCAGAGGATCAGGTCCGGTTGAGCTGCAAGGACCTCGTCTAAATGCTGCGCAGAGTTCTGAGTAGGGAACGGCCCACCCCTAAATTTGCCGCCCGTGGCTTCGTTGTACACCTCGATCTTCCGTCCTGTTTCCATGGAGAGTTCCTCTGGAAGCAGAGCGGCAAAGGTCTTCTCTCTCGGAACGAATAATCCTTGGGCGAGCGACGAACCGATCAACACAATCCTGTACGTGCCCGGCGGCTTGGGGCCCAACTCGGCGCCCGCGCGATGTCCTCTGCTGTTGAACCTGTACTCGGCCTTGAAAGTGCTTTCTGCAGTTTGTTCCCAGCAAACGCTATTTGGCTTTACGGCCGCGTCGCCCGTTGGATCGTCCATCGCAAAGCAGCTCTGGAGGCCGACCTGAGTGCTGGGATAAAGCCACCTTGAAAGTAACTCGGCCGAAACGGCCAGGAGACAAATCGTCAGAAGGCTCACCGCCGGCAGCAGGACCCAGTCTCGACGTCGTGAGTTCGTTTCCTTGACCGCCCTAGGTTCGGTCCGATCTGTTTGGGTCATGATAACAACGTCTCCGCGGCAATCGCAAAGCCGGTCGAGACGACATTCATGGGCAACACCTCGCAATCTATTGTGCTATCGACCATGAGGACCCATTCTGTCAGACCCAACTCTTCTTCCCGCACCTTGTTGAACCCAAGCTTGCCGTAGTGATCAGCGACAAGCTGGTTTCGCTCTGTCGGCCTATAAGTACCGATGAGCTTGTGAATGCCAGCGGCGCGCGCGTGTTCGAGAATCTCGCGAAGAACCATGCGCTCAACTTTGCGTCCGAGCACCCGGCAACTCATCAGCCAGGTATCGATCTCCCACGTTTCATTCCCCACGGGCCTGCAAATCACAACGCTGATCATGCCGTTATCGCCGAAGATGTCCGCCAGACGTACTTGCAGAGTGAATACTCTTGGGTCGCGCTCCGCCTCAAGAATCTCTGGCTCGGTATAGCGGCGCGTAGTCAAGTTGTACTGGTTAGATTTGTTGATGAGTTGGACGATACGCACACGGCCCTTTCCGTCAAAAGGCTGGAATGTGATCGTCATAGCCAGCGATGCCAGGTACGCATCGACGCCTCCCGCCTGCCTTTGCAGGCTGGCTCGCTTCGCGTTGTCCTGGTAAAAGCTGGCGCGTTTCAGATCTTCGGCTGCGATGGCAACTGCTTCGAAATAACCGCCCGCCGCGAGGGTTCTCGCGTAGAGGGACGGATCTTCCGGGAGTTCCGGGACTGCGACCTGCGGTAGCAGCTTGCGCACCAACCCGCGCTCCGCCGGATTGTCGTCGAGAAAGACGATTGAGTCTAGGCCTAGAGAAAGCTCATCGGCGATGGCCTGGATGTTGGTAGCTTTGTCGTTCCAATTGGCCTGGAAGACAGCAATGTGCTCAAGCTTCAGTAACATCTCTGGATGCTGTTTGAAAGGGGCACGCGCAACCTTATCGGAGTTTTTCGACGCGACGGCCAGCACAATTCCGCGCTGGCGCAGGTCGAGAGCCATGCGCTGTAGCGCAAGATGTGCCTCGCCGATGGCGTCTCCCTGGGCAATCTTGATGCCTTCCAAGCCGTCGTCTCCAATGATCCCGCCCCAGACTGTGTTGTCGAGATCGAGGACCAGAACTTTTCCGCTCTTGCCCCGGAGCGCGGCGACAACACGGGCAACGTGATCGGCATAGAGCGGAATGAGTTCGTCCGAGAAGGAAAGCTTGGCCAAGTTCCAAAGCCGCGTGTCATGCCAGTTGGCAAGGCCGACGGTCTCCGCAATTCCAGCGACGTCTAGCAGGACATCGTCCGAACGGAGAAGAAGCTCAGCAAGTGCGCGGTTGATGCAGTCGATCAGACTTCGAATCGAGCCTGGGAGCGCGCGGTCGAGACTCCCAAACAGGGTTTCAACGGGAGGCGCGAAGCTTTGAAAGATGCAAACCGCGTTTGAATTCGCCTTAATGCCATCACGAAGAGCCCGCAGGTAGCCGATCACCTGCTCAACGATCATGGCTGAAGCCTCGGAGTTCCCCAGGGACAGCTTTAATGGAAGGGCACGAAAATCGATCGCGAAAAGTACGGCATCCGGTTTCGAGGAATTCACTTTCGAATCGGCTGCCAGCGCCTCTTGAGCCACCTGGTCGTATGAAGGCTGAATCACCTCAAGAGCAATGCCACGCCGCGCGGCACTTGCCACCAGCGCCGGCACCACCAGATCGATAGTCGAGTTGCTTAGGACCCCAAGACGGAAGGCGACGAGCGGATCCAAGGACCGACCGTCAGCGTTTGCCCGCGTAATTGCCTTCGCCAGTTTCGTCAATTGGCTCAGATTCAACGCATGCTGCGCCAGCGCCTGCAGTTGGAGGCCCAATGGACCAGGCGAATTGTCCAACGCCTTCAGCCTGTCGGAAAAATCCTTTGGCGTCGGCAGCATCCACTGCAATTCCGAATAAAGTGAGTTCACTCCCGATTCCTGTCCCGCTCGTTGTATTTTGATAACTTCAAGCTGAATCGAAAATGTTCAGGCGGGCCATTGCTCGAAGAGGTCATAGACCTTTCCGGAAAGCCGAATGTCCATTCTGGGTGGGCAGCCGCATGTGCCTGCTCGAATTCTGCGTCCTGATTCGAGCCCTCCAGTGGAAACCAGTCTGCTGCATGAACCTTCAGCTTCGGTCACATGCTACGGCTGCGCTTGTTTCAGGTTCGCGCCTTGATGATCGTCACAAGGTCGCAAACCGTCTCCATCTTGCCAATTTCCGAAGTAGAAAATTTTACTTTGAACGCCTTCTCAACTGTGAGCATCAGCCGGATGTGGGTCAGGCTATCCCATCCATCCACGTCTTTGGCCGACAAGGCAGAAGTCGCGGTGATGGAATCATCATCGAAGATGTCCTGCATAATTTCCGTTAGCCGGACGTAGATATCTGACTCATCCATAGTGGAAGATTCTGAAGCTGCGTGCAGTCAATGTCCGTCAGAGGGATTATAGCGTAGGGTTCCCGAAGTGACACTCTAAAACCCCAATTGCACTCTGGACCAGCATTGCCGGACCTCAATTGAAACGTTGGCCCTGGGGCTAAGAAAGGACTCGCCGGAAGGAGAACTGTCTCATTTGTTGAGGCTGCTCCGTCCCTCGAGACTGTCCCGTCGATTGGATCCAGCCGATCAAAAGAAAAGATATCTGTGGCAGCTGTGCCCCCATAAATACTGTCAGAAGCGTGAACCAGAGAACCGCCATCGCGGCCAACATGGAAAAAATGAAGGCACGATCCTCCAAAACGTCGAACTGCCATGATCGCACCAGCAGGACGCGTATGTTTTCCCACACGATCAGTAAAAAGAAGATGTAACCAAGCCGGCCCCAGGAAAGGTGGACGAGCAGGTATTGATTGTCGATCGAGTCCATTCCTCCAACGTGCGGAAAACCAAGCGCAGTCCAGCCCGTCCATCCCCCCATCTCCGCGATCGCAGGGTACACCAGGTTCATTTCGCGTCTGTACATTGCGCTGCCTTGCTGTTCACTGGTGGGTTCGGTGGTGTTCGAATAGGAATCGAAGTACTGCACCGTTGCCATATAGCCCCCAACAAGCAGGACTGCTAATACAAATGTCATGAGCCCTGTGTTCTTGAATCGAGGAATCTGAAGGATGAGATACCCGGCAGCAAAGGCTATCAGTGGTCCGCGCGCTTGCGTCAACCACAGACACAGGAACAATAGCAGTCCGGGCACATGGTACTTCTCGAGTGTTGTCAGCGTCTTCCCGAGATCGACTGCGGCCTTGACTCTCCTCAGGTAAACCAACCATGCATTAAGGCAAAGGGTTATGGCAAACGCTATGCCCGAGGGCTCGCTGCCGCCCAAAACCAAGGCTATTCTTCCATGCCCATTCCTTAGCTGCACGTTTTCGCCGATGGTCGAGAGGCCTAAAACCCTGACCCCGAAGATTCCGTATAGGCTCTGCCCCATCCGCCACTCGTACAGTCCGAAGGGGAAGTCCAGGAGTACCAGGATCACGAACCTCCGGACCGTGGCCAAGCGGAGGTCAGGTTCGATCAACTGTCTACCTGCCGCGTACGCCAAAACCATGGTGACAAAAGCCTCCTTGGTGGCGAAAAGCGCGTCGTTGAGGACGGGTGCGTGTAGGATCTCGCTCAGGCTGATGCTCGGCGTGTAGAGAACGACGAGTATATCCATTGAGACGAAGGAACCGTTGCGAATCAGCCTCACAAGTCCCACGACGCCAAGTGGGATCAGAGCGAACTGTGACGCCGAAGTGGGCGGCAAATGAGGTATCCGAAGGGAATAGCTTTCAGGAAGGCATAAAAGGCACGGCAGGTAGACGGACAGAAATGCGGTTTCGATGCGTCCTCGCAAAACGAGGAAGAGCGAGATGAAGCCCGGTACAAGGAGAAGCAAGCTCATGTGGCAGTTTCGTTAACTTCGCGGTCCTCCGCACGCGGTACTTCGTTGGTCGCGCTTTCGTTAATTGCTTCCGAGCTTCTGCTCATGTTGTAATATTGTAGCTCCTTGCCTGGAATTTATTTGACAACCCAAGGCGCTGTCTTCGAGTAAGTCGTATTGTTTGGCGCAGTCTCAGGTTTTTCCCCATAGCGTGCGAATCTTCTCAGCCATATCAGTTGCACTATATGGCTTGCAAAGAAGTTCATTCCATCCATCAGTTACATAATCCAGAACTCCGGCAGAACTTGTTCTACAACAACTCTTTGACCTTGCCCTGAAAATGCGTATCTCTTAGCTTGCCAGCCGCTTATCGGCGACGGCATCCGACAAGTTGATCCTACTAATCACCCCAGCGAACTTGAGGTCTGCCGGCGTTTTTCGTTTTGGATAAAGAGAGATTACCTTCCTGGGGTGGCTATAGCATAAAGCCGTCAGTTCTACTGGACGAGTCCAGTACGTCCAGCGGGTGAGTCCGTCACGCGATCGAGCAACTGCGGCGATAGGCAGCTTCTTGCCTCGTACGCAATGTGGCAAGAATCCTGCTGACCATCCTCCACTGTGCCGGCGCATCATTGCGCATGGGCCCCAACGATGTCAGCCATTGCGCTACTTCCGGATGAGTTTTCAGGAGGCAGTCTTGGAAAGTGGAGAAAAAAGAGGGCCACATTGAGTCGTGATAATGAACGATCTTTGCTTTTCTAAGTGACTCCTCTTCGTACCACGAACTATGGGTCTTGGTCATCATTACGTAGTTATGAGAGTAAGGCAATGCGTTCCATCTCAATCCCAGTTTTATGACCGCCAATCCGAGAGCGCTCATTTCTTTGATTCCCTCACCATATCCTTCCGCCTTTGAAGTTACGCCTGACTCAAGGAATCGCAGGCATAAGTCTAGATAGTACTTCGCGAAACCTGATGACCGCCGATAAACGAAGACGCCACCATTGAAGTAAAGACGAACTCTTTGATTCGTCTGCGCCGTAACAACCCACGGCAGATCTCCGATGTCGATAGCCGCGATGCGACAAAGTTCTTCCCAAAAGGGTTCGTAAGGATCGCCCGGTCCAGTTGTCGCCATTTCTTTGCATTCGACCGGAAATCCAAGGAAGTCTTCTGAAGGAGATAACTGGAGCCTTTCCGGTTCATCAACAAATAAGAGGTCACTGTCTAAGAAACCGATCACCTCAGAATCAATAAACTCCTCCGTCATTACCAAAGACAGAGGTTTATTTAAGAATTTGAACCACGAAAACCTAAACTCACTTGTCCGGCGAATATAGGTTACGTCTAAGGCGTCAAAAGTCCGATGCGTTTGCTTCGACAATGGCGGGCCAAATCTTGGCGTGACAGCAACAATAGGCGCATTTGCAAATTGGCCGCCGTGCTTGCGTAAGCTCGTCACCATTCGGACAGTTTGACTCTCCAAGCTGCCAGATTCAACACAACATACAAATGTTATTTGCGGTTTCAGAAGCACGGGAGCAGCCCCTCGCGTTTGAATCGTGGCAAGTCTAGAACTCGGAAGACGCTGTCCGCGCTTCCCTAAACGATCCTTATCAGGAATTTGGAGCGTTTGGAAGACCATTTCTCTCAACCAGTCTTAGAAACTTGGCAATGAGGAGGTAGAGGCTTCGATCTGGGTGGTTCAGTTTATGCGTTTGCCCACCGCAATTGTGGTTACATGCATCTCAAACGATAGTCCAGCATACAACTTTGGCGCCGAACAGTAAGAAGGTCCGCACGATCACATCCCGTGTGCCCTATCCTGCTCGTTTTGCCTTGTACTCGACGAGTCTCTGTGTTCTGCCTTGCCTTCTGTTGAGTTCATATCGCAGTTGCCCGACGAGAATCGGGACATGTTGCAGTTGAGAATGAATGCCGTAGAGAAGGAGTATTGCGGGATTAGCTTCTTTCCAACGGGCTTTCCATGCCGAACGAACCGACTGCAACAGGAGCAGCGCTAACCAAAGGACAAAGGGAAGGAACCCGAGACGGACGCCAGCTAGAATTGCGAAGGTGAGCGAGACGGGCCAGAAGCTGCCACGGATTATGTTGTCCCTCCGTTCAGCCGCCCATATAGGGTCGTCGCTGCTCCGGTAGCGCGCTGAAACTTCGGCATAAGCATGTCCCGCACGTGTAGCGCGCTTCCAATACTGGCTCCAGTGTGTAATCTGTAGGTCGTGTCCGGTCATGGGATAGTCGATGTGAAGAATCGTATATCCGCGAGCTCTCATGCGCCTGCAAAGCTCGGGTTCCTCTCCCGCGATGAGTCCCTCATCGAACCCACCTGTTTCCAACAACGCCTTCCGACGCATCATTACATCGCCGCCACAGGATATGGTGAATCCTGGCTTATACATCCAGTCCAGGTCGAGAACGCGATTGAAGATTGAAGCTTCTGGATGGATCTCGCGCCGATGTCCCCACACGGCGGCGATTGAAGGGTCCCGCGACAATGCGTCGTAGGCTGTCCGTGGGAAATCGCTGTAGAGCACGGTATCTCCATCCAGAAAGAGGACCAGATCTGACTCGGCCCGTCTCCAACCGGCATTGCGGCCAAGCGCCGCGGTTGGTCTCTCCGGACGGACCACAATCACGATCGCCCCATACTGAGACGCAAGATCCGGACTGCCATCGGTTGAAGCAGAGTCGACATAGATGATCTCCTTTACGACTACGCCCCGAACCTGCGCGATGGAGTCAAGGCACTTGGCCAGGCGGGCACCCTCATTGCGCCCTATCACAACAATTGAAAGTGCCGGAGTATAGGCGTTCCCACAACTATCGCGGACGCTTTCAGAGACTTTTTGCATACACTCCATGCTCTTCCTCTGCCTCTATCGTCGCGGCTCCCTCGGTCACCGCTGGCCTCATCTTTTTTCGCGGAAGTACCCGTGCTGGGACCCCGACCGCAACGGAGTTAGAAGGAACATCGATGAGTACCACCGCGTTGGCGCCGATCGACACATCGTCACCGATCCGGATCGGACCCAATATCTTGGCCCCAGCGCCAATATCTACGCGATTCCCCAGAATCGGTGCGCCGCGGTGGCCCGAATGCTTTAGCCCCACAGTGACCCCGTTGCGGATCACGCAATCGTCCCCAAAGACCGCGTCCCCACTGATGACGATTCCTCCGAAGTGATCGATTCGGAACCGCCGCCCCAGCGTTGCCTCGCAAGGAAGCTCGATTCCCGTCAGTATTTCGGAGATAGGCTTGAGCACCTTATAGAGAAAGGAAAACGGCATGCGCAGCCAACGCCAGCGGATCTTGTATCGCCAGCACCCAAAGCGATACAAGACCATGGCCCACAAACCCTGACGGGAAAGTTGGTAGTCGTAAGTGCGCCAGTCTTCGCGAATGTTCTCGAACATACTCGGTGCCACCTGAATCAAGCATTTGCTGTGACGAACGCCGCCTAGACGAGTAGGTCTTCTCTCAGTATTACAAAGAGCGTCGGATGCCGGTTATTTGTTTCGATTCAAGGGTTGGCCCAGGTCTGAGATGGCGCGGCCGATCACAGCGCCTAGTCCCTGCGATCTATCATAGAATTGAGATTGTGCAGCCTGTGTCGCTCGTTGGCATCGGTCGTAGTAGTCTGGGTCCAGCGCGAGCTTTCGAAATGCCTCCGCGAAGCTGGCGACGCTGTCCGTTTCGGCTATTATCGCTGCGTCTCCAAGGATTTCCCAGGCCGGCACGACTGAGCTCACAACCACCGGCCTGCTAGCTAACACAGCCTCTACTGCTACCATCGCTAGACCTTCGGCAAAACGCGCGGTCGTTGGTACGACCAAGGCGTGAGCCCACCCAAAAGTCTCGAGGGCTTTCCGCTCGTTCGTTAGCCCGCCAGGAACTTCCACAAGGCCGCTCAATTCTCGTTCAACAACTTGGCGCTCGAGTGTTCCAGACGCCGCTCCGCTGCCAACAATTCTCCAGACGAACTGACCAGGCAGTTCCTCTTCCAAGCGCTTTGCCATCGAAAGGATCAGAAATACACCTTTCGTTTCCTCAATCCTTCCCAAGAACAGGACATGAAAGGGGCGGAGAGGACGCCGCGGAACAGGGCTTACACGGCTCAGGAATTCCTCG
>Ga0182024_10023702_pt1 | contig 10963 bp, 8 predicted proteins | sample P32metaG_FD_120480 | JGI IMG/M metagenome (GOLD analysis project Ga0182024, IMG submission 120480) | Permafrost microbial communities from Stordalen Mire, Sweden - P3-2 metaG (Illumina Assembly) | ecosystem: Environmental > Terrestrial > Soil > Wetlands > Permafrost | place: Sweden: Stordalen... | reverse complement strand
GAGTGCTGCAAGAATGCATGAACAATATAGAAAAATATTCGGGCGCCTCCAACGTTCTGGTCGCGATCGAACATTCAGACGACCGGCAACTTAAGTTCATTGTCACCGACAATGGCAAAGGTTTCGAACCTGAGGCCGCCAGCGAACGTACAGACGCCGGCGGCATGGGCATGGGCAGCATGCGCGAGCGGGCTGAGCTGATTCGATGCTATTTCCCTACGAGGCTGAAAGTTGAATCCGAGCCCGGTCACGGCACGCGGGTTACCCTGGAAGTTAGCGCCAAGTGACGAAGTAGTCAGCGAAGGCGAGGCGGCGAGGAGAGCCTGCCCTGAGCGAAGCGAAGCGGAGTCGAATGGGTCGAAGCCGAAGCGGACTTCAGAGCGAAGGAGGCGAGGGATGAAGCCGACGGAGCGATCAATTTAGATTGGCTTTTGATGCGGCGTTCCACCGTTTTCTACACCATTTCGCTAAACTTTTCGGAAACCCTGGAAATCACTTTTGACCGGTGGGGGCGAAACCCACTTTCCATCAGGGATTTCTTCATTTTATACACCATTTCGCTAACGTTCTTTCGCCAATATACTCCGGCGTTCTGACGACGTACGATTGCAGTATCCCGGAAAGAGTTCCGAACGAGGTGTAGGGCATGACAGACCTGGCGAAGTCGATGGCAGAACGCGGAAGAACCACCTTCAGCAACAACTCCAGCACCAGCTCGATGCATTTGCACCGCACCGTGGCTCGCGTAGCGAGTCCTAGAATAGGACAGCTGTTGCTTGAAGCAGGCATTGTCAAACCGCATTCGCTTCATCAAGCCCTGCACCTCGCCAAGGAATCTCAACAACAGGTTGGACGTGTGCTGGTTGGTCTTGGCTTTCTTAGCGAGCGCGAACTCAACTCCGCGCTGCTGGTTCAATCGCTGATCGGCGAAGGCGCCGTCAACGAGCAAACGGCGATCAGAGCAGTGCGCCAAGCGGCTGCGAAGCGCGTCAACGTCGCGGAAATTCTGAAAGAAATTTCTGACGAAACTCGCACACTGGTCGACGATGGTGGCTTGGGCAGCCTGCTCGTAGCCTCCGGCATGATCACCGCCAAGGTGTTCGAAGAAGCGTTGGAGAATAGTCAGCAGTCCGGCGTGCTCTTGGGCAGAACTTTGTTGGTCATGCATGCAATCACAGCTTCCATGCTCGATACAGCTCTTACAGTGCTGGTGATGCAGCGCGACGATCAAGTCAGTAAAGAACAGGCCGTGCGCGTGTTGCGTGAAGTGCGCCGCAGCCATTGCCTGCTGGAAGATGCGGCGACCACCCTGCGCATCAAAATGCACGCACCAACCAAGGCGCGCCTGGGCGAAATCCTGGCGCTCAGCAAGCTGATCTCAGAAAGCGAAAATGCTGTCGCCGTCGAGCGCGCGCTTCTGGAAAAAAGAATGTTGGGCGAAATACTCGTCTCCTCTGGCTGCATTGAAATGGCGGTGCTCGATGATGCTTTGAACCTGCAAGCCATGGTGATCAGAGGCGTTTTGACTGCAGCCCAGGCTGGCGAAGTGTTGCAGCGGGCCCACGCACAGAAGAAATCGATTCGCAACGTGGCGATCGAGATGAATGTGTTCAACTCGCAACTGGAGCTTGGCGGCAGAGTGGTCAGCTTGCTCAAACAAGGCAACTTGATCACCAATCAGGACGTCAGCACGGCAATGTTGGAATTCGAAGAGTATCAAATGCCCGCATGCCAGGCGCTTTTGGCTTCTGGCCGTCTCACAGCTACTACCTACGCAGCCTGTGTCGATTGCCTGGCTCTGATCGATCGCAATTTGATCAAACCGGCCCAGGGCGTAATCGCGCTAGACGTTTGCGAACGCACTCGCTGCACTCTCGACTTGGCGCTGGCCAATATGGGTCTTGCACCCAGCGTCAACGTCGAGCCGGCACCGACCAAGGTGGAATCAGTTCCCGCCCGCTGCGGCGCCACGGTCACGGAATGGAACAGTTTTGCCGAATTCAAACAAGTGATCGCTCTGTTCATTCTCGCGGCTGCCGCCGATTTCGCAGCTTTCAAGTCCGCTCCCCAAGACATTCAAATGACAGTTTATTATGGCTCTCTCGTTCTGGTTGCTCTCGGATTGATCAAGCTCGGCTGCTCCTGGAAGCGCAACGGCGAAAAGCGCGAAGCCGCCCGTAAGCTTCACATCACCAGCGCACAGCAGACAAAATCTCGCCTGGAAAAACGGCGTTAAAATTCAAAGGTTTCAACACACCAAGCACAAACCCCCGCTATTCGGACTATCTGTCGCTTTAACAAGCTGCCGATGGTCCGAATGGTTTTATCGACACGCCGCGCCCGGCGCCGCCTCGGATTCTGCCTGTCGGGAAAGCGCTAGAGGCGTTGGTGCGGTCCAATAATGCTGGCGATGCTTCCTGTAAAACTCGAATGTTTTCGCCAAGCCTGTTTCTAAATCTGTTGTCGGACGCCAGCCGACGATGCGTGCCATTTTGCTCACGTCCGAATAAAAGTCGCCTGGCTCCTGGGCTTTACGCTCAGGCGAAAACTCGGCGAATTCCCATCTGCCTTGTTTGCCGACAGCTAACATGGTTTTGACTAATTGCAAAAAGCTCACCGGTATGTCGGAGCCGACGTTGAAGATCTCTCCATAAGCACCAGGCGTAATGGCGGAGCGAACGATGGCCTCGACACAATCTTCCACGTAGCAAAAATCGCGCAAAATTGAGCCGTCGCCGTAAACTTGAATGGTGGCATCATCCATCGCCAGCCGGAGAAACCAGTTGCAGACACCGAAACGCGAATGCAGCATCTGCGAGCGCGGACCGTATATATTGCTCAGGCGCAGCATGACGGAGCGCACACCGTGTACGTCGTTGTAGACTCTGATGATTTTTTCGGCGGTCAAGTTGGAGATTTCGTAGATCCCCTTTGGGTTCGTTGGCGCCTCTTCATTCACCGGCAGCGATACCGAAGGACCGTATTGGCCCCTGGTTCCCGTGTAAACCACGATCGCCTGGGGGTTATATTTGCGGCAGGCCTCCATGATCACCGCGGTGCCGGTAATGTTCATCTCGATGTCCGGAAATGGATTGGTCATGCTCATTAAATGGCAGACCTGTCCCGCCAGGTGAAAGATATAGTCCTGCCCGCGCACCAGATAGTTGACGGCAGAGTCGTCGCGGATGTCGCAGTAGTTTATACGGACTTTATTTGCCACCGGCGCCAGATTGAACTCATTGCCGCCGTAATCGGGAATCATCGCGTCGAGCACGGTCACTTTCGCTCCGGCTGCAGCCAGGCGAATAGCAAGGTTGGATCCGATAAATCCCATTCCACCTGTGATTAGCGCGGACTTGCCTGCGAATGCTTCTTCAATGTTTTTCATGTTTAATTATGCGCCATCTGGCTCAGCGGTCTCGATTGCGGCATCCCTGCCCGGGCTCAGAGCGTAGCGAACGACAGAAATAATTTTTTGCCAAGCTCAGCAAACTGCACATTCGTTGTCGAATGACACAGTGCGCTGATTTTACCATGTCATGAAACGGCGGAATTTCGCGTTCACCTGGGAGCGCCGGCTTCCAGCCGGCATGGACAAAGATACGACCAAGTCCTGCAGATGCCGCCAGGATGGCGGCGCTCCCAGGTGAGCGTATTGCGGCGCACGGTATTCCCCAGACATATTGGCAATTTAAAGCTGCCTTAATTCGCTGCTTTCCCTTTTCTTCTAGTATTTGTCAGGATACAAGAAAGGACCGTTTCGTGAGAGTTCCATTCGGCGACCTGAAGATTCATTACCAGCAATACAAGACTCACTTTGACACGGCTGTTCAGCGCGTTCTCTCCAGCGGACATTTCATACTGGGGCCTGAGCTGGAACGTTTCGAAAAGGATTTCGAAGAGTATCTGGGCACCGGCTATGTGGCAGGCTGCGCCTCGGGGACTGAAGCGATATATCTGGCGTTAGCCGCCTGCGACGTCGGAGCCGACGATGAAGTGCTGGTAGTGGCCCATACTGCAGTTCCCACGATCAACGCCATATCAATGACAGGCGCCAAGCCTGTGTTCGTGGACATCGATGCGGACACCTGCTTGATCGATCTCGATGACCTCGAGTCGCGCATCACCAGTAAAACTAGAGCGATTGTGCCTGTTCATCTCTATGGACAGATGGTGGACATGACGAGAATTATGGAGATTGCCAACCGGCATGGTCTCAAGGTCGTGGAAGATTGCGCGCAATCGACGGGCGCCAGGCAAAATGGCACCATTGCCGGTGTCACCGGAGATTTCGGTGCGTTCAGTTTTTACCCGAGCAAGAATATTGGCGCCTTCGGCGACGGAGGTGCAATTGCCACGCGCTCGCGCGAGAATTTCGACCGCCTGACGATGCTGCGCAATTACGGTCAGTCGAAACGATATCATCACGATACGGTCGGCATCAACAGCCGACTTGACGAGATTCAGGCAGCAATTCTTTCTTGCCAGCTTCCCTTCCTGCAACAATGGAACAACCGCCGTCGCGAAATCGCCGCTCGCTACACCAGTGAACTTTCGAGCATTGTGCAAACGCCCGTGGAAGCTCCCGAAAACGAACACGTTTATCATCTGTATGTTATTCAGTCGAACAGCCGAGATGCATTGCAAGAGCATATGCTCGACCAGGGCGTGCAGACTCTGATCCACTATCCCATTGCGGCGCATCTGCAGAAAGCCTATGGCCACCTCGGTGGCAAGGTCGGACAGTTGCGCGCCACCGAAAGAGTGGCCGGACGCATTCTCAGCCTGCCCATGCACCAGGGGCTGACTGATGAGCAGCTCGACGCGGTGATTGCCGCTGTCAAATCATTTATTCCCGATACCGCTAATAGTGCCAGGATCGCCGCACCGCAGGTAATGCACAGATGAACACTTTGTTGAGGGCACCCACAATTTCTAAGATAGCTGCCGGCTGCAAACTCAGCTCCGTTTCGCTGGTAATCCCGGCGTACAACGACGAAACTACCGTAGGCAAGCTCGTTATTGATGCCGACCGGCTGCTGCGCGAAGTATGCAGCGACTACGAGATCGTCGTTCTCAATGATGGCAGTCGCGATAGCACGTTGCAAGGATTGCAAAAACTGGCTGCCGAGAACCCGCGCATTCGCTTGCTCAACCACGAAGTCAACTGCGGTTACGGGTACACGATCAAGGAGCTTTATCTGTCGGGAACCAAAGAGCTGATCTTTTCTTTGCCCGGCGACTATCAGTATGCTCCGAAAGAGTTGCTCGCCATGTCCGAAGGATTGAAGAGCAACGACTTCGTCATCGGTCTGCGAGTCAAACGCAACGATCCCGCCCGGCGCAAGGTGCAGTCGACCGTGTACAACACGATGCTCAAGCTGTGCTACGGCAACCGGCACAAAGACGTGAATTCCATCAAGCTATTCAGACGCGAAATACTGGATCGCGTCAAACTGCAATCGACCACCGCCTTCGTCGACGCTGAGCTAGTCATCCGCGCAGAGAAAGCCGGCTTCAAAGTCGTCGAAATCCCGATCGAACACCTGCCGAGACTCTCTCAAGGCGCATCCGGTGGAAAAATCTCCGTCATCCTTCAGACCTTCAAAGATCTGATCAACATGCGCTCGACGTTTTAGAACCGTCGCAGCCCGAAAATTTATCCAAGTTCAACCGTCAGGCACAACCGGCGAAAATGGCGGGCAGCTGGCAACGCGAGCGGGTCAAGACTTGGTTAGAAGGGTCAGTCATACTTTGACTGAGTGATTCAGTTTCTAATTTCTAATGGGGCAGCGCATGGGTGGTGATACACGTGGTGGACGCGACTTGCTGGAGGCACTTGGCCAAGGAGGAGCAGTCCGAGATGCCGCGCGCGATCGTTTTATCGATGAATTCTTATCACATCGGATGCGATTTGGAGCGCCAACGGAGAACGACCGGCGCTTCGATCAGACGCAGACATGGTTGAACGGCAATAGCGGTGCGGCAGCAGCAGCCGGACTGATTCAGTTGCGGATCACACCTTGGGCCGAACAGTCGAGGCTAAGAGCATCATTGCTGGAGGCGTTTAACCCATTGGCTCAATTGCACCAGTCGGCGCAAACACCGGCGATCAGACCAGGTGCGTTATTACAGATGCAGAGCACAATCCAGTGCCACCGCCCACCGCAGCGCGAAACTCCAACTCAGCCCCCTTCCGATCTGGGTGATCTACGTCCACCAACACCGACACAGGCCATTGCCGATGCCATGGCCACGCGAGCAATTTCCCTCGGCAATCAGCAGCTGACCGGCGGTGATCGAACCGCATTTCAAACGGCGATCACTGCTTTGGGGAGCAGAGCGGGGATATCAGTTCAAGATCGCACACACATACTGGCGAACTTATGTGTTTTGCTTTCCCCAGGAACGCAGCGACCGTTGAACGATGCTACCTGCGGTCGTTTGGCCCTGGGGCTAGCACAAGCGTTGGCACATCCGCCAGCAGGGGCGACAGGGGATCTGCAACTGGCTCAATCGAATCCTCGCGCACTGGCTGAGTACGTCAGCAATCTAGCCACTCGTGGGTCATCGGCGCGTAGCCAGAGTGAGCGACGAGAACTTTCAACTGATGGAAGGCAGCAAGTTGCAGATGCACGAACTCCACAAGAAGCGCTTGATCGCTTATTAGGGGCCAGCCGCACCGTCATTCCCAATGTGCTCGATTTCAACCTGACTGGGCAAGATGACCCACGTGCCAACGTTCCACTGTCAGACGAGGCAATACGCCTGCTGCGGGCAATGCGGGAGGGTGACAGTCATTTGCGAACAATTCGTGTGACACACCAAGCTAACGGCGATGATCTGGTCGACATCGCATTCGATGCTGCTCACAATGTTGGCGACGGGCCAATTTCGGTTTCAGTGGCTCAGAACGTGCGCATGACCGTCCACAGAAACGCGGACAACAGCGTTGAGTTGAGAAACATCAATGGGCTAACGGCACCTCTTACCACTATCAGCCAGATTGATCTTGGTCAGCAAGGAGCTGCCAATCGGACTGTGACAGCACACCTTACTTGGGGCACACGCAATGTCACAGACGAATGTCCTTACGAGCAATTCGATCAAATCGTCGATATTTTGAACGGTATCAATAGAAACCGGCGCTAGACGCCGGCGGCTGAGAGTGCGCTGAATGCTCGTTCGCAGACTTTGATTGTGGCGTCGATGTCGTCGGGGGTGTGGGCGTATGAGACGCAGGCGGCGTCTACTGCCGATGGTGGCATGTACACGCCGTGCTCAATCAGGTAGTGGAAGAAGCGGGCATAAGCTTCTGTGTCTACGCTGAGAGAGTCCCGGAATGTTTTTACCGGGCGGTCGCTGAATAAGATTGAGAACATCGAGCCGACGCGCTGAAGCTGTACTTGCAGACCGAGCTTCTTGATCACGGGCTCCAGCCCGTCGAACAGCTGATCGGTTCGTTCTTCGAGGTTGGGATAGACGTCCGGCTCGGACAGCAGTTTCAACATCTCTATGCCACCGGCCATGGTGATGGGGTTGCCGGAGAATGTGCCGGCTTGATAAACCTCGCCGTCAGGTTCGAGGCGATCCATTATTTCTGCGCGACCGCCGAAGGCGCCAGAGGGCATGCCGCCTCCCAGTGCCTTGCCCAGACAGGTCAGGTCCGGGCGGACATGATAGAGAGCCTGAGCGCCGCCGTATGCGACGCGGAATCCGGTCAGCACTTCATCGAAGATCAGGATTGCACCATGCTCGGTGGCAATCTTTCGCAGCCCCGGCAGGAAATCATCGTTCGGAGGGATTACTCCCATCGAGCCGGCAACCGGTTCGACAATGATGGCGGCGACTTTGTCTTTGTGACGCTCAAACTGCTGCTCGACCGACGCCAGGTCGTTGTAGATTGCGCATACAGTGTTCTGAGCCGTGCTGGCGGGAATGCCCAGTGAAGCCATGTGAGTGGTCGAAGCCAGCGTGCTGTCACTGTGTCCATGATAACCGCCGTCGAACATGATCACGACATTGCGGTTGGTGAAACCTCTGGCTAATCGAATTGCGCTCATCACCGCTTCGGTACCCGAGCTGACGAAGCGAACCCTTTCTATTGACGGCATCACTGCAATCAAGGCGCGAGCCATCTCCAGTTCCAGCTCGTGTGGGGCACCGAATACGGCGCCTTCAGTAATCACACGCTGGACGGCGGTGACGATCTGCTGGGGGCAGTGACCGAGAATGGCTGGTCCCCACGCGCCGAGATAATCGATGTAGGTGTTGCCATCAATGTCGAATAGACGGCTGCCTTGCGCTTTGGAGAAAAAGATTGTGTGTCCGCCCACGTCTTTGAATGAGCGAAACGGGCTGTTTACTCCGCCTGGTGTTACTTTCGCCAGCTCTCTTGAATAGCGCTCAGAAAGCGGCGTTGTAAACCCTGAAGAATACTTGTCCCTGGGTGTTCGTCCGAGTTGATGCACTTATCCCCCTGCTTCCTGATCGGTCTTTTTGTGCCAGATTTGCCACCAATGGTGGTGCGCCTTGCTTGATTCTGCGGGCGTTTCTTGTGCCGTCGACGCGTCTTGCGCCGCCGGCGTTTGGTTATCGGCGATGCAAATATTCAGGTGCTGTTTCTTTCCGAATTGTACTTCCACGTCCGCCGGTTGTTTGCTTTTGCCGTCGGCTGTGACTTCGACATGGTATCTACCGGGCATTAGTTGAAACTTATTTGTGTGAAATGTTGTTCCCTGACCCTTGTGATCGAACACATCAACCACAAGGCTCTGGTAGGGGTGATCCGCAATCACTTCCACGTCGCCGACATAGAAGTTGGCGGCACTCCAAACGAACAGCGTGCCCAGTGCACCCGCTATGGAGAGAGTGGTAGAGGCGATCTGCAATGTCTCTTTCACTTTAGTTGAGCGCCCCGGACCGGCGTTGCTCTCTGGTTTAGTTGGCGTGACGGCAGCCTGTTTTGTGCTTGGCGCGCCAGCCGATTTGTTGCTCATCGTTTATCTCTACTCGCTGCTTTCCAACAATGGCTGCCAAGCATAATAACAAGCAAAGCTCCATGCTTCCTGGAGTTTCGCCAATAATTAACGGTTTTCTTATTACTTGGTCGGTGCCATCCCATAGCTGCGAGGATGAAATACAGGCGCAGGCTTGGAATAGGTTGCGGCAGTGGTAAGCGGTGGCGGAGAAGGAATTCGCGGCAACGAGATCAGTTTTGCAATTTGGTGAAACAGAAGGGCGGGATCTTCATTCAAAACGACGGGCAGCTTGTCAGGGTTGTCTTTGGGCGGTCCTCCGACGATCGGCGCAATATTGGGATCGCTGGTGATCACCAGAACGCGATGCACGCTGTCTGCCCTGAAAACAAACAGGGCGCGCTCAACCGTTTTGCCGTGCCAATTGTCCGTGGTGATGGCAACGGCCGGAATCCACACTTCCAGGCGATTGATGCGCTTGGCCGCGCAGTTCACAATCTCCTCCAACTGTCGCGCGGCGAATTCGAATTTTGTCACGTATCCGATCAGCGCCCGGAGGTCGCCACCACGGACGATGGCGATCAATTCGTCAACAGACGTTCCTATATATGATTGCGCCGCGACCGGCGGTGCATAGGCGTGAGGGGATCCGTGGACCTTCATTTAAGTAGCTCCGGAAAAATTTCTTGATGGCACGCAGTCGATCCGCCCGCAAATGCGGAGCGCATTGTTAGAGCAACAGACGCAAGAACTGCAACCGCACTGCACAAGGGGTGCGAGTTCAGATTCCAGCTATTACGCTGATCAGGTCAAAGAGAGCACAAGGACACAACTGGCTTTCTATCTCTATACGCTGCTTGCAGTTTCTGGACAAGGGCACGAAAATTCTTGCTGGAGCGCCTAGTGCTTGTGTCTCGGCTGCGGTGTGAACCTTCTTGCCGGTAGGCTCGTGCGAGGTTGCGCCGTCGCGCAGTTAAACTCGATTGAATTGCTGCGCATCTCGCCGATACTGATAGTGAGTGAATGTGCTTTGGCTGCCAAACCGGACGGCAGCTGAATCTTCAGTTGCACGGGGGACGCAGCCAACACCCTGGCGTCAAGGCGCGCGTCAATTGAAACGTGGTTATGGGAGCCGAAGCCGCTAAAATTATGCCCATCGACAATGATGTTCTGATTTTGTTTTGGCGCCATAGTGATGCGATCGATTTTCGGCATCTCCTGCTCTGCCGGCACCGTCAACGGCTGCAGAACTTCAGGTCCGTAAACTGGTCCATCAGGACGAGCTGCCAGCGAGATATTGATCGAGCGTCCCGGATTGGCATCGTCGGGCACCATGTATACCGCTGCACCTTTCTTATCCGTTTGCACCACGATACCATTGAATGTAAGCTCCACCGCAGGCTCGCACGCGCCCTGATTGTTCACCACCGATGCCGTGATCAGCTGTCCAGCAACCGCCCGGTCTGGAACGATTACCGAAGCCGCCGCACTCGGTTGCCGGATTGTCTCAGGGATTGGCTCGCCCGACGGCGCCGGCTCACCCCAGCCCGGGCTGGAGTTGGCCCCTGGCAGAGCCGCTGAAGATAACTGCGGACCCGTCGGTGTGACATCTGGCAACGATGGTGTGTCCGCTTCCAGAGCGCCACCGCCGGCAGTGAGAGGCTGCATTGCGGCAGGATCGGGCCCGCCTGAGCCAGCCGGTCCGGAAGCTGCGGGACCGGACACCGATTTGGAATCCGGAGTCGCGGTGACACCCAGCGATAAACTCTCACCATCGACGCGATCGGCCCATGAACGGGCACCGGAGGTGGTGCCAGAGTCCTGTGCGCCACCTGTGGATGCACCACCGGTGGAGTTGGCTGCGGAGGCGCTTGCCGGTGCAGAGGTGGAAGCGCCGGAGCTGGCAGGTGCAGGGGCGGAGTTGGCTGCGGTGGAACTGGCAGGTGCAGGGGCGGAGTTGGCTGCGGTGGAACTGGCAGGTGCAG
>Ga0182024_10023701_pt1 | contig 10963 bp, 12 predicted proteins | sample P32metaG_FD_120480 | JGI IMG/M metagenome (GOLD analysis project Ga0182024, IMG submission 120480) | Permafrost microbial communities from Stordalen Mire, Sweden - P3-2 metaG (Illumina Assembly) | ecosystem: Environmental > Terrestrial > Soil > Wetlands > Permafrost | place: Sweden: Stordalen... | reverse complement strand
GGCGCGCCTGGCACGGCTGGACGAAGTGATGAAGCGCCGTTATGTCGACGGCGGCTATCTGCCGGGCCTGCTGACCTGCATCTATCGCAAGGGTCGCCTCGTCCATACCGGCATGTGCGGCCACATGGACTTAGAGCGCGGGAAGAAGATGCGCGAGGACGCGATCTTCCGGATCTATTCGATGAGTAAGCCGATCACCGCGGTCGCGCTGATGATGCTGGTCGAAGAGGGCCTCATCGGCCTCGACGACGCCGTCCACACCCACATTCCCACCTGGAAGAACCTCGCCGTCTACGCCAGCGGCATGCCGTCGCTATTGGCCAACGCACCGGCCAGCTTTATGACAACGCCCACGCTGCGGCCGATGAAAATCGTCGACCTGATGACCCACACTTCCGGCCTCACCTACGGCTTCATGATGCGCAGCGCCGTCGATGCCGCCTATCGCAGGGCCAAGGTGATGGACCGCCAGACCCCCGGCGGGCTGCAAGGGATGGTCGACCAGCTGGCGCAGCTCCCCCTCGATTTCTCGCCGGGCACGGCCTGGAACTATTCGGTGGCGATCGACGTCCTCGGCTACCTCGTCGAGAAGCTGTCAGGCATGAGCTTTGGCGAATTCCTGCGCACCCGCCTCTTCGAGCCGCTCGGCATGAACGACACCGCGTTCTCCGTGCCGCCGGACAAGACCGAACGGTTCGCCTCCTGCTATCAGCCGGAGCTCAAGGGAAGCGGGCTGAAACTGCAGGACGACGCCCGGGAGAGCCCCTACGCCAACCCGCCGGGGCTGGAATCGGGCGGCGGCGGCCTCGTGTCGACGGCGCACGACTACCTGCGCTTCTGCCGTATGATGCTGCATGGCGGCACGCTCGACGGCGTGCAGATCCTCAGCCCCAAGACGGTCGCGCTGTTCAGCCTCAATTACCTGCCCGAGGGAAGGGAGGTCGCCGACATGGCGCTCCCTGGGATGTTCAGCGAGTCGGGCTATGCCGGGGTCGGCTTTTCGCTCGGCTGCGGGGTCAACGTCAACCTCGCCAAAACCCGCCTGCCCGGCTCGCTTGGCGAATATTTCTGGGGCGGCGCCGCCGCGACCGCCTTCTGGATCGACCCCCAGGAAGAGCTGACGGTCGTCTTCATGACCCAGGTGATCGGCAGCGAGGCCCGACTGACCCTGCGCCGCGACCTGCGCACCCTGGTCTACGCGGCGATGACCGAGTCGTTCGCATAGCCGAAAGGCCTTGGATTTTTGGTGAGCCCGATGGGATTCGAACCCATGACCTACTGATTAAAAGTCCGGGCGAACGCAATATCTCAACCCCTTGAAATCGGACACAGAAACTATGACCTCCCTCTGATAAGCAAGGAAATTAGCTGCCTTTCGGAAATTATCCGCTGATTTTGGTTGCCATCCGTCGCCACAAGACGCACATACCTTGTCGGACACCGTTCGGACACGGCGATGGCGTCGGACACGATCGGACACGGAGGCCGGAATGGCACGCAACCCGAAGCGAGCGACGGAAGCGGCGGGCGATGACAACGCAGGCGGCCGGCTCACCGATGCCTTGGTGCGTTCCCTAATCGCTCCCGCGACGGGGAACAAGATCACCTATGACAGCGGCAAGGATGTGGTGCGCGGCTTTGGCGTACGCGTCACGGCGAGCGGGGCAAGGTCTTTCATTCTCAACTTCACCGTGGCCGGCCGAGAGCGTCGGCTCACGATCGGCGCCTATCCGGCCTGGAAAGTTGCGACGGCACGCAAAGAAGCCGAGCGACTGCGGCGGGAGGAAATCGACCGCGGCCATGATCCTCTCGGCGCGCGTCACGCAGCGCGCGACGCACCGACCGTATCGGATCTCTGCGACCGTTATCTCGCCGAGCATGCGATCAAGAAGCGGAGCGTTGCCGATGACAAGTCGATGATCCGGCGGATCGTGCGGCCCGAGCTGGGCAGCCGGAAAGTCGCCTCGATCACCTTCACGGACATTGATCGGCTGCATCGCAAGATGACGAAGGAAACCCCGTATCAGGCGAACCGGCTGCTCGCACTGCTCAGCAAGATGTTCTCACTTTCAATCCGCTGGGAAATGCGCAGCGACAACCCGGCAAAGGGCGTCGAGCGTAATCCGGAGGAGCGGCGCTACCGCTACCTGACAGGCGACGAGCTGCGACGACTGACCGAGGCGCTGTCGGTGCATCCGAGCCAGATAGCGGCGAATGCCGTTCGGCTACTTCTGCTGACCGGAGCGCGGCGCGGCGAAGTGCTGAGCGCGACCTGGGATCAATTCGACCTTGAGTTGGGGATCTGGATCAAGCCGAGCTCGCATACGAAGCAGAAGCGCGAGCATCGTGTCCCGCTGTCGGCGCCCGCGCGACAGCTACTCGCCGAAATGAAGGCGGTGGCCGAGAATCGCGCCACGGCGAGAGGCCGTGAGCCAGCGCCCTACGTGTTTCCGGCCCGGGTCGGTGATGGACCGATGGTTGAGATCAAGACCGCATGGGGCGCGCTCTGTAGGGCGGCAGAGCTGCGTGGCGTCCGCACACCCGATCTCAGACACACCTACGCCAGTGTGCTCGCCAGCGCCGGGCTCAGCCTGCCGGTAATCGGCGCGCTGCTCGGGCACACTCAGCCGGGCACCACCGCGCGCTATGCGCACCTGTTCGATGATCCCCTGCGCGCGGCAACCGAGCGCGTGGCCGCGATCATCACGGGGGGCGAAGCGGCCGAGGTGGTGGCGATCGAGCGCCGGCAGCGCCGATGACGCTTCCCGTTGGTGGCAACCCGCCGTCCGAGGCGGTTAGAGTGGCGATCGACGCGCATCTCCGAAAATTGGGGCCGGTGCAACTGGAAGACGAAACCTGGCTGCGATCCGCTACGGATCAACTGATCTTGGTAGGCTGCGAGAAGATCAAGCCGGTAAAGGCGTTTCAACGAGCATCGGGCCGCGAGCCGGCCGCACAATACGCGGCCAAATTGCGGGCATTCGGACCGGCCGCCGACATGGTCGAGAACGCCATCGATGCGCTCCTGGGGCCGACGGTCCTTGCGCTAGCATCGAAAGGAATAATGCGAGAAGAACTGCGGCAGATCGTGCGGCGTCTTCGTCAGGCGGCTAGTGTGACGGTGACAGTCGCGAATATTGAAGCCGCACCTCAAGCGACAAGCACGACAGCCCGCGTAGCGCTGGTACGGATACTTGCCAATGTCTATCAAAAACTCACCGGTACGCCGCCGACCTTGCCGCATCGTGGAAGTATAGCATACGGTCCATTCCTGAAATTAGTCGCCGATACCTTCTGTGAGCTAGGGATAAAGGGCAATCCCGAGAGCATCGTTGTCGCAGTGCTGCGCGAGTTTAGGGAAAACCATTCCCTTAAAAAACGGTAATCAATCTCCCTTCGATATCGGTGATGCCAACGGCTACCTCTGCACTGTCATAAGACAGATTGTGGAGGACGAACGATGGCACCACCCGGATATTGGACAGAGTCGGAGCAGGCTGGCCGATTGAACGTGTCGCTAAGGACTCTGAGACGATGGCGCGCCCGCGGATACGGGCCGAAAATTACCGTCGTCGGCCGTGCCATTTACTACTCGACTGCGGCCGAGGCTGAATGGCTGTCCGCCCGCGAGGAGCCAGTCGAGCACCCCGCGCCACGCCGGCGTCGCGCGGCATGAGCCATGGGCAAAGGAAACGGCCCCGGCGCGCTGGCGGGCGCGGCCGAGGCCGGGTATTGGGATATCGCCGGGAAGCGATCCCGATCAGTTAGCACGCCGCTCCATCTCGCGCCAGTCTGAGGGTAAGGCTCTGTGAGCGCCTTCCCGCCGTCGATAGAGCTGACGCGACTCTATGAACGCGTTTCCGAGCGTGGCACGCGATATTTGCTCGGTCGCTTGGGCGCGGCGCGGATCGTCCTCCTGCCCGGTGATCCGACCGAGGACGGCACCGCGACATGGCGACTCCTCCTACAAGAGCGTGCTCAAGCGACAGGCCAGGACTCCCCGCAACCGGGGCGGCGCCAGCGCGCGCCTCGCCGTCGCCTGCGGGGTGCGCGCCAGGAGCCGGTGGCCGATCTCCCGCTGCTTAACGATGGCGTTGACGACCTTTGGCCCGACCACAGCCGAGGGGCCGCCGGATGACGGGCGCCAATCTCGTGGCCGAATATCGGGCCGCTTTGCGCTCGACGCAGCTCGATGACCTGCACCCGTTGCTTGCGGCTGGTATCAGCCCGGAGACGATCGCTGCGGTGGTGCCGGCGAGCACTCGAATCGCCGTCGCCGGCAGCACCTACCAGCCCGACCCGGACGGGGGCAGCGCCTATCTGCTCCCGGTGCGGGTTGATAACCCGCTGAGCCCCGAGGCTGGCGATCCCTCCGAGACGGTGCGGGCCGGTCCTATAGTGGACCTGCTCGCGATGCATCCGGCTCAGCCGGGCCGCTGGGCGCTGCGGTGCGATGCTGCCGAGTGGTTAGGGACGATTGAGCCGCAATACCTCGATCCCTCCCCGGTCCCAGTCTGGCGCTCACCGCTCGCGTGGCTGCGAGCCGACTGCCGCGGGCTCGTGCTGTTGTCGCGCGATCGGCGCGATCAGTACCGAATTCTCGCGGGCTGCCTCGGCGGCATCCTGGCCGAAGATCCGCGGCACGCGATGGAGCTGCGGCGCGTGCTCGAGCACTCATGGCCAGCGCCGCGCGTTTTTGTCAGGGAGGCGCGGCGTGTCGCGTGATGATACCCGGACAGCCTTTGACGGCCTGCCCGACCCTGCGGCGCCGACCTTGCCGATCGCGGCGGCTAAAGCAAAGCAATACGGCAGCAATGGACAGCAAGGAGGGGCCACGGCACCCTCGGATATTCGCTGCGAGCACGCCAAACCGGACCCGCTCGGGCTCGGGGAGCGGGAATTCGGCCTCGACGATACCGCTATCCCGCCTCGCGCCTGGCTGCTGGGCAACGTGTTCTGTAGGCGGTTCGTATCTTCGCTCGTGGGGCCAGGCGGGGCGGGGAAAACGGCCTTACGCCTTGCGCAGCTGTTGTCACTAGCCGTCGGGCGATCCCTCACCGGAGAGCACGTTTTTGAGCAATGTCGGGTGCTGATCGTCTCCCTGGAGGATGACGCCGACGAGCTGCGCCGCCGCATGCGAGCGGCCATGATGCACCATAAGATCACACCGGAGGAGCTCGTCGGCTGGTTGTGGATAGTCACGCCGGCGGCGGAGGGCTGGAAGCTCGCCGGGACCGCGAACGGCGTGCACGTGGAGCAGGAATTGACGGCCCGAATCGAACACACGATCGATGCCCGCAGGATCGATGTAGTCAGCCTCGACCCGTTCGTCAAAGCCCATTCGGTCGACGAAAACGCGAACAATGCTGTCGATTTCGTGGTCTCGATCCTCACCAGGATCGCCGTAAAGCACGACTGCGCAGTCGACATTCCGCACCACGTCAGCAAAGGCGCGGCAGCGCCCGGAAATGCCGATCGCGCCCGGGGCGGAAGCGCGGTCATCGACGGGGTACGGCTGGCCTACACGCTTTGGCCGATGTCAGAGAAAGAGGCGGAAAGTTTCGGAATTGACGAGCATGAGCGCCGGCTTCTGGTGCGAATGGACAGCGCCAAGGTCAACCTCGCGCCGCCGGGCACCGGGACGTGTTGGTTCAAGCTGATCGGGGTTCGGATCGGCAACACCAGCGATCTCTACCCGAACGGCGACGACGTGCAAACCGTCGAACCGTGGGCTCCGCCGGCGACATGGGGCGGCGCCTCGTACGCACAGCTCAACGAAATTCTGAGCGATATCGATCAGGGGCTTCCTGGTGGCGCATTTTTCTCGAACTTGCCGCGCGTAGGCGACCGGGCTGCGCACCTGGTCGTGCAAAAACACCTGCCCGACAAGACCGAGGGCCAGGCGCGGGAGATCATCAAAACGTGGATCAAAAACCGTGTTCTCAACTACGTCGAGTACCAGGACCCGGACAAGCGGAAGCCCCGAAAAGGGCTTCGGCTCGACCCGACAAAGAGGCCCGGCTGATGGACTGCGCCACCAGATTTTATCAGTGGCGCACAGTGGCGCATCCGAAAGTGCGCCACCACCGCCGGAGCCCTATAGATAGATGGTGGTGGCGCAAGACCACCTCCCATCTCTCTACCGGGCGGCAAAGGCGAATTCGCTGATGCCGGCCTTCACGATAATCAAGCCGCAGCGGTCGCAGCCTCGCCCGCCTGGCGGCATCCTGCGGCGCAGCCATCGGGTCGGGCCCTACACGATCACGTGGACCTTTGACCTCGACGCGTTCGAGCCCGGCGCGCGCTCCCAAACGAACGTGCAGTGGGAACCGGACATGCCGCCCAAGGGCTGGCTCACCAAGGCGCGCGCCGACCGATACCGGGAAGGTCGCAATGCGATCTACCAGGAGGCCGCGGACATCATCGGCGGCAACCTGATGGTCGTCGATATCTGACGCAAAAGGCAGCTACCGCTCACCCAAGGCGCGCAAGTTCCGCGCCGACTGTCACGCTCAATGAGGCCAAGGCGGCCGAAATCCTCAGCCCGCTATACCGGCAATCGGAGGCAGCGGAATTGAGCCTAAATTCGCCGAGACGAGATCGGCGCAAGATCGGCGCAAATCGTCGCAAACAACCCCTCGCTCGCCAAGCCATGGTGGGCGCTTTGATGCGCCCCCTATATGGCGGCTGAGCGTCTGCGATGGCACGGCTCGGCGCATAGCGCGTGGACGTTCCGTTGCCCAACCGTCGCCGGGAACCGACCGGGAAGGTGCCGTGTCTAGGACAAGGCGCTCGACCGATGCTTCCGCCGCCGGATGGCGTGTACAAATGGGAAGCCGCTGATAATTAATCATTGGCTATGGATCATAATATTACGATATAACAATGGTGTATAAGATGGCTATTGACCTGAGTCCGGTGCATGTCCGATAAATCGGCGCATGTCCGATGCAACGACGACGAAAGACGCTAATCGACTTTATCGGCCGCGGGTGTTCAACGCGACGACGAAAGCGCGCTTCCTCCGGGATCGGCGCCGGCGGCTGGTCCGTCACCTCGGCGGCCGGCCGAGCGATATCCAAGCCGTCATCGTTGACCGGATCGCTGCAATCGAATGGAGCGTGTGTAGGCTTCATGCCCGGCTCGACGATGGCGAGCTATCCCAGCATGGCGCGCGCGAGTTGCTGGCGTTTCATAACCACTTGCGACTGCTGACGCGCGAGCTCGGCATGAAGCCGGTCGCGCCGCGGCAACCGACTCTTGCCGAATACCTCGCGGCGAAGGCGAGCGAGGCGGCATGACCAGCAGCTTCGGCCAGGCATACGCCCTCGCTGAGGAAGCCGACCAGGCTATGCGGCGAGCTGCCGATGTTGAATTCAGATACGCCCGGCGTTTTCGGCTCTGGGAGCAGGCTCCCGCGCCGGCAGTCGCCGAGCGTCTTATTCAGCGCCGGCATACCGTCGTCGAGCGTGTCGCGCAAATGGCATGGTTGCGTGATCGCCTTTGGACCCGGGCGAGCACGGCCATGCCGGTGCACCCGGCTTCCGTGTCCGCGGCGATGACGCTTTCGTCGACGTTGGCTCCGCGGGCGCCCCGCGCGTCGGCGCCGTCATGGTTGCCAGCCGCCCTGGCGCGGGAGGGGTACGCATGATCGGTATTGACGAATTTATCACCGATCCGTTGCTGCTCGGGGCGCACTTCATAGGAGCGAGTTGGGATCGCTGGCGGGCCGTTTTGAAAGCCGCCTTCGCGCTCCCGATGTCCGACCTCGACCTAGCGCTGTTCCGCGAGGTCGCAGGTAATCGAGGGCCGCCGCGTCATCGTGTTAGCTCGCTGGTTTGCGCAATTGGTCGCGGCGGAGGCAAGGACGCCGTAGCGACCGCGGTAGGGGCTTTCGTCGCCGTGACCGGCGACTTCAGCCGGCTTCGTGTCGGCGAGCGCGCGGTTGTTCTGCTCTTGGCAACAGATCGCGATCAGGCGGCAATCGCGTTCAATTACCTCAGAGGCTATTTCGAGCAGGTGCCGCTTCTTGCCGGGCTGGTCGAGCGGATCTCAGGCGACACGATCGAACTGCGGAATGGCGCGTCGATTGTCGTCGGCACGAACAACATCCGGGCGCCGCGAGGTTGGACGATTTGCGCCGCGCTTTATGATGAATGCGCGTTTTGGCATGGCGCCGACTATGCCGCGCCGGATGTCGAGGTCGACAGTGCGGTCAGCCCGGGTCTGATGCGCTTTTCGGGCTCGATGAAAATCATCATCAGCAGCGTGCACCGGAAGCAAGGTCTGCTCTACGACCAGGTGGCGCAGTTCTTCGGCAGGGATGATGACGACACCTTGGTCGTGATGGGCGAGAGCCTGCAGTTCAACCCGACGCTGGACGCCGCGGTCATCGAGCGCGAGCTGGCTCGCGATCCGGAGCGTGCGGGTGCCGAGTACTTGAGCAAGTGGCGCCATGATTTGACCAACTTCCTCGACCGCGGGCTGGTCGAGGCCGCGATCGAAAAAGGCATCACCGTCCGCCCGCCTCAGCGGGGCGTTCAGTATCGCATGTTCGCCGACCCGAGCGGCGGTCGCAATGACAGCTTCACCGCCGCGGTTGGCCACATGGAGGGCACCCTGGCCGTGATCGACGCCTGCTGGGAGAAGCGTGCGCCGTTTGACAGCGACGCCGCGCTCGACGAGGTCGCGGACCTGGCCCACTCCTACCGCTGCACCACCGTGCTGGGCGACGCCTACGGTGCCGATCTTACCGTGGCAGCCTTCCGCCGGCGGGGCCTCGCGTTCGAGAACCTGCGCCTGCGCGGCAGCACGTCGCCGAAGCTGTCGCGCTCTGAAATTTACCTCAACTCGGTCACGATCTTCACCGCCGGCCGCGCTCGCCTGCCAGACAACCCTCGGCTGGTGCACCAGCTGATCTCGCTGGAGCGCCGCGCCGCCCGCTCGGGCCATGACACGGTCGACCATCCGAGCGGCGGCTTTGATGACGTGGCGAACGCCGTCTGCGGCTGCCTCGTCATGCTGGCGGGAAGGCCCAACGAGGCCGAGCGCTGGATCCGCGCGTTCGGTGATTCCCCGCCGGAGCCGGCTCCGGCACCCGCTTCTGCGCCTCCGCCCGAGACGCCACCGGAGCCCGAGCTGGTGTTGAGCGCCGAGCCGCTGCGGCCGATGCCGGCGACGGCGCCTTATCGATACGACCACGACACCAAGCAAATTCTGAAATTGATGAAGCGGAGATGAAACCATGGCACGACGAGTTTTTTATGATCGAGCCGCGACGCTGGACGCGGGGCACACCAGCGGCGGTCCCGGATCCGGCACGACATTCGAGCTCGGCGGGCCGCCTGTATCGCAGAGCAGCCGATTGGTCGCAGTTTTGCCCGGCAGCCCGGCCGATTACGAGATCATCGCGGGCGGAGGCGGTAGCCAGGCCGAGCTTTGGGAGATCCAGCACGCGCGCGGCGACCCGGGCGTCGATCCGCGAGACGCCGAGGAGGTTCGCGAGCGGCTTGCGGCGATGGACCGTGCATTCGTGCGCCAGCCGACGGCCGATCGCGGTCGCGCCTTGGGACGTGCCAGACGGGAGGCCGACGGCGCCGCCTTGCGCTCATTTAATGCGCGAGCCCGGCGGCGCTACGCATGACCGATACGGGGAAAGTGCTCCATCCCGAGCCGCCCGATGTGCACGCGGTCGCTAAGGGCGCGTTTCGGGAAGATCCACGCCGGCCCGGGATCGTATTTCGTAACCCTGGCGCCTTGCCGGAGAATGCAGCGCGCCACCGCTCGGCGCCGGCCGGACCGGGGATAACGGTCGCACAGCCGGCGCAGGAGCTTCGGACCGTCATCATCGCTCCGCCACCGGCGAAACCGATCCCGCCGCCCGAGGGCACCAATCCGCGCCAGGTGCTTGCGGAGGCGCTGTCCGAGAAAACGGCTGCGGACGCTGCTATTTTAGCAGCGCGCGCGGCATTGGATCGCGCTGATCGCGAGGTCGCTGCGGCAGAGGCGGCGCTGGAACGCGCCGGTGAAGCGGAGGCGTCTGACGTTGCGGAGGCCGGCCAGCGCCTTGCGGTCTGGTTGCAGAGTGGCCAGGGCGAGCGTCCCGGGACCGTCGCCGGAGCCGGCTCCGCTCGCGCCTCGGCCGAGGCGCAGCTTGCCGCGGCCCGTGCGGCACGCCAGGCGCTTGCCGGCGAGGTCGACCAAGCCGAGGGTGAGGTCAACCGCGTTGAGCTGCAAATAATCGGTTCTATAGAGCGGCTTCTCGTCGACGCCGCGGTTGATGATGCCAATCGGCTCTCTGCTTTGCTCGCTGCCGCCGCCTCGCTGTCGACCCGGCTTGTCGGGGTGACGGCGCTGACCTGGTCGCTGCCCGGGCGCGTGACGCGGCCGATCGCGCTGCCGAGGCCGGTGCTGGACGTGGTGCGAAACAGCGGCGCCACGGCGACAACCGCCGCCCGGTCGGTGTGGGAGGCCTTCGCCAGCCGTCTGCGCGACGACCCGACCGCGGAGCTGGTCGTCGACGACGGCGATCCGCCGCCGCCGCAGGCGGCCTAGGAAGCGCCTCTCGGTGGACCCTACGCTCAGCGCCGCCCCGACCCGCTCCCGCGCTGTGGCCCCGCCTGGCGCGCCTGGCGCCCGCGTCCCGTCGCAGTTCCTCGGTCTCGGTCGCCAGCTGCGTCAGCGCATCGCCACTGAGCAACAGGGGGTCGACGCGGCTGTGGAGCGGCTGATCCGGCCGTTGCGCCCGAAGCCCGGCTTCACACCGATGGCACGACACTCGCTCCTGCGCCGGATCGCCGCCGAGTGGCGCGCGCCGCCGGGCTTCGGTCGGCTTGCCTGCATTGCCGAGTTTTCGGCCGATGACGGTCTGCGGATCGCCGAGCTGCGTTGCCGCGCTGTCAGGTTGCTATTGCCGGGATGGGATGGCGCTGACGAGATCGGCATCGCGGTGACGCTACTCACG
>Ga0182024_10023700_pt1 | contig 10963 bp, 8 predicted proteins | sample P32metaG_FD_120480 | JGI IMG/M metagenome (GOLD analysis project Ga0182024, IMG submission 120480) | Permafrost microbial communities from Stordalen Mire, Sweden - P3-2 metaG (Illumina Assembly) | ecosystem: Environmental > Terrestrial > Soil > Wetlands > Permafrost | place: Sweden: Stordalen... | reverse complement strand
CGATGCCGAGATCGCCGATCCGCAGCGCCATGCGCCGATGCAGATCGCGGTGCGCCGCGCGTTGGGGGGCACCTCGTTGTTGTGGGGCGGGCGGTGCGTGCCATTCGACGACATCGACTTCGCCAACCGGCCGCATGTGGCGCTCGGCGGCTGGCCATTGAGCCACGACGAAATCCGACCGTGGTACGACGTCGCGATGCGTTATCTGAACGCCGGCGCGCCGGTGTTTTCGGCGCCGCTGCCGGGGCTTGGCGGGCTGGCGGAGTGCCGGCTCGATCGCCTCGAACGCTGGAGCGAGCGGCGCAATCTGCGCCGGCTTCACGGCGCGGCGCTGGCCCGCGACCCGGGCCTCAAGATCTGCCTCGGCGCGGTTGCTGTGGGGATCGAGGTCGATCCAGTCAGCGGCCGGGCCGAGGGAGTCCATGTGTGTCTTCCGTCGGGGGATCGGGTGACGATGGGCGCGCGCGCCATCGTTCTCGCCTGCGGCGGGCTGGAGACGACGCGACTGATGCTCGCCGCGCGGATCAACCGGCCGCTGCTGTTCGGCGGCGACGGGTCGATGCTCGGGCGCGGCTACATGGGGCACTTCGAAGGGCGCATCGCCGACGTCGCGTTCAGCCCGACGGTGCCCGGTGACGCGTTTGACTTCTTCATCGACGCGAGCGGCCGCTACGTACGACGGCGCATCACGATCGACGAAGAGGCGCAGCAGCGCCACGGCCTCCTTAACATGGCGGCGTGGCCCGATAATCCTGTGCTCAGCGATCCGGCGCATCGCAGTGCCATTCTCTCGCTCGCCTATCTGAGCCTGGGCGCCCCGGGGCTCGGCCGCCTGCTTGAGCCCGAGGCGATTCGGCGGAAATACCTGGAACACGGCGTCCGCGATATCGCGCGACATCTCGGCAACATCCTCGGCGGGCTGCCCGAGGCAGCGCGCGAGACCGTCCGCTTCCTTTACCGCCGCTACGCGGCGACGCCGCGCCTGCCGGGTTTCTTCGTCCGCAACACGGCGCGCCACTACGCGCTCTTCTATCACGCCGAGCAGGCGCCGAACCCGACGAGCGCCGTCAGCCTCACTGACGCGCGCGATGCGCTCGGCCTGCCGCGACTCAAGATCGATCTGCGCTACAGCGAACAAGACGCGCGCTCGGTGGTCGCCGGTCACGAGATTATAGACCGCAACTTGCGCGACGCTGGCCTTGGCCGTCTCGACTACCATTTCCCCGCCGAGGAACGCGCCGATCGGGTCTGGGATCAGATGACCGACGGTTATCACCAGATCGGCTCGATCCGCATGGCTGGCGACCCGATGCAGGGCGTGGTCGATGCCGACTGCCGCGTCCACGGCACGCCCAACCTGTTCGTCGCCAGTAGCGCAGTGTTTCCAACCAGCGGACAGGCCAATCCGACGCTGCTGATCTGCGCGATGTCGGCGCGTCTCGCGGCGCATGTTGCGGGGATGGTCAAAGAGCTGCCTGAGTCGGATGACCGCGAAAGCAAGCGCCGGCGTCGCGTTATGCCTTCGTTTACAAGTGAACCGCACTCTGTGCCGGCGACCACGGCCGAGTGATTCGGCCTATGTCTCACCGTTGCGTCGAGCCGGGGGCAAGGACCCATGAACGTGTCGAACAAGATTGTGATTATTGGCGCCGGCCCCTACGGGCTGTCACTCGCCGCGCATCTGCGCTCCCGGGGTATCGGGTTTCGCGTTTTCGGCAAGCCGATGGCCAATTGGCAGCAGAAGATGCCCCGAGGCATGTTGCTGAAGTCGGACGGGTTCGCCTCCAATCTCGCCGATCCGGACGACACGTTCAGCCTCGAAGAATTTTGCGCCGAGCGGTGCTTGCCCTACGCGGCTGAAGGCTATCCGGTGCCGCGAGATGATTTCATCGCCTATGGCCAGGACTTCCAGCAGCGTTTCGTACCGGAGCTGGAAGAGCGCCTCGTCGTATCGGTCCGCCGCTCGGGCGGTGCGTTCGCGGTGCAAGTCGATGACGGCGAGATCGTCGCGGCCGACAAAGTCATCGTCGGCATCGGCATCAGCGATTTCCCTTATCTGCCGCCGGGCCTTGCCGGCCTGCCGGCTGATTTCCTGACCCATAGCTCGGACCATGAGGACCTGTCGGTCTTTCGCGGTCGCGAGGTCGCGGTCGTCGGCAGCGGCTCCTCCGCGATCGATACCGCCGCGCTACTGCAAGAGAGCGGTGCGGAAGTCCAGCTGGTCGCGCGCCGCCCAAAATTGCGCTTCCACAGCCCGCCGCACCAAACCCGGCCGCTCGCCGCGCGTCTGCGCGCGCCGAACACCGGGATCGGTCCGGGTTGGCCAAGCGTGCTTTACACGCGCGCCCCGCTCGTGTTCCACCGACTGACGGCCGACACCAGGATGCGAATTGTCACCACCTCGCACGGTCCAGCGGGGGGCTGGTACATGCAGGACCGAATCCTCGGCCGTGTGCCATTCCTCGAAGGGTGCGCGCTCCGATCGGCCGCAATAAACGGCGGCAAAATTCACCTGAGTCTAAATGGTTCGGACGGGTCGGAGCGGGTGATCTCGGCCGACCATGTCATCGCCGCGACCGGCTATCGGAGCGATTTCAGAACCGTAAAATTTCTCAACGACGCTTTGCGCGCGGAATTGAGTTCGGTGTCCGGCCTGCCGATCCTGTCACGCCATTTCGAAACCTCGGTCCCTGGGCTCTATGTCGTCGGACCCGCGTCGGCGTTCAGTTTCGGGCCGATGTTCCGATTTGTCCTGGGCGCGCGGTTCACCGCGCGGCGTCTGGCGCGGCATTTCGCCGGCGCGAGCGCGCGCCGTCCGCTCGTGCGCAACGCGGCGCTCGCCACGCGATGATACGAGCCGGTGGCGAGTCCGTCATTGCCGCCGGCCGCGACGCCGTGAACGGGCTGATGATCGCGTTCGCGTTCACCCTGCCCTATCACGTACTGCGCACCGCGGCGGCGGCAGGCGTGCGCGTCCATGTTCTCGGCAACGGCGCCTCGCGCGGCTTGCGTCGGTCGCTTTATTGCCGGACCTACCGGGAATCCCGCTTTGCCGGCGATACGGACATCCTGTTAACGGAAATCCGCGAGCTGGTCGGCCGCCATGCGATCGAAGTCGTTTTCCCGTCCGACGACGTGTCGACTCGGCTGCTCGCCGCGCTGGTTGATCGCCTGCCGGTGCGCTGCACGAAGTTGCCGGATCTCACCACCTTCGATCTGCTCAACGACAAATGGAATTTCACCCAATTCTGCGGGCGTAACGCCATCCGCGCGCCGCAAGGCTGGCTTTTCGACAGTGCCGCCGATTTGCGTCGGGCACTCGGGCGCAATGCAATCGCGCTGCCGCTCACCCTCAAGCCGACCAATCGTTCGGGCGGGTTGGGCGTGTTGCATCTGCGCGACGCCGGAGACATCGGGCTGATCGACGCTGTCGATTATCGTCCGGTTCTCGTCCAGCGCCATATCGTTGGCGAGACGATCGGCATCTCCGTACTGTGCGACCACGGGCGGGTCGTCGCGCACGCCACCCAGCGCCGCGACGCATCGCGATTTCAACTCTTCGCCAACCCGGATTTGCTCGCCAACGTTACCCGCCTGGCCGCCCTCACGGGCTATAGTGGGCCGGCCAATTTCGACGCCGTGCTGGCAGATGGAGATGGCCTCAGTTACATCGTCGAGTGCAATCCCCGCTTTTGGTACACGATTTACCTGTCGATGATCGCCGGGCTCAATTTCGTTGAATTGACGCTTTTCGGCGCCGGCAGCGGCACTACCCTGGACAGTGGCGAGCTCCGCCTTAGCTGGCGCGAGATCGGCGCGCGGCCTTGGCGCGCGACGCGGCTTGATTGGAAGTTGCTGTTCTATAATTTGTGCGATCCGCTCGCCTATCTGCTGCTTCGGCGAAATTCCTACGACGACAGCGACGTCGCGGTGCCGGTCGACCAAATGGCGCCCTACGAGCGGATCGATCATTCCGCGCGGCGAGCCCGGCGTCCCGCGGGACCGAGGCCGCTTCCCGCCAGCGACGTGCCATGAACGAGACGGCGCAGCTGTTTCGCAGCGTGCGGGCCGCCCGGGCTTGGGTCAACGCCGTCATCGCCCGACCCGAGACGGCGCCCGCCGCCGGGTGCGTGATGATGAAGCCAGGGAACGACGAGCCGCCCGTCTTCCTCATCCCCGGCGCAACCGGAAGCGTCCTTCAGCTTGCGCCACTCGCAAGCGCGATGTCCATTCCGATGCCGGTCTACGCGATCAAGCCGCGCGGCATGGAAGAGGACGAAACCCCCTGCAGGCACCTCTGCGAGATGGCGGAGCACGCGATCGCGGTGATGACCGTGGTGCAAGGGCAAGGCCCCTATCTGCTGGTCGGCTATTCGGCCGGCGGCCTGGTGGCGCTGGAGATGGCGCGGCAGCTTGCCGCAACTGGCCGCGACGTGAAGCTGGTGGTGCTGCTCGACACCTATCCGAGCCGCGAGGTCTGGCCGCTGCGGTGTCATGTCGAAGTTCTCGTTCGCCAGGCCGTGCGGGCGATTTGGTTCCTGCGGCGATGTACATTGCGGCAGGCGGCGCGCGAAGTAACCCGTCGCGTCCGCAGCCTGTTCTGGTACCTCGCGGCGAGCGGCGTGAAGCTTATCGAACCCCCGCCGCTGGTGATCGAGGGTACCGACGCGGCGTCGCGCCGGGTGCATGAAGCGACATACAACGCCGGCGAAGCTTATCGCCCGCCGCGTTACGCCGGCAAGGTCGTGTTCGTGCAGCCGGAATGCGTCACTAATTTGGAGCCGCGACAGCCGCGCCGCGTGTGGGGCCAATTCCTCGGCGATCTGGAGATTCGCCAGGTGCCGGGGTCGCATTTTGGGATGCTCAATGAAGGCGCTGAGGCCGCGGCGAAAGAAATATCGCGCTATCTGGCGGATGCCGTCGCATCTTCGCCGTGATGCTTCCGGCTGGCCGGGCGCCGCTCGACTCGGCGTTTGCGCCCGGTATACTAATCGGCCTTGGCACAGCATCGTCTCGAAGCGGCAAATTTTTCGGCGGGGGTGCCCCCGGTGCGCACGGATTCCCGAACGGTGTCGCGGTGACCGGCGTCTATGAAGCCCTGCAGCGGGCGCGGCAGGGCGACAACGAGCACCCGCTGCCGGCCGACTGGCAGGAGCGCGCCCCCGGCCAACTGCAAGCGGCGCGGACACCGGGACCAATCGCGGTCGAGCTTACCCCGCTGCTCTCGGCGATGAGGCCACTGCTCGACGGAAATCGTGGCGCGGTTTTGCATTTCGTCGCCGCGGCGCCGGGTGAGGGCACCTCGACGATCGCTCGCGAGTTCGCGCTGCTCGCCGCCACCACGGGCCGCCGCCGCGCGCTGCTGATCGACGCCGCGCGGGGCGACCCGCAGACCGCGTGCCATTTCGGCTGCGACACGTCGCGCGGTCTCGTCGACGGCATCTGGATCGGCTTCGACGAGGCCGATCTGCGATACCAGGTCCCCGGTACGTTACTGTCGGTGGCGTGCCTCGTGGGCGACCGCAGCAACGGCCCGGCCGACGCGGTGACGTTGAGCAGCCTTTATGAGCAGCTACGCGACCAGTTCGAGCTGGTCATCGTCGATTGCGCCGCAATGATGCGCGGCGAATATTCGACACTGCTACCTGACGAGGCGGACGGGATTTTCCTGGTGATCCAAGCGGAGCATACCCGCCCCGCGGTGATCGCTCACGCCAAGACCTTGGTCGAGCAGGCGGGCGGAAACTTTCTCGGCGCGGTACTGAACCGACGGCGCAACTACATCCCAGATTTTCTTTACCGTCTGCTGTAGAAATCCACGCCGGCCCCTGATCCGCGCCGGCTTTATCGCTTAGTTAAGCGCTCCCCTGGCACACTTGGGGAATGACGTCAGAACTCGAGGCCCTCGGCGGGCGACGGGCGCGGCTGAGCGCGATCTTCGCGCGTTACCGCTATGCCGTCGCCGCGTTCGATCAGGTCTCGCTGAGCATCTTCGCGTTCGCGCTCAACCTTTGCCTCCTCCGCGTGCTGTCGACCACGGATTATGGCATCGTGTCGCTGTGGACGACGATGTCGCTGCTCGTGGTTAGCGCCCAGGGGGCGCTGGTCATTGGGCCGCTCAATATCCACCTCCCCGGCGCCGAGGACCCAGCTGCGGCGCGGCGCCTCGAGTCGGCGCTCGCCAGCGTGAACCTGGTGACCGTTCTGGCGACGGCGGGGATCGTTGGGATCGTCAATTTCGCCGCCAACGCCGAGTGGGCGGCGCCTGACCGGCTGACCGAGATCGCGGTCCCGCTCTTCGTCGCCGCCGGAATGTATCGCGCGTACCACCGGAGCATTGCATTCAGCCGGAACGATATGGCGATGCTGCTTTGGGTCGACGGGCCCTATGTCGCGGTCACCTCCGCGTGCCTCGCGGCGATTATCCTGTGGCCACAGCGTTTTGCCGATCTGGCGGCGGCGTTTCTCGCGATGACGATCGGCTGCCTGGTGAGCCAGTTTTGCGTTCAGGTTCGCGGCGAGGGCGGCAAGCGGCGCCTGTTCCAAGGCGGCTGGATCGCGACCTACCGCCGCATCAGCGGCGACGTGGCGTGGTCGCTGGGCGGGGTGGTCGCCAACCACATCCAGTCGCGCAGCTACGTCTATATCGCGACGAGCCTTGCCGGAATGGCCTCGCTCGCGGCGATCAACGCGATCGGCGTCCTGTTCCGGCCGGTCAGCGTGCTGGTGAACGCCTGGGGCCTGTCCGCGCTGCCGCAATTGTCAGCGGCGCTGGCCAACGGCAGGATCGCCGAGTTCGACCGTCTGCTGACGCGGGCGCTGGCCGCGACCGCCGCCGCCAGCATCGCAATCGGCGTCGTGCTGTGGCTCGCGTGGCCGCCGATCGAGCATTACCTGCTTGCCGACAAGTATAGCGACGGGGCGCTGCTCCTGTTGCCCTGGGCCGCGGCGTCGGGGGCAAGCCTGCTGCGCTTTGTCGGCAGCACCGCGCTGATGGCGGCGCGCGAGTTCAAGTTTCTCGCGACCGCGCAAACCGTGTGCGGCGTTCTGGCCGCGGCGGCGACCGCCGGCCTCATCCTATGGCAGGGCTACACCGGCGCGATGTGGGGCGTGGCCATCGGCAACGGGGCCTGTTTCGCTTGGGAGTTGCTGCGTCTAGGACGGGTGCGCCGGCGCGCGATTGCCGCCGCCGTGGCTAAGTGAAGGAAGGGCTGATGGCGACATCCCGTGGCAAGGTGGCGATCCTCAATCATGGCTATCTGCCGCACTATCGCGTGCGGTTTTACGAGTTGCTCGGGCAATCCGGCAACTTCGACTACGTCGTCTTTCATGGCGCGCCGCCCTCCTGGGTCGGGACGCTGGAACTCAAGGGCCCGTTCGCGTTTCCGCAGCGGCGGGTCGAGAACCATGAATTCCGCCTCGGGCCGCTGACATTGATTTATCAGCCGGTGGTGTGGGAAATCCTCACCGGCGGCTACGACGCGATCGTCATCACCACAGAATCCAAATTCATCTCCAACCTGCTGCTGGCAGTGCTGTGCAAAGTGCGCGGCATTGCGGTGCTCTATTGGGGCTTCGGCTATCACCCGATGCGGGGGTCGCGCGAAAGCGACGTGCCGAGTAAGCCGCTGCTCATGGCCACGACCTTCATCAAGAAATTCTTCACCAGGCTCTCGGACGGCTTCATCGCCTACACGCGAACCGGCGGGGATCAACTGGTCGCGAGCGGCTATCCGCGCGAGCGCACGTTCTTCGTGCAGAACACGATCGACATGAGCGAACAGGCCTGCCTCTATGAGGCGGAGAGCGCGACCGACGAGCAGGAAATCCGCCGCGAGTTCGGCCTGCGGCCCGATTCCGCGGTATTTGTCTTTATCGGCCGCCTGGTGCCGATCAAGCGGGTCGACCAGCTGATCGAAGCCGTTCGCCGCATCAACCGCGACAAGCTTGCCGAGCGGCCCGTCGAGGCGCTGATCATCGGCGCGGGCCTGTGTGAAGCGGAGCTGAAGGCCCAGGCGGCGGATATGCCAGCCATCCATTTCCTCGGCGCGTCGCCGCCTGACGCCGCGGTCGCGCGCTGCCTTAAGGTGAGCGCGGCGACTGTCGTCGCCGGGATGGTCGGGCTCGTCGCCAACCATTCTCTCGCCCACGGGCGGCCGGTGATCACCCGCGCGCTGGAGACCCATAGCCCGGAGATCGAGTACATCGAGCACGACAAGAACGGGCTGATTGTTTCCGGCGACCTCGACGCATTCGCCGCGACGCTGGCCCGTTTCGCCGACGATTCCCAACGGCAGGAGCGGCTCGCCGAAGGGGCGCTGGCGAGCCGCGCCGCGCTGCGGATGGACGACATGGCCACGCGGTTCGACGAAGCGACCCGCGTCACGGTCGATCGCAAGCGCACCCGCCGCCTGGTCGGTATTGCCCATACCGAAACCGACCGCCCCTAGGATCACGATGTCGATGATGTCCCGCCGCGGTTTTCTTGTCGCCGCCGCGTCCGGCGCCGTCTGCCGGCCCGCTCTGGCCGCGCCTGCCCCCGCGGAGACCTCGGGCTTGCGCAACCTTGCCGCTTCGCGCGGGCTGCTCTACGGCAGCTACCTCGATTTCGGGGAGTTGCAGGCGGAGGCCGACTACGCCGCCCTCGCGGCGCGCGAATGCGGGGTGATGGTGTCGTCGCGGATGGACTGGGACCACCTCCAGCCGACCCCAGCGAAAAGCGAGTTCGCCGAGGTCGATACCGATTATTCTTGGGCGCGCGGCCACGACATGAAATTCCGCGGCCATGCGCTGGTCTGGGGCGAGCGCGCGCCGCGATGGTTCGCCGATTTGCCCGACCGCGGCGCCGCGGTCGATGCGCTGGTGAGCCATGTCGCCGAGACCTGCCGGCACTTCGCCGGGCGCATGCAGTCGTGGGACGTCGTCAACGAGGCGATCCTCGTCAGCTCGGGCCGCGCGGACAGACTGCGGCCCCAAACCTTCCTCGACAAGATCGGTCCCGACTATCTCGATATTGCCTTTTACGCCGCCCGCGACGGGGATCCCGACGCCCGCCTCGTCTACAACGATTTCGGCATCGAGTTCAGTGCGCCCGATCAGCTGGAAAAGCGCCAAGTCCTGCTCGACATGATCGACGGGTTCAAAAGGCGCGGCACGCCGATCGACGCGGTTGGCCTGCAAAGCCATCTGTCGATCGCCGATATGGCGCGATTCGACGACGAGGAGTTCAGCCGCTTCCTCGGCGAACTCGCCGCGCGCGGGCTCGAGGTGATGCTGACCGAGCTCGACTGCATCGACAAGGGCGCGCCTTCCGATATCGCCGCGCGCGACCAGGCGGTCGCCGGCGCGTATCGCCACTATCTCGACGTCGCGTTGGGCTCGCCGGCGGTGACGACGGTGATTACCTGGGGTCTGGGCGATCGCGACAGCTGGGTGATCTCGGGCGGTGACCCCATGGCGAAGCGCGAGGACGGACTGTGGCCCCGGCCGTTGCTGTTCGACACCGATTGCCAGCCGAAACCGGCCTATTGGGCGGTGGCCGAGGCGCTGCGCAAGGCGTCGCCGCGGAAATCTCCGAGCCAAGCCCGGGGGTGACGATCAGCCCGCCTTGATCGCGACGATCGGCTTCACGAACCCGCAATAGCGTTCAACCTCGCCAGACGGCGCGCGGTCGGCGCCGGCATCGCCCAGCTTGGCCCGCCAAGCATAGCCGCCTTCGGCGTGATGTGGGCCGGGCGCGGGTTTTCTTCGGCCGTCACGCGGGGCCTCGATTGCGCCACCACAGCGCATTCCACTCGGTGTCGCCAAACCGGAACCGTTCGCGTTGGCAATTGCCGACTGCCGCGAATTGCGGGTCGAGCGTTTCCGCCTGGCCCCCGTGATAGGTCACCAGGCACGCCTTGCCGAGTTGCGACATCCGCTCGACAAAGCGCGGGATATCTCTGACGTAATAAAGCACCTCACAGGCGACGACGAGATCCACAGGCGCCGGCATGTCGGCGAAGCTGAAGGTGTACGGATCGCCGACGTCGAAGCTCGCCTGGCGGCAGCGGCGTCGCGCCCGACGTACCGCGCGCGCGCTCACGTCGATCCCGTAGAGCCGGCCGCACAGCCGCGCCAAGTGCTGCGACTGATGTCCCTCACCGCAACCGATCTCGAGGATTGTGTCGAGCGGCGACAGGTGCGTTGCGATCAACCCGCTGGTCCAAGCAAAGCGCGCTTGCTCCTTGGCCGTATCCAAGCGCCACGGGTTTTCGAGCGCGTAAAGCAGGTCGAGCATGCCGGCGCGGTCGGTGTAATGCACCCGGCGCAACGCCAGGCGCATCCAGTAATCTCGCAGGCGCGGCGCGAGGATCTGGTCGAGCAGCGTCATGGTGCGATGGCCCCCCGCGCGGCCGCGTAGGTAAGCGGCCGCGTCACGGTGCCGGTGCGCCACGCCGCCGCGCGACTGGCGCGGAGCAGGATCACCTCGCGGCCGAGATAGACGAGCACGGCGACGAACAGCGCCCACATCAGCCGGCCCGCCCGAAAGAACTCGAATTCGCTGAGGTTTTCGAAAAAGATGCCGGCAAGCAGGGCGAAACAGAAGGCGATATGCTCGACGTGCGGCGCGGTGGCGACGCGCAGCGTGCGGTAGAACGCGACGAGCCAAGCCAGCGCGGCGGCGCCGACGCCGATCACACCCATTCCGAGTCCGATTTCCAGCCAGCTATTGTGCGCGTGCGGCGTCTTGAACCCGACCAGTGTCCAGATCAAGTTGGCGTCGGCGCTATCGGCCCGGAAGAAGCTTTCATAGCCGTAACCGAGCCATGGTCGGCGCGCGATGTAGTCGAGCGCGAGCTGCCAGATGCGCGTGCGGTTGGTGAAGGTAGGGTCGCGTCCAAGCGCCGCCAGCGCCTCCTGCCAACCGGCCGCCAGCAGCGCGCCCACGGCGAGTCCCGCGGCGAGCAGCGCGAAGCCGAGG
>Ga0182024_10023699_pt1 | contig 10964 bp, 9 predicted proteins | sample P32metaG_FD_120480 | JGI IMG/M metagenome (GOLD analysis project Ga0182024, IMG submission 120480) | Permafrost microbial communities from Stordalen Mire, Sweden - P3-2 metaG (Illumina Assembly) | ecosystem: Environmental > Terrestrial > Soil > Wetlands > Permafrost | place: Sweden: Stordalen... | reverse complement strand
GAAGATCGAGGCGGTGCTCGCATCAGTGGCCATGATTGTGAACCCGGCACCAGCCTGCTTCAGCACAAAGCCCTCCGTCCCGGAGCCGTTGGTCAACGTCAAGTTGGGGCTGCTAGATAGGCTGTTCTGTACGAACCCATCTGCGACCTGGTCATTGCACCGCTGTTGGGCGTAGCGAGCGTGACGATGCCCTTGATTACTGGCTTCGCCTCGGCTCCAGTTCCCGCCGTCGACACGGAGTAGGCCATGTCCTCTTCGCGGAAACCGAAAGCGAAACCGGTAGACTCCATCACGGAGACGAAATCAGAGCTGCAGTTGAGCCTAATGTTAGCGACACGACAGAAGAAGACCGCCCATGCTGTGCCCTACGAGAACGAGGGGTCTTCCAGGATATTTGTCCCTCAAGTACGACGCCAGGTCGACGCCGCTGCGAAGCACAGACTTGCGCCAATCATATCACCGACCTGAGATTCTCACTCTGCGGTTTGGAGACATCTCGTCCATATGGCTTGCGCGCGGTCGGCGTCCAACAAGCGAATCGAAGTAGTGCGCACGTCCGGGGCGCAAGCGGCAATTGAACCGGTGGTCACCTGAAGCGCGCCGAAATAAATAACCTACTGTAGTTGAACCGCGTAGAACGACGCGACGACACCGGCCGGCGCTACGCCGCCGGTTCCGGAGCTGTGGGGCACGGTACGAACGACGGAGCCGACGATGGCGGTGCCTTGCAGCGTGGAATCGCTATTCGGCCATGCGGGCACAAGCCAACCGATGTAATCGTAGACCCACTGTTCGCCTCCTATCACGCCCTTGCCTTCAAAGCGAACCTGCATGGGCGAGCCGTAACCGAAGGAACCGTGCAAAGATAGTTGCCAGCCGGGCCCGCCGATGGAACCTTCGAGAACGCTCGAGGAAGTTTCCGTGATTTCCAGAGTTCCTGCTCCGAATTCCAACTTATCGAAGGCTTGGTTCACATCGGGATCGTTGAGGAGGCTGCGGTAAGTCCACTTGCCTACGAAAGGATTTTGCGTCATTGGTTGCCGTCTTTCTTGATCATGGGGTGTTTGATTCCGGGCATGCCGAGTCTGCCGCTGGGCGCGGTCAGATTCGGGCAGGACGTCTTTTGGCCGGAAGCAGACTGGAAAGCCGTGGCGAGGAGCAGGAGACAACCGCCCGCGCAAAGTGAAAAGACGTCGGTGATGTGTTTGCCTGCAAGGAGCGCTGCGGCTCCCAGAAGGCCGAGAGCTAGCGGACGCGAGTCACTAGCGCGAAACGCACGTGCCGCAAGGGTGCAGACGGTGATGGAGAGAAGAGCGGCGCCGAGGGGAACGCCCCAGACGCCGGCGATCCACGACCGGACTCCGATCCCACCGAAAATCGCGAACCATGCGCCGAGGCAGAACGGGCACTTCGGCAGAACCATCAGCAGGATAACGGGAAGGATGGGCAGCGGACGGCAGCGGCATGCGGGCAGCATCGAAAACCTCCGCTAACGTACTTCGACGCGAAAGGGCTTCTTCTCAAACGTGGGCAGAAGGCCGACCGATGGTTGAGGCTGCGTTAGAATGCCGTCCCGCGTGTGGACTTCAACGACGATTTGAGCCTTATCGGCGGTCTCGGCTTTGAAATCGTGTAGGCTGGCGAAGCTTTTCGTTTCCAGGTGAGTCTGGCAATTGGCGCAACCGGAAACGTTCCAACGGCTGAGGACGCCGTCGATCGCGACGCGGTGCCGCTGGCCATTGATGACGGCGAACACGGCTATGACAAAGGAGCCACGGATGGAGGCGCGATTGAGTCCGGAGACCTTCACGACTTTGCTGCTGTGCCCGGCAGGAACGGCAGCAAGTTCGCTGGTAGCAGGCGCGGCTGCAACGTCCTCCAGCGAGCCGGGGCCATAGGTATAACCGAGTTGGCCTTCGATGTCGATGCAACCGCGGGAGGTGTAAGTCTGGCCGGTCGGTTTCTTGAATGGTTCGAGCGGCGAATCGAGAGTGAGCCAGGAGTTCGGAACGACACCGGGGGTGGGGCCCTGGTTATCTACCGAGTTGGTGCCGGGATATTCTGGGATGATGTCGAAATTCTTGGTTGCGTTGTGCCGCTTCTGCCATAGCCAGAAGACGCGGTCAATGAAACAGTGGTGAAAGTAGAAGATCGGATCGAGGCCGGCGGTATCGTTCTCTCCCATGTCGCCGTTGGCTCCGGGGATGGGAGAGGCGTCGAACACTCCAGGGACGTCAAAGCCGCCCGTAGCGAGATGGACGTTGTTGTGGGGCTGTTCGAGCGGCATGACTTGGGAGGCGCCGGCTGCAACGTAGTCGTTCCACTCGGCGGCCGATGTGGTATTGGAGAAAACGGTGTAATTGGGCGCGTTGAGGCAGGCTTTAAACTGGTCCGCAAGCCCGTTGGTGAGCGTCACGCCGTCGACGACAACGGTGGACGTCAGCCAGTTCACGATGTTCGTATTCAGAAGCTTTACGTTTGTGGCGTAATCGGGGTAGAGAGCGTTGTGGGCCTTCGTCTGCTCCTGTTCCTGAGCGTTGCCCACCAGGCCGGAGAGCGGATAACGAACAGTTTCATAGCCATTCGGCTTGCTGTAATTCGGATTATCGCCGCTAATATTGTCGACAATGTTTTTATTAAAGACGAATGAACGCAGCGGATTGGGTATTTTTTGGCCGTCGAGCTCGAAAAATTCGTCTGTGAGGGCCGAAGGGATGCCGTTTTTGAGCGAATCGGCAGAGGTCTCGTCCCAGAAAGGCTGAGTAACATCTTGGCAACCGGGGATGCGACGCAGGGCATTCTCCAGGCGAACGAGATACATGCGATGCCAGGTGGGAAACAATACATTGCCGTGATTGCAATAGCCTCCCCAGTATTGGGAGTTTCCCCAACCGGCGCCGCGAAAGGGCTCTCCATGGTAGCCGCCAATGATAAAGAAGGAGTTGGGGTTGTCCGGGGGGAGATCCTTGATGCCCTTCCAGGCCCGCATCAAGTCTTCCAGGGGTCTCTTCTTACCGCTGTTGTAATCGTTTTGCAGATCCTGAATAGATCTGCGCACCCGCACACCGATAGTGGAACTCATTGGGTAAGTATCTCCTGTAAGGGCCGACTTTCGGGCATTCTAATAGATAGATCACAGTCTGTCAAGTGTCGCTGGGTAGGATCGTTTCATGGGCACGATGTTCGTGACAACCTCCAAGATGGTGACCTTTCGATACCTATTTTCGATGAGTTTCCCCCGGCACTGGCGGAGCCCGTTATGACAAGGATTGCCACAGTGAACGCGCCAGCGCAGCCTTCCGCATCGTCGCGGCGCTCACGCCCGCCAGCTCGCAGATGAACGACAGGGCGGCAGAATCCATCAGGAAATGCTTCGCTTCCCGCTTCGTAATCGTTTTTGCACTGGCGTTTTCCAGCAGCGCCGGGTTGGTGAAGTCCACGAACGATGGCCGAAGAATTTACGCTGTCGAGCAGCAATGCCACAAAGCGAGTGGAATCGGTTCTCAAACGCCAGGCGCGCCAGCATCAGAATACTGTTGACTTTCCGAATTGTCTAGGTAATACTATCAGCGCTAGTAGTAAAGTTTACCCGACAAAGGTGGCGATATGGCCTCAACCAATGATCTCACTCATCAGTCGGGCTTCATATTTGAAGCCCAGGTGGAACAACTCGGAGCGTCAACCGCAAGTGGATATCCGGCGGTTGATGAAACAGCAATAGTCCACGTTACTCATATCGTCAAGAGTACTTCAGCTTTGGCCGGCTACGGGGGTCAGCGGATAACCGTTCACCTGCAATCGCCCGCAAGTCTGCAGGTGGGGCAACAGGCGGTGTTCTTCACCCATGGAATTCACTATGGCGATGGTTTGGTGGTCGCCGAGTTGGGCAATATTCCCGGATCGGCATCGGCCATGGATGCCGAGTTGTCCAGCGCCGTCCAGGCGAGCGACGATACGGAAATGACGCAGCGGTTGGCTCAAGCCGATCTGGTAGTATCCGGAGTCGCCTCCGCTCCGAAACGTCATACAGGTACGCTGGCTGCAGCGGTACGCGGGATTTCTGAGCACGATCCCGACTGGTGGAGTTCGACCATCGCCATTGACACGGTTGAAAAAGGCGTCCACCCTGCCGAGACCACCGATGTCCTGTTCGCAAACAGTAAAGATATCGCGTGGTTTCGTTCGCCCAAGGTGAGAGCGGGAGACCATGGAGTCTGGCTTATTCATAGCAAGGACCGTTATGGTAAAGCCGTTCCCGCCGGTGCCTCGACCCATCCACTCGATTTTCAACCGATTGCAGAAGCCAGCCGCCTCCGCCGTCTCTTGAAATAACCGGCCATGACCGGCCGGGTGCTAACGCGGAAGTCTTGAAGCGCGAGACTCAAAACAGTCGCGCAAAAGATTGTAAGAATGCCAACGAGAGGAAGCCACAAATGCCAATCACTGTTGTGAACATGATTCCCAAAGCCCTGAGCGGCGAAACCAACCAGGACAGCGAGCCGAATCTGGCCGTAAATCCGAATAACACTCAGCAAATTGTGGGGACCGCGTTTACGCCCAATCCTTCCGGTGGATCGTTTGCGCCGATCTATGTCTCAAGCGACGGCGGACAGACGTGGGCACTGAACGCAATCGTCCCCGGCTCCGGGGTGTTAGACATTACGATGAAGTTCGGCGGCACTTCGAATGTCCTTTATGGCGGCGCCATCCGCGCCGACAATACCGATGTGGAGATCCTGCGGACCAATAGTTACACCAGCGCCACGCCGATGACTGTGTTGTTGACGCGAGCGCCAACAGCGAGCGGCATTGACGACCAACCCTGGATCCAGGCCACCACGGCCACCGGGGTCAGCGGTAGCCCGGACCGGGTATACGTCGGAAGCAACGATCAACTCACGTCGCCGAAATCGGCGCATATCGATCAATCGCTCAACGCCGCTACCGCTGCGCCGCCAGCAGGCTTTACCGCCGCCGGGATCACGGTTGCTAGCCGGAGTGCGGCCGGCGGCCAGGACGGCCCATCTATCCGGCCCACGATTCACTCGAGCGGCAGGATCTACGTAGCGTATTTCAATTGGACGAATTTTTCGGCCAGCTCCATTGTCACAGCGGATGTTGTGGTCTGCCGCGACGACAATTGGGGTTCCGGCGGGTCCCCCTATCAAGCTCTGGTAGACACAGGCGATCACTTGGCGGGAGTTCGCGTGGCGCCGGGAGTCACGATACCTTGGGAAAACAACAACTTTATCGGCCAGGAACGCGTGGGCTCGCATCTCTCGATCGCGGTTGACCCCACGAATAGCTCTAATGTCTATCTTGCTTGGTGCGATTATCCCGGCGGGAACGCGCCGTATACGATTCACCTTCGGAAGTCTACCAACGCAGGGGTGACGTGGTCCGCCGATCTTCGCACGGTCGCCAATGGAATCTGCCCGGCGCTGGCAGTCAATTCGCAAGGCTATGTCGGATTTCTATACCAGACGCTGACGACGAACGGCACAAAATGGGAAACACACATTGAAATCTCGTCAAACGGCTTCGCTTCGGCTCCGACGCCCACTGTGCTCGCCACCGTTCCCTCGAACGCCCCGACGGCGACATTCCTTCCCTACCTGGGCGATTACATTTATTTGGCAGCGGCAGGAACCACTTTCTTTGGCGTCTTCAGCGCCAACAACACGCCCGATAATGCCAATTTTCCAAACGGCGTCAAGTTCCAGCGCAATGCCAACTTCACAACTCACCAGTTGCTGAACGTGGACAACGTGACTCCGGTGGCAATCTCGATCGATCCGTTTTTCTTCTCGGTAACTGAATTAGAGATCATCTCGCCGATTGTCGTAATCGAACCGATCAAGATAGTCGAGCCGGTTCTGCCGATCACGCCGATCAAGGTGGTCGAACCGATCCATGCAGTTTTACCGATCCAAAATGTGGCCCCGATTCAACAGATTCTTCCCGTCGATCCGGTCGACCCGGTTGAAGCGGTAGACCCGGTCGATCCGGTCAAGCCGAAATAGTCGCGGAAACGAGGCTCCTTGGCGGAAGTCCTATTGCTGAACATGCCGTTTGTGTCGCTCGCCCGCCCGGCGATCGGCATCAGCATTCTAAAGGCTCGTATGGCCGAAGAAGGCATGGGATGCACAATTGGCTACGGCTCCTTCTTTTTCGCCGAATGGGTCGGATTGACGGTCCACGAACTCTTCCTCAGCCGCATCAGTCCGGCGATGTTCGCCGGCGACTGGCTATTCTCGCAATGGCTGTTTCCCGACCGCGATCACGCCGTTTACCTGGCCACCTTGCGCCACCAACTCGGCGACCAGGGCGCTGCCGATTTCGAATCCATTATGGCAATGCGGGGCCAGATTGGCCCGTTTCTCGAAGCCTGTCTCGAACGGTTCCGGGTAGCGGCTTTCGATATCGTCGGCTTCACCAGCACTTTCGAACAGAATCTGGCATCGCTGGCGCTGGCATGGCTAATCAAGACGCGGTATCCGCGAAAGACGATTGTTTTTGGCGGAGGCAATTGCGAAGGCGTGATGGGGCTGGAACTCCACCGCCGGTTTCCCTGGATCGATTATGTCTGCTCGGGTGAATCCGACAACACCTTCCCGGCGCTGCTCAAACAGTTCGGATCGGGCCGGGAGCCGAATGGCATTGCGGGGGTGATTCACCGCCATGGAGGAAGCTCCTCGCTGGCTACGGCGCCCGACCGCATTCAAGACATGGATCGGCTGCCCGATCCCGATTTTGACGATTATTTCGCCGCCCTTCACGCGAGCAGCCTGGGACCACAAATCAAGCCATCGTTGTTGATCGAGAGCGCGCGCGGCTGCTGGTGGGGTGCCAAAGCGCATTGTACTTTTTGCGGCCTGAACGGTTCCACGATGGCATTCCGGGCCAAGAGCGCCACGCGGGTTTTTTCGGAGTTGGAACGGCAGAAAACGCGCTATGGCATTGGGCGCTTTCTGGCGGTAGACAACATCATGTCATACCAGTATTTTCGAGATCTGCTGCCGATGCTAAAGGAGCGGAACCCGGGGATATCGCTATTCTATGAGATCAAGTCGAACCTCAAACGCGATCAAGTTGAGCTGTTGCGCGATGCCGGCGTGTTGGCTTTGCAGCCGGGCATCGAGAGCCTCAGCAGCCATGTGCTGAAGCTAATGCGCAAAGGGGTGACCGCCATCCAGAACGTCCAGCTTCTTCGGTTTTGCCGGGAATACGGCATCGAAATCGCCTGGAACCTGCTGTACGGTTTCCCAAGCGAAACCGAGGAAGATTACGCCGCGACCAGCAGCGTCATCGCCGCCATCACTCACCTCAAGCCTCCGGGGATGACAGCTCCCATCCGCCTCGACCGCTTCAGCCCGAATTACGACGAGGCCGGGCATTTTGGCCTGACCGAGATCCGGCCATTTTCCATGTACCCGTACGTGTACCCGCTTCCACCCGAGAGCGTGGCGAAACTCGCCTATTTTTTCGAATACAAGTACGCCGATGGCCGCGATCCCAAACTCTATATGCAGCCGGTCATCGATCAAGTGCAGGAATGGAAAAAGAATCGCGGCGGCGACCTGGTCAAACGCTACGGCGACGATCCGGAACTGATGCTAGAGGACACGCGGAGGCCCGAGGCGCCACGCTTTTACCCGTTCAACGGACTCCAGCGCGAGATTTACGATTACTGCGACGAGATACAAAGCCGGTCGGGAATCGCGGAGTTTGCCGCCGCACGCGGCGGCGCTCCCGCTTCGGTGGACCCGTTCCTGGAACAACTGGTGTCGGAGCGGCTTATGTTGCGCGAAGGCAACCAGTACCTAAGTCTGGCCGTCGATTGCGGCCGGCGCCGGATCCCAGCCGGAGCCGCGGAGGCGGCGACATTCTAAACGCGCCATGTCGAGGGATCTCTACTCACACGAACTTCCAATCGAAATCACGGCCTCGCGGATATACTCCAATGGCGGAATCTTGAATATCTCGGGTCTGATCGCGGATGGCGCTGTGGACGAACTGGAAACCGAGGCTCTCTCGGCAAGGTCCGTGGGACGGCGCAATGCTCTGGCAGTCTCCGATGCGGCCGAGGGACGCGGCGGCAATCCTGATCGCGCGTTCACGTCGGCGCACGCCCGCGAAATGCACTGGCAGCTTTTTAGCGCTCCCGCGCTGGTGGCGTCGCTGTCGCGAAAGTGTGGGCTCGCAGCCACTCCCACGGGCGGCGGATCTTACAGTTACTACGAACAAGCCGGCGATTTCCTGGGGTTGCACCGAGATATCGTCACCTGCGATCTCACGCTCATTACCTGTCTGAGAGAGACTGGCGCAGGGGCCGGACGGGGAGCGCTGCTGGTTTATTCAAGGCATATGACTGAACCGCTGGCCAGGGCGCGCGCGGCGGGGAGGGCCGCCGCCACCCAGGCGGCTATTGGCCGGGGAGAGACGGTCGCGCTGCTTGGTGGCGTTGTGCCTCACGAGGTCACCGCGATGCACCCCGGCCAGGAACGGATTATATCCGTGATGTGTTATCGCATAGCGGTGACCGGCGATTCGCTCGCATAACTCAGATCGACATGAACTGCGAGACTAAATACTTAACTTACACACCATGGCAAGGCCAACTGAATAATACTCGAATGTGCTTCGAGACAGCTTTAGTGCTAGCCTATCTTTCCCGGCGATGTCTGGTGACGCCAGGAGAGTATAGGCGTCACCACGAACCAGAGGTGGATGCAGGCAGGTTCCGGCCGCTCCATCCGGAGGAATGTTTCGAGCTAGAGACTTTGGATGGCATCGTGCCCGTGCTCGAACGCGCGGAATACGATCGCCGCGTTGCCGGCGAAGGACAGCTCGGTCAGGTCGATCTGGTTTTTAGACCGGGGATGGCCGTGTTTTGCTTTCCGAAGATTCCAGCTCCGGATTCGCCCGAGACTGGCAGGTTGCGGGATTTTGCCGCGACAAGGAAGCGCTTTCTCGAGATCACTCCCGAAATGGAAGCATGCCGCACGCTGAACATTAAGAGCAGCGCACTGGAACATTTTTATTCATTCTTCTATTTTTCGCAGCCGGGGGTTGAGTTGGAATGTAAGCGGCTGGTAAGGGATCACGTGAGATTCAGGACTGCGATAATCGATACCGCCCGCAAAATCGCCGAGTCTCTTGGGAACTATTGCGCCTTGCACGTAAGGAGAAACGATTTTTTCACGCAGTACCCCGAGCAGAATATACCGGCGCATCGCTTGATAAGCAATGCGATGAAGCGAGTGCCGCCCGGAACCAGGCTATATATAGCCACGGATGAAACCGACCGGGGATTCTTTGCCGGCTTCCGGAATCATTACGAGGTCGACTTTATCGATAGTTTCCGGAGACTGCTTCCGCACAACCTGCCTGCGGATTCTCTGGCTTGCGTGGAACAGATGGTCTGCGCGTTTGCCACGCTGTTTATCGGCACAAGACTGTCGACATTCAGTGCGTATATCACCCGCTTGCGCGGCTACTATGGCGCCGCCGACAAGAGCAGCTATTTTACGGACGGTTCGCCTGGCAGCGAAATGGACGATCGAGGGCTGCCTTCGTTTTCCTGGATGAACTGGGTCAATAGCGGAAACCCTTTGTGGGGACGCGAATTCAGGGAAGCCTGGGAATTTTAGCCCAAGCGGCTATTTCTTTGGAGCGTTCTTCAGGAGCTTGCGAATCCTTGGCAGTTCTGCAATCGGCAGGCAATCGAGCGTATGAACTACCGCTAGGCCCGGAACGGGTTTGCCAGATGCATCCCGGTTCTGCAGAAGCCAGACCCCGCGGTCTCCCTTTCTGATTTTGGGCGACCGGTACCAGGCAATATCGGTACTGTTCGCGAAAAACACAGTCGCCGTCTTGGCTGTGACCGTTCCCTTTTCGACAGTTTCGATATCAATTGTGGCCTGCCACCAATCCGGGTCGTGCTGCGACAGCAAACCACGACGTTGGGCTGCAAAACGAATGGACGCCGACGCCACGCCTGAAATCACAATTTCGGCTTCCGCAAGCCGTTGGGCGAGATCGGCATCGGACGCAGCTGGCGCGGAGCTGTTGTCTTGCTGTTCCTCTGGCGGGACGGGTGTCATAGTCGAACTCAGGGCTAAACGTGGGTCATGTATGGCTCCGGCATTCGATGCCACACTGAGAACCGCAATTGTCCAAATTAGCGGAATCCTCAAAATCCGGGTACAAAACATTGCCTATCTCGAAAAACGAACTGGGCAGCCGATTCGTCCCTCTGGAATGGGTCCGGGACCGATCTAAGTATATCAGTTGCGCCGTATCGCGACTTCGGCCTGTCTGTAGACTAAAGCCCCTGATGGTTTGAAATCAGCAGCTTGCGATTTCGCATCGACGGCCAGGCGAAGCTGCGTGATGGCGTGTTAAAAGGATGGATTCGTGCTCCAAATCATCCTCTCTTTCCTTGTGGCGATCCGAGTCTTCTTTCGCAGTCGAAGTGATACCGCCCTCGAAGTCCTTACCCTCCGACAACAGGTCGCCGTGCTGAAACGGAAACGGCCGCGGCCCAAATTGAACTGCTGGGACCGACTGTTCTGGACGGCACTCCGCCAGTATTGGTCCCGCTGGATGGATGTCCTGGTCCTGGTGAAACCCGAAACCGTGGTCGGCTGGTACCGCGCCGGCTTCCGTCTCTATTGGCGCTGGCGATCCCGGCCACGCGGCGGACGACCGAAGATCACCGAGGAGATTCGCGCTCTGATCCAACGATTGGCGCAAGAGAACCAGGGTTGGGGAGCCCCGAAGATCCACGGCGAACTTCAGAAGCTGGGTTTCGTCCTCTCGGAGCGGAGTGTAGCGCGGTATCTGCGACGCATGCGGCGTCGCGGCGACCCTGCCAAGAGTTGCCTGACCTTCTTACAGAACCATCGTGAAGTGATTGCAGCGTTCGACTTTTTCACGGTGCCGACGGTGACATTCCAGCT
>Ga0182024_10023698_pt1 | contig 10964 bp, 13 predicted proteins | sample P32metaG_FD_120480 | JGI IMG/M metagenome (GOLD analysis project Ga0182024, IMG submission 120480) | Permafrost microbial communities from Stordalen Mire, Sweden - P3-2 metaG (Illumina Assembly) | ecosystem: Environmental > Terrestrial > Soil > Wetlands > Permafrost | place: Sweden: Stordalen... | reverse complement strand
TTGACGGGTTCTACAATCCCGTCCGGCGGCACTCCGCCCTCGACTTCAGAAGCCCGGCGCAGTTCGAAAAAACCAATGCCGAATGACCCGATGCCTCTCCACCAAAGCGGGGCAAGTCCAAGCGCCTGCTGGCCGTCCACAGCGGTGGCAGTCCGGTACCCCTCGCCGGCTAATAGGAGCGCGAGCATCTCGCGCACCGATGGGTCGTTCTCGACCACCAGGATAGCGGCGTCGCAACTTGCGCGTTGCCCCGTGTCCCGTTGGCGGTGTTGAGGTAACTGTCCAGGTTCTTCGCGCCCGAGCGGTGCCTCGACAGCGAAGACTGAGCCTTCGCCCAGACGAGACTGGACATCGACGGAGTGGCCGAGCAGGTCCGCGAGACGCTGTACGATTGCGAGACCGAGGCCGAGACCGCGCTCGCCGGTAGCATTGTCGAGCCGATGAAACTCTCCGAAGATCGTCTGAAATTGCCCCTCGGGAATGCCAATGCCGGTGTCCCAAACCTCGATGCGCAGCTTGTCGCTGCGTCGCCGGCAGCCGAGCAGTATCTTGCCCCGATCGGTGTATCTCACCGCGTTCGAGAGCAGATTGCGGATCATCTGCTGGAGCAGGACCGGATCGCTGTAAATGATCAGCCGGCAGGGGACCACGTGCCAGAGGAGACCGTACAGCCGCGCATCATTGGCAAATTCGATCCTCAACTGCTCGAGAATGTCATCGACCGGAAAATTGATCTTTTCCGCGCGGACCATGCCAGCCTCGATCTGGTCGATGTCGAGGAGGCTGTTCAGCATGCTCGACATCGCGTCCGCCGTTTTGTTGAGCTGTGCGACCAGCTTCAAACCTTCCTCGTCGTTGATCTTCTTCGCCAGAATTCCACGTGTCAGGCTGAGAGCCTGCAGCGGCTGCCGCAGGCCATGGCTGGCAGCAGAAAGAAACCGCGATTTGCCAAGCTTGGCGCGCTCCGATTGCCAGTTGGCGCTCTTCAGCGCCATCTCCGCACGCTTGCGCTCGGTGACGTCATCGACTGTCACCAGGATCTCTCGAGCTGCATTAGGTACCCCGCCGATCTTCTGGGCGTTCAGCAGCAACACGCGCCTTCCGAGCGTCGGCAACTCGATTTCGATCTCGTAATTCTCGACGGCATGGCTCTCGGCTTGGATTAGATCAAGGAAGCCGTGGAGCGCCGGGAAATCGAGGCGGTGACCGCCCGCGGCCGCAAGATGCTGGCCGATGGTTTCCTCCGGCGTCACCGCAAAAACGCGGTAGAAGGCGCGGTTGGCGAAAATGATGTGTAGCCTCTCGTCGAGCACGGTCAGCGGTTGGCGAACGGTGTCGATGATGCGGTTCAAACCCGAATAGATGCGCCGTGCATCGGCGAGATGATGGGCATGCGCCGGTACTGCCGAACGGCCCCCTCTCGGACGGTGCCCCGCCGTCACCCTCATCCGAGCGTCTCCATCTTCACCTGTTCCCGAACGCGCAACGGGTTCGGGGGCGCGAGGCGCGCTGTCGCGCCAATCCTCACTACTGCGCCCGGCTATCAGCGAAGCGTCTTTCGCATTGATGTTTCGCCGACAGACCAGCCCAGAGCTGCCCTATCGAAACCGCTCCGACCAATCCACCCGATTATTGCTTTCTTATTCGAGATTTTAACCATCTCGCCTTCGCCTGCTAGCCGGAAAGGGAATGCGCAGCCGCGCTGATCTATGTGCCTGCACGACGGGACGGGGACTGCATGGCAGGGCGTCCGCACAATGGTTGCACGCGCGGATATTGTTAAGCAGTTGGGGCAGCGTTTTGCGCATTTTCTCCGAGGTACAACAGCGGGCCTTACAATAGTAATGTAGATTGTTCGGGCGGATAGATAATGTGCGTTCCGTCCACATGCGCGAACGGCGTCAACTTATGCAGGCGGTAGCTGCTCTCCGATAAAATCTCGACCGCCGGGATGCCGCGAACACTGAGTGCATCGGCCACCAGAGAACGATGGCACCGCCACGGCACCGCTTCCGCGCACATGATGGCAGTATGTTTCTGGCGGCTCATGTGAATGAGCGTTGCGAGCCCCTCCGCGAACGCCTCCGTCTGCATGTAATCGGCGTAACCGCGAAAACTTTTGTTGCGCCAGCCGGTGTTGGATGAGTCCTTGCGCGCATGGCGCAAACCGCCGAGTGCGGGCAAGGAAACGTATTCGATATGCTCCGGCTTCAGCGCACGGGCCAGCGCATCGCCGTTGAATTGCGGGTTATGACGCGATCGCGGCACCGTGCGAATGTCAGCGATGCATGCAATGCCATAGGTGTGCAGCAGGGTGATGAATTGTTCTATAGGCAAGATCGAATGCCCGACTGTGAAAATAGCCCCTTCGGGCCAGTGCGCTTCCTGCGGCGGAGGCTGTTTGCTCATGGCGTGGACCGCCGCGTCAGCAGCATCGGGCCATAGACCAGCTCGAACAGGCCAAACGCCGCAATCCAGCATGCGCCCGCCACGAGGAGCAGGATCGTCATGAATTCGGTATGCCAGGAGGCACAGACGCGGGCGACGGCGGCGGCGTTGATGAGAACAAAGACAACGACCGTGGCCCGATTGGCCGTCAGCTCACGCCCGGTATGCCCGAGCGTAACGCGCGGCATTACCGCGAGGATCATGACGGCGGTCGCGCCAGCCGTCAGCGCGTGGATCGCCGAAGCGACCGGAACGCCGATGTTAAAGATGGACAGTCCGAGCAAAGCCGTGCCGACAGCCACCCAGCCATAGCCGATGTGCAGGATGAAGAGCAGCGGCTCAGGCCAGCTCACCATGCCTGCCCAGCGACCGAGTCGCACAGCATTGAGCAAGGCGGCGGCGATCAGGAGTGCGCCGGTCACGCGATGGTCGGGGAGAAACGCCCACAGGATGAGCGCGACGGCAAGCAAAGCGACGGCAGCGGTATCCAGCATGTCCTGAGGTGAGGGAAGACGAGGGGTCTTGCGCTTGAACAGCCAGTTGCGCGTGAAACTGGGAATGATGCGCCCACCAATGACCGAGATCAGCACGATGGGCGCGCCGACGGCGAGGCGCCAGCCGAGCCCCGTGGGCACGGATACACCGAGCGAGTCGAGGTGCATCAGCAGGTCGGCGATAATGAATAGCATGAGAGGTGCTGTCATCGGCAGGTTGCGCCAGTTTCGCCCGGTGATGATTTCACGGGCGGCGACGGCCAAGAGCGCGGTGGGGAACGCCAGATCAGCAAGGACTGCCAGCCACGCGGGAAGGTCCGCCGAAATCAGGCAGGCAAGACGCCCCAGCAGCCAGAGACCCGCGAGCGCGGCGAGCGGATAGCCTCGCACCGGCAGCCGGCCGGTCCAGTTCGGAATGGCGGTCAACAGGAAGCCGGCCACCGCCGCCATCACAAAGCCGAACAGCATCTCGTGCACATGCCAGGCCAGCGGGTCGAACCGCGTCGGCAATTGCACATATCCGAAGAACATCGTGAGCCACAGCGCGAGCGCGATAACGGCCCAGCTTCCGGCGGCGAGAAACATCGGCCGGAAAGCGTAGTCCAGCAGCGCAGGCAGTCGCGCGCGGCCCAGGCGGTCTTCTTCGCTCACAGCGGTCATGTTTTTTTCCGCGTCTTGCCGGTGGTCTTAACAGGCACGCTGGCTGCGCGCGGTTTGGCGCGCAGCAGTTCGTGCACGACGACCGCGTTATTGCGCAGTTCGTCATGCGCCGCGAACAGCAAGGTGATCGGTCCCTTGCGCGCGAAGCCCCGCAGTTCCACGAGCGCTTCCGGTTGTTGGGCGATTTCCGCTTTATACCGCTTGCGGAATTCCTCCCAGCGTTCGGGCTCGTGCCCGAACCACTGACGGAGCGCCGTGCTGGGCGCCAGTTCTTTGCACTAATTTGATCGTGCCCCAGGGCGTGGTGTAGGAGCGGCTATCCTGAGCAGCGTCGGCTGCTTGATCAGGCGGCCACTGTTGGCAGACTGACGAAGGGATCATCGCTCAAGGGTGCGATAGTTTCCAGGCTCATGTAGCGGGCGCGCTGGACGGCCCATTCATCGTTCTGTTCGAGCAGCAAGGCGCCGATCAGGCGGGAGACGGCGGCTTCATTGGGGAATATGCCGACGACCTCGCTGCGTCGCTTGATCTCGCCGTTGACCCGCTCGAGCGGGTTGGTAACCGGTATGAAGATCGCGGTGCCGGCTCGCTCGGCTGGGATCATCTTGGTTCCGGCGTATGGTGCGACCATCCGGGACGAGGGGCACCGGGAGCGCGTGAAGTGGGCAGGCCGATGTACAGGATGAGCCGAGAGCTCGCGTTAGTAGCTGGCCGCCCCTGCGACCGACCCGGTTGCGCCGAGAGCGCGGATCCGTAGTTGTCGTGTTGCCCACTGCTCCCATCACAACGAACGAGAGGAGCAGACGATGCGACGTGTGATCGGCATGGATATCCACCGAACGTTTGCGGAGGTGGTGTTCTGGGAAGATGGGAAGCTGCGTCCGGCCGGACGCGTCAGCATGACCCGCGCCGGGCTGGAGGGTTTCGGTCGCAGCCTCGGCAAGGAGGACGAGATCGTCATCGAGGCGACCGGGCGCGGCGAGGAACCGGGCCGCCGGCCATATGTGAGCTTGATCTGGTGTAGCACGCCCTCACGGCCATCTTGACGCTTACTGCGCCGCGGCAAGCCCGCGACGGGCGCGACTCGGGTTGTGCTCGCCGCACGTGTTCCCAATAAGACGCCGGTCCGGCCCGGCCCGGCCCGGTGATGGTCACAATGATGTTTCTGACGAGGCGCCGGTCGATCATGGCAGGCTTCACGCTGCCGCTATCGCTGCAGATCATGGAATGGCTGGCTACCGCGACCATGGCAGTGACCGTCGTTGCGATGGTTTGGTCGTGGTTGGAATAATTAAACCTAATGGCGATGACACTGGTAAAGCCATAGGTTGACGATAACGACGTCAATCGGATTTGTTGATGGAAACGCCTGATCCGCTGGGCGCAGATATCGAGGCAGAAGAGCTGCCCGATATGCCAGTGCCGAAAGATATTAAGGCGGTTTTTCAAGGAGGCATGTTTCTCCTCGCGCTGCTTGGAGCGTGCTATGTAGCGGCCGAAATCATTCTCCCGGTGGTACTCGCATTGGTCCTCAAGCTGGTCTTGCAGCCGGCGATGCGGTTGCTCGAACACCTGCATCTGCCGCGGATGATCGCGGCGTTATTGATCATCATGGTGCTGTTTGGCAGTTTCGTGGGACTGGGCACGGCCCTCTCAGGGCCCGCTGCTTCGTGGGCGCAAAAGATACCGGACGGCCTTCCGAGATTGGAAGAGCGCCTAACCTTCCTGAGCAGACCGATCCAAACGCTCCAGAAATTCCTTCATCAGGCCGAAGGCCTGACGCAACCGGCAGATCCCGCCGTTCCCACCGTCGCGGTTCAAGGCCCTGGGTTGAGCGACGAGCTGCTGAACGGAACACGGACTATAGCGAGCGGCTTGTTCACGACCGTGCTGGTGCTCTTTTTCCTGCTCGTCTCGGGCGACATATTCCTGCGGCGCCTGGTAGAGGTTTTACCGCGGTTCAAGGGCAAGCGGCAGGCGGTTGAGATATCTCAGCAGATCGAAGCGGACATCTCCGCCTATCTTGCAACCATCACGATCATGAATGCCGCTGTCGGCATTGCGACGGGAATTGTCGCCGCTGTGTGCGGGGTCGGCAACCCCCTGCTGTGGGGGACTGTCGCCTTCCTGCTGAACTACGTGCCGATCCTGGGTCCAACGATCGGCGTGACGATCTTTGTCTTTGTCGGGCTGCTGTCCATCGATGCCCTGTCGCTGGCGTTCGTGCCCGCGGGCGCATACTTGATCATTCATGTCATTGAGGGAGAGACCGTAACCCCGATGCTGCTCGCCAGGCGCTTTACCATCAACCCCGTGCTGGTCATCCTGGCGATTGTGTTCTGGTATTGGATGTGGGGCGTTCTCGGCGTCATCCTAGCGATGCCGATGCTGGCCATCACTAAAATCATCTGCGACCGCATCCAACCTCTCAACGGATTTGGCCATTTCCTCGAAGGATAACACGCCTTCGTCAAACGCTCCCGCATGTCCACAGGAGCGCGCCGCGCGATAGGTTGAGACAGCGGGACTACCGCTCGCTCCCATAGGTGTTTTCCGACGGTAGAATACCGGGAGGAACCGCATTAAATGTGAGCTGTGGATTTATATTCAGCGCCTACAAGTCGCGCCCAGGCGCGCATACGGAGCAAATCCAATGAACATCTTTTATATCATCGGCGTAGTCGTCGTCGTAATTATTGTCGCCGGCTTTCTCGGAATGCACGGAATATAGCAGGTTGATTCACCACGCGAGCCTGCTGCTCTTCGTCTAGGTTATAGTCCAGCGTAGTCGATCTCATAGCCGGTCACGAAGCGGCCTGCCTTGAACATTGCCGCAGGTCATTCAATGGATCCTGGGATTGCGCGGAGGGCCCACGGGCGGAGCTCGAGCATCGCTCTCGCGTACGAAATACGTGAGCGGCATCAATCAACCCAATCCTATAAGTTCACCAGTGTAATTGTGTAAGTATATTCCGAAGCTGGAACTATCGCCCGCCAAAAATTAAATTATCAATGGAGAATATACAATTCTCGTTTGGAGAAAATCATGGAAATTTTGCTGATCGTCCTTGTGGTCCTCTTTCTGTTCGGTGGTGGTGGTTATTACGGCTATCGCCGGTGGCGTTAAGCGCCGCTGCTGCTTTCGAACTACCTTCCTCGCGCATGCCGCCGGATCAGGTCTCTGAATTCGGCTTACTTCACAACGACACATCATGGATAGCACAATGGACACTCTCACACCATCCGGAACCACGAACCACGGCGCTATCGAGGAGACGGAACGCCTCATTGGCTCCGACCGGGTTGAGGGGATGGCCGTATATAATCGCCAGAAACAGCACCTCGGCTCGGTACACAATCTTATGGTCGATAAGTACACCGGCCAAGTTGCCTACGCCGTGATGTCATTTGGTGGTTTCCTCGGCATGGGCGAGAGCTACCATCCGCTGCCGTGGAGGGTTCTCAACTACGATGCAAAGCAGGGCGGGTTCGTCATCGATTTCGACAAGAAGCGGCTTGAGATGGCACCGAGCTACAAGGCGAGCAGTGTGCCCGATTGGTCCGACCGTACCTACGGCAGCCGGGTAGACGAGTATTACGGCGTGCCGACCTATTGGACCATGGTCGTCTAACTGGACTACAGAACGGCCATCCCTTGGGGTGGCCGTTCGACCACGGCCGCCGCACTTTCTGCCGTTCATCCGAGCAAGAGCAACCGCTCTGCCGCACTCTCAATAAGGAAATTTCTCATGAAAACGATCCTAGGCCTTGCCGTCGTGCTTGGCATCATTGGCACCGGTGCGGCGTTTGCCCAAACGACAGCGACTCCCGCGGCGGTCATAGCGGCGAGTCCGGACGCGAAGACCATTCCACCCGTGGCTGGTGCCAATAGCTTCACCGAAGCAGAAGCCCGGCACCGCCTCGAAGCGAACGGCTACATCAACGTCAGCGACCTCAGGAAGGACGATCACTCGGTGTGGCACGGCAAAGCCATGAAGGGCGGGACCTCGGTCAACGTCGCCCTCGATTACCAGGGAACCATCGTCGTCCATTAGCCAGCAGTTCCCGCAGTTCCGCTCGTGAGTACGGCACCCCTAGCCGAACATTCGCAGTCCCAAGTCCTTTCAGGAGTGATTTTCATGACAACCAAAACAATCACCGGTCTTTTCGACATCTACGATGAGGCAGCGCAGAGCGTGCGCGAGATCGAAGCGATCGGCATTCCTCGCGATGATCTGAGCGTCGTCGCCAACAACATCGATAATCGATATGTGACCACGGAAGGGAGCAACGCCGGTCCCGATGCTGCAGCAGGTGCCGGAGTCGGCGCTATTCTGGGAGGTGGCGCCGGGGTTCTCGCCGGACTTGGTTTGCTCGCGATCCCCGGCGTGGGACCGGTCGTGGCGGCGGGATGGCTGGTCACGGCAGCAGTTGGCGCCGTAGCTGGTGCCGGTGCCGGAGGCATCACCGGAGGAGTCATCGGCTCGCTGACCAGTAGCGGTGTCAGCAAGGAGCATGCGCACATCTACGCCGAGGGCATCCGACGGGGCGGCACGCTCGTGACAGCGCGGGTCGAGGAACACCAGGCCGCCGCTGTCGAGCAGATCATGCGCCACAATCACGCAGTCGATGCCGCCTCCCGCGGGAGGACTTATCGCGACGCCGGTTGGAACTCGTTCGACGAGACGGCAAGCCCTTACACAGCTTCAGAGCTGGAGCAGGAGCGGCAGCGGACCCGCGACCTTACTCCCGGCGTAGTCTAAGTACCGAAACGGGCCTGGGGCGCCCCCTTGGGGCGGTCCGGGCTGCGTTTGCCGGCGTTCCTGTCAGAGGTATTGGGAACACGCGCGGCGAGCACAACCCGAGTCGCGCCCGTCGCGGGCCTGCCGCGGCGCAGTAAGCGTCAAGATCTCTTCAGCCCAGTTCAATAGGATATCATGATGGAATCGAAACTCCCCGACCGGGTCAAAGACCTCGAGCCTGTTAAGGCCAACGGCGGCGACAGCGCACCGCAACTCGCGCCGAAAGCTGCGGACACGGCCTCATCATTGGTCGACCATGTCGAAAAATCGATTGGTGACGCGAGCAATGCCGTCCAGGAAACAGCGCACAGGGTCTGGTCCCAGGCAGGTAACGTGGCAGGCGATTTGGCCGACACCAGCCGTTCTGCCGCCAATTTCCTAGGCCGCCAGATCAATGACCCGCCACTGGCCGTGATGCTACTGGGTGCTGCCGCGATCGGCTATTTCGCCAGCTTCTTGATCCACGGACGACGCTAAGCACATTAGATCGTCGTTGGCCGCGCATAGGCGCGAGCTGTGAATCACGGAATATGAGGGAGTAATCAAATGAAATACGCGCTTTTGTGGCTTATCGGTGTTCCCATTCCAATTCTGATCATTGGATTTCTGATTTTCCATTGATCGACCCGAATGGGCCCACGGAGTTTTCTCGTTGCCTTCAGAACATATCAACCCCGACTGCGCCAAGCATCAAGCGGCGAGCGCATGATGGGCAGCATATGAACGCTCGGAGGGTAGCAAACGATTTTCCCGTCGTTTGCGTCGGCGGTTCAGCCGGCGGCCTCGACGCCTATACAAGACTATTGCAGCATCTGCCGGCGAACATGGGCGTTGCTGTCGTCATTGTTAATCACTTGAGAACGACGACCACCCTGCTCCACGAGATTCTCCCGCGCCATACCGCGATGCCGGTCGAACTGATCACTGAACGATTACTCATCCGCCCCGACCGTGTGTTCATCATCCCGCCTCAGCGTGATTTGCACGTCCTCGATGGAGAGTTTCGTCTGGAGCCGATATCGAAGCCTCGCGGTTGGCCCGACGTGATCACGGTTTTTCTCCGCTCCCTAACCCAACACTGGAAAGGCAAGCTTATTGCGGTCATCGTCTCTGGTTACGACGGCGATGGGGCAGCGGCGCTGTGCGGCATAAAAGAAGTCGGGGGCATCACCATCGCCCAGAAACTTGAAACCGCCGGGCACCCGGATATGCCCGAGAGCGCGATAGCAAGCGGGTGTATAGATTTGGTTCTGTCACCGGAGGGCATCGCTCGAGAAATAGTCCGGATCGCGGACGAGCGTGAGCATGAGGGGCGGCCTCTGTGAAGCGGGGCGCCGTCTCACCGATAGCGTTCCCGCTCGCGGCGAAGTACGACCCGCGATGGACCCGGGACAACGCGCTCGGTGAGAACGCTCTGTGCCAGGCGGAGAGCCTGGCGCGTCACCTCCCGCTTCGCGCCGGTATGCGAATCCTCGATCTTGGATGCGGGAAGGCCACCAGCTCGATTTTCCTGGCACGAGAGTTCGGTGTCGAGGCTTGGGCCGCGGATGGCGCCACCTCCCCAGCGAGAACCGCAAGCGCGCGGTCGCCCTCGGATGCGAGGCGAGCGCCTTTCCGCTGCGGGTGGATGCGCACAGCCTGCCCTTCGCGATGGCGTCAACGTAGCTGCCAGGCTGGAAAGCCTAGCCGAAGGCGGCGGAATCTGCGTCTCGCGCGGGGTGCGTGATCATTTGCGGCATCGCGCGAACCTTATTTTCGAGATTTGGGCGAGCAACTTGTAAAAAAAATCGTTCACCCGATCCGGGCCTACCGTTTGAGCACCGGAGAAAGTCAACAAAAGGACCGCAAAGAGGAAGAGGCCCCCGAAGCCGCGTCGTTGGAAGATGTGGGGCTTTCCGTCGATAACGAGGTAACCCTCGAATTGCCGTTGTGGAACAGCGTGAAGGACGGTGCCCCCGACGAACTTGCCTCCCCGGAGGGTACGTTTGCATCGCTCGCGCGCACGCGACAGGAGGCCGTGGCGGATGAAGCCGCTGACGTCCAGCCCACCAAGCCTTCCGATCCGGAAGCAGCTCCCGATCCCCTTGACGCGGCGTTTTGGGAAGGAAACGATAGTGTCAGAGCGACGATAGGTGACAAGTGCGAGAAGCTTGTACGCTGGCGCGGTCATGAAGGTCGGCTCAGAGTTCGAAGCCGGCGGCCATCGCCCGAACGGCCGGAAGCAGCGCATTTCGGACCTCAACCCCGCATGGGAATTGATACCGCGTGCCGAATGCCGCGGCCACTCCACCAGCACTCGCGCGCTACAATGAACCTGTGGAACATCGGCAAGCCCGGCACATCGGCGACATCATCAGAGAGCGCGACAACGTTTTCCAAAGCCGAACCCAAATGGCGGTCAAACGGCCAGCCAAAGTGTCCCGGCACCATCAATCTGATTGACCCCGCTAATCGGCAATCATCGCGGGTTCGCCTTAGTGTCGGCTCGCTGGGTACTTTCCGAACCTACCGCAGCCCTCCTCCCTCCTGCACGCTCCCCTTTATCGGCGGGCCTCGTGTC
>Ga0182024_10023697_pt1 | contig 10964 bp, 8 predicted proteins | sample P32metaG_FD_120480 | JGI IMG/M metagenome (GOLD analysis project Ga0182024, IMG submission 120480) | Permafrost microbial communities from Stordalen Mire, Sweden - P3-2 metaG (Illumina Assembly) | ecosystem: Environmental > Terrestrial > Soil > Wetlands > Permafrost | place: Sweden: Stordalen... | reverse complement strand
GCTGCGGTTCGCGCTGATCTCCATGTTCACGGCGGTCATCGACAACCTGCTGTTCAGCGCCTGCTACCTGTATACGGGCAACAAGCTGACCAGCCAGGTGATCGGCCGCATCGGCGCGATGACATTCAACTTCGCCACTGTCAAGCGCCTGGTGTTCAACTCGCGCGGCCGGGTATGGCGCGAGTTTCTGCAATATACGACGCTGGTGGCGGTCTCAGGGGCCATCTCATACGGGATGATCGTGTGGTTCACGGCGCATCTTTCCATCGGCGTGTTGAAGGCGAAGCTGCTGGCGGAAGGCATCTTGTTTCTGGCGAATTTCCTGGTGCAGCGCGACCTCATTTTCACCGGCGGCGGCGATTCCAAACTTCCCCCGGCGGCCGCCGATCCGCTTGCCCCGGCGGCCCCCGGCGCCCGATCCGATTTGCCCCGATGAACGGCGTATTGCAGCACCGTAGCCTCAAAGGCCTGGAAATGGGCTCTTCGGCATGGTTCGCGGCGCAACGCGCCATGATCGATTCGAAGCCCGCCGTGAAGCGCTGCTATAACCTTTGGTACGACCTGTTGCTGGCCGATGCCGATAGCGTTCCGCCCGAGCTTCGCGCGAAGGCGGTGGTGGAAATCGGCAGCGGGTCGAGCTTTATTCGCGACCGGCGGCCGGATATTATCACCTCCGATGTCACGCCGGGCAATGTCGATCTGGTGCTCGATGGGCGCGCGCTGCCGTTTGCCGCCAATTCCCTGCGCGCGCTGCTGCTGACGCATGTTTTCCATCACATTCCGGACGTCGCCGGCTTTCTGCGCGAAGCCGACCGCGTACTGGCGCCGGGAGGCGTGATTTCGATGGTGGATGAGACCCACACGCCGTTTGCGCGCTTCTTCTTTTCCGTGTTTCATCCCGAGCCGTATAACGACCGCGCGCGCGAGTGGAGCTTCCCCGCGGGACATTCGATGCTCGATTCCAACCAGGCGCTGGCGTGGATGGTTTTCTTCCGCGACCGCGCGCGGCTGCGTAAAATTGCGCCATCGCTTGAACTGGAGCAATGGCGGTATTTGCCGTGGTTTTCGTATCTGATGTCCGGCGGAGTGAATTTGCGGAGTCTGGTTCCGCGTCCGCTGGCGGGGGCGTTCTTTGGCCTGGACCGCGTGCTCAAGCCGCTCGACGGCCTGTTCGCGATTCACTGGAGCCTGACGGTGCGGAAAGCGCGTGACTGACCGGACGCCATCTCTCGCCGAGGAAGCACGCCATCTGCACGCGTGCCTGTTCCGCGCGCCATTGGACGCCGTTACGGTTATGCGGTATGAGGCGGCGCTTCGCGAGATGGGCGCCGCGGGGTCGCCGGTGGTGGAGAGAATCGTGGCGCGGCGTCTCGATGCGGAAGCGGTGGAGTTCGCCTTGCGGCGGCGCGGTATACGGGGCGACCAGGGGGGCGATCTGGCGCGCAGGATGCAGATTCTGTGCTATCTGGTTGAAGTGCAGCCTTCCTATCTTGGCGAATTCGTAAACCAGGAATCGTCGCGCGGACGCGCGTGGGCCGAACTCTTGGGCGCCACTCTCGGCAGCGCATGGAAGCTGGTCAAAGGCGAATATCTCGTCCGGCGTCATGGACTGGTTTGATCTCATTGTAGTGGGCTCCGGCCCGGGCGCAACGTTCGCGGCTTATGGCGCGCGCGGGCGCAGAATCCTGGTGCTGGATGTGGGACACGATGCGCCGCTGTCTCCGGAATTGACGGGCAACGCCTACGAATTGCGCCGCGGCAAAGAGGATTTGTTCCCATCGCTGATCGGCGAGCGCTTTGAAAGCCTGCGCAATCTGTGGAAGCGGCCTATCAGCCTGAAGTTGAAATCGCCCTACATGTCGTACATTGTGCGCGATTGGGAGCGGGTGGCGCCGGTGGCCAGCGAGTCGTTCGAAGGCGCCATCAGTTTGGCCAAAGGCGGACTGGCGAATGCCTGGGGCGCGGGCGTGTTCCGCTTCACGGATCGCGATCTGGGCGGGTTCCCGCTGACCGCCGCGGAGCTGCGTCCATACTACGACGAGGTGACGGCGCACATCGGCGTGAGCGGCGCCAACGACGACCTGGCGGCGTATTTCGAGCGCGACGAAGGGCTGCTTCCGCCGCTGCGGCTTTCCAGTTTCTTCGCGGAGATGATGGGGCGCTACGAACGCTTGCGGCCGCTGTTTCAGCGCGAGAGGATGGCGATGGGGCGGGCGCGGCTGGCCGTGCTGACGGAGCCGCGTAACGGACGCGCCGCATACGATTACGGGAATCTGGAGTTCTTCAAGCCGCACGACCCGTCGATCTACACCCCGGCCTATACCATCGATGAGATGATCCGCGCGGGCGCCATTGAATATCGCAGCGGGCATCTGGTGACGCGTTATCGCGAGACGGAGGAAGGCGTCGAAGTGCATTCGCGCAACCTGGCCACGGGCGCAACCGATGTGGCCCGCGGACGGAAGCTGCTGCTGGGCGCGGGCGCGCTGAACACGGCGCGGATCGTGCTGGAATCGAATGACGATTACCAGACGCGGCTGCCGGCGCTCGATAACGCCATGGCGTGCATTCCGTTCTTTCGCTTGCGGCGCATCGGGGAGCCGCTGGCTGTACACGATACCTCGCTGGCGCAGTTGAACATGGTGGTGGAGGACGCGGAGTGGGGCGAGCCGCTGCAGGCATCGCTCTATGGAACTACCGGGCCGCTGCGGTCGGACATCGTCTTCAGCCTGCCGCTTTCCATCCGCGCCAACCTGGTGTGGACGAAATATGTGGCCCCGGCGATGGGATTGCTGATGCTGTTCTATCCCGGCCGGCAAAGCTCCGGGAGTTACGTGTGCCTGAGGCCTTCCGGCGAGCTGGGAGTGCAATTCGCGCCGGAGCCGCCGCACGAGGTGGAGCGGCGGCTGATCCGCGTGTTGCGCAAAATGGGATACATGACGCACGCGGCGCTGATTCAGCGGCCGGGCAGCGGGGCCGGGCTGCACTACGCGGGGACGCTGCCGATGCGCGCGAATCCTGGATTGCCTGAGAAGCTGCCTGAGAAGCCGTACGAAACCAGCGCGGAGGGCCTGCTGGCGGGGACGCGGGGCGTGTACATTGTGGATGGCGCCTGCTTTTCGCGCTTGCCCGCGAAGAATTTGACATTTACGATTATGGCCAATGCGCTGCGGATCGGGCGGGGCGTCGCTCAGCGCATGGGGCAGCAGATGCCATGAGAGTTTTCATTAGTGGCGCGGGCCCATGGCCTGCGGCGTCCCGATGGCGCATGGGGCAGCAGACGCCATGAAGATTTTTATTACCGGTATCGGTGGATTTCTGGGCGGCGCTCTGGCGGCTCATCTGGCGGCGCGCGGCCACGAGGTGCGTGGCTCGAGGCGGAGCGAGATGCAGCTGGGCGCACCGTTCGACGCATCGGTCTTCGCCGGAACGGAGGTTGTGATCCACTGCGCCCACGATTTCACCGCGGGCGCGCGCCCCAGGAATGTGGATGGCACGCGAATGTGGTTCGATGCGGCGGCGGCGCAGGGCGCGCGGTTGCAAGTGCTGCTCAGCTCTTATTCGGCGCGCCCCGGAGCCGATTCCGAATACGGCCAGACCAAGTTCGAGATGGAGCGGATGTTTCAAACCAGGCTTCAAACCAGGCTTCAAACCAGCCTTCAAATCGTGTTGCGTCCGGGTCTGGTGATGGGCGACGGCGGCTTATACCGGAAGCAGCGCGCGGCCCTGCTGCGAATGCCGGTTGTGCCGGTGATCGGGGATGGATTGCAGCCAACCGCGGTGATTCGCATTGAGGATTTTCTGGAAGCGGCTACGGTGGTGATCGAGGGCGAACGAACCGGCGCGTTCAATCTTTTCTACGAAAAGCAGCCGAGTTATCGGGAGTTGGTGCGCGCCATCAAAGCGGAGGCGGGGCAGCGAACCATTTTCGTGCCCATTCCGGCGGGTCTGGCGCTGGCGCTGGCGCGCGCGGCGGAAGCGCTGCATCTGCCGGTTCCAGTGAAGCCGGGCCAGATTCGGGCGTTGATGGGCAATCAATCGGCGCCGTGGCGTTCGGATTTAGCGGGCTTGCTGCCGGAGGCTCGCGCGGCGCCGGGCAGTTAAACATGTCGCGTTCACAAGAGTGTGAACCCCGCACGCATGAGTGCGTGCGCCACGGGGTAGGAAGTATACTTTGGACGAGGCGACTATGAGTTTTTTCTCCAAGCAGTTCATCGATGTCATTCATTGGACCGAGCCCGCCGACGGCATTCTGGCATACCGCTATCCGATGGAAGATATGGAGATCCAGAACGGCGGCCAACTGACGGTGCGCGATTCGCAGGCGGCGGTGTTCGTCAACCAGGGCCAGATCGCGGACGTGTTCGGGCCCGGGCTGTATACGCTCTCCACCAATACGCTGCCCATTCTGACGTACCTGCAGAATTGGGATAAGGCTTTTAAGTCGCCGTTCAAATCGGATGTGTACTTTTTTTCAACCCGCTTGCAGGTAAACCAAAAGTGGGGCACAGCCACGCCGATCACTATCCGCGATAAGGAATTCGGCGCCGTGCGCATGCGCGCGTATGGAATCTATGCGTATCGCATTGCGGACCCGAAAATCTTTTATCAGAAGGTGAGCGGAACCAGGCCGGCCTACATGGTTTCCGATCTCGACGGGCAGTTACGGAACAGCATCATCGGACAGATGACGGACATGTTCGGCAACAGCAGCGTCGATTTTCTGGATATGGCCTCGCACCAATCGCAGCTCGGGCAGAACATGCTGTCGGGGTTGCGCCCCATGTTCGCCGACCTGGGGCTGCTGCTCGACAGCTTTACGCTGGAGAGTATTTCGATGCCGGAAGAGCTGCAGAAGCTGCTCGACCAGCGTATCGGCATGAACATGGTGGGCGATATGGGGCGCTATACGCAGTTCCAGGTGGCGCAATCGTTGCCCATCGCGGCGGCCAATGAAGGCGGCGGATTGGCGGGCGCGGGCGTGGGATTAGGCGCCGGCATGCTGATGGCGCAACAGATGATGAACGCGGCTAAGCCGGCGGCTGGTCCGGCAGCGCCAATCGGCCCGGCGGCGCCCGGCGCTCCAGAAGGCGCCGCGGCCGGCGGCGCGAAGTTCTGTATTAATTGCGGTAAGACGATGCCGAAGCCGGCTAAGTTTTGTCCCGAGTGCGGCGGGGCGCAGCAGTAACGGCCGGCAGTGACTACTTCTTCCACGCCGATGGGCGCTTCGCGCTGAGAGTCGCTTGCTTATGGCTCGTCGTAAATAAGTACTGTGACCGGGTGGTTTTGTGTCTTGCGGAATCCTGTCTGCTTCCCGCTGTACGCCGGGACGTCCGTAAGAACGACAGGCCGGGAGGCCTGTCGCACCCGGAGCCCCATGGCAGCCAGCGACGCAAGTCCGGCGAACATCAGCACACCCATTCCAGGCTCCGGAATAACATCCACTTGAAAATTTAGGACAGTGTCCGGCCCAGTGATGGGATCGCCGATCGAATCGGTGGCCACCAGCGTGGCTGTTCCGTTGTAGAAGCCAGTAGGCGTGTTAGGGTCCACATCGATTTCGAAAAGACCGCCTGTGTAGATGCCGCCGGTGAATCCATCGGGGCCAATCGTTTCGGGTACGGTGTTCTGGAAGTAGTTATCGTTGCCGGTGACATCCGCGCCGCCATCCGGGTTGGCGGGATTCATGACAATCTGGATATCGTTCACAAAATAGTCCTGGTCGGTTGTGAACGAAAGCGTACCCGAGAAGATGACGCAATCGAGCGTCGAAAAGTTCTGGCATGCGGGATCGAAAATGCCGCCCGGCGGAGTTGAGATGGTGCTTTGATCCAGAGTGAAACTAAGCAGGCCGGCGGATGCCGGGACCGCCAATAAGAGCGAGGATGAGAGAAGAATGAGTTTACGAAGCATGGGTTCCTTGTAGTTTTTACTGCCCGATTGCGTAAAGCACGGCGTCGTTGATAGCATAGACCGTGCCATCCGGCCCTATCACCGTCGGTGTGTAGGCCTCGCCCACGCCTGGCGATAGCGACACTTGTTGCGAGAGCGTGTTGGTGGTGAAATCCCAGCGGTAGTTAGTCCCGTCTTCGCTGTTGACGATAGCGGATTTCGTCACCGGATCGATGGCGGCGCTGTTGATGCACCATTCGCGAACGGCGCCCGTGGGCGGTCCATCCGGCGTCAGCCCGATTTGCTCCATCACCACGTTCATCACGCTTACGCCGGTAACGATATCGGCCATAGGTGTGTTCGGGTCTGTGATCGCCACGTAATTCTGACCGTTGCCGAATTGTTTATAGTTGTTGTACTTAGTGAGCAGCAGATAACTCGAACTGCCGTGATAACTGGGCACAATGGCCTTGGCGACCACCGATGCCGTAGTATCCCAGCCGAATGCGCCCGGCAACTTACTTGTGGAAAGCGTACTATTGAAGTGTAATAGCCATCCCCGGTCATGGTTTGGGCACGCTCCAGTTGAACACGACGTTTCGAATACGCCGTAATACACATCGCCATCCGGGCCCACAGTTGGCGCCGCCGAGCTGTCGTCCATAACCAGGGCGTTTAGGCCCGTATTCGGATCGATCAGGTGAGTATGCGCGATGGGCGCGAGATTGGCCGCATTAACCGCAACCAGATAACCGGGACTGGCCAACCCGTTACTGAGGCCAATGTAGAGAGTGTTCTGATTGACGCTGAGTGCGGGCCCACAGTTCATTTGCACTTGCGAGATGGCGACGGAAGAGTCGCCAGCCGCCAACGTCGCGGCGCTAACCCAGGATCCAACTCCAGTCACCGAAATTCGCGCCACCCCGCTGCTCAAACCCGCCGGATGGGAACCCGTGACCAGAAACCCGAAATAGATATTGCCGTAGTGATCCGCAGTGATAGGCGTGGAGATCTGCACCGCGGTGTTGAATGCCGCGGGATTGGCCTGGTAAGTGGAGATCCCATAAAATGCGAGTTGCCCCGTCGTGCCTGTCGCCGAATCCGGCGAAGTACGGTAGTAGACCGTTCCGCCGGCGCCCGGATAGTAGTACTTAATCCCGAGAGCCAATGTGCCCCCGAAGCTCGGAATCCAGTCGTGCGGCGGGGGCGTGTAGTCGGTGGTGAGCGTATAGAGCGGCGTATTCGGTGAGCCGCACTCAAACCCGCCGCCGCTGCCACCGTTAAAGGCGTTTATCTGATAAGTGTTGTTGGCACTGGTGCGCTGGGGAACCAGCACGGTGTTCGCAGCCGTCACCACCGCCGACCCATAGTGGATGTAAAGCGGGCCAGCCGTATCCTCAAAGACCGTGTCTACCGGCGTACACCACTTGATGCGGTTCATGGGTTGCGCGGCATTGACAGAAACCCCGCTATGCTGTGGATCGTGACCGTAGCCGCTCCAGGGTGTCGTGAGCGATTGGGCCCCGAGCGTACAGGCCGAAGTAATAAGAAGTACGTAAGTGCGTGTGCGGATGCTCATACTGGTAACGTTCACTGTACAACGAATCGCCGTTTGCAGCGAGCCGGTTTAGTACTGGCCCTGACACTGATAGAATTACTGGATACCAATGAAAATACTTGTTGCATTGCTAGTCTTAGTCACCGCGGCCCCGGCCGCCGACTATCAACTGAAGGCTTCGCCCACAACCGTCGTCTGGGGCTACTACTGGGCAGGCGCCAAGCCTGCGCTCACTATCAAATCGGGCGATACGGTCACCGTCCAAACCGTAGGAACGTCCAGCCCGACTAGCCTTACGCGCGCGGGCGTGAAGCCCGAGGATGTTCAGCAGCAGCTCAAGGACATCTACGAACAGGTGAAAAAGGATCCTAAGGATGGCGGCCACATTCTGACCGGCCCCATCTATGTGGAAGGCGCGGAGCCCGGCGACGTGCTGGAGGTCCGCATCCTGAAAATCGATCTCGCGGTCGCTTACGCTTCGAACGGCTTCAGCCCGCAGCGCGGCGTGCTGCCACCAACCGATTTCCAGCGCGGACAGACCAAGATCATTCCGCTCGACAAGCAGCGCATGGTGGGCAAATTCGCCGATAACATCGAGATCCCGCTGCATCCTTTCTTCGGCAGCATGGGCGTGGCGCCGGACGCCGCCAAGGGGAAGGCCAACAGCGGCCCGCCCGGCGAGTTCGCCGGCAACATCGATAACAAAGATATGGTGGCGGGAGCCAAGCTGTACATCCCCGTATTCGCCCCGGGTGCGCTTTTCCTGGTGGGCGACGGGCACGCGGGACAGGGCAACGGCGAGGCGGATATCACGGCCATGGAGACGTCGCTCGACGGCACGTTCCAGTTCATCGTGCGCAAGGACATGCACCTCAAAGGGCCGCGCGGAGAAACGCCGACGCACTGGATCGCGATGGGGCTCGACCCGGACCTGAACCAGGCGCTGGTCAACGCCGTGCGCGACGCCATCGACTTCCTGGTAACCGAAAAGCATATGACGCGCGAGGACGCCTACGCGCTGTGCAGCGTGGCCGTGGATTTCAATGTGACGCAGGCGGTGGACGGTACTAAGGGCGTCCATGGGATGATTCCCAAGAGCATTTTCAAGTAACGGAGAAGCCAGAAGGCAAGGAGTCAGAAGACAGAAGGAAGCGGAGTCCGACACGTGCCTGGCTGCGGCGCGGCTAATGGGGCGTGACGGACGAGGCGCGGCGGGACACTGCGTCGCGAACACGGTGTGCCGGACGCGGTGTGACGGGCACGGCTTGGCGGGACACGGCGTGACGCGCACACCTGGGGTGCATCCTGCGTGCAGGGGTTCAGGCCGCATGTTCACATTGGGGATCAGGCGGCGGTGGGGATTCCTGGGCCGGCAGATTCGCAGGCCATGGGCCCGCGCCACTGGTTTTCGGCGCAACGGCGGGCCTCATTGAGGCGCTGATTTCGATCGATGAGGCGACGGATACCGGCGCTCGAAAAATTGGGCCCAATTTGCAGAAGGTCGGGCGGCTGCTTTTTGATTTGGGCGTTAAAACGTTATATGGCTAATTTTTTTGCTATAACTAACGGACTACAGGATTTGTACTTCTCAGCCCAGATCGCCTTTTGCATGTCGTCTTCCGTGATTAGCCCTCTCGGACTTTGCCGTCCTCGCGATCCCATCTTTTGTAAGTTCGTTCCGATTCACGCTTTTTCGTAAATTCCTGAGCCAATCTAATGAGCCGAACCTGATCCGCACGGGCAACTTCTCGCCCTAGCATATGACACGCTGGAACCTGTATTGCGGCGGCAGGTTCGCACAATCGGCGGGCATCTGGGCTTGGGTTCTCGTAACACACCTTCAGCCGACTAATCATCGTCTCGGTAAGCTCAGTCAGGGTTGTAAGTCTCTGCCGATCTACGTGGTGATCGGCAAGCAACATCACGATTGCTTCGCCACGCTCCACGCATCCACGCTTTTTGTCTCTATAATAACGATTTCAACTAGCTTGTTGGGGGGCTGTTTTTTAGTCATGCGCCAGTGTAGCCGGCGGTGAGAAGGCAGATCTGGCCGGTGAGGCCGTGACGACGGCGATAAGACAGGCGTTGAGGCGGGTGCGATGCTTGCCTTTTTCGGTTTTAGGGCCGGTAGATTTCTGGGCGTTGGCGAAGTTGGCTTCTTGCTGAGATGCGGAGGTCATATGGTTTGCTTCGGACGCAGCCCGTGGGGCCGCGCCACTAATTCGACCGCAATGCAACCATCGGATCGATCCTCGATGCTTTCCAGGCGGGAATATACCCAGCGATCGCCGCAACAGCGATAAGCAGCGCTCCCACCTCGATAAATGTCGCCGGGTCGCCGGTCGTTATCCCAAACAACAGGCTGCCCAGCGCGCTCGATAAAACTCGCGACCCCGCCATTCCCAACGCGAGACCTAAAGCGGCCAATCCAAGCGTCCGCAGCACGATGCGGCGTTGCAGGTCGGTGGCGGACGCTCCCAGCGCCATCCGAATTCCAATCTCTTGCACTCGTTGACTAACCGAAAACGAAATCACGGCGTAGATACCCAGGGAAGCGAGTATCAAGGCGAAAGCCGCGAATCCGGCCAGCAACAGCACCAGGAACCGCCGCGGTGAAACCGCTCTATCGACCAAATCCTGGAACGTCACAAACTCGCGGACCGGCAGATTGGGGTCGATTGGCCGCAGAGCCGTTCGAATCCCTGCCGCCAGACTGTCCGGTGGAAGCGCGGTTCGCACCACCAGTTGCATGGCCGCGTAGTCCCCGGTTTGCCGCATCGGCAGATACATTTCCGATCCGCCCGCCGTTTCCAGAGCTGCATGACGGACGTCGGCGACTACGCCGACAACCCGCCGTCCGCCATCCTGCGTGATCGTCTGTCCTAATGGGTTCTGGCCCGGCCAGAGCGTCCGCGCCAGCGTCTCATTGATCACCACGACGCGATCGCCCAATGCGCGATCCCTCTCCGTGAATTCTCTACCCCGCCGCAACGGAATTCCTGCCGCCTCGAAATACCCGTCGCTGACAACGCGAATGAATGCCTCTGGTTGGTGGCCCTTCTCGTAAACCTGTCCCACGGCGGCGACGCCCCACGACCTGTCATCGCGCAGCGGCAGCACATCGGTAGTCCCTGCCGCCACGATTCCGGGGACTGACCGGGCGCGACGCAGCACATCGTCGATAAAGGAGTTCTGCTGCGCGGGAGTCGAGATCCGAAAACTGGGGTCGATCCTCAGCGCGGCGGCTCGCTCCGGGCGAAATCCTGGATTCACGTCGAGGACGCGGAGAAAGCTCCGAATCAGCAGCCCCGCGCCCACTAGCAGTATGCAGGCGAAGGCGAGTTCGGAAACCACCAGTCCATCGCGGAGCACATTGGGAAAGCCGGCATGCCACTTGCCGCCGCTCGCCCCACGGCTGCCATCTTGCATGCCTTCACGAAGGGAGAGCGCCGTGACCCGTAGCGCCGGCAGCAGGCCAAAGAGCACGCCGGAAGCGACCGCCGCCAGCAAGGTG
>Ga0182024_10023696_pt1 | contig 10964 bp, 8 predicted proteins | sample P32metaG_FD_120480 | JGI IMG/M metagenome (GOLD analysis project Ga0182024, IMG submission 120480) | Permafrost microbial communities from Stordalen Mire, Sweden - P3-2 metaG (Illumina Assembly) | ecosystem: Environmental > Terrestrial > Soil > Wetlands > Permafrost | place: Sweden: Stordalen... | reverse complement strand
CCGCAAACGTCCGCACGATCACGGCGGTCCCTCACGAGCTCACGGTTGACACATCGGAGCTGCCGCAGCTCATCGAGGTCCGGGGTGAGGTTTACATGCCAATCGCGGCATTCGAGGAGATGAACGCCCGCCAAGCGGCGGCCGAGCTCAGGGTGTTCTCGAACCCGCGCAACACGGCGGCGGGATCGCTTCGTCAGCGCGACCCGGACGTCACCGCCAGCCGCGCCCTGTCGATGTGGGCGTACCAGCTCGTCGTGGTCGACGACGGTGACGGCGAGGCGCTCGGCCAGCCGGCGTACCAGAGCGAGTCGCTCGAGCTGGTGAAACGGTTGGGTTTCCCGGTGAACCCTGAGACGAAGGTCGTGACGGGCCTGCAGGCCGTGTTCGAGTACTGCACCGGGCTGCAGGCCCGGCGGCACTCGCTCGGTTACGAGATCGACGGCGTGGTCGTCAAGATCGACGACGTCGGCCTGCACGACCGGCTCGGAGCCACCTCGCATGCGCCTCGCTGGGCTGTGGCATACAAGTTCCCGCCGGAGGAGCGGTCCACGCTGCTGGAGGACATCATGGTGTCGATCGGCCGGACCGGTCGCGCCACGCCCTTCGCGAGGCTGACGCCCGTACGAGTCGGGGGATCGACGGTCGGTCTCGCCAGTCTGCACAACCAGGACCAGGTCGCCCTGAAGGACGTGCGGCCCGGGGACACCGTGATCGTCCGCAAGGCGGGCGACGTCATCCCCGAGGTCGTCGGGCCGGTGCTATCCGCTCGGCCTCCGGGACTGGCAGCCTGGCAGTTCCCGACCCAGTGCGCGGCGTGCGGCGGGGACCTCGTCCGCCTGGCAGGTGAGTCCGACACCTATTGCGTGAACCTCGAATGCCCGGCGCAGCGCGTGCAGCGGGCGGCGCACTTCGCCTCCCGGGGCGCGATGGACATCGAAGGCCTTGGTGAGCAGCGCGTCAGCCAGCTGATCCGCGACGGCCTGATTGCGGACGCGGCCGACTATTACCGTCTGACGGCTGATCAGCTGGAGGGGCTCGAAGGCTTCGCGGCGATCTCGGCGCGGAACCTGATCGCCGCCATTGACGCCTCCCGCGAGCGGCCCCTCCCGAACCTGCTCGTGGCGCTCGGGATCCGGCACGTCGGGGGCACCGTCGCCCAGGCGCTCTCGGCCGCCTTCGGCGACCTCGATGGCATCATGGGGGCAACCGAGGAGCAGCTGGCGGCATCCGACGGCATCGGGCCGACCATCGCCGCCAGCGCCGCCGGGTTCTTCGCCCTCGAGACGAACCGCAATTTCGTCGAGCGGCTGCGGGACGGCGGGGTGTCGTTCGGCACCCAGATGACGTCCGATCTCCCTCAGGTGCTCGCCGGCAAGTCCGTCGTCGTGACCGGGACGCTCGACGGCTGGTCGCGCGAGGCAGCCGAGGCCGCCGTCACCGGACGGGGTGGCAAGTCTCCCGGGTCGGTGTCCGCCCGCACGACGGCGCTGGTCGTCGGCGAGGCGCCCGGTGCGTCCAAGGTCGCCAAGGCACAGGAGCTCGGCGTGCCGATGCTGGACGAGGAGGGTTTCCGGCGCTTGCTCGACACGGGCGAGCTGCCATGATGGGCGCTGGCGCGTTCGGTGGCAGCGTCTCGTTCGCCCGCTGGCACCGCCGCCGGGTCTCCCTCCTCGTCGCTCTCCTGCTGGCGGCATCTGCTGCATTTGGCACGACGGCGCTCATCGTCTCATCGCGGCACCCCGCCACCAAGCTGGGTGTCAGTACCGGCCCCGGTGGCGGCTCGGCCGGAGGGCAGGGAGGCGGGCAGCTCAGCTTGGGGGCGCTCGTGCCGGCGGCGGACCTTGTCTCGGATCCCGTGTTCGTGAACTCCACAGTCGGCTTTGCCCTCGAAACCGCCGAGCACGGCAACCTCGCCGTCGAACGCCTCGCCCGCAGTGCCGACGGGGGGCGGACCTGGCATGTGACGGGATCGCCGTTCCCCTACCCGTGGGGTTTCTCGACGCTGCAATTCATCTCGCCCGAGCAAGGGTACGTCTTCGGCAACTCCGGTCTGCTCGTGACATCCGACGGGGGCACGTCATGGCATCCTGTGCAGGGTCTGAACGGCACGCTGCAACGTGCGATCCCCCTCGGGAGCAACGTCTGGGCGACCTCCACCGCATGCGGGTCGAGCCCGCCGGGCGGTTCCGCATCCTGCTCCGTGGGCGTGGCGATCTCGACCGACGGCGGCAGCCACTGGGGCGACGTGACGCCCACCGGCTTGAAGGAGGCTCCGGACGGCGGCGACATCCTCGCCCGATGGAGCCTGACGTCAGCCTATGTGCTCTCCTACGGAGTGACCGGCGGCGGGCTCGCCTTCACCGGTGACGACGGGCGAACCTGGGAGCACCTCCCGGATCCGTGCTCGGCACCCTACGAACGAGAGGACCTGGCTGCGCCACCGCCGCCACGGGGGTCCGAATCCGGCCTCTGGCTGATTTGCGGGGCGATCACCCAGCTCGGAGCGGCGGGCCAACCCAAGGTCGTGTACCGCTCGTTCGACGACGCGAAGCACTGGGCACTCGTGGCGTCCACGGGGTTCATGAGTACCGCCGCCACGCCGGTCGGCCAGATCCCCCTCTCCGGATGGGTGTCGCAACTGGCCACCATCACGTCGACGCAGGCCTGGCTCGGCATCCGGGGACTCGGTGTGATCGTCACGGGCGATTCCGGCGCGACGTGGGCGCCCGTGGAGGGCCTCTCGACGTCCGAACCCGACACCGAGGTCGGTGTGACGTTCAACAGTGGGCTGCTCGGGTGGGCGGTCGTCTTCAGGCGAGGTGTCTGGCGCACCGCAGACGGCACGCGGTGGCAGCTGATGGACGGGAGCTAGGCCGCCCGCACCGGCCGACGGAGGGGGAATCGTCGACGCCATATGGGCAGCAACCCGGACCCTCCACCGTTTCGGCTGGGCCAGCCGGTACCGTAGAGCGGATTTCCATGACGAGCATCGCAGAACAGATCGGCCGGGTCGTCGGCGGTCGGTACCGGCTGCTCGCCCCGGTCGGTACCGGCGCGTCCTCCCAGGTCTTTGCCGCGAGTGACACGCGTCTGGCCCGTCGCGTCGCCGTCAAGGTATTGCACCCGATGCTGGCCACAGATCGAGCCTTCCTCCGCCGGTTCCGTGCCGAGGCGCGACTTGCGGCCTCCCTCGACCATCCTCACATCATGCGGGTCTTCGACTGGGGAGAGGAGGAGGAGGGCCCGTACCTGGTCTTGGAGTTTCTCGGCGGCGGCAGCTTGCGCGGACTGCTCGACACCGGCGCCCACTTGAGCCATTCCCAGGTTGCCGCCATGGGTTCCCAGGCCGCTTCCGGTCTCGCCTACGCCCACCGCAGGGGGATCGTCCATCGCGATATCAAGCCCAGCAACCTGCTGTTCGACGACGAAGGACATCTCCGCATCGCGGACTTCGGCGTTGCTCGCGCCCTCGCAGAGGCGGCGTTGACCGAACCGCTCGGGGCGATCTTCGGCACTGCCCGCTATGCCTCGCCCGAGCAGGCGGAGGGTCGGCCGCTCGACGACCGGACAGACGTCTACTCGCTCGCGCTCGTGCTGTACGAGACATTGACGGGGCGTGTCCCGTTCGCCGGCGACACCATCACCGCCATGCTGATGGCCAGGGTCGGGGCGATCCTGCCGGCCGCACCCGGGCTCGGGCCGCTTGCGCCCATCCTGGCCCAGGCCGCCATCTCCGAGCCGTTCGCGAGGCTCGACTCGGCGGCGCTGCACTCCGATCTCGAGCTGCTGGCTCGCGAGCTCCCGCCGGCCGAGCCGCTGCCGCTCGCTCGCGCCTCAGCCGACTCGGGACCGCCGAACTGGTCGGAGCGGGACCCGACGATCTTCGACGCGGCTTCGTCTGCCAGCGCAGACGACATCACGCTGGTCGCCTTCGGGCCCGATGCGGCGGGTCCGGTCGGGTCGGCGCGGGGCACGCCGGCCGGAGTCAGCGACCCCGAGCTGGCCGGCGCCATTCCTCATCCAGCACTGTTCAATGACGTTCCGACAGCTCCGCACCCAGGAACAGCCCGGGACGCGGCCGCCCCTGAGCCACCCGGCACGCAGCGCCGCGGGAAGCACACCCGTGGCTTCTGGGTCACCCTCTGCGTCGCCATCCTCGTCCTGGCAGGGGCCGCCACGACGGGAGTGGCCCTTGTCGTTCAGCGGGCGGACTTGTTCAAGCACGTCGTGCCGCACCTCCAGTCGAGAACGCTCGCAGCCGCCGAGAGCGCCGCCCGCCAGGCAGGCCTGGAGGCGAACGAGACGTCCAGCAGCTTCAGTGCCACGGTCAAGGCCGGCCTCGTGATTGCCCAGTCGATCCCGCCGGGTCGTCATGAACGCCTGCACACGGTGATCGGCCTCGAGGTGTCGAAGGGCGTCCAGCCCGTTGCGGTACCGAGCCTGTTGGACGACTCGATTCCCGCGGCCGAGGAGCTGCTCACGGCGTCGCACCTTCACTTCCGGCTGAGCGACCAGTACAGCTCGACTGTCGCGGCGGGGATCGTCATCGGCTGGAGCCCCAAGAACGTGAGCGTTCGACCAGGCACGACCGTCCAAGTGACGGTTTCCCTCGGTCAGGCGCCTCGGCGTGTACCCGTCGTGCCGCAGACCGACGACTACGCGCAGGCTGCGAAGTTGCTGTTGGCACAAGGGTTCGTGCCCAAGCAGCTCCAGGCCTTCAGCACGGCGGTGCAGCAGGGCGACATCATCTCCACGTCACCGAATGCGTCCTCCGGGCTGAAGAGGTACGGCTCGACCGTGAACGTCACGATCTCGAAGGGGCCCGAGTACTTCAGGATCCCGGACGTGACACACGAGTCCGTCCGGGCGGCCTCCCTCCGGCTGACGCAGTTGGGATTCGTCGTGTCGGTCGAAGGGGCAGGGACCGTCATCGATACCTTTCCCGGCGTCGGGAGCCTCGAGGCCCAGGGCTCGAGGATATTCGTGTTCGCCGTCTGAGCGAGCCTGCATCCGGGCAGCGTTTGACCAGCCCGCCTGGGACTGACAACGTGGCAGCTCGCAACAGCTTCGCTGGATCGATGCCGAGAGGACACCACGGCCATGGGTGCGCTGGACGGAAAAGTCGCCATCATCACCGGAGCCGGCCGGGGCATCGGGCGCGAGCACGCCCTGCTGTTCGCCAGCGAGGGGGCCAAACTCGTGGTCAACGATCTCGGTGGCGCGGTGGACGGATCGGGCGACGACCGATCGCCGGCAGAGCAGGTCGTCGACGAGATCCGGGTCATGGGCGGCGAGGCCATCGCCAATGCCGACAACGTCGCCGACTGGGAAGGCGGCCAGCGGCTCGTCAACGCCGCCGTCGAAGCGTTCGGTGACCTGCACATCCTCGTCAACAACGCCGGGATCCTGCGGGATCGGGTACTGGTGAACATGACCGAGGAGGAGTGGGACGCCGTCATCCACGTGCACCTGAAGGGCCATTTCGTCCCGACCCGGTGGGCTGCGGCGTACTGGCGTGAGCAGTCGAAGGCAGGCAAGCAGGTGAAGGCAGCAGTGGTGAACACATCCTCGACTTCCGGCCTGCTCGGCAACCCCGGGCAGACCAACTACGGCACGGCTAAGGCCGGCCTCGCGGCCTTCACAGTCATCGCGGCTCAGGAGCTGTCGCGCTACGGCGTGCGCGTCAACGCCATCGCTCCGGCCGCCCGGACGCGCATGACAGAGTCGACGCCCGGGCTTTCCGACATCGTGCAACCACCCCTTGACCCGGGCGCGTTCGACGCATGGGATCCGGCGAACATCTCGCCGCTGGTCGGGTACCTCTCGAGCGACCTGTGCCCGGTCACGGGCAAGGTCTTCTTCGTGCAGGGCGGCAAGGTCCAGCTCTTCCAGCCGTGGACGCTCACCCACGAGATCGACAAGGGCGACCGGTGGACGGTGGCCGAGCTTGCCGAGCAGATGCCGAACCTCTTCGACACCTCGGCAGCGAACGCCTGAGCGGGTCGGGAAACGCTACTCGGTGATCTCCCGCATCCGGACGGCCAGCTCGGCGTGTACCGGGTCGGTAGGGGTGGATTGCAGGGCCAGGAGCTCCGACATGTCGCCCTCGACCTTGATCCTGCCGGCCATGAATGCCTGCATCCCGGCTTGTGGGTTGCCCTCCACGAGGATCGCTTTTGCCGTCACGTAGTCGATCGTGACTTTCAAGTCGGCCGGGTCGAGATGACCCGTCTCGAGCACGATGTCGCCGCTCGTCGTATCGAGATGGGCGTCGAGGGGGCCGTCGCCGAATGGCACCTCGTTCACCACGAGGTTCATCCTCATCGGCACCGGCGCCGCCGGAGCCCGGCCGGCGAACTCGGCGCGCAGCTTTCGGGCCTCTTCTGTCCACTCGGGGCTCAAGAACTGGTACGCGGCCATCGGACGACTCCCTCTATGTCTCGCGACGTGCGGGAGACTATCGGCTCGACAGCGAGGCGCCGCCATGGTTGCGCACGGCTTCCGGGACGCCGCCGACCCAGCGTTACGATGACCGCGTGACGGACCATACGATTCCGGCCGAGCCGCACGACCTGGCCCGCCAGCTCATGCCGGGCGCCGAACCGTTCTCCGCTTCCAACGGTCCCAACGGGGCGCTCGTGCTGCACGGTTTCACCGGTAACCCCCGGTCGATGCGGCCGTTGGCTGAGGCGTTCGCGGATGCGGGTTTCAGTGTGGATCTGCCGCTGCTCCCCGGTCATGGCACCTCGGTGGAGGACCTGATGACGACAGGCTGGGAAGACTGGTCCGACGCGGTCGAACGCGCGTATGCGGTGCTCGCCGCCCGGTGCGACCGAACCATCGTCGTCGGGTTGTCGATGGGTGGCACACTCGGCATCTGGCTGGCGGACCGGCATCCCGAGATCGGCGGCGTGGTCGTCGTCAACCCGCTCGTGGAGCCTCCCGCCGAATCCTTCATCCAGATGATGCGCGCTGCCGTCGAGGGGGGAACCGACCGCATCCCAGGGATCGGCTCCGACATCGCCAAGCCGGGCGTTCCCGAAGGAGCGTATGGCGAGACCCCGGTCGAGCCCCTGCTCTCGCTCCTCGCAGCGGTGAGCGAGTTGGCGCCCCGCCTGGGCGAGATCGACCCCCCGCTGCTGCTCCTCTCGAGCCGCGAGGACCACGTCGTCCCGACGAGCTCGGGAGACCTGCTCGCCGAGTGCTATGGCGGCCCTCTCGAGCGGGTGTTCCTCGAGAACAGCTACCACGTGGCCCCGCTCGACAACGATGCTCAGGAGATCGAGGAGCGGGCGGTGGCGTTCGCACTGAAAATCGTGTCCGGCTGAATGGAGAGCGACGGCGGCGACGGGAGCGACGTGGGCGGCATCACGCTCGACGAGGGCGGCATCACGCTCGACGAGGTCCGGCACGTGGCACGCCTCGCACGACTCGACCTCAGCGACGACGAGATCATCACGCTGCAGGGCGAGCTCTCGGCTCTGCTCGAGCATGTCGACAAGGTGCGCCGGCTCGACACCGCCGACGTGCCCCCGACGGCACACCCGCTGCCCCTGAGCAATGTGCTGCGGGCCGACGAGGTCCGCCCTGGACTCGACCGTGACGCCGTCTTGGCGGCGGCGCCAGCGGTGGAGGATCATCGATTCCTCGTGCCGTCCATCCTCGGGGAGGCGCCGTGAGCACGAGCGGCGCCAGCGGCGGGATGCACCTCCTCGACCGAGGGGTGCGGGCGATCGCCGCCGCCATCCGTTCCGGTGAGGCGTCGGCGATCAGCGTGATCGAGGAGGCGCTCCGGCGCATCGACGAGCATGAAGGGCGCCTCCACTGCTTCAACCTGCTCACGCCCGACGCCGCCCGCGAGGCGGCGACGAACATCGACGAAGCGGTGGCCCGCGGAGTCGACCCCGGCCCGCTGGCGGGCGTGCCCGTCGCGCTGAAGGACAACCTCTGCACGAAAGGCGTCGCTACGACGTGCTCGTCGAAGATCCTCGCCGGCTGGGAGCCGCCGTACGACGCCACCGTCGTCAGGCGCCTCCGTGAGGCAGGCGCCATCGCCGTCGGGAAGACGAACCTCGACGAGTTCGCCATGGGTTCCTCGACGGAGAACTCGGCGTTCGGGGCGACCCGTAACCCGTGGGACGTCACGCGGGTGCCGGGAGGGTCCTCCGGCGGCACCTCGGCGGCTGTGGCAGGCGGGCTCGTCGCCACGGGCCTCGGATCCGACACCGGCGGCTCCATCCGCCAGCCGGCTTCGCTCTGCGGCGTGGTCGGCATCAAGCCCACGTACGGGCTCGTCTCCCGCTACGGCCTGATCGCCTTCGCCAGCTCGCTCGACCAGATCGGGACGTTCGCCGTCAACGTCGGCGATGCCGCCGCCACCCTCGAAGTCATCGCCGGCCACGACCCGGCCGACTCGACGTCGCTCGATCGGCCGGCCCCGTCGTTGCTCCGAGGGCTCGAGGACGGCGTCGAGGGGCTCCGGGTAGGGCTTATCGGGGACTTTCTCGGCGACGTCGCCAGCGCGTGCGCCAAGGCGGCCGACGACGCCGGCGAGGCGCTCGCCAGCGCCGGCGCCAAGGTCGAGCAGGTCTCCATCCCGGAGATGCTCCTCGGCCTGCCCGCCTACTACATCATCGCCCCCGCGGAGGCGTCGTCGAACCTGGCCCGCTATGACGGTGTGCGCTACGGCCTCCGCGTCGAAGGCCCCGACGCCGAAACGATGAACGCGAGGACGAGGGCGGCCGGTTTCGGGCCGGAGGTGCGCCGGCGGATCATGATCGGCACGTACGCTCTTTCCGCCGGGTACTACGACGCCTACTACGGCCAGGCGCTCAAGGCCCGCACGCTCGTGATCCGGGCCTTCGAGGCGGCCTACGAACGCTTCGACGTGCTCCTGTCGCCGACAACACCGTCGGCGGCCTTCAAGCTCGGGTCCAAGACGGCGAACCCGATCGAGATGTACCTGTCCGACCTGTGCACGATCCCCTCGAACCTCTCCGGCCACCCGGCGGTGAGCGTTCCGTTCGCGCTCGACCCCGAGGGGTTGCCGGTCGGCGTGCAGGTGCTCGCCCCGGCGCTCGGCGAAGCGCTCATGCTCCGCGTCGCCGCCACCTTGGAGGCGGTCGCCCCGGCGGCAGCCCGGGGGCCGGTGCCCCTCGGAGACGTGAACTCCCAGGCCGGTGTCTCATGACCGAAGTCGCCGACACTGCCTGGGAGACCGTCATCGGCCTCGAAGTCCACTGCGAGCTCTCCACGGCGACAAAGCTGTTCTGCTCCTGCGCCAACCAGTTCGGCTCGGAGCCGAACACGAACGTCTGCCCGGTGTGTCTGGGTTTGCCGGGCTCGCTCCCGGTCCTGAACCGGCGCGCCGTCGAGCTCGCCATGCGGATCGGCGAGGCCCTCGGATGCCGGATCGAGACTTCGATCTTTCACCGGAAGAACTACTTCTACCCCGACATGCCGAAGGACTACCAGATCAGCCAATACGACAAGCCGATCAACGTCGACGGCTCCCTCGAGCTGCCGGACGGATCCCGGGTCGGCATCACCAGAGCGCATATCGAGGAGGACACCGGCAAGTCGACCCATGTCGGCGGCGACGGTGGGCGCATCCACGGCGCCAGCTACTCGCTCGTCGACTACAACCGTGCGGGCGTGCCACTCGTGGAGATCGTCTCGGAGCCCGACATCCGCTCCGCCGCCCAGGCCCGGGCGTATGCCGCCGAGCTGCGGGCGATCGTCGTGGCTGTGGGCGCCTCCGACGGGCGCATGGAGGAGGGCTCGCTCCGTGTGGACGCCAACGTCTCGGTTCGACCCCGCGGCGCCGAGGAGTACGGCACACGCTGCGAGGTGAAGAACCTGAACTCGTTTCACTCGCTCGGGCGGGCGATCGACTACGAGGTGGAGCGCCAGATCGCCATCGTCTCGGCCGGCGAGCGCGTCATCCAAGAAACCCGCCACTTCGACGAGAACACCGGCCTCACCCACTCGCTCCGGGGGAAGGAAGAGGCGTACGACTACAGGTACTTCCAGGAGCCCGACCTTGTGCCGGTCGTACCGGACGATGCCTTGTTCGCGGCCGCCCGTGAGGGTCTTGCAGTCATGCCGGCCGAGCGCCGCCGGCGTCTCGGCGAGCTCGTGGGTTCTGACGGCGTGAACGAGCAGATCCAGACCGTCATCGAGCTCGATCTCGACTCGCTGGTGCTGGCGGCGGTGGCTGCCGGGGCGGACGCCCGCTTGGCCCTGGCGCGAGCGGCCAACGAGGCTGCCGCCAGGTCCGAAGGGGCACGGCTGCTCGACCCCGTGGCGTTCGCCGCCCTGCTCGAGATGGAGGCGAGGGGCACGCTGTCGGCAACCCAGTCGAAGACCGTGCTGGCCGAGCTCATCGACGCCGGGGGTGAGGCCGAAGAGATCGCGCGGCGGTTGGGTTTCGAGGCGATGGAGTCCTCCGACCTCGACGTTGCCATCGAGGCCGTCATCGCCGCTCACCCCGACGAGTGGGAGCGGTACGTTGCTGGGGACGTGAAGGTTGCCGGGTTTCTCGCGGGGCAGGTCATGAAAGCGACGAAGGGCCGCGCCAACGGCAAGCTCGTTGCGGCCGCCTTCGCCTCGAGGCGCTGAACTCCGTTGGAGCCGGAACCCGCGCTCGCCTAGATTCCGACCATGGCAGAGCCGACAGCGACACCGGTGAAGATCCACAGCCAGGACGTGACCGAGGGGTACCGGCGGGCGGGCGCGCGGGCGATGCTCCGGGCTGTCGGTCTCGGCGACGCCGACTTCGCCAAGCCGCAGATCGGGATTGCCTCGACCTGGAACGAGGTGACGCCCTGCAACATGCCGCTCGCCCGTCTGGCCAAGCAGGCCAAAGGTGGCGTCTCGGAGGCCGGTGGGTACCCGTTCGAGTTCATGTCGATCGCCGTCTCGGACGGGATCTCCATGGGCCACGAGGGCATGCGGGCATCGCT
>Ga0182024_10023695_pt1 | contig 10964 bp, 8 predicted proteins | sample P32metaG_FD_120480 | JGI IMG/M metagenome (GOLD analysis project Ga0182024, IMG submission 120480) | Permafrost microbial communities from Stordalen Mire, Sweden - P3-2 metaG (Illumina Assembly) | ecosystem: Environmental > Terrestrial > Soil > Wetlands > Permafrost | place: Sweden: Stordalen... | reverse complement strand
GATGAGTTTGCCTGTGTACTCCTCAATGTAATCGGCGAGCTTGTGCTGAGCCTCGTGCTTCGGCATGGTTCCGGGGCCCAGCGTTTTTTCCTTCTTTTTGCGGACGGGCCTGCCAGAGGGGTCTGTGACGTAGAGATGGAAAAAGCCGACCCAGACCTTGCCTTCGCGTGGCCGGTCAATCTTCTTAATCCAGCCCTCCGGAGCCTCGCTTCCAGTCAGCTTCTCTGGCTGTGGCGTGCGGCCGATGTGGCGAACGTTGATCTCGATGACGGCAGCGCGTGCGGGGCCAGAATCGGCGGGGCGGTTGGCAGGAGAAGGCGCCGGGGAGGAATGCGTGGCTGCGTTCTTCGCCATGCCCGCAGTATAGGGACGAAGGGATGCGGGCGCAACTTTGCAACTGGGTGGGCAGTTGGGTGGGCTGTTTGCCCCGCCACTACCTGTAAATTATTGAAAGAATTGGTCGGGGCGAGTGGATTCGAACCACCGGCCTCCTGGTCCCGAACCACGAACACATGTATTTTCAAACACTTAGCACTGGGCACAGTGGTTGCTAACCATTGCGCATTGTTGCGAGTTATCAAAGAGTTACGCACCGCTCGCGGCTGGCCACTAGTAACGGTGCACAACGCTTCAATGCGGGGGGTGGGCACAAAAATGGGCACACTTTCTTCGGCGCAATAGGCATAGTGATGGATGAGTCGCTGCGCGGGCGCAATGCGGCACCGTTTGCTCTGCCCGCCACATTCCGTCCCTAATCTTACCGACCAGTGCCGTCCCGCCACGGTTGTCGCACGGGGAGAGAACGTGAAGCTCAACACTTGACGCTGGGCCGGCGGATCTTTGAAGTGCTTCGTTGCATCGTTTACTTCCTGAGGTCAGCTTTCGCGATGGCCTTCGCCAGCCGAGGTTTTATCCGCCGTTGACGAATTGCCCCTGAGTTGTTTACCCAAATAGGCGCGAACTTCATCGAACGCCATCTGACTGAAGCTGTCGCCAAGAGAAGAGTGATGATGCCCCGGCAGGTCCAGCCGCCGAAACTGATTCGGGAACAAACGATCAAGCGTGTCGAACCGTCCTTTGGGACAAAGCACGTCGCCCGTATAACGTATTCCCAGGATCGGCACGCCCGACTTGCGAGCAGCTTCAAGATCTGCTTTGCCGATGCTCATCCGTCCTCCTTTGGCGAGACGCACGGCCGTCAGCACGTTCAACGGATTCGTCGGCTGACATAACACCGCGGCTTTTATTTCCGGAACGGCCAGCAGCGCCAGCGGAAACTCGCCGGTGAGGCACATGCCAATCACTCCCATACCAAGCCCATCGGTCCAGCGTTTACGGGCCGATGAGCAAAATTCTTTGATCCATTTGACCGGCGAAGGCGTCTTTCCGCTGCCCGCGCAGTCGAAATCGTCACTTCCACACACGCTGAAAAGATTGTGGATAAAACGATCGCCTCCCGGCCGCCCAAACAGCAGCGGGACCAGCGCCATATAACCCTCGCCCACCAGGCGCTTGGCCAGGCGAATGTCGGCGGGAGTCAACCCGGGAAGTTCGTGAAGCACCACAACCGGCGGACCGGTTCCATCTGCGTAAATGCGATGCATTTTTCCGCCGCTATCCTTAAAATCGAACGGCTGGAAACAACTGATAGTGTCATCCTCGGCCGAACAGCCGAGAGGCTTCGGATTCTCGTCCGCACCGCTCAAGAGGCCGCCGGATAGAAACGCTCCGCCCATGGTAAAAAGCAGATGCCGCCGGCGAATCGTCATTGTTCCTTCTTTAAGCTCGGGCGTCCAGGCGGTGAAGTTCGGACAAATTCTGCCGCCAGTCTCTTATTCCCGGTGCAACTGGTCACTGCGGAGTCCTGTAGCACGGCGGCGATCAGTTTGAGCATGTAAGCCTGAAACACGCTGCTGTGATCGGGGACGAAGACCTGCGGCAGTTGCATGATCCAGTAAGGCGTCGTGTTGAGTGCGCTGGCAATGGGATTCATGCAATAGCTTGACTTGGCTGTCAGCGTAATCTTCAACCCGTTGGCTGACGGCGTAGTACATGGAACAATCTGATGATTCTGGAGCGCGACCATGTTCGCCGCAGTCAAGATATTGTAGGGCAGCGAGTTTTGTTGTCCGAACTCGTCGGTCACTGGATATATTGTGGTTTTCTCGCGCTTGTAAGAAAGGAACTCCGCGCCAGGATAGGCGAATTTCGTCGCCACGTCGCCTGTCGAGGTCATGGAAAGCAGCAGTGGATGCGGATGGTGATCGTTGTCATTGTAGGTCACCTTTTCCCGATGTAGCTGCCTGAGAAAATCAATGCCGATGGCCGCTGCGCCCGCCTCGTTTAGCAGAAGGAACAGCTCGGCGGGCGATGCGGCTGAGTTCGCCAGTTGTTCTTGTAGCAGCGTGGTCGCAGCCCGCTCCAGCACGATGCCGCCAAAAGAGTGTCCGACGACGACGGCCGTCGAACCATCGTTGTAGCTGCTGCCCTTGGCGGCCTGAAGAAGCGCCCGCAGCGTATCAGTCAGATGTTTGTTGGCGCCCACGTTGTTGGCCACCGGCTCGCGATCCCAGAATGTAAGGAACGTATCTCCTTTAATCGCAGCGCCGGGCCAGCCAATATACACGCCCACTACGGGCTCGTTGCAATGTTGAGCGGCGATCTCAGAGAGGAAACGCCGAAATCCCCACACGTTCCCGGTTTCCTCCGACGCATTGTTCTTCCACCCGTGAATAAAGACGTACAGGGCAATCTTCCTCGCGGGTCCCGCCACCGGATGCTTCACGCGTTGAATCAAGCCCATTGCGTTCTTTAGCTGCACGTCATTACCTTTTTCATCGGAGTAAGGGTCGCCGCTGGCGTTAAACTCCACATACGCTTCGTAGGCGTTCGATGTCTGGAAGTACTGGTCTTTCTTGCCGGAGTAATTAGGGTCGCTAGCGTCGAAGTGGTAATAGACGGTGGATTTCGTCGCCGGATTATTCGGAACATCAGCATGATAATTCTGCGTGCGGATGCATCCGTTCAGGCATATCGCCGTCAAGATCGCGAAGCAAAGCTTTTTGTTGAATCGATTCATTGTCGGCCTTTTCTCTTCAGTGCGTCGGGGGATGAGGCTTGCCCATGCCGAACATCCTCCCGAGAAAACCAAAGATGTCGTATTCAAACTCGCTGAATAGGCTGTCGCCGATATAGCCCGCAAATCCCGTTCCCGAATTCACCAGCGCGTCCGAAACCTTGTTCTGGCTGGGCGGTGCCCACGCAAGTCCCACAAAGCCGCCCGCGAAAGAGCCTATCATTCGGCCGGGCGCAATCCTCGAATCGCAGGCGTCCCAAACGGTTCGCACCAGCGCTTGTCCGATGCGCCCTTTGATGCTACCGGCCGGTCCGCATCCCTTCTTTTCGTGGGTCAGTTGTACAAATTGCGGCGGTTTGGGCCTCGGATCTTCCCGAGTGAATGCACTGGCGATAAACGTAGCTGTGCTCTTCACCATCCCTTGGGTATAGCGCGTTCCCATTTGCTCGCCGAAGCCCTGCAATCCTTGGGCCCATTCCGGAGGTTTATGTCGCGCTTCACCGATGGCACCATTCAGTGCCGCTCCCAGCAAGGCATTGGTCGTGAATAACTGACTGCCCCAAAAGCAAGCGCGCTGCTTCAGTCGAAATGCCTCCCTCGGCAACGTTTGCATCGAATAGGAGTCGCAGCCAGGCTTCGGAGGAGTATCCACTTTATCTGGCTCAGGAGTCGTTTGGCCCGAAGCGTTGGCGATGCCCAGCAGGAATAAAACGAGGGACCGCGAGAGTGGATTTTCCATGGTCATTCCAAAACTCCTTACAACGTCCGTGATCTCTGAATCAAAATCGTTTCCGTGACGTTCTGAAGACATAAGCGAAAAGACGTGCCGGAATGGGACAAGAAAAAGCCGGATGGAATCAACAGACATTCTAAAAAACCAATCGGGACAATGGGTCAGTTCGCAGGTCAAGCGGCGTAGCCATTGGCAATGGCGAACCGCACCGATGCGGGTCTAGTCGTGCCGGTCCATCATTAAATTTTCAAATTGAAGGAACCCATCAAACGCTGCCGGGAACCGGTTCGGCGGAATTCCGCATCCCGATCCGAGACACTGGAGACGAAATGACGCTGGCCTTCGCTCAAGTCCCCCAGATCCCTGGCCGCAAGAAGATAGCTACCGTTAATACGGAACAACAGGCAGCCTGTCCTGGGTCAGGGTTCGCCTCGCCCTCGGCAACACCAACGATTTCCCGTCTGCCAGTACAATCAACTAAGCAGAGTTGGACGATAGAAAACCAGGGAGTCCGCATTTGACAAATTTCGGGGAATACGTCAGTTTTATCTGGAACGTCGCGGATCTGCTTCGCGGGCCGTATCGCCCCAACCAGTATGGCCGCGTGATTCTGCCGCTGACGGCCCTGCGGCGGCTGGACTGCGTTCTGGAGCCAACCAAGGACAGAGTCCTCCACCGCGCCGCCGAATTGAAGGGACAGCCCGAGCCGCTCATCGAAAAGCTGCTTCAGAAGGAGAGCAAACAGAAATTCTTCAATGTCTCGAAATATTCGTTCGATCGGCTCGCGGGTGATCCGAATAATATCGCGGCAAATTTCACAAAATACCTGAAGGGATTCTCTCGCCAAGCGCGTGAAATCCTAGAGAAATTCAGCCTTGAAACCGAGCTCCAGAAGCTCGAAGAGCGCAACCTGCTCTTTCTCATCGTCAAGAAGTTTGCCGCCATCGACCTGCATCCGGCGGCCGTTGACAACCGAACGATGGGCTATATCTTCGAAGAGCTGATCAGAAAATTCAACGAAGCCGCCAACGAAGAGGCGGGGGACCACTTCACTCCTCGCGAGGTCATCCGCTTAATGGTCGATCTGCTGTTTGTCCCAGACCATAAACTGCTTACCCAGCCAAAGGTTGTTCGCACGCTCTACGATCCTGCCTGCGGCACCGGCGGGATGCTGAGTGTCGCCGACGAGTATCTGGCGAAGCTCAACCCCGATGCCAGTCTTGAGCTATTCGGCCAGGATTGGAACGAACAGGCCTTTGCCGTCTGCGGCAGCGACATGCTGATCAAGGGGCAGGCGATCGAGAACATCAAGTTCGGTTCCAGCTTCACCGCCGATGGCTTCCCGCGCGAAAAGTTTGATTACATGCTCGCCAATCCGCCGTTTGGAGTGAAATGGGAGGCGGACGAGAAGAAGATCCGCGATGAGTTCGAGCAGGAAGGAGAAGCCGGCCGCTTCGGCGCCGGCCTGCCGCGCATCAACGACGGCAGTTTTCTCTTCCTCCAGCACATGATTTCGAAGATGAAACCGGTTCACGGAAAGGACGGCGGCAGCCGCATTGGGATCGTCTTCAACGGCAGCCCGCTGTTTACCGGCGACGCCGGGAGCGGCGAGAGCGACATCCGCCGTTGGATTATTGAGAATGACTGGCTGGAAGCGCTCGTCGCGATGCCCGACCAGCTCTTTTACAATACCGGCATCTTCACGTACATCTGGATTGTCACCAACCGCAAGCCGAAGGAACGTCGCGGGAAGGTTCAGCTCATCAACGCCGTCGATCTCTTCACGAAGATGCGCAAGAGCCTCGGCAACAAGCGCAACGAGATCGCGGAGCCTCAGCGCAACGAAATCGTCGCGGTGTACCGGGCGTTCCTGGAAAATGATCGGTCGAAAATCTTTGATAACCAGGACTTCGGTTACCACCAGATCACCGTGGAGCGTCCCCTTCAGCTGAATTTCGTCGCGTCACCGGAGCGCATTGCGCGGCTCACGGGCGAGCGCGCGTTTCAGAACCTGGCGACGAGCAGGAAAAAGGGCAAGCAAGCGGAGCAGGACATCATCGCCGGCGAGGCTATGCAGCAGGAGATTTTATGCGCCCTGGGAGCACTTCCCAATGACATGATGTATCGCAATCGAACCGAATTTCAGGATGCATTGGAACGCGTTTTAGATGAGAAGAATCTGAAGCTGGCAGCTCCGCTGCGTAAAGCGATCATGAGCGCACTGAGCGAGCGGGACGAAACCGCCGAAATCTGCTGCGACGCGGAGGGGACGCCGGAGCCGGATAGCGAACTTCGGGATTACGAGAACGTGCCGCTCAAGGACGATATCCGCGAATACTTTGAGCGTGAAGTGAAGCCGTACGTTGCGGACGCGTGGATTGCAGGCGAGAAAACCAAGGTGGGGTATGAGATCCCACTCACGCGGCATTTTTACAAGTACACCCCGCCGCGCCCGTTGGAGGAAATTCGGACGGAGATCGCTATGCTGGAGAAGGAATTCTCGGGATGCTGCGGGAGGTGGTGGGGTGACCGCGAAACGCCTCAAATTCTGTGGGAGATTAATCATGGGGCAGTCGCCGCCCTCTGAGGAATACAATCAGATTGGAGTCGGCCCTTCCTCCAGGGAAACGCCGAATTTGGCGACAGGAATCCGTCACCGAAGTGGTTCTGCGACACCGCGCCGAAAGTAGTGCCGGAAGGATCCTTCCTGATATCCGTGCGGGCACCAGTCGGCGCCTTGAATATCGCGAATACTGAATGTGGAATTGGTCGCGGGCTCTGCGCCTTCATTCCCGCACCGTGTGAGCTAAAACAATCCTTCTCCTGGTGGCTGTTATCTCATTACAAGGACCGCCTGCTAGCGGAGCAAACCGGCTCGACTTACGGAGCTGTTAGCGCCCACGAGGTTGGCGATCTCGCCGTTTCCTACCCCGGAGTCTCCGAGCAGCGGGCGATCGCCGACTTTCTCGACCGGGAGACGGCTCGGATTGATGAGTTGATCGCGAAGAAGGAGCGGCTGATCGGACTCGTCCAGGAGCGTCACCTCAGCCTGATGGACGCCCTTCTTGTATCGGCACCATTCAAAAGGGAGAAATGGCCAGTGCTTGCGCGGTTTATAGTATCTAAGTGCGATGGACCGTTCGGGTCGGATATGAAGAGCGAGCATTATGCTGACTGTGGAGTCCGACTAATCCGATTACAAAACATTCGCCGCGGATATTTTGATGACAGCGATGAGGCGTTCATTTCTGCGGAGCACTTTCGCGCCCTACCTGGTCACGACGCTAGACCCGGGGACCTGCTCGTCGCTGGTTTGGGCGATCCCAATAATCCAGTGGGAAGGGCTTGTCTGCTACCCGCGGCAGTCGGCATCGCGATGGTTAAGGCAGACTGCTTTCGCCTCCGTCTCGATGAGCGAAGACTCTTGCATAGCTACGCAGCCAGCTATCTGAACTCGACTGTTGCACGTGCAGAAATTGGCCTTCAGTTAAGAGGAGCGACGCGAGAGAGGATCAATCTCTCGGGAATCTCCGGCGTCCGTCTTCCGGTCCTGGACCTCAGTTCGCAAGGACGCATTGTTGAGCGGATTTCCCGAAGCTGGGCAGACGCGCAACGCGTTGTGGATGCCATAAAAACGAATATCCCAAGGCTGAAGGATTACCGCTCCTCTCTCATCTCCGCCGCAGTCACCGGCCAGATCGATGTCCGCTCGTACCGCCAGGAACCAGAAGTGGTCATGGAGGCTTCGTGAACTCGGCACACATCGAACGCGCATTCGAAGTGCAGATCGAGGATCACCTGCTGCTCAAAGGAGGTTATCGTCGTGGCGATGCCGCCGGGTTTGACCGAGCGCACGCGACCTTTCCCGGCGAGCTTTTGCCTTTTATTAAGGCAACCCAGCCCAAGGAATGGCAGCAACTTGAACGGCTGCACGGTTCGAACACCGAAGGCTTGATCCTCAGCGATCTGATTAAAGCTCTCGACATGCAAGGCTCGCTCGCGACGCTGCGGCATGGGTTCAAGTGCTTCGGCAAACTGTTCCGGATCGCGTACTTCAAGCCGGCCACGAAACTGAACGACGAAACCGAACGGCTTTACGCGGCCAATCGTCTCACCGTCACCCGCCAGGTGAAATATTCGACGCGCTCGGAGAACTCGCTCGATCTGGTGCTCAGCGTGAACGGCATCCCGGTGGCGACCGCGGAGTTGAAAAATCCCTACACGGGCCAGGATGTCGAGGACGCGAAAGTGCAGTACAAGATGACGCGCGATCCGGCGGAGCCGATCTTCCGGTTCAAACAGCGCGCGCTGGTACACTTCGCCGTCGATGCGGATCTGGTTTTCATGGCCACGAAACTCGAAGGAGAGAAAACGTTCTTTCTGCCGTTCAACAAGGGTTTTCAGAACGGCGCCGGTAATCCTCCGAATCCCAACGGTCACAAGACTGCTTACCTCTGGGAAGAGGTCTGGCACCGCGACAGCTTGATGGACATCCTGGCGCGCTTTCTTCATCTCGATATTGACGAAAAGGAGAAAAAAGAAACGCTTATTTTTCCGCGCTATCACCAGCTGCAGGTAGTGCGAACGCTGGAAGCCGACGCGCGTGCGGCCGGTCCAGGGAAGAACTACCTGATCCAGCATTCGGCGGGTAGCGGCAAGAGCAACTCGATCGCGTGGCTCGCGCACCGGTTGTCGAGCCTGCATGACGATCAGGATCGAAAGGTATTCGATTCGGTTGTGGTGATCACCGATCGTATCGTCCTTGACCGCCAGCTTCAGGATACGATCTATCAGTTCGAGCACAAACAGGGGGTAGTGCAGAAGATCGATGAGGATTCCACGCAACTGGCGGAGGCGCTGAAGACCGGTACGCCGATCATTATTACGACGCTGCAAAAATTCCCCTTCGTTCGCAAGAAAACCGAGGAACTGAAAAGCGGGCGTTATGCGGTGATCGTGGATGAGGCGCATTCCTCGCAGTCCGGCGAAGCAGCGGCGGAGATGAAAGGCATTCTTGCGAAGGACCACATCGCCAAGCAGGCCGAAGCCGCAATGGAGGAGAAAGGGTTCACCGAGGACTGGCAGGACACTATGCTGCGCGAGATGGCGAAGCGCACGCAACAACCGAATCTTAGCTTTTTCGCGTTCACGGCCACGCCGAAACCTAAGACGCTTACGACATTCGGAACGATGGGTGACGATGGAAAGCCGCGCCCGTTCCATCTCTACTCGATGCGGCAGGCGATCCAGGAGGGATTCATCCTGAACGTCCTGGCGAATTACACGACGTATAAAGCCTATTACAAGCTGATCAAAAGGGCGGAAGAGGATCCACAGGTGCAGAAGCGGGCGGCGACGAAGGCGCTCGCGCGTTATTTGAGCTTCAACGAACACCACATCGCGTCGAAGGTGGATGTGATGATCGAGCATTTCTGGCGTCACACGCGACACAAAGTCAGCGGGCGAGCGAAGGCGATGGTGGTCACGGGTGGGCGGTTGGAGGCGTATCAATATTACAGGGCGTTTCAGCGAGCGGTGGAGGACAAGGGATACGAGATCGGCCTTCTCGTAGCGTTCTCTGGTGAGATCGTCGATCCCGATACGCAGAGCAAATGGACGGAGCCGAGGCTGAACGGCTTCAAAGAAAGCGAGTTGCCTGAGAAATTTGAGGGAACGGACTATCGCATTCTGCTGGTCGCGGATAAATACCAAACCGGCTTCGATCAGCCGCTACTGCACACGATGTATGTGAATAAGCGGCTCGACGGGATTCAGGCGATCCAGACGCTTTCGCGTCTCAATCGGACGGCGAAGGGTAAAGAGGACACCTTTGTCCTTGATTTTGTAAACGATGCAGACGATATTCGGCAGGCGTTCCAGCCGTACTTCGAAGACGCGACCATCGGTGAGGACGCGGACGTTCATCAGTTATACCAGCTACAGCACGAACTGACCGAGCGCCAGGTCTTTTATGCACAGGAGATCGAGCAACTCTGCGAAGTTTTCTTCCGTGCCCGTCGCGCGCTAACCAAGGCTGACAATGGCCTCCTTTATTCGATTGTCGATAAGGCTGTCCCGCGATTCGAAGCATTGCCCGAGGATCAGCGCGAGGAGTTTCGAGGAAAGGTCGGTGCTTTCCGCGGCCTATACGGCTTCCTCAGCCAAGTAATTCCGTTTCAGGATACGGACCTGGAGAAGCTGCACACCTATTTGCGGTTCCTTGAAGCGCGGCTGCCCGAAAGCGGCGCGCCCGTTTACGATTTCGGTGAAGATGTGCAACTGAAGTACTACCGGTTGCAGAAAATCAGTGAGGGTCGCATCTCGCTCGATGAAGGGCAAACCGGCGAACTCAAGGGACCGACGGCTGTGGGAACCGGCCGCGTCCAGTCGCCGGACGTGGAACTGTCTACGGTGATTGACATCGTGAACGATCGGTTCGGCACGAGCTTCACTAAAGCGGACGAGCTGATCTTCGAACAGGCGAAACAGGATGCCGCGGCGGATGCGGACTTGCAGCAGGCGTCCACTGTAAACGAGCTGGATACATGGAAGTTTCTCTTTGATCGAAAGTTCGAGGATTTGCTGATCGAACGCCTGCAACGCAACCCCCAGATTGTGAGTTGGGCGTTGTCAGATCCAGAGCGGTTGAAGATGATCCGAGACTTGTACGCTCCGGAGGTGTACGATGACTGCCGAAAGGCTGCCGGAAGTGAAGCGGCAGAATCGAAGCGGCCTGGTGCGATGTGAAGCGCGTCGTTCGGCGTGAGGCGAAACGGTGACGGTAGAGGAACGAAATATCCTGTCCCCCTTGGCTCGAAGCCTTAGATTGAATTGTCCAACGATGTGGGAAGACCTCAAGGAGGAAACCCAGCGCGGACCGGAGTTTGCCGAGTTCCCTTATTTCATGGCGGCGGTCGAATTCCAAGGTCCTGCTGAAGGCGCGATAAGCGGATTGGATGACGGTGCGAAGATCGCTCTTATTGAGGCGTGGAAATCAAAACCGCGTCATCCGTACGAGTTCACCGACAGCGACCGGATCTTAAAACAGTATGCCGTCATTTTGATTGATTTGCTTGTGAGTCGCGCCAAGTGTTCTGGCGCTCGCCAAGGCGAATTTTAGCTTGGCCCCTCGGGCCGTGGGCCAAATCCTGGTTT
>Ga0182024_10023694_pt1 | contig 10964 bp, 9 predicted proteins | sample P32metaG_FD_120480 | JGI IMG/M metagenome (GOLD analysis project Ga0182024, IMG submission 120480) | Permafrost microbial communities from Stordalen Mire, Sweden - P3-2 metaG (Illumina Assembly) | ecosystem: Environmental > Terrestrial > Soil > Wetlands > Permafrost | place: Sweden: Stordalen... | reverse complement strand
GACGTTGAGGATGACCATCTTGGCGGCGCGGCGAGTTTTGCCGCCGGACTTGATGACGCCGGCGAAGGCGTCGAATCCTTTCATGAAGCTGAGCGGGCCGCTGGCGGTGCCGCCGCCGGAGAGAGTTTCGGTGGATCCGCGCAATGGGGAGAGATTTGTTCCCGTGCCGCTGCCCCACTTGAAGAGCATGCCTTCGGTTTTGGCTAGCGTGAGGATTGAGTCTAGCGAATCTTTGACCGAGTTGATGAAGCAGGCGGAGCACTGGGGTTTGGAGTATCCGGTAACGCCGAATTCTACTTGCTGGGTTTGTGGGTTCCAGTGCCAACTGCGGCCGTCGGACTTGGGCTCGATGCGATCGCATCCCACGTTGAACCAGACGGGGGAGTTAAAGGCTGCGTACTGGCGGACTAGGATGTGGACTAGTTCGTCGTGGAAGGTGGCGCCGTCTTCAGCGGTCTTGAAATAGCCTTGCGCCATGCCCCAGTCGCGGATGGTTTCGGCGACGCGGGCTACGAGCTGGCGGACTCCGGTTTCACGCTCGGGGGTGCCGATTTTTCCGTGCAAGTATTTGCTGGCTACGATGTTGGCGGCGGTCATGGACCAGTCTTTGGGGACTTCGACGTCCTTTTGCTCGAAGATCACGTTGCCTTGGGCGTCGGTGATCTGAGCGAGGCGGAGGTCCCATTCGACTTCGTTGTAGGGAGAGACGCCGGGCTTGGTGAAGAAGCGGCGGAAGGAGAGGCCGGAAGGCTTCTTCTTGGGGTTCTGGATTGCGGGGGTCGTGAATTCGGTCTTGAGTTCTGGCATTGGGCTCTCCAAGTATTAGATTCGATGCGGTGTTGCGCCGATTCAGGGCGTCCGGCCAGGGCGGGGAATCGGGTGGTTCCGGGTGTTTCAAAGATCGGGTCTTTCGCCCCTTCGGGGCTGGTTATTCTTCAGATGCAAGCGTTCAATTCCCTTGTCTTCTGGCGACGATCGCGGCCTCTATCTGCTTTAGAAAGTGGGCTTGCTTGTCGGCCTCGGTCATCGGCCGAGTCGGCCCGTAGCCGTAGATGCCGGTTCGGAAGCTTAGCCCCGTCTCCTGGTCATTCAGCGTGACACTGTAGACATTCTCGATGCCGTCTCGCCTCTGACCCTTTGCCTCCGGCTTAGAGTGTTCATCACCCGCGGCGAGCGCACCTTGGAATGCTACGCTTTCACCCTCATTGCGTGCCGCAATTTCCTGCCGACCGCGTTCCCAATCCGAACGCCATATTAGCCATTCATTACCGGACGTAAAGCGTGATTGCGTGCTACCAGATGCGATTGCCATGGCCTTTCTCCTTTGATCGTGCCCCAGTTCTGTGTTACGAATGCGACTGTACGAAATCAATGCCACCCCGGTCGCGTGGATTAGCGCAAACATCGCAAATATTCTGGCCCTATAGCCGGCATCAACGGTGACGTCCCTACGGGACTCGTTCCTCTTTTTCTGACCTACCCAGGACTTACGTCCTGGGCTAACATATGCCGCCCCTCGGGGCTGAATTCGCGGGGATTTCATCAGTCTCTTCCTTACAATATCCACTTGCAAAGATCAGTGGTTGAAGCGCTGAAGCGTACGCCAACCCAAAACTCTCCGGTCAGAAACCGGAGGGAAACGGGGGACAGTGAATGTTGGTGGCGGCTCCGGAGTCTAGCTGCGGGGCAGCTGCATGGGCTATGGCGCTGGCAGACGCGGGCGTGGGCGCCCGCGCCACATCTGCGCTTTCATTATTGAACAGGATCGGCTGCACGGCATTCGACGGTGGAACGTATTCGGTAGCGGGAGTCAGTTCCAGGGAAGTGACGAAGTCGGAGCCGATGCCGGTGGCTTTTTCGGCGGCGGAGACCATCCATTGATTGAGGGCGTTGCAGATGGTGCGGCGCTGGGTTTGGTCGTCGATGACGACGAAGCGGACAAAGTAGCGGCCTGAGACTAGCCGGGCGCGCATGGGATTTTGGCGCGACAACATGCGGTCGAGGACGAAGGCCATGTCGTCGTCTTCAAAGAATTGGGTGACGGCGAGCATGCGGCGAATCGAGTCAATGCGATTACTTCCCTCGGCTGTTCCCTCAGCGGCTGAAGCCGCAACAGAGTGGGTCGTGCTTACGGCACGACTGAAGTCGTGCCCTTCCCGACTGCTCGATAGATCCAGCCGAGCTTCGCTCGGCCTGACCGGGTCTGAGCCCCGGTCCCACACAGACCCGTCCCACACCGACCTTGCCGAGCTCTGCTCGGCTGGACAGCCGGGGGCGGCTGTCCCCACATGGCCGGGTTCCAGATTCATGATTTCTTCGGCCAGGGCGAAGACGCCGGGCTTGCTGGGGACGAACAGCAGGCTGTGATGGGATTCGCAGCGGAACCAGCGCGACCAGTGAAGGCGACGATAGTCCAGGGGACGATCAAAACCGTGGCGCGCCAGAGATTCTGAGACGAGTCGGGTTAAACCTTCCATTGCGGGCTCCTGCGTTTTTGCTGCCGCGTCGGCGAAAGGGAAGTCCCTATCGCCGGCCGACAGGATTGCGTGTAGCACTCTCCGTTGTCGTTCCCCGGGGGAGGATCGGGGAACGGCCACCGCACTGAATCGGCTTCCGGCATCCGGCGTGCGGCCTCCGGAAAACCTGAAGGTTGAGCTTGCGTTTAAAGTTTCGGGCGCTGGGCTTACGGATCTGGAAGCCCAGGCGCCTGATCCTTTTGTTGTCTGCGGAGAGCGCCGAGTCACCTCTGGCTGGGCCGTACCGCAGAGTTTTCCTTCGTTACGTCTTTACTGCCCGGGAATTCCGTCCCATTCCCGTGAGGCGGAATTCGTGCTTGGGATTGCAAAGTTACTCCCGCTGGTTGTGCCTGTCAAGAGAGAAACACTACAGGTTGTATCCCTAACAATGACGGGCTTGGTGCGGAGTTGGGGACCCGGTTTTCCACATTTAAGGCAGGGCAAGTTGTGGACTGCATGCTTTCGCCGCTGCGCGGCTGGAGGGCAGTCGATCCTAACCGCAACGCGAAGGGTCCCATCAGCCCGATTCGATTGGGGGACGAGCGGCGGTCCCGACAGGGCTGCGGTAATCTAACCGTTGGTGTGTCGTCGATACGCTGCCGACCAATCGGCGGCTTGCTGCGCATTATCTCTTCGATCTGGAGCGACTCAAACCGTCGGAGGTCGAGATTGGGGTCGCCCGATGTGCACGTCATTGCTTGTGGGACCCGGGTTTCTGGGACTCGGGTTTCTCGGAGTGGCGTTTCGGCTCTGCCAGATTCGTGCTGCACGGCCATAGGAACGTAAATGTCCTCGAAGATGCGGCGCGGGGCGATGCTGACGACGCTGTCGGAAGATTCAACGAGGTAGTCGCCTTTGCGACCGCGATGCTGGCGGCCGAGATGGTCGACAAAACTGAGAGTGGAATTGAGTTGTTTGGCATTGACCAGGAAGCGTGTGCGGTAGGACTTCCATTCTTCTGATTTCATGTGGCGGCGCCCCGAATGCGTTTCTTGCTGGGTGAGATTGGTTGAGTGCGCTCCAGACAGGCTTACCAGGCTGGAATAATCAAGAAGTTTTTATGAGATTGAAGTGACTGTACGGGCGAAATGGGCGCGGGTCAATTCAGTATTTTTGGTGCAGTTGAGGAAAAAAGCTGCCACGAATTTTCGCGCATCGGCAGGGTTCACGAAAATGCTTAGCAATGTGTCATTGCTCCGCTGGATGACGGCAGTTTTCGTGCAGAGGAAGGGGAGCGAGGAAAGTCTGCTAGAGTGGGCAGCCGGGATTGTCCACAGGGCGTGCACAGGAAATGCAGAAAGGCAGTTGCCGGTTGCCAGTTGTCAGTTGCCCGTTCTTGCTGTTGGTCTTGGGTTTTAGGTCTTGGGTCTTAGGTTGCACGTTAGGAGGCTTCCTTGATTCGCAGAGAATCTTGTGGCGTTGCCGCGTTTTTTCTTCTTTTGTTTGGTGCTTCCCTTTTTGGACAGACTGTGGCGGGACCTAAAGTCTGGGCGCTGCGGTGTGGGAGTTTGTTTGACGGGCGCGGGGATTCGTTGCGCAAGAATGTTGTGATCGTGATTGAGGGAGAGAAGATCAAGGAGGTTGCGACCAGCGCGCCTGTTGGAGCGGAGGTGATTGATCTGTCGCGGGAAACTTGTCTTCCCGGGCTGATCGATACGCATACGCATATTTTGTTGCAGGGAGACATTACGGCTTCGGACTATGACGAGCAACTGCTGAAGCAGTCGCCGGAGTATCGGACGATTCTGGCGACGGTGAATGCGCGGCGGGCGCTGGAGTATGGGTTCACGTCGATTCGCGATGTGGAGACCGAAGGCGCGGGATATGCGGACGCGGATGTGAAGAAGGCGATCAACAGCGGAGTGATTCCGGGGCCGCGGATGCAGGTGGCGACGCGGGCTCTGGACGTGACGGGAGCGTATCCGCTGCAGGGATATGCGCCGGGGATGATGGTGCCGCATGGAGTGCAATTGGTGGACGGAGCGGACGCCGCGCGGCAGGCGGTGCGAGAACAGATCAGCCACGGAGCGGACTGGATCAAGGTGTATAGCGACCGGACGTATCGCGTGCGGGAGGATGGAGTGCTGGACGATATTCCGACGTTCACGCTGGACGAGTTGCGGGCGATTGTGGATGAGGCGCACCGCGAGCGGCATAAAGTTGCGTCGCACGCGATGGCGCTGAATGGGGTGCACAATTCGGTGGAGGCCGGGGTGGATACGATCGAGCATGGGAACTACATTGCGGAGGAAGATTTGAAGGCGATGGCGGCGCGCGGCATTTTTTATGTGCCGACAATATTTGTGGGGGAATATGTGGCGCAGGGGCGGGCAGCGGCAGGGGCTCCGGTGTGGGTGAAGATGATTCAGATTCATGAAGAGACGTTTCGGCGGGCGATGAAGGCGGGAGTGAAGATTGCGTTTGGGACGGATGCGGGCGGGTTTGACTGGAAGATCAATCCGGCGAAGGAGTTTTCGTCGATGGTGAAGTTTGGGATGACTCCGGCACAGGCGATCCGGGCGGCGACGGTGACGGCGGCGGAGTTGTTGGGGATGCAGGATTTTCTGGGGACTGTTGAGTCGGGGAAGTTGGCTGACATTGCGGCGGTGCCGGGGGATCCGGTGAGCGATGTTTCGGTAATGGAGAAAGTGGATTTTGTGATGAAGGGTGGGGTGGTGTATCGGAGGCCGTAGGAGAAAGCGATTGTTGATTGTTGATTTTTGATTGCTGATTGACCAGCAGAGTATTGTTTCGCTGCTCCCGATCGGGTTGGTTCCGGGAAATCGCGAAGCTTTTGCGGCAGAGTACACAGAGAGACCAAAATCAAAATCCCCACTCTAGTCTCTGCAAAGAACGCAGAGACTAGAGTGGGGCACCCACTTTTTATTGCTTCCAGCTTTAGCGATGGGCTAATTCGGGTTCTTGCTTTGTTTTGCCGGATTTGAAGGTGGCGTAGCGCTTGTTGATTTCGTCCCAGTTGAGGACGTTCCACCAGGCCGCGAGATATTCGGGGCGCCGGTTGTTGTATTTCAGGTAGTAGGCGTGCTCCCAGACGTCGTTGCCGAAGATGGGATAGAGGCCTTGGGAGAGCGGGTTGTCCTGATTGGGGGTGCTGATGATTTGCACTTCGCCGCCGGATTTTCCTGCCAGCCAGACCCATCCGCTGCCGAATTGTTTGGTGCCGGCGTCGTTGAACTTGGTTTGAAAATCCTTGAAGTTGCCGAAAGTCTTTTGGATGACTTCGGCGATCGGGCCGTTGGGTTCGCCTCCGCCTTTGGGCTTCATGATCTTCCAGAACATGGTGTGGTTGACGTGGCCTCCGCCGTTGTTGCGGACGGCGGGGCGGATGTCTTCGGGGACGGCATTGAGGTTGCGGATTAGGTCTTCAGCGGATTTGTTGGCCAAGTCGGGATGCTTCTCGATGGCGGCGTTCAGATTCTTCACATAGGCGCCGTGATGCATGTCGTGGTGCAGGGTCATCGTCTGCTTATCGATGATAGGTTCTAGCGCGTCGTATGCGTAGGGGAGTGCTGGTAGTTCGTGAGCCATGATTGATCCTCCAAGCTTTTCTGATGACATGGAGCGGGGTTTCGATGCAAGGGTTCTAGTGGATTATATCGCCGAGCGATATGCGTGTGGGAGGGAGTTGTGGCGCTGCAAGGGAAAGCAGGTTCCTCGACTTCGCTCGGAATGACAAAGTTTTCTATTTACCAACTTATTTTATTTACCAAACATAGTTTCACTTGCGGCCCAGGAGGCGGATGCGGGAGGTGAAGGCGCGGCCTTCGCAGGCGGTGAAGGTGGGTTGCGGGTGCGTGGAGTCGATGATGTTATCGACTGCGTAGGGATTGCAGCGACCGGTGATGTTGTCGAAGCCGCCGCGGAGAGCTAGGTAGTATCCGAAGAGATGAAAGCGTTTTTCTAGTTGGAGGTTGAGGGAAAAATATTCGGGGAAACGCTGGGCGCCGGGTGGGCCGATGAGCTGTTGCTGGTCGGTGAGGAGATTGAAAGGGAATCCGGTGCGGGCTTCGAGGGAGTAGGCGACTTCGAGTTGATGGACGAGCGGCATTTTAAACAACGGGAAGTATCCCCAGGAGAGGAAGCGGTTGGGAGTGTCCCAGAGATAGGGGCCGGGTTGCTGCGGGCTGAGGATCGGGTTGTCGACATTGAAGTCGAGGGCTTGATTGGTGTGGGCGCTAGAACGCGTGTAAGAACCCATGAGCATGTAGCTCTCGTGGAAGTTGTGGCGGAGAGAGAGTTGGAGGGCGTGGTAGTGGTCGTCGCGCGTGTTCTGGAGAATGAAGTCGCCGGGGGGTGTGGGGTTGAGGTCGTAGACGAATCCGCGCGTGCCGCGGCGGTCGAGGAACTCGGCTTTCAAGTAAACCGCGGCGGGGAGTTTCTTTTCGAGGGCGAGGCTCCAGTTAACGAAGCGCGGGACTTGGAGCGTGCTGCTGTTGACGGCGAAGGATGTGGTCACGGGGCCGGTGGCGGTGACGCAGTTCGCCGCGCAGTTGGGATCGGGGATTGAGTAGAACGTGTCTTGGCGCGTGCCGGCGTAGGGGCGAGCGATCAGAAAGATAGAAGTTGCGTCGTACACCAGGCCGATTCCGGCGGACAACTTTGTGTTGCCTGCGCTATCGAGAACGTAGGTTCCGGCGAGGCGGGGAGAGATTACGGCGTGGCGGACGATTTCGTCCCAATCGAGGCGGACGCCGGGCGCGATCAGCAGGCGATCGGTGAGGAGCCAGCGATCTTCGGCATAGGCGCTGACTTCGGCGTTGAATTGTTCGTGCAGCGGGGCGGCACCGAAAGTGGAGTAGCGGGTGCAGGGGAAACTTGCGTTTTGAGTTGCGGTGAGGCACAGGTCGGGCGAAGTCAGCGTGTTGCTGCCGCTCAGGAACGAAATGGGCTGCCGCGCGAATTCCGCGTTATAGGAAATGCGGTCGAGATCGACTCCGACTTTGAAGTCATGGCGGCCGTGCCACTGCTGCGGTGGAAGAAATAAGTTGGAGAGAGCTTGCCAACGGCGGGCGTGAGTTTCGTCGCCGAGGTAGTAGCTTCCGCCGGCGATGATGGGATTCACGTAGTAAGGAAGCGTGCCGTAGGGAGTGAGTTGTAAGTTGTATTGATCGAAGGCGAATCCGGTTTCGAGGAGTTGGCCGCCGGCGAAATAGTGCTGGTCTTTGGCGCTGGCGACGTAGGCAGATTCCACATCTTTGGGGTTCGACAGTTGCGGGCTCTGAGGCGAGAGGAAGGCGTACTGGTCGTGAAGGTAGTTCACCAGGAAACTGGTGGTGAGAATGTTGCGGCTGGTGAGGTTGGTTTGAGCTTTGGTGAGATTGCCGAGACGCAGAGCGTGGTCGTTGTCGGCGTTGACGGGCAATTCGGTGTAGACGAGGTTGTCGTATTCGCCGTCGAAGGCGTTGTAGAACCAAATCTTTCCCTTCTCGATTGGGCCGGAGAAGGTACAGCGCGGGAGGAACTGATCGAATCGCCATCCGTGCTTGTCTTGCAGGGAGGGGATGAAATCGGTGGCGGAGAAGCGGAAGTGGTCGTCGCCGATGCCGGTGTTGAGGCTGAGAAGGCCGCCGGATTCTTTGCCCGCTTCGGCGGGTTCGCGCGAGGGCTCGACTTGAAGGTTGCGGAATGCGTCGGTGCTGACGCGGACCAGGAGTTGTCCATTGGCGGGTTGCGTGACGTTGAAGCCGTCGAGCAGGGTGAGGGTCTGGTAGGTCTGGGCTCCGGCGACGTGCGGCTGGCCGGATTGATCTTGGACGATGCCGGGGATGAAGTTGAGAACGTTGCGATAGTCTTGCGTGCCGGGATAGACGATGTTGATGACGTCGAGGCCGCTGATGGTTTCCTGCGCGGGGATTTGCGCGGGGTCGATGGCGGGATGAGATTCGTGGACATCGACGATCTCGCGAACTTCCTGCTGGTGCGAGATGGAGACTTCGAGGTTGGAGCTTTGGGTGATCTGGACGGCGGGCTCGACGAGTACGTAAAAGCCTTCTTTTTCGACGCGGAGTTGGTATTGGCCAGCGGGAAGTGAGGAGAACTGGCAGCGTCCGGTGAAGTCGGTCTGGCAGCGGACGGCAGGGAGCGACGGCGATTTCAGGAAGACGCGGGCGGAGGAAACGGCGACTCCGTTTTCGTCGGTTACGGCAATGGTGGGCGTGGGAGTAGACTGGGCCGCGGCGGTGCAGACGAGGGCGAGCGTGAGAACGAGAGCACGCATGCGGTCAGGGATATTTTACTGGCGAATGTGGGAGGCCGGGGTTGGTTTTGAGTCTGTGCTGCGGCCCGCCGTTTTTTCGAATCGCCGCCAACCTTTAAGTAGTGCAGTTTCAGTTTAGTGTCCAACTACGTCCTTGGATCTTGCATGAAAACTTCCGACGACAGGTTTTTGCGGGCGATTGCGGTATTTAAATTTCTTAAATGCGCAATGTTGATTGCGCTTGGTGTGGGCGCGTTTAAGTTACTGCACAGAGACCTGGGCGGGATGGTCGAACACTGGGCTGAAGCGTTGAGACTGGATCCTGGGAATCGCTTTGTGGATGCGGCGCTGGGCAAGGCGGCCCATCTGCGTCCTGAACAGATCAGGAAACTGGGGTTGGGAAGCTTACTGTATGCCGCGTTGTTCTTAGCTGAGGGGACAGGGTTGTGGCTGGAGAAACGTTGGGGGGAGTGGCTTACCGTGATTATCACGAGCAGCCTAGTGCCGCTGGAGATTTATGAGATATATCGGCATCCCAGTGCGGTGAAAGTTGCCGTGCTCGTGATCAATCTCGGGATTGTTGGATATTTGATCTATCGGATTCGCAGTGAGAGCTTAGGCTCGGGACGATGAACTTGCCTGAGGATTCCGGGTGACAGCGAGATTTCGGGGCAGAAGCCGAGCTTTCGCTCGGCCCGTCCGGTTCAGAGACCCGGACCCACACAACCTATGTGAGACCCGGATGCCACGGTGTTTACCCTTGGGTGGCGAGGTATTGGCAGACGCGCTGGATGGTGTCGCGCTGGCTGTCGTTGAGGGTTAGGAATTCAAATCCGTAGCGCAGGCCCTGGCGGTAGCGGACGATGGCGCGGACCTTGATGGGGTAGGGCGAGAGGGGCAGGGGAATGTCGAGGGTGACGATCTCGCCGGGTTCGAGGCTTCCCGTGAGTGTGGCGCCGATGCCATCCTGGCCCATTTCGGTGGATCGCCCCCAGCAGTTGCGGAACTCTCCGGCTTGAAACATCTTGACTTGCAAGCGCATGTCGATAGCGAAGCGGGGAAAGCGGCGTGTATAGGCGACCTTGGCGGCACGCGGATTGCCGGGCGCACGCGTGCCCGACGCTGTGTCGGCGGAAGCGGCGGCGGCTTGAACTTTCTTTTCTGTACTCATGGTCGACGCGGCGCTAGGTCAGCCGCGGTACTCGATAATTAATACAACACGTTAATTGCCATGCAGCAAGTATCCCGGTTCCAGCGGCAGTTTGCCGGCTAGCTTAACGACCGCAACGCTGCTGTTAATGGAGTAGACATCCACGACGCCAATCGCGCCGGGAAGCGACGCGACTCTGTTAACCAGGTCTTCATCGGAATCAACGATCATCAACGCCGGGTGACCCGTACGGCCGTGATTGGCGGAGGCAATTATTTCCTTCACCTGGGATTCCGGGACTTCGTAGACCTTTTCCAGAAACAATTTCATTTCCGGTGAGGAGGGGGAGCGCATGACGAAGGTGACAGACTTGCCATCAGGCCAGCGGTTGGTCTGGCCCTTGGAGACTTTTACGAGGTCCGAAAGAGTGATGACGGAGACGGAGTTGGCCTTGTTGGAGACCAGCGCAAGATCGCGCGCGGTCGCGAGCGAAACGCTGATGGCGAGAAAAAGACAGACGCGTAGAGTTGGACGGTGAAACACACTCTCTCCGGCAAGGTGGAATCGGCCTTAGAGTGATTTTCGCGGAAATCGGGCGGCGGCTCAACGGTCACGAAGGTCATGTACCTTAGGTGGTAATGGCCGCGACGGGACGCGAGACAGAAAAAAGGCGGGCATGGCTGCGGAGAGCCCTGCCCTTTTCCCAAAGGTTCGGGGGAAGACTTAGAAGGCACGCGGTGGGAACACTCCGATCGATTCGATCGTGATGGTATTTCCGTCGCTTGCTGGGGAACGGGGAGCTTCGGTGAGCAAGCAACTGCCAGAGCAGAATGCGTCAGAAATATCACGAGTCCAGAGTTTTTCCCCTACCCTGAATCCCGTAGATACGGCAAGAATTCGCTGTTATATCGGAAGTAAACCGAGGAGAATTCATGCGCCGCCTGCGCCGCCTGCGCCGCCCAGCGATTCCGCAACCGTAAATTTATAGCCAAGATAACCACCTGATTCAATTCGTTTTCCGATCCCCATCTTTCCAGGAGCAGATTCGCATTCACTTTGTAAGCACATTCTGTATTTTGTT
>Ga0182024_10023693_pt1 | contig 10964 bp, 12 predicted proteins | sample P32metaG_FD_120480 | JGI IMG/M metagenome (GOLD analysis project Ga0182024, IMG submission 120480) | Permafrost microbial communities from Stordalen Mire, Sweden - P3-2 metaG (Illumina Assembly) | ecosystem: Environmental > Terrestrial > Soil > Wetlands > Permafrost | place: Sweden: Stordalen... | reverse complement strand
CTTTTCATCCTCTTGATCCTGTTGATTTTGGGCGGTCTGCCGACTTGGCCTTACAGCCATAGTTGGGGTTATTTCCCCAGCGGCATCTTGGGCCTCGTGCTGGTGGTTGTTCTGTTAGTCATGCTGCTTAGGCCCGCCGCCTGACGGCCAGCAAACTGCAACACAAACCGAATCAAGAGCCACTTGGTGTGGCTCGAAGGAATGCAAGGAAACGACCTTTTTTAGGAGTCACGTCATGAGTCGAGCAGTAAAGACCACCAATCCGTCAATGAATCCAGACCCGATCACGCATACGCCCGGCGCGCATGTGCTCGGCACGGGCGTTGGCGCGGCGGTAGGCGGAGCAGCCGGCGTTGCCGGCGCAATTGCAACTGGGGCAGTCATTGGAACAGTCGCCGGTCCGATAGGTACGGCCGCCGGAGCGGCCGTTGGCGCAGTCGTCGGCGGGCTCGCCGGCAAACATCTAGCCGAAGATGTCAATCCCAGCGTCGAAGAAAAATATTGGCGCGCGAATTTCGCGACCCGTCCTTACGCCGCCAACAGTTCCTACAAACAATTTGGCCCTGCCTATCGCTATGGCTGGGAGTCGTACGCCCAACACAACGGAAAGCGATTTGACGACGTGGAGAGCGATCTGGAGCGCGATTGGGACAACTCGAGAGGTGAGTCTCCCCTGGCGTGGAGTAACGCCAAACATGCCACGCGCGACGCTTGGGACCGAGTGGCGTCCAGGCAGCAACGGTCGTAGAGCCGACGCCTGTCGGCTATTGAATCCCCCCTCGCCCAGGCGGACCCTAGGCGCAGGGCAGGGGGGCTTACTCGCACGAATGAGTTTCGGAGTCAGTTTAAAAAACGATCTATTTCAAAGGAATGCATCATGAGACAAAAGGATGTTACAGCAGGCAGAATTAACCAGATCAAGGGAAAAGCCAATGACATCGCCGGAGCGGTGACTGGAAATACGGGCCGGCAAGTCAAAGGCAAGGTCCAGCAGGCGGTCGGTAAAGCTCAAGTCGCGGTTGGAAAGGCGACGCCAAAGTAACCGGCCGTGCCTTCGCAGCCGCATGCTCAATGGGCCAAAGACCATAAAATTAAGGTAACCTTCCACCGATATGAACAGGCCAAACATTTCATGGAGTTGATATGTATCTTGTACTACCCCACATAATTCCGATCGCGGCGATTGGCTACTCACTGATCTACCTCTTATTCGGCGGCGGACTCGGCGGAGCGTTTCTGATCTTTATTGTCGCAAAGATGCTCGGGAAATAAGACCAGGTCAACAAATTGAAGTGGCCTGGGGGATTCAAAGTCCCCAATCCGGCGAAACGCCATGAACTTACTTACAAGGCACTAGTAATTTTTACCGTTTGGTCAATTCGCCCAGGCGGTTTTACCAAATCTCTATTGAAAGGAGATAGCTATGGGAATGCAATCGCTGTCGGAACTCATGGAAGATGAACTAAGGGATCTTTATAGCGCAGAGAATCAATTGCTCAAAGCGCTGCCCAAGTTGGCTAAAAAGGCGTCATCCAGCCAGCTTAAAGCCGCGTTCACGGGCCACCTTAAAGAGACCGAAGGTCATGTAAAGCGGCTCCAACAAATTGGCAAACTCCTTGAGATCGATCTGGGCGGGAAGACATGCCAGGCGATGGAGGGCCTCATTAAAGAAGGAGGCGAGGCGCTTGAGGACGATGGACCTTCGGCTGTCATTGATAGCGCGCTGATCGGCGCTGCACGGCGTGTCGAGCACTATGAAATGGCCGCTTATTGTTCCACTCGCGGAATGGCCGTGCAACTCGGCAACGATCGGGTCGCCAAACTTTTGGAAGCGACAACCAATGAGGAAGAGGCCGCTGACAAGAAACTGAAAGCCATTGCTCAGGACGAGGTCTATCCGCAAGCAGCTGAAGCCGGCGATTCAGAAGAGGACGATGACCAGGAACGACCAACCGGAGCACCCCAAGTAAGGAGCGCCAAATGAAGAGCACCCTGATTCTCTTGATCTGCGGTGTCGGCATAGCGGGCTGCAACCAGAAATCGGACGTATCACAGACGCCCCCGCCCGCCGCATCCAGCACTTCGGTCAACGATACAACTGCCGCTCCGGCAACCCAACCGGATAACACGGCCATCAATTCCCGTGACAACACGCCCGGCGCGATCACCGCCGGTGCGCAGGGACAGGCCAAGAGCGACGTGGATATCACCGCCGATATTCGTCGCCGTATCATGGACGGAAAAATGTCCATAACCGCGCAGAACGTAAAGGTTGTGTGCCAAAGCGGTAAGGTAACTCTTCGTGGCCCTGTCAACAGTCAGGACGAAAAGGATTCCATTGGTCACATGGCCAACGACGTTGCCGGGCCGGATAACGTGGATAACGAGCTCGAAATAAAACCCAATGGTTGAGCGAGGTCATGCATCCGCAATCGCGGACGGCGCTTCCGCAAGATCATTTTTACGACAAAGGAAATTCAAATGTCTAAGTCCATTTTTTGCATAGCATCACGTGAAGAGCAGGCCAATCGAATTATTGATTCCCTCAAGGTCGCCGGCTTTTCTAACAACGATATCTCAGTTTTATTCCCAGACAAAAGCACGACAAAAAACTTCGCCCATGAAAAGAATACCAAGGCGCCGGAAGGCGCAGTGGCGGGCGCCAGCACGGGATTGGCCGTCGGAGCGACTCTGGGATGGCTGGCTGGCATCGGAATGCTGGCGATTCCCGGCATTGGACCGTTCATTGCCGCCGGCCCCATTATGGCAGCACTGAGCGGCGCTGCGGTCGGTGGAACCGTCGGCGGTTTGACCGGCGCGCTGGTCGGAATGGGCATCCCGGAATTCGAAGCCAAACGTTACGAAGGGCGTATTAAGAGCGGTAATATTCTCATTTCCGTGCATTCAGATAACGGCGATGAAACGAGTCGCGCCAAGAAGATCTTTGAAGAGGCAGGCGCCGAGGATATTTCCAGCGCCGGCGAAAGTGGAACTGGCAATCCCAAAGCTGAACCCCACGCAGTTGCAGTACGTTGATTGATTAATGTGTGTCTCCTGGCCGACCCGCGAAGGCCGGCCAGGAGACTCATAACGACAACGCAAGACGGGATTGCATTATGGCGCGCTGGTCAAACCTCCCTTATGAAACTTCAGAACACAGACCAAAACAACCCGAATCAAAGACGTGACGGTTCTCCCGCGAATAATCTCGTCCAGGATCGGCATGCGTCCGATCACCTGGCGAACGAACGAACATTTCTGGCGTGGATTCGCACCAGTATCTCCGTCATCGGGCTTGGTTTTGTCGTTGCCAAATTCACGGTCTGGCTTCGCGAACTCTCCGTGAGGCTGGACCAGCCAACGCCAACTCGCCACAGCGGTCTTTCTATGCCCTTGGGAATTGCGCTGATGATCTTCGGCGCCCTTTTGGCTTTGACGGCCGCGTGGCGCTATCGCACCGTCAAGACGGCCATTCTCAAAAATCAGGCTGCCGCTGCCGAAGGCACGACAATCGCGGTTGCGGTTGTTGTGGCGTGCATAGCCGTAGCATTAATCGCTTATATGGTTTTGAGTACCTAAAGTGAGACGATTCGGCCTCATCACGGTGCGTTCCTCTACCACTCACCGAAGCAAAAGACGATGTTATGGACGAACATTATGAGGTCATCATCGTCGGGACCGGCGCGGGTGGCGGCACGTTGGCGCAAGAGTTGGCGCTGGCGGGAAAAAAACTGCTGGTCAAGGCATGGGGGCCGTCAATGCCGGCGTTATTGATCAGAATATCAATCCCGCCCCACGCCGCGTCGATTTTTCCAAACAGATCACCGACCGCCTTGGAATCGGAAACTTCCGCCTGAATGGAGATCGCGTCGCCGTATTTCTGCTTGATCGTCTGCACAAGGCCGTCTTCTGCGTGTCCGGTGTGTGAATGGCATCTTCTATTTTTTACGGATGGTCGTCATGCTGACACAACATGAACAAATCACCGCGGCTTGGCCAAGAGCAGCGGCGTGAGATCATTGATGTCGCGAGGCGCGCCAAAACCAGTTCTTCCGTACTTTGCGTGAAGCATAGTTAAGATGGGCGCGCCTCCCGATGCGTGAACTGGATTTGAGGCAGTGCCGGAAGGTAGCCACCGGCCTTTCCGGCGATAGCTCCAAATTCAAGCCGAAGCTGCGCGGGAGCGCGCAAGCGCGGGCCCGTAAACTTCGTCTGTCCGCTACGTAAACCGCAAGCGAATCACGGGCGATAATCCCATGCCGGGGTGGAAGGACGCCCGCACGGTCGAGAGAGCGTGAGCATCTGGCAAAAGCCGGCTACGACTTCCAGGTGAGAAACATCCCCGCCGAAGCCACCGCCATTACCCCCGTGGCCACCCATCCGAAAATACGCAAAAGGGGCGAAGCGGTGGCGAAATTGCCCATCGCCTTCGGATTGGCGGTGATCAGCATCATGACGACCATGATCGGGACGGCCACAATTCCATTCAACACCGCGCTCCAGAACAGCGCATGGATCGGCGTAAGGTGAGTGTATTTCTGAATGAGGGGAAAATTCATCGCCAGTCCCAACAGCGTTGCCACAGCCAGCACACGATAGAACCCTTTAGCCGCCAGTGGTTTTCGATCCAGACCCGTGGGCCATTTCAGTGCTTCGCCGACGGCGTATGCCGCCGACCCGGCAAGGACGGGAACTGCGAGCAGACCGGTGCCGACGATGCCCGCAGCGAACAGCGTGAAGGCAAACCGACCCGCCAGAGGCCGCAATGCTTCGGCCGCCTGCCCCGCCGTGTCGATCGTGGTAATGCCCTTTACATGAAGCGTGACTGCTGCCGCTAGAATGATGAAGAATGCGATCAGATTTGAGAGAAACATCCCCGCGTATGTATCCAGCCGGATACGAGCAAACTGCTCGCGCGCCTGCTCCGGCGCATTATTCAGCGGTTGATCCAATGGTTTATCGCGGATCTCCTCCGTTTCCTGGGATGCCTGCCAGAAGAATAGATACGGGCTGATGGTTGTGCCCAGGATCGCGATGAAAGTAGTCCAATAGTCGCCGGACTTCGCGAATCGAGGAATGATCGTCTCCTTAAGGGCGTGGCCCCACGGCACATGAACTACCAAGGCAGTCGCCACATAGCTGAACAACACAGGCGTGAGCCACTTCAGATAGACGGAATATTTCGTGTATGGAACCAAGGTTTGCAGGATCACGCACAATGCGGCGAAAGCGCAGGCATAGAGCAGCGCGTTTCCGCCGATGAGCAGTTTCAGGGCCTCGCCCATGGCGCCAATGTCAACTCCAATGTTGAAAGTGTTTGCCAGAACCAGAAGAACCACCAGCGGATAAAGCAGCCACGCCGAATAGTGTCGTCGGATGTTGCCTGCAATTCCATGGCCGGTGACGCGGCCGATCCTTCCACTGATTTCCTGGACGGCGCACATCAATGGATAAGAAAAAAGCATTGTCCATAAGAGTCCAAACCCGAAAGCCGCGCCCGCCTGTGAATACGTGGCGATGCCGCTGGGATCGTCGTCGGAGGCTCCCGTGATAAGACCGGGACCAAGCCATTGCAGCCAAGTTTTTGCCGGCTTATCGCCACTTTTCGCAGACTTCATTCGCCCCCTTGGGAATCAATCTTTCATCAGTAAAGCCCCATGACGGCGGCCTGAACCACGTCGTGCTGCTTACAGAACCATTCGACAAGACGACTGGCTACGGCAACCTGAGTTATCCCCGAAGACTTACAATAATGGGTGAACTGTCCTTTTGCCTGCGGCAACAGTTCTATCCGCATGATGACGCGCTGTGGCGAATTGGGCGTGTTCAGCATGAACGTGCGTTGAGGGCCCGTTGCCTCCGTGAGGACGCTAGAACGTTGACTCATCGGGAAAGTCGGGGTCGATGTCACCATGAAGGAGTATCCCCTAATCTGTGCAATTCGCAATCGTATAGGCGATTGAAGTCTCAATGAAATTGAGCGTTGAGACTAAAAATGCCGGCGCAACCGATGTTGGCACCAGGAGATTGCGCTGGCAGTCTCAACGTCTCACGGTTTGTAATCCACGGCCAACCGTCGTGGTATCTTAGCTGATCTCGCCACTTCGTCGCCATCGCCGTCGGTCGGGGTATGCAGCGACCAATGCCGCGAAGCGGCTACAATCGGGAGCGCCCCGACAGACGGCGAGGGCGGCTTCGATGTCTTCCTCACGCAACTTCAGAGTCTGAGTCAGAGGGAGGGGTACGTTCGGATCATCCCGGACAGGTCACAATGCGCGTTGTGCCGATGGCCAATTGGCCAACGAAAACAAAGCTGCCGCATGGTTCAATCCCGACATTTTTTCGACACTCTGTTAAGCGCGTCATGCAGACAATGCTTCGCGCAAATCTGCGAAGGTTCCCTTCCTACTCGTCTGGAACACGACAAGACCTAACCAATCGCACATTTCGATGTATTGCTCGATCGTCGTGCCGGCTGTCCACGTTAAACGAACCGAGCAGATGATTTTGCCATCTTTTCGTCGGTACTCACCGACGTCGCCGGCGCTCCCAGGATGTCCGATCGATTTCACGATATACGCATGCTGCCGAGCCGTAGCGAGCCGAACAAACAGCATAGCAAAGGCGTTCCTCTCGTGGCCCGGCGTTGCGGAGAGCGTCAACCACAACTTCTTTCGGATTTTAATGCGAAGCCGTTCCATCAAACTGAACTCCGGGAAGACGTCAGGTAACGGCATTCTAACGTCGCTGCGTCCGACGAGAAAGCGGACCTTGGTCTGTCTTTGCGGTAACTCGCGCATCCCGGACAGGTCACATGGCGCTTCGCGCCGACGGCGGAGCAGAGCCGTCTATCCAGGATGCAGTCCCTCCTTCTCACGCCACTTCAGAGCCTGAGTCAATGGAAGGCGTGCCCCGGCAGAAAATCCGGCGGTTTTTCAAGAGCTTGAGAAGCGATGCCGCTAAATTCGGGCTGATTCTCCGTGTCTGGTACTCTGTTTGGCTTCACTCTGCCTTGTTGCGCGCTACTCAAGAGAATGCTATTATGGCTTATGACCATGCCTCCCAGATATTTCCTTGATGACCTCGGCCCCCAGGCCCAAATGATGTCGAGAAACTGCAACGACAAGCGCATGGCCATGATTCTGCAATATGTCGCCGTCGGCTCCATGATCGTCATGACCGGAATCGCTGCCAGCCAAGTTCTGCGTGAAGCGTTCGGGTCCCCAGATCGGGGCGGCGGCCGGTCGATGTGACCATGCTGGTCAGTGTCCGCGTAGGCCAGCATTCCCCCAGTGGAGCCCTGAGTCGGGAACGCCAAGCTCTGGCGTGTCCCTGGCAATGGTAAGGAAACCGCCCTCCTGGCGCGAGCCGTCACTGTTTCCGTTCGATATCGGTAACTCGCCCGAGCGCCGCAATGCCGCGTCCCGTGCAATTGAAGGAGATCACCATGCAGTACAAGACGATAGTGCTGGAACTTCTGTGGGAAAGGGCGGCGTTGCACGAACAACTACGTCAGACGCACAGGCTCCTGCCGACGCTGGAAACCTTGGCCAGGGAACTGAAGGCCAGCCACGAGACGTGGAACGAGACGCTCGCCAAGGCGAAGCCGGACAGCCAACCCAGCCAGATCGCGAGCGAAGCTCTGGAAATGGCAATCAAGGAGTTGGAGGTTCGTTTGCCGTCCGTGTTTCCGCTGGACGAGGGGGAACCGCTGTCGCTGGACCAAGCAATGGCGTTCGTCCAAAGTCATTCGTCGAGCGGCTAAGAGCTTCACGAAGCCAAGGGAGCCTCTTCGATGTCCAACCTGTTTATCCTGCGACCGACGCGCGAGCACCGCCGGCGGCACCTCAAGCAACGCATGAGACCGCCGCATCCAGCCCTGAGACGGCACATCTAAACGTCGTTATTGCGAGCGGCGAAAAGGCCAAGGCACGCGACATCCTCGGCGCGATCCGCACTCTGAAGACGATTGAGAAAGAGCAGCGGCCCGCGACTTCCGAAGAAAAACAGACGCTCGCTCGCTTCAGCGGCTTCGGTCCTGTCGCCCTCTCGATCTTCCCCGACCCGGTCACCGGAAAATACAAAGATGCCGGCTGGCAGGCACTTGGCGAGAAACTGGCAACGCTGCTTACGCCAGCCGAATACGACAGCGCCAAGCGCACGACGTTCAACGCCTTTTATACGTCTCCCACCGTGATCGCGGCGATTCACGAGGCCATCGCCGGCCTCGGCGTTCCTGCCAATGCCACGATTCTGGAACCGGGTTGCGGCACAGGCAACTTCATGAGCTATGGCCAGCCGGGGACACGTTTCATCGGCATTGAAATGGACTCCATCTCGGGACGGATCGCCAAAGCGCTTCATCCCGACCAGGACATCCGCATCGAGAACTTCCGCGACACGCGACTGCCGGAGGACCGCATCGACGCCGTCGTCGGCAACGTGCCGTTTGCCGACCTGAAGCTTGACTATCGTGGTCAGAAGCTCTCGCTGCACGATTACTTCTTCGCCAAATCCATCGACGCCCTCAAACCCGGTGGAGTGGCGGCACTGGTCACGACGCATTTCACGCTCGACAAGCAGAACGCCGCCATCCGCGAGTACCTCGCGTCGAAAGCCGATTTTGTCGGGGCTATTCGGCTGCCGTCTAACGCCTTCAAGCGGGAAGGCACGGCTGTGGTCACGGACATCCTATTCCTTCGCAAACGCTCCGCCGGCGAACCTAGGAATCACGTCGATGCCGACTGGCTGGGCGTGGCGCCACTGTCCATCGACGGCGAGGACATTTCCGTCAATCGCTACTTCCTGAACCATCCCGAAATGGTCCTCGGTGACTGGACCCGCAAAGACACCCTCTATGGCGAAGGTTACAGCATCACCGGCAACGGCGATCTTGCCGGGCGACTCAAGGATGCGATTCATCGCCTGCCCCAATTCGCCCCGCCGCCGGCGTCGGCGATGCAGGCATCTACAAGTCAGAATGAACCAGCTCCGGTCCTTGAACCCCCGCCGCCGGAGAGACACATCGGCGAAGGCAGCTTCTTCGTTGGTAGCGACAGGGTGATTTATCAGTCCCAGAACGGGCAGGGAGTGTCCGTGGTCAACGGCGGTACGACGCTGAAAGCGTATGGATCGCTGATGGGCAAACGCCTGGCCGCCCTGATTGGCTTACGCGACCGCGCGCGCCGCGTCCTGCAATCACAGAACGAGGGCTGGCCTGAAGCTCACCGAAATGAGGCTCGCGGGGAACTGGGTCGTGCCTATGACCTGTTTGACCTTGCCTATGGCCCGATCAACAAGACGACGTTCGGGGAAAATTCCGATGGCGGCGTCATCCGCCGAATGCCCAACCTCGTGAGATTCCGGGAAGACCCCGACGCCATGCTCGTCATGTCCCTGGAGGATTACGACGAATGCACGGGCAAGGCGAACAAAGCCGCCATCATGGTCAGGGACGTGGTTGGCAGGACTCCGCCGATCACGCACGTTCCCTGTGCCGAGGAAGGATTGCTTGTATCTCTGAATCAACGCGGCAAGGTTGATATGCCGTTCATTGCCAAGCTATATGGCAGGCCCGAAGACCAGGTGATTGCGGAGTTGGGTGACCTGATCTTTTATGACCCGGAATCGAAGAGTTGGGAGACGGCCGATGCTTATCTGTCCGGCAACGTCCGGTCCAAGCTCGCCGCCGCCGAAATTGCTGGTCCGACCTATTCCCGCAACGCCGAAGCCTTACGAGCGGTGCAACCCGAAGACGTTCTCCCCGGCGACATCGACGCCAATCTCGGTGCTCCCTGGATACCGGCAACTGACATCGAAGCCTTCGCGGCCGACCTGTTTCACGTCGAGCCGTCTTCGATCCGCGTTGCCCACCTCACGAAAGATGCCGTCTGGAGCATGGACCCGGACTATGCCGTCAAAGTGTCAGTGGCCGCCACGAGCGAGTACGGCACCGCGCGTGCCAACGGTACTTCGCTTCTGGAACTTGCCCTGAACATGAAGACGCCAACGATTTACGACATCATCGACCACGGCGACGGCGAGGTGCGCGTCGTCAACCAGGAAGAGACTCTGGCCGCACGGGAAAAACAAAAGGCCATCAAGGAACGGTTCCGGTCTTGGGTGTTCGCTGATCCCGAACGGACCGAGCGATTGGTTCGGGTTTACAACGACACCTACAACAACCTGCGTCTTCGCGTCTTCGATGGTTCCCACCTGGACTTTCCGGGAATGAATCAAGCCCTGACGCTTCGGCCCCACCAGAGCGACGCGGTATGGCGGGGCATGAGTTCCGGCAACACGCTGCTGGCGCATGTGGTGGGCGCCGGCAAGACGTTCACGATGGCCGCGACCGGCATGAAGATGAAGCAGGCCGGACTCATTAAGAAACCGATGTACGTCGTTCCCAATCATTTGCTGGAACAGTTTTCCCGCGAATTCATGCAGCTCTACCCCAACGCCAAGCTGCTGGTCGCCGCCAAGGAGGATTTGACGCGCGAACGCCGGAAATTCCTTACGGCCAAAATCGCCAGCGGCGAATGGGATGGCATTGTCGTGACCCACAGCAGCTTCGAGCGGATCGGCATGTCGCGCGACTATCAGGAGAATTTCCTCCTGGACCAGATTGCTGAATACGAACAACTACTCCTCGAACATGCCGCTGACAAGGGCGCCAACCGCAACCTCATCAAGGCCATCGAGAAGCAGAAGGCGGCCAGAGCTGAACGCTTGCAGGATCTGCTTGCTGAGCACAAGAAAGATGACGGGTTGGTGTTCGACGAGCTTGGTGTCGATCACGTCTTCATCGACGAGGCGCATTATTTCAAGAACCTGGAGACGCCCACCAAGATGGAGCGCGTCGCCGGCATCCAGACCGGCGGCTCCGAGCGGGCCTTCGACGTGTACATGAAAGCCCATTACCTCGACGAGCAACACGCCGGCCATGGGGTGACGTTCGCCACCGG
>Ga0182024_10023692_pt1 | contig 10965 bp, 11 predicted proteins | sample P32metaG_FD_120480 | JGI IMG/M metagenome (GOLD analysis project Ga0182024, IMG submission 120480) | Permafrost microbial communities from Stordalen Mire, Sweden - P3-2 metaG (Illumina Assembly) | ecosystem: Environmental > Terrestrial > Soil > Wetlands > Permafrost | place: Sweden: Stordalen... | reverse complement strand
GACATCGGCGGCTCGATCCGCGTGCCCTCGTCTTTCTGCGGCGTCTATGGCCACAAGCCGAGCTACAATCTCATCCCCCAGCGGGGCCACGCGCCACCGGGACTGGACGGCGTCGGCCCGCCCCTGGGGGTGATCGGGCCCATGGCGCGGGGCGCGAGCGACCTGACCCTGGCGCTCGATGTCCTGGCCGGTCCCGACGCCGACGAAGCCACCGGCTATCGCGTGGCCCTGCCGGCCGCCCGGCGCCGGCGCCTGGAGGAATACAAGGTCCTGGTTATCGATGAGCATCCCGTCGCCCGCGTCGATGCCGAGATTACCGCCGCGCTCGGCCGCCTGGCCGGGAAGCTGGAATCGGTGGGCGCCAAGGTGGAGCGCCGGAGCGACCTCGTTCCCGACCTCGAAGCGTCTCACCAGATCTACATGACCCTGCTGGGCGCGATCATATCCCGCGGCGCGCCGGCCGTGGCCGAGCCGATCGGCGCCCACGCCTGGATGGAGGCCGAGGACGCCCAGCTCGCCATCCGCCGCCAGTGGGCGACGCTCTTCGAAACCTTCGACGTGGTGCTGGCCCCAACCTTCGGCGTGGTCGCCTTTCCCCATGACGACGCCCCATTCGGCGAGCGCACGCACCTGATCGACGGCGAGGTGACGCCCTACGGCGCCCAGGTCGCGTGGCCGGGCATGGCCACCCTCGCCAACCTCCCCGCCACCGCCGCGCCGATCGGCGCCACCAAGTCCGGCCTTCCCATCGGCGTGCAGATCATCGGGCCCTATCTGGAAGACCGCACGACCATCGCCTTCGCCGGACTGATCGCGGACCTTTAGGGGCCGGCGGGGCGGGGTGCTTGCCAAGGCGCCCGCCGGCCTCGATATATGGCGGTCAGGAGCGCCCATGACGAAACCCGCCGAGCTGCGATCGGTCCCCAAGGCGAAGAAGGCCTCCAAGCGCCCCAAGACGGTGGTCCTCAAGACGCTTTCCGCTGGCGGGGGATCGAAGACGCGGGTGTTCGCCCTGGACGCCAACAGCGCCTCGTTCAGCGACGATTTTCTCTATGTCTTCAAGTCCAACGTGAAGATCGCGCGCAAGAAGAACAAGGAGCGCAAGGTGCGCGATGGCCGCGCCGACCGGACCTCCTAGTCCGCCGGCCCTGTGGATCATCGCCGGGGCCAACGGTTCGGGCAAAAGCACCGCGTATGAACGCGCCTCCATCGAGGCGCCGACCGGCGCGATCTGGTTCATCAATCCCGACGCCCTGGCCAAGCGGATCGTCGACCACGAGGGCCTGATCCTCAATCCCGACGCCAATCTCGAGGCGGTGAACCGCATCGAGCGTTGGCTGCACGCCTCGGTGGACGCCCATCAGACCGTCGGCGTCGAGACGGTGCTGGCCACCGGCAAGTACCAGAAGCTCGTCGAGCACGCCCGAGCGCAGGGCTTCGCCGTGCGGCTGATCTACGTCTTCCTCGCCAACGCCGAGCTGAACGTCGCCCGCGTCCGCGACCGGGTGGCCAAGGGCGGCCACGACGTCCCCGAGGCTTCCATCCGTAGCCGGCGGGTGCGCTCGTTCGGCCAGCTTTCCTGGTTTTTCGAGGCCGCCGACCAGGCCGACATCATCGACAACTCCGGCGCCGAGCCGCGCCTGGTGGTCAGCAAGACCGGCGGCGACATCGCCGTCTTCGGCCGCCTGATCCCCGAGCTGATGGCCGCGCTGGCGCCAGTGGCGCCCGGATTGGCCGAGCTTCTCAAGACCCGAGGCCCGCCGCGAAAGCGCCGCCGTCGGCGGCGAAGGCGCAGACGCCGGGGCCCCGCCCCCGCGCCAAAGTGACTGGCGGAGGACTCTTGGCGGGGCGCCGGAGGACTCCCGGAGTCATTTGGCGGACACTTTGGGTGTCTTGCCGGGTTGCGGACGGGTGGAAGATGACTGTCCGGCGACTGTTATTGACTCGTCTCTCGACGCGGCGCCCCGAGACGGTTGCATAATGCAATATTCGGCCAAATCCTGTCAAGCCTGTCCGATCCGCGACGCCCCGCTATAGTGCCGCCATGTCCCAGGCGCTGACCCTTCATCCAGGCTTCCGGTGCGCGACGGTCCAGTCCATCCAGGCGCTCGCCGCGCGCCCTGGCCCGGGCCTGCTGAACCTGAGCTATGTGCTGACCGGCGCCCTGCACGACCTCCATCTCCCGCCCGCCGGACCGCCCGCCCGCGCCGACGAGCTTTGGCGTCACACGTGCTTCGAGGCCTTCGTGCGTGCCGACCAGGGCGTGGCCTACCTTGAGCTCAATGTCTCGCCGTCGCGGCATTGGGCGGCCTACCACTTCAGCGGCTACCGCGCCGGGATGAGGGCGGCCGGCGAGATCGCCCAGCCGGCCATTGAGGCGCGACGGTCCCGCGACCGCTACGAACTGGACGTCACCCTGGACCTTGCCCCGCTGGCGGAGCTGGCGAACGCGGCGCTCTGGCGCCTGGGCCTGGCGGCGGTGATCGAGGGGGCGAACGGCGCCAAGTCCTATTGGGCGCTGGCCCATCCGCCGGGCGCGCCGGACTTCCACGCCGCCCGCGGCTTCGCCTATGGTCTGGCCATGGCGTTCCCTTCATGAAATTCGGCATCGACAGGTTGCTCGCCGAGGCCGGTCCGCGCGCGCCGCTCAAGGGCCGCCGCGTCGCTCTCCTGGCCCATCCCGCTTCGGTGACGGCGGATCTCACCCACTCCCTCGACGCCCTGGCCGCGTGCGACGACATCAAGCTTACCGCCGCCTTCGGCCCCCAGCACGGCCTGCGCGGCGACAAGCAGGACAATATGATCGAGACCGCCGATTTCCATGACCCGGTTCATGGCGTGCCGGTGTTCAGCCTGTATGGCGAGGTGCGGCGTCCCACCGACGCGATGATGGACGCCTTCGACGTCGTGCTCGTCGATCTGCAGGACGTCGGCTGCCGCATCTACACCTTTGTCACCACGCTCCGGTACATGCTGGAAGCCGCCGCCAAGCACGGCAAATCGGTGTGGGTGCTCGACCGCCCCAATCCGGTCGGCCGGCCGGTGGAGGGCCTGCGCCTGAGGCCGGGCTGGGAGAGCTTCGTCGGCTCGGGCCCCCTGCCCATGCGCCACGGCCTGACGCTGGGCGAGCTCGGCGGCTGGTTCATCAAGACGCTGAAGCTCGACGTCGACTACCGCGTCATCGAGATGCGGGGCTGGGCGCCGGACGCCGCGCCTGGCTTCGGCTGGCCGCTGGGCGAACGCGCCTGGATCAACCCCAGCCCCAATGCCCCGAATCTCTCCATGGCGCGCGCCTTTCCCGGCACGGTGATGGTCGAGGGCGCGACGCTATCGGAAGGCCGCGGCACCACCCGCCCGCTGGAAGGGTTCGGCGCCCCCGACATCGACGCGCGCCGCGTGATCGCCGAAATGCGCGCCCTGGCGCCCCAGTGGCTCGCCGGCTGCATCCTGCGCGATGGCTGGTTCGAGCCGACCTTCCACAAACACGTCGGCCAGCTTTGCAACGGCGTGCAGATCGTCACCGAGGGCCCGGCCTACGATCACGCCGCCTTCCGGCCCTGGCGCGTCCAGGCCCTGGCCTTCAAGGCCATCCGGCGGCTTTGGCCCGACTACCCCCTGTGGCGCGACTTCGCCTACGAATACGAGGTGGGCAAACCGGCCATCGACGTCATCAACGGTGGCCCGGCCCTGCGCGAGTGGGTGGACGACGCGGCGGCGACGCCCGGGGATCTCGACGCGCTGGCGGCGCCGGACGAAGCGGCGTGGCTGGAGGAGCGGCGGGGGTACTTGCGGTATTGAGATATTGCGGCTCTTGAGGAGCAGGCGCGCGGCGCGAACGATGAATGGCTGATCAGGCGAAAGTCGGAAAAGACTGGGCTGATGACGAACTCGACGCCATCGTCGCCGATTACTTCGCCATGCTCGTTGCCGAACGCGCCGGTGAGCCCTTCGTCAAGGCTCACCGCAGCAAAGCGCTGATGGAGGCGATCGGACGCACCCACCGCTCGGTCGAGTTCAAGCACATGAATATCTCAGCAGTGCTCCGCGAACTCGGCCTGCCCACGATCCGCGGCTACAAGCCGAAGCTCAACATCCAGCAGGCGATCTTCGGCGCCATAGATCGCCATCTCACGGCAAATCCTGGCCTGCTTAACCTTGATCCCGTCACCGCGTCAGGCTTTGCGGAGGCCCAGACCGTCTTCGAGGAGCCGCCGCCGGAACCCAACTTCACGGTCGACGCTAGGCGTCAGAGGTTGGAGCGCCTCGTCCGCAAGTTCGATCCCACCGAGCGTGACTTCAAGAACCGGGCGCTGGGTCGAGCCGGCGAGGCGCTGATTGTCGATTTCGAGCGTCGTCGGCTGGCGGCGTCGGAGCGTGAGGATCTCGCTCGGAAAGTTCGCTGGGTCGCCCAGGAAGACGGCGACGGCGCCGGCTATGACATCCTGTCCTTCAATCTGACCGGGCGAGAACGATTGATCGAGGTCAAGACCACCTGCGGGACGAGGAAGACGCCGTTCTTTCTCACCAGCAACGAGCGATTGCTCGCAGAAGAACGGCCTGCCGACTTTCGCATCTTTCGGCTCTACGAATTCGCTGAGGCGCCGAAGTTGTTCAGACTGCGGCCGCCGCTTGAGAGCGCCGTCATTCTGGAGCCCGCGACTTACCGGGCTTCATTCGGTTGAAATCGGATTGCGCGACCAGAAAAGGAGAGACGACCATGCCCGCCACCGCCTCAAAACCACGCGAAGCTGAGGAGGCGCAGAGCCTCTTGCCTTGGTTCGTCAAGGTGTCGCCGGAGTACTACGATGACGACCGCGACACCGGCTATGGGTGGGAATGTTGGGCCGCCGACGCCGACGATGCCGTGGTCCAAACTCTTGAGCAGTGCCGCCTTTGCAACGATCGCGATCCAGAAGACCGCGGCGAAGACCTCGATCCTGAGCGCGCCAGAGTCCACGTGGTCGAGATCGATTTCAGCCGTTTCGCCGGTCCTCTCGTGCACTGGGCGCGGCTAGCAGGCGCGGGTGAGACGCCGCTCTGGAAAGCCATGGAGGCGGCGGTAGAGGCCGCGAAACTGCCAGTGGTTCCGTGGACTCCGGGCCAGATTGCGTAAGGCGATCGCGGCTACGCGAACCGCCGCCGGATGCGCCCAATCGTCGAGTCCGCTTCGTTGCCGGGCCGACCTCTAGGATCAGACGGCGTCAGACGGTCCATCGCTCAGGAGCTACGGCGCGGCGGCGACAACCGGGAAGACCTCGATGATGTACGGGGTGAGCGCATGGCGTTTTCCCAGCCCCATGACGTGAAAAGCGACATCATAGGCCGCGCGCCACGCTTCGCTGGTGGTGGGTCCACCCATTTCCCTGTCATTCAAAAAATTGACCAGCACGAGCCAAGCCGGCGCACCGTTGCGTCTCAAGAAGTGTAGGTGAGCGATCCGGTTCGCGAGTTGGTAGAAGAACTCGGTCCATGCGGCGCGATTCGGACGAGCGCCCAGGGCGGTCGCCACCTCCTCCAATCGTGCCGTGATTCTGGCGCGAGAAACCTCGCCAGCCCCTGTACCAGAGGAGCACATTTCGGCGATATGTGCTTTGGCTTCCACCAAGAGCAGGGCACCGTTATCTGTTCGACCTAGCGCGTCCCATTGCGGCCCTCGACTAGGCCAGAACGTCTGCAAGCCCGCTGCGAGTTCGGAGACGCCAAGTTTCTCGAGAAACGCAATATCTCTATACTCAGCAAAATCATCGTGCTCGCGCGGGGAGACCCAAGCGATAGACTTGGCTCCCGAGATCGAGGCCAAGATCGGTTCATCCAGCGACGGCCATCGGCCGTTGACCGCTCGCTGAATCCATTTGAGGCTGCCGCGCGTCCCTGACGGTTGCGGGAACCGACCCATTACTTTTCGCTCTCCAGGGGATCGTCCCCCCTCGTCCGCGTCCATCTTCAACGCCTTGATGAAGGCTTCCTGAGAAGCATCCGGGATTGGTCCCCTCAGACTAAAACCACGCTTTCCGCCGAAGCCGCTTTCACCAATGCCGTATCGAGAGACGCGATCGCGTCGTGGCGTAGGGCGAGTTCAAGATAGGCGGCATCGTAGAAGGTGAGGGCATGGCGGCGCGCCAGGTCGAAGGTGGCGGCCTCGTCGGGCGCCCGATCGACATCGATGTCGAGGTCCCGGAGAAGCTCGAGAAATCGGCGAATCTGGCGGGCATCGAGGCGTCCTCGGCGTTCGCCCACCAACAGGACGTTGCGCAATTCAAACCACCAATGCCCTGGCACGACGGCTTTCTCCTTCGCGATGCGCACGAAGGCGCGATCAGCCGCCGGCGAAGCCTCGTCGGGAAAGCACCAGGACGCCGTTATGGAGGCGTCCATCACGAAGGTCATCGTCGACCTTCATCGCGTGCGGCGAGAATGTCCGCCGAAGTCATGGACCTGGTCTTCTTGCGCAACGCGGTGATGGCGGCCAGTGCGCGGCCGATGCGGGCGTCGTCGTGCGAGGCCGCTGGGGTCAGGTGGGCCACGAGCCGGCCGTGACGGGTGATGGCGATGGTTTCGCCCCGCTCGATATCGTCAAGCAGTTGGGGAAGGTGTGTCTTGGCTTCAGAGGCCTGAATTTCACGCATGGCGCGCCCACGAAATTGGTCGGAAATATTGGTCGAAACTCACACTAAAGCCGGCGGCCTCCCAGGTCAATGCCCCGCCCCCTAATCCGCGTCCATCTTCAGCGCCGCGATGAAGGCTTCCTGCGGGATGTCCACCTTCCCGAACTGGCGCATCTTCTTCTTCCCCTCCTTCTGTTTGTCGAGGAGCTTGCGCTTGCGGGTGGCGTCGCCGCCGTAGCACTTGGCGGTGACGTCCTTGCGCAGGGCGCGGACGGTCTCGCGGGCGATGATCTTGCCGCCGATGGCGGCCTGGATGGGGATGATGAAGAGGTGAGGGGGGATCAGCTCCTTCATCTTTTCCACCATGCCCCGGCCGCGCATCTCGGCGCGATTTCGGTGGACGAGCATGGAAAGGGCATCCACCGCCTCGCCGTTGACCAGGATCAGCATCTTGACGAGGTCGCCGGCGCGATAGTCGGCGATCTGGTAGTCGAAGCTGGCGTAGCCCTTGGAGACGCTTTTCAAGCGATCGTAGAAGTCGAAGACCACCTCGTTGAGCGGCAGGTCATAGACCACCATGGCGCGGCCGGCGACGTAGCTGAGCTCCTTCTGCTCGCCCCGGCGGTCTTGGCAGAGCTTGATCACCGCGCCGAGGTATTCGTCGGGGGTGAAGATGGTGGCGCGGATCCACGGCTCGGCGATGCTCTCTATGCGGACGACATCGGGCATGTCGGCGGGGTTGTGCAGCTCGATGGTCTCGCCGTTGGTCAGAGTGATGCGGTAGATGACGCTGGGGGCGGTGGCGATGAGGTCGAGATTGAACTCCCGCGTCAGCCGCTCCTGGATGATCTCCAGGTGCAACAGGCCGAGGAAGCCGCAGCGAAAGCCGAAGCCCAGGGCGGCGCTGGTCTCCATCTCATAGGTGAAGGAGGCGTCGTTGAGGCGCAGGCGGCCGACGGCGGCGCGCAGGTCCTCGAAGTCGGCGGCGTCGGCGGGGAAGAGGCCGCAGAAGACCACCGGCTGCACCGGCTTGAAGCCGGGGAAGGCCTGGGCGGCCTGGCGCTTCTCGTCGGTGATGGTGTCGCCGACGGCGGCGTCGGCCACTTCCTTGATCTGGGCGGTGATGAAGCCGATTTCGCCGGGGCCGAGGGAGGCGACGTCGGTCGCCTTGGGCAGGAAGACGCCGATCTTGTCGATCTTGTAGGTGGCCGCGGCGTTCATCATGCGCACCTGGGCGCCGGCCCTGAGCCGCCCGTCGAACACCCGCACCAGGACGACGACGCCCAGATAGGCGTCGTACCAGGCGTCGACCAGCAGGGCCTTGAGCGGGGCGGCCTCGTCGCCCTTAGGCGGAGGCAGGCGCTTGACGATGGCTTCGAGGACATCGTGGATGCCGAGACCCGTCTTGGCCGAGCATTCGACCGCGTCGGAGGCGTCGATGCCGATGACATCCTCGATCTGCGCCCGCACCCGGTCAGGCTCGGCGGCGGGCAGATCGACCTTGTTGAGGACGGGCACGATCTCGTGGTCGTGCTCGATGGCCTGATAGACATTGGCCAGGGTCTGGGCCTCGACGCCTTGGCTCGCGTCCACCACCAGGATCGAGCCCTCGCAGGCGGCCAGCGAGCGACTGACCTCATAGGCGAAGTCCACGTGGCCGGGGGTGTCCATGAGGTTGAGGACGTAGTCCTCGCCGTCGTCGGCGCGGTAGTTCAGGCGCACCGTCTGGGCCTTGATGGTGATACCGCGCTCGCGCTCCAGATCCATGGAATCGAGCACCTGCTCCTTCATCTCGCGGGCGGTGAGGCCGCCGGTCTCCTGGATCAGGCGGTCCGACAGCGTCGATTTGCCATGGTCGATGTGGGCGACGATGGAGAAATTGCGGATGTGGGAAAGCGGCGTCGTCATGCGGGGGCGTCCTAGCATAATTCGCCGGATCGGCTGTCAATTCAGGGGCCGTTAAGGACCATCGCCACAAACAAGCCCGAACGGTGCGCCAGGATCGGGCGCGAGAGGAGACTTTAGGACCATGGATCGCCGCCTGCTGATCGTCTCGGGCCTGGCCACTGTCTCGGGCCTGGCCCCTTTGGCCGGCGGCCCGGCCCTGGCGCAGGAGCCGCCGCCCCCGCCCCCTCCGCCGCCGCCTGCCGAGCGAGGCGGCGAAGCGCCAGCGCAGGCCGCCGCGCCCGCCCAATCGGCCGCGCCGGCCTCATCGGCCACGCCGGCCCCCACCTTTTCGAGCGACGAGATGGTCAACCGGGTGTCCGACTTCCTGGGCGTCACCGCCGAATCGGCCGGCGCCATGATCGAGCGGGTGTTCAAGCAGAACGGCCGGCCCACCGGCTATATCGCCGGCGAGGAGGGATCGGCGGCCTTCGTGGTCGGCCTGCGCTATGGCCAGGGCCTCCTCTATATGAAGACCAAACCGACCCAGAAGGTCTATTGGCAGGGGCCGTCTGCGGGTTTCGATTTTGGCGGCAACGCCAGCCGCGTCTTCGTGCTCTGCTACGGCCTGCAGTACCCCGACGCCATCTACCAGCGTTTTCCGGGGGTGGAGGGATCGGCCTATTTCATCGGCGGCCTGGGCGTGAACTATCAGCGCGCCGAGGACATCGTCCTGGCCCCCATCCGCGCCGGCCTCGGCTTCCGCCTGGGCGCCAATGTCGGCTATCTTTCCTACAGCCGCAAACGCAACTTCATACCGTTCTAGGCCAAGAGCCCCCTTCGTCTCGGCGCTAGAACGCGCCGAGCCACTTCCCCCAGAGGGGGCAGAGAAAGAAAGACCAAGCGACCGCCTCTCTGCCCCCTTGGGGGAAGTGTCGGCGAAGCCGACGAAGGGGGTCTGCGCTCTGCTCCCTACTGCCTGGCCATCTCCGCGCGGACGTGGGCTTTGGTTTCGCCGGGGGGCGCGAGGCGGGCGGGTTCGAAGACGACTTTGGAGATGATGCCCCGATAGGCGAAGGGCGCGGCGTAGTCGCCCGTGACTGGTGAGAGGCTGCGGCCCAGATCCATGCCGGTGGACGAGATCATGAAGAGTAGCCGGGGGATGTGCGCGGTCCCCACCACGGCGCCGTCCACGGTCAGGGTGACATCGGCGCCGCGATCCTCGGTGCGCGCCACCACAAGGCCGATCTCATGGGCGCCGGGGGCGAGGGCGGACTTGGCCACGACGCGGGTGTGCCGGTGGAAGTCGTTGTAGTCGAAGATCAATTTGCCGCCCTTGATGAAGAGCACGAAGCCGCTGTTGAGGCTGCCCCGGGCGATCAGGGCGCCGTCGGCGTCGCCGGGCGGATGGACCAGGGCGAGCGATGTCGTCCAGCCCCGCGCCGCCGAGGGGCAGGTGTCGGCGACGATGTGCGAGACCGGCGGAAAATAGGTGAAGCGGTAGCGCGCCATGGGCAGGCCCGGGCGCATGGAGGCGCGGAAAAGGGCGATGGCGGAGCGGTCGTCCAGCGGCAGGACGCCGTGGCGCTCGGCCTCGGAAAACCACAGATCGACCATCGCCTTGACGCGTTTGGGCTCTTTGGCCGCCAGGTCCTCGTACTCGGAAAAGTCGTCGGTCAGGTGATAGAGCTCCCAGCGGTCCTCGTCCCAGGGGGCGCCCGGGGCATGGTGGGTGACCGCCTTCCAGCCGTCGGCCACGATGCCGCGATGGCCGAGCATCTCGAAGTACTGCGGGCCGCGCTTCAGGGTCGCGTCGGCGTCGGCGAAGGTCGATTTCAGGCTGAGGCCATGGACCGGCATTTGCTTCACGCCGGCCACGGTTTTGGGCGTCTTTATGCCCAGGACATCCAGGATGGTCGGGGCGATGTCGATGGCGTGGCAGAACTGGCTTCGCGTCTCGCCCGCCGCCGGCAAACCCGCCGGCCAGTGCACGATCAAGGGGTCGCGCACGCCGCCGCCGTGGGTGTTCTGCTTGTACCATTTCAAGGGAGTGTTGCCGGCCTGGGCCCAGCCCCAGGGAATGTTGCAATGGCTGTCGGGCCCGCCGATGTCATCCAGCCGCAGCACCGCTTCGTCGGCGTCCTCGCGGATGCCGTTGAACCATTTCATCTCGTCGAGCACCCCGGCGGCGCCGCCTTCCTGGCTGGCCCCGTTGTCGGAAAGCAGGATGAAAAGGGTGTTGTCCCAACGCTCGACGCTCTTGAGGAAGTCGACGAGGCGGCCGATCTGCTCGTCGGTGTGATCGAGCATGGCGGCGAAGGCCTCCTGCAGGCGGGCCGCGAAGCGCTGCTCGTTGAGGGAGAGCTCCGACCATGGCTTGACACCCGGGTTGCGCGGGGCGAGGCGCGTCTCCGGCGGGATGACGCCCAGGGCCTTCTGGCGCTCGAACCAGGCTTCGCGGGTGACGTGCCATCCG
>Ga0182024_10023691_pt1 | contig 10965 bp, 10 predicted proteins | sample P32metaG_FD_120480 | JGI IMG/M metagenome (GOLD analysis project Ga0182024, IMG submission 120480) | Permafrost microbial communities from Stordalen Mire, Sweden - P3-2 metaG (Illumina Assembly) | ecosystem: Environmental > Terrestrial > Soil > Wetlands > Permafrost | place: Sweden: Stordalen... | reverse complement strand
GGGCCAGACTTTCGAAGGTAGGTAAGAAGTTGTCGAATATACCAGGGAGCGTCGAGACCATACTCCGGCGCCGTCCGACCCGCCGCCATCGCCGGAATCGCCTGATTCGCCGTTTCCTGCTGGTGTTGGTCTCTGCAGGTTTGGCCTTCGGGTTTGCCTCCATTGCACTTCGGCATCTGAGTCCATCACTGTTCCGGGCGTCCACCTCTGCGGCGCCAGATCGTCCGGCGGTCGAGGCGAGTCGCAACATTCTTTTGCTGACTCAGCAGGAATCCTTGCGCCAGATCGAGAACCGTCCGGTCTATTCCTATTCCGTGGTGCCAGGTGGAGTGAGAGACGCACGCGAGTTGAAGTGGGTGGCACAACATGACCCGGTTGTCGCGTCTCACTACGCAGGGTTCGACTACGATCATGCCCAGAGCGTTCGTCTGATGTTGGCGCGCACCGCCTATATTTCTTACCGTATCGGCAACAAGGTCTATTGGACGCGTCACAAGGTCACGCTCAAGAAGGGGGAGACCGTGATCACCGATGGAAAAATGACGGCGCGCTCTCGCTGTGCCAATCGTGTGGAAGAAGTTCCGCAAGAAGCGACTTCCTCTTCAGAACCGCCAGCCGCAACATTTGACTCGCCTGCTCTCCCCGCCACGGGTACCGCTCTCTCGAATCCTCCGCTCCCCTTCGAGTCCGCATTCAACCGTCCCGGAGTGGGACCCGCCTTGCCCTTGAGTTTGTATGATCCGTTCGGCAACGGAACGTGGGTTCCGATCACGCCGCCGCCGCTTCCCGGTGTTTGCGGTGTAGGAAAGAATAAGACGGGCACCGGCGGCACCCTGGTACAGGGATATCCCTGCGCCAGCGGTGGTGGAGGCGGCGGAGGCGAAGTCCCTGAGCCCGGTACGTGGCTGCTGGTCGCCTCTGGCCTGGCCGCGATGTACTGGAAGACCCGCCAAAAGCTTGCCCGAACTTAGCGTCAGAATCACGCTTGTCGGCATCAGCCTCCCTCATATTCTGCACTCGCTTACGCTCTTTCTCGAGCCTTCACACAGCCCGATATTTTGGGGACATTCTGAAGCCAATGACGCCCTAGCCTGAACCGTTAGTACTAATACCAACGTTAGTCCCTCGTGCGTTACTCGCTGCTACAATCCCGCTACAATCAAACCATTCGCAGCTTCCAGGCGCAGGTATTGATGCACAGATTTTTGCGAACTATCGAGAGTCGGCTGCTTCTGGCCGCGCTCTGCGGCCTGCTCGCCGCGTCGTCGCTGCTGGCGCAGACCTCGTTTGCCCAGACCACGATTCGCACGGTGAAGGTACTCGACAGCAAAGACGCGGTCGAGATCGAAGTGGAAGCCAGCGACCGGATTGTTCCGCAGACGCAAGTCTTGACCGGCCCCGATCGTTTGGTGGTCGACTTTCCCAATGCCGTTCCCAGTAACCAGTTGCGCAGTCAATCCGTAGATCGGGGAGAAGTGAAAGACGTGCGTGCCGGCCTGTTTCAGGGCAAACCCCCGGTCACGCGGATCGTGCTCGATTTGAAAACCGCACAGTCGTACCAGGTTTTTCCCTATGGCCGCACCGTCATCATCAAGGTGATGGGCGGTGGCGCTCCCGATCCTTCCTCTGGAGGCAACAATTTTCCTTCTGGACCGGCAACTCGCCCCGGCCTGGTAGTTGCGAATTACACGACTAGAGCGGAACCCGCGAACGTTGAGAATTCTGCCAAGCCTCTGCTCGACGTTTCTTTTCGTGATGGACTGTTGGGGATCAGGGCTAATAAGGTAACGCTGTCTCAGGTCTTGTTCGCAGTGCAGCAGCGCACCGGCGCCGAAGTCTCGATTGTTGCCGGAGCTGAGCAGGAAACCGTAGTCGCCGACATCGCGCCCGCGCCTGCACCCGAGGTTCTGGCACGGCTGCTGAATGGTTCCAGATTTAATTTTCTGATTCTGAGCGCGGCGAACGACCCGCGGCAACTGGATCGCGTGATTCTCAGCCCTCGCGCCGATGGCGGCGTCATGCCCTTGCCTCCGGTGCAGATGCAGAATGACAATGCGGATAACGATGACGCTTCCTCGCCTCCGCCCGTGCCACCGCAGCCCGTCAATCCTTCACCGGCGCAGAATCCGCCCGGAACTCAGCTTGAAATGAAATCCCCGCCGGATAACAACGCTCCCAACCAATAAGCTCGCTGGAAAAGCTAGCAATAAAGGATCTCACGCCTGTGTGCGCCTATGGCGGCGTGATCAAACGGATCGGGACGGGCGAGGAACCCGTGACCGGACTGCCTGGAGTAGAGCTGCCATTACCGCATCCCGCCACGTTTAAAATGGTCACGTCGATATTTCCGTATTGATCAATGCTGTTGATGAAGACCTGAAGAAAACCAACGAAGGTTACAGAATTTGTCGTACCGGCATTGGCGAGAGTCTGCCTGTCGAAGATTGGCAAGGAAACAATCGAATTGCTGCTGCTGATGGGTTTGCCGGGTCTACCAGCAAGACTGCCAAGCGGATTACTACTTCCGGCGAGAATCTGGAAGGGATACGACGACAACACCATTGTGTCCTGACCGTCTGGCTGACGGTCGGTGGGATCTCCTTCTTGAATCAGGCATTTCCCACCATTCAAGCTGTCGCCGGAAAAAGCTGGATTTTCTCCCAAATCGATGGTGTTCTGACTGGCTACGCCACATTGGTAGTTAGTCGAGGAGTCGCAACCCGCAATTGCCTGCGCGTAGGTCGATGCCCCAGCGCACGAGGGGACAGCATTGACAGCCGTTCCTACTAATCCAGGAAGGTATTCCAGATTGGGCATTCCCACATCGATATGCGTCGTCCGGACGTGATTGGCCAGCGCAGGATTGTCTCGCAACCCGCAAGAAGACCCGCTATAGGAACAGTCCGGTACCAACCAAAACCGTTCGCCAATTACACCGCTATTATTGCCATTCACTGAGATTCCTGGGTGTGTAATCGACCCATCTGCGGTGCTAACCAGAGTGTTGCATTGCCCGCGGCCTTGGTCGCAATTTAGATTCGGGTTCAACGGATCCCGGTTAGGCACGACCCAGGGCTTCACGCAGCGAGGCTGAACTGGAATGATCGTGCCACCTGGCGCAAAGGCTCCCGAATGCGAAGGATTAAACACCTCCGCCGTGGCCGTAGCGCTCACCGTGTTCGCAGCTCGAGACCAAATCCGGGAAAAGAACGTAGGCAGGCTGATGCGTGTAACTTGCACAGTCACGAGTGGGTTGACGCCGAGTTGGTCATCGCCGACAACGGCGGTGCAATCCGCAACACCGGATCCCGATCCCGAAGAGTACGTGACGCTGACGGTTGGCGAGATGCCGGCGACGCTGTTTTCTTGCGCCGCCGCTTTGGCGGTCAGACTGGCGAGGCTGGTGTCGCCGCCGCAGATTTTAGACCACGAAACAGCATCATTATCGGGACCGGCTGTCCCCGTCACTCCGGAAATTGAGATCACTCGGGCGGCAGCGAGTGCGCCCGCATCGGCGGATCTTTGCGCTTCCTCTTTTGCCAGATACAAGGTCACCACATCGATCGACAGAGCGGCCATGGCGATGATGGCGACCATGGCCAGCGCCACCAGCACCATGGTGATGCCAGACTCCCGGCGGCGAGAGGGGCACGGATAACGAAATCTGCGGATTGCGGGCGATTTCATACCGTTCTTCAATTTTCGTTCATCGCTACAGCAGCGGCGGAGATCGTGCTTGGCAGCGTAGCGGTCCTACCCAGAAGACTCGAGACGCGGCCGAACCGCCACGGATAGGCATACCGAATACTGACGCAGGTTCCTACGATGGCTGTCTGACCCCCAGGATTTTGGGACGTGCAACTCACGGACGGGAGAACGGCTCCGGTTGCGGGAAAATAATATCCCCGGTTGATAACAATAGTCAGCCCTCCGGCGAGACAGCCGTTTCCGCTGGCGGTCGACGTCCATGTCAATTGAACAGGCGAACCGCTCAGCGTGATGCCGCAGGCATTGATCTTATTGGCGAGCAGATAGGAGTCAACCACCTGGAATGCGTCACGGACTGACATCGGCGAAGACGATTGCAAATCATTAGCGGGGTCCGCAGCCGCCGCGCGTGCTGCGTCGCGCGCCACGTTGTTAAGTTTCTGTTTGAGTGTAAAAGCGTGGCTGAAGTCGAAGATGCCCACCACAAATACCACCAGCAAAGGCAGAGACACGGCAAACTCCACCAGCGCGGCGCCGTTATCGCGCCATCCCAAGTTGGCCAAGCCGCCAATCCAATTTCGTGAATGGGGCCAACGGATCACTGGTTCTCCATTCGAACGCGTGCCGAGGCAGTCAGCCAAATTTTCTGCTTGTTCAGAGAAGTAAAAGGCAACCAGAACTGGAATGGATATTGAAACGAAACGGACACGCCGCAAACTCCTGCCGCGCCCGTGAGGGGGGACGCCAATTGGACGGGTGCGCAGACATTAACGCTGCCGGAAGTACACGTCACCGCAGTTTGGGAGCAGGAAGTGAAGACGGGTAGCGGAGAGCGTTCCTGTGTGGGATCCAACTTCGACGCGCGCATGGCGGATTGTACTGCATTGACTGCATTCGTCTCATACTGCGAAAGGGTGCTTGCGGTGCAGGTTGTGCAATTGGGAGCGGCCCCGGCGCGCGCACCTTCCTGCGCGGCACGCGTGATCGCACCGTAAATGCTGAACGCCTGCCCGAACCAGAAAATTCCCAGAAGGACCATGAACATCAACGGCAACACGGCGGCGGCTTCCGCAATCTCGGCTCCGCTGCTCTCGGCGGCAAGCCCTCGGAGAATTGCTCGGAATGAATGCAACATACTAGGCTACCACTCCCAGTTTCCAACAAATTCCATACAGCAGTACGGTGAACGCCAGCGCAACTCCGTATGGAACTTTCAGCGAGTCCGGATTATCGAGCGAGACCTGGGTTCCCGGCAGCCGGAAGGTCACCAGCGAAATCAGGATGTGCCCGATGTTGCGAATCGTTTGCCGCGTTCGCCTTTTATAGATCACCAGAGCCACCGCCATGACGCCCGCCACCAGAATCGATGCCAGCAACAGATCGACCAGCAACCCCGGTCCCGTGAAGGCGCCCAGCGCCCCCGCCACCTTCCAGTCGCCCGCGCCCAAGCTGCGCAGAAGCACGAACGGCAGAAGCAAGGCCAATCCAAGCGCCGCGCCCAGCAGGGAAGCTTTCAGTCCCGGCCAGCCACTCAGAACTGCGTTCGCAATAACCCCGACCAACAGCGCCGGTACGGTCAGCCAGTTTGGGATGCGCCGCCAGCGCAGGTCCGTCCATCCCGCGCCCACCGCCAGAATCATGGCCCCCACCAGAACCACCGGTTTCAAATGGACCTCAAGCCGAGCCGAGTGGGAAACGGTGGTCCAGCGCTTTCCCCATGATGATGATGATATTGAAAAAGATCCATTTTGTGACGGTTCAGAAACAGCCAGCGAGGGATTGGCTTTCCGCCGCTTTCACCATTGCTCCGGCAAAAGCGGCCTCTCGGGCGGATTTTCACATAGCAGCAAAGCGAAGTCAATAAATGCGTTGCTGCCGATCTTCCGGCCATGACCCTCTCCCAGCGAGAGGCCGATGTATGAAAATAAAAGGCCCGGAACGCGTCCGGGCCCTCGGAAAAACTGTGAAACGATTACCGATTGAACGCAGGAGCCGAGTTGTGCTCGGCGACAATCTTCTTAGCGTTGTCCGCCAGAGCCTTAGCCTGAGGCAGCAACTCAAGTCCCTTGACAACTTCCGGATCGGACTCGGCGCGAACCTTCATGCCCTCATCCTGCCCAAAGGCATCGGTGAAAATCTCCGACTTGATGTTCGACTTGATCCAGTCATTGTTGTCCATCAGCCCGGCCTGCGTGTAAGGAATGCTGGCCTCATCCAAAGACTTACGGAATTCCACCAGAGTCGCGTCGTCGACTTCGAAGCTCTTCGTGGGTTTGTGGTTCACCACATAACGCTTGGCAAAGTTGAAGAACGCATAGTGCTGCAGCAGCGTGTCTTCGAAGTGATTGCCCTTGACCGGAGGAATGTTGACGTCGGGAGTAATGCCGCCTCCGCCGTAAACCGTCCGCCCGCTGTCGGTGAGCTTTACTTCGCGGTTGGCCGAGTTCGAACTGTCGGCGCTGTCGCGGTTGTAGTAATAATCGTAGAGCGAGATGTTGCTGTAGTCGCGCTGGATCAGACGGCCGCTCGGAGTGTAATAATGAGCCGTGGTCAGCGCCAGCCCGGTATTTTCCGAAAGCGGATACACCGTCTGCACCAGACCTTTGCCGAAGGTCACTTCGCCCGCGATCAAGCCGCGGTCGTGATCTTGAATCGCTCCCGAAACAATTTCCGCCGCCGACGCGGTCTGCCGGTTCACCAGGACAACTATCGGATAATCCTTGCCGCCATTGCCGTGCTGCGCCACGTAACGTTTCTCGGCAGATGCGCGGCCGTGGTGCGAGACGATGAGCTGCCCCTTTTTCAAGAATTTATCCGCGACGCCCACGCCTTCACTGAGCAAGCCGCCAGGATTAGAGCGCAGGTCGAGGATCAGGCCCTTGAGATCGCCGAAGGAATCGAGCGCGTCAGAAACCTCATGTTCGGTCGTTTCATTGAAGCCGTTAACGTGCATGTATCCCACACCCGGCTTGATGAGGAAATGGACGTCTACGCTGTAACGCGGAATCTCGTCGCGGACCAGAGTAAACTCCATCGGCTTCTCGACGGCTTCGCGCGAGATGCTGATGTGAACCGTGGTTCCCTTCGGCCCCTTCAGCAGATCGGCCACGTCGCCCGTACTCATGTTCTCCGTTGACTTGCCGTCGACGGCGATGATCACATCACCGGGATGAATGCCGGCCTTGTACGCCGGCGTGCCCGTGAAAGGATAGATCACGATTACTTTATTATTGCGCGGGCCTACGGTCATACCCACGCCGTAGTACTTGCCGCGCTGGTCTTCGCGCATCAGCGCGTACGATTTGGGATCGAAGAAATTCGAGTGCGGATCGAGCGCGTGCAGCATGCCGGGGATCGCGCCGTTGTAGATGGCCTTGTCTGCGTTCACCGGTTCGGCGTAATTATCCTCGACGAGCGCGTACACGTCGGTGAACTGCTTCAGGCTGTCCTTGACCTCGGAGTCGCCGGTCATCGACGACTGCTGGCCGGAACGCTGGGCAAACAGAATTCCCAGGAAGCCGCAGGCAAGCAGGAAAAAAACTACCAGGAAGAGTGAACGGCGTGAACTACGAGCCATCTGAGATTTCCTTCGTTGAGGGCGTACTTCCACCCCAGCTACCGCGCTGAATACAAACAGTATATCACTACCGCAGAATGCCCAGGACCGGGGATTGTCACCATTGGTAACCGGCCCTGGAAAGCGGTCTGTTTATCAGATGCAACGGGGGAAAGATTAGGTTCCCGCGAAGAGAAAACAACTTGTTTCAAGGCCTCGCGACGACGGGCCGAGCGCTAAAATCCGGGCTGCGATATACGGTCTTGCCGTGAAGGAACGGGTCGACGACCGCGCCAACGCCAGCGCCCACAGCCCCAAACAGCGGCACAAAGACAATCACGTCGAACACGCGGCCAGCCCCGCCCGCGCTTCCATTGGCCGCTCCCGCAATCGCACCGGCACCCGCTCCAATGAAGAAACCTGTCCTGGCGCTGTGGTGTCCCAGGCGTACTTCTCGGATTTCCTCTCGCCGATACTGTCGATATCCCAAAGATGTGCAAGAGCAACCCAGCCAATCGTCGGCGACGTTTTCAAGTTTGCAGTGTCCAAATGTGCGATGGTGCTTTAGCGTGATTTTAATCTTGGTTCCCGCGGGAATGCCTTTAAGAACTTGCCAGTCTCCGGAAGGTTGGCTGCTGTTTCCGGCTTGTGCTGCGTTCGACACCAACAAAACCGCAAAAACTGCCAAGCTGCATCGTGCGAACAGAACAACCGTGGACATGGGACGCATTGGCTTTCACCTCACGAGCGAGTTTCGATTACGAAATAGCTGCAAGAGTCGTGGCAGGTGGGAAGAGCTAAGGGACCGCGGTCCTGCCGGGTGACGGCGCAGCCAATGCTTCCATGTCAGGCGGTTGAGCGGTCAAGACCGGCGTTGTCGAGACCGACGGTTCTTTCTGACTCTCCTTCGTCCGGGAAGGCGAACGGAGATTCCCTTCCTCATCATCGTCGGGCCCTGATGGCGGATAAAATCTTCTGCGCTGCATAAACGGATGCGATCCGACATGGGCCGCGCCGATGGCACCGCCGATGAGAGCAAAGAGCGAACCCCCGAGGATCACTCGGCTTCCGACCGGGGTCTGGTTGTGGATGCTGCTAAGCGCGCCGATGGCCGCTCCAAAGCCGAAGCCAATTGCGGCTCCGATCAGAGGGTGAGCTACGTCGCCAGAACCCATCCGCGGGTTCTGGTAGCTGCCCCGGTAATATCCATGCCGCGGCGGAGTCGGCATCCGCGGCCTGCCCCGGGGCAGTTGAGCCAGCGATTTGCCATCGTTGCCAGCAGGCGAAATGTCAGGCATCTGTGTGTATGGACTGCGCGCCGCGACAATCTCGTCACGCACCGGAAGCTCGTTCGTCGTCGGCCCGTGGGCGTTTTGCGCTGCTGCACTCGATACGATGAGAAGCGATGCAAGAAGCGCCGCAAGAAAAGGAGGAATTACTCGTAGGTTTTTCATGAACGCAGAGTAATTCTGGTCGAGCAATTGCGTTGGTGCGCTTGGGACAGTTTCTGGAGTGCCACATCAGGGGACGATGGGCTGGCGGATGAACGCTTCGTAACGCCGGAGTTCTGCGATGGATGACTCCGACAGCAGAGAGAAGGGAATTGCCCGACAGCCCGGCGGAAGGTCCGCAGCAGTAAGAAAATTGCAGACCACCGCCGCAGTCTGCTTCAGGCCGCGCTGCCAGTTGGCTTCGCGAGCGTCGCGAAAAACCAGGCTGTCAGGATGGAATCCAGCGGCATTCAGCACGGCGCGCGCGACTTTCAGAAATTCAGGCCATCGCGACGCCACGCCCACTAGAGCGCCGGAAGGCGCAGGCAAGAACGCCGCGAGCGAAGCCGGTACCGACCGAACCTGCAGAGTCAGCAGCTCCGTGCCCGCCGGTAGCAGTTTCCGCACGGCCGCCGCGCGGTTGGGCAACACCACCGGGATGCCGCCTTCCTGGTTCTTCGAACAATCTTGGGGCGAGCAGGACTCCACCGGCAACGTGACCGCACGCGCGATCTCCGCCGCTAGGATGCGCCGCAACTCTTCATCCGGCTCAATGAGCAGAAAATGGTCGGGAGGCTGCATCTCCAGCCACTGCCGCAGGCGCGACCGCAGCGCCGGCAACGATACTCCCAGTTTTTGCGCCGCGCGGAAGAGCCGGGCAATCGTTTGATCCAGCGCCAGAGCGGGCGTCGCAGACGTCTCCGGCTTGCTCGCTCGAACGTAGACTCCGCTGCCGCGCCGGAACTCCACCCAACGCTCGCGTTCCAGTTGGCGGTATCCCGCGCTGACCGTGTTGGGATGCACGTGAAAGCGCCGCGCCAAGTCGCGCGTGCTGGGCAGTCGCTGTCCGGGCGCGAGGTCGTCGCTCAGTATGCCGAGCACGACCTGCGTGACCAGTTGTTCGCGGATCGAAACTTCGCTGCCGCGGGCAAACCAGAATTGCATGGCGGCAACATCTTAACCGCTTCGTTCTGCGCTGGCCATTGGCGACCATAGGGAGATCATTGGGCAAACGGTGCCCGGAAAAACCGGGCAAAATAAGACCATGGGTTCCAGGATCGACGCGCTCTCTCAGCAATGATTGCCGCTTTTCGGGCTCCGGCAGTATGATGAACCGCATGAGCTTTTCCGAAACGATCTTCCTGTTCTTTTTGGCCCTCATCATTTTTGGGCCCAAGAAGTTGCCGGAGATCGCGCGCCAGGTGGGCAAGGCACTCAATGAATTCAAGCGCGCTTCGAACGAGTTCAAGGCGCAAATCGAGCAGGAGATTTCTAACCTGGAAGTCGAGAACCGGCAGACGATTCTTCCGCCCAGCCCGACTCCGCAGGGCGTCGCTAGTCGTACGCTGTATGCCGCGCCCGGCCAAGTCACTCCTGCCGAACCGCCTGCGACCTTGGCGGCCCTGACTGATGAACCGATCGGGGGCTCCGCAACCGATCCGCCTCCGGTTGCTAGTGAGGCTATCGCCCCGGTCGCGACGGACATTCCTGTCGATCCCGTTGTTTCCGTCACTGCTTCCGATGACGTCACGTCTCCCACCTCACAGGAATCGCATGTCTGAATTCGCAGCCGCGGCGGCCAGCGGCGATAGTGAAAAAGAGCCCATGCCCACCATGGGCTTTCTCGATCACCTGGAAGAACTGCGCAAGCGGCTCGTCTATTCTATTGTTGCGGTGGGAGTAGGGTTTGCTGCCTGTTGGTGGAAGGTTGAACGTATTTACGAAGTCATGCAGCGCCCCATCATGGAGGCCTTGCGACAGAATGGGCTGTCGGAAAAGCTGGTTTACCTGAATCCCACCGAACCCTTCAACCTTTACTTGAAGATCGCCGCGCTCGCCGGCTTGTTCCTGACGTCTCCCTTCGTCCTCTATCAGGTGTGGATGTTTATTTCGCCGGGCCTCTACCGTAACGAAAAACGCTATGCCGTGCCGTTCATGGTTTCCACCATCGCTCTGTTCACTTGCGGCGGATATTTCGGCTACAAAATCGTCTACCCACGAGCCCTCGAATTTCTGATTCATTTCGGCCGGCAGTTTCAGCCAATGATCACCATCGGCGAATACACCCAGCTGTTCCTGAGCATCGTGCTCGGCATGGGACTGATTTTCGAGATGCCCATCCTCATCTTTTTCCTGTCGCTGATGGGCATCGTGAGCCCTGCCTTCATGTGGAAGCATTTCCGTTATGCGATTCTCATCATTTTTGTGATT
>Ga0182024_10023690_pt1 | contig 10965 bp, 9 predicted proteins | sample P32metaG_FD_120480 | JGI IMG/M metagenome (GOLD analysis project Ga0182024, IMG submission 120480) | Permafrost microbial communities from Stordalen Mire, Sweden - P3-2 metaG (Illumina Assembly) | ecosystem: Environmental > Terrestrial > Soil > Wetlands > Permafrost | place: Sweden: Stordalen... | reverse complement strand
TCTGGCTGCTTGCCAATACGGCAATGGAGTCAATTTGTGATAATCCCTGGGCCAATTCAATCACAGTCACGGTCGCAGTCTCTGCCTTTGTATTTTTGGCCTATTCCGAGAATCAGAATGGGGCTGAATATCTCTACAACAGGACCGTTAAACTAATTGCGCCTGTGAGAGGGAATGTCACCGAAGTTGAAGTTGTCTTTGGAAGGCTATCGTATCTTATCGATATCTTGGGCCTTGGCCTTGCTCTTATGCCTTATGCTGATTTAGTGAGCATCAGCGAGCAATACGCAGCTGAAGACACGATGTTCACCGGCACAACCAGGCAAGTGATGGACAATACCTTCATTTATGGCAGTTATGCCGGGTGGGTGATGCTCATTTTCCAATCCGTCCGGAAGTTGTTGATCGCAAGAGCCGCGCGCTCTTATGCAACAAGAGAGTCGAGCTCAGTTGAAATGCGACGAGATGCTGTTATTCTTCAGAAATTAGAACATCTTGAAGGGATCATCCAAGAATCCAACCTCACGGTTTTTAAACAATTTTTAGCCGATCTTCCTGCGACCATGTCTGCAATGACCTATCAGCTCTCTGAGGAGACGCCGTTGCTTCAAAATGCTTAAATTGAGGGCAATTGGACAAATGCACTCTCTTCTCCCATGATTTGAGAATAGAGCGGGTTCTCCATGATTGACTGCAAAATACCAGTATCGAGTACTTTCAATGCTTGGGTATAGCGCTTTTCAAAATTCTCTTCTTTAGACGTTGGATACTCTTCTTCTGTAATATCTTGGATTTTTCCAAAAATTTGTTCGGCTAATAGGCTAGGAGATATGGTTTTTCCGGTAGAGAGATGCTTTTCACGGGTTATAGCATAAGCCTGAACAGCTACAGTCAAGTACACGGCGTTTAATTCACGAAGATATTGCAGCTGCTCTAGAAGGCGCTCTGCCGCTGTTGATCCATAGCTGACAATATCTTCTGCTTCATTCCCGCTTGTAATGTTGTAGATGGACGTTGGTGTTCCAAGTTGAGCAATCCTTTGCACAAGGGCATTAGCTGTGTATTGAGTGATCATGTACCCAGATAGAAGTCCTGACTGTGAAGTGTTCGTAATGAGATAAATAGGAAGCTGGTTCCTATTACGATAGGGATTGAGCATATATGAAATTTGTCTTTCCAGAGTGTAAGCAATTTTTGCATTTGCAGTACAGATTGTGTCTACAACGGTTGTTAAGCATTCCCCGTGAAAATTTCCTCCAGATAAGACAGTCCATAACTCATTATTGACAGACCAAATCCTGCTTGGATCGACATCGCTTGAGATTTCATCACCCCTAAAAAAAAGAGGATTGTCTGTTACTGCATTAAGCTCTGTTTCGATTTTTTTATGTTGCTCAAGAATTATTTCTATTTTTGGTCCGAATATCTGCGGGACGCAACGGATGCAATAATCATCTTGTATCCTAGAAGGATCAGAAAAACTCGAAAATTCTAAGTGTTTTGATAAGACTTCAGCGACTAGTACTTGGCCGGAGTGATTTCGAACCCGATGAATGTTCTCATTGAATGCAGTACTTAGAGAGCCGATCGCATTGAGAAAAAGTCCTTGCAAAGCGAGAATATTCTCGAGTTCATTTAGTTCTTGTAAATAAGCTATTGATAGCATGGAAATAATAAAAGAAGTGCCATTGGCGATGGCAACCCCTTCTTTGGCTAAAGGTTCAAACGGCTTAATGCCGGTTATTTCTAAGGCTTCTCGAGCGGTCATGGTCGTATTTTTATACCAAACTGCGACAGCATCGCCTTTCATGGCTCGCGCCATACGCGCAAGAAAAGCAAGATCTCCACTTGCCCCCAAGGACCCCGTCTTTGGAATTTGAGGGATTATCCTATTGTTGATCATGTCAACTAGAGTTTCGAGACTTTTTAGCTGAAAGCCTGAGCTGCCTTTTGCTAATGAGGAAGCTCTTGCAATCATCGCCCCCAGAGTTACATCTTGAGGAAGGGGGATCCCTATTCCAGCATCATGGCTTTCAATCAAATTACAAGAGAATTGAGCGGCTTCTAGAGGATTAACCTTTCGGTTTCTCAGATCAGCGAGTCCTGTTGTAACCCCGTATACGGCAATATCGTTTTTCAGGAGAAAGTCGATAAAGCCTCTTGTCTTCTGAAGGTCTTCCGAGGCTTCTGGACAAATCTCAACTCTCGTGTCTTTAAAAACAACATCCCGAAATTGGAGCAGTCCAAATTTGTGTTTTTTACCGATTAAAACCATACTTAGAACTCCTTCTCCAAAAATGGTATCAAAAAAGTCGATATGAGTCTCACTATTTCCATAGGACATTGTGTGCAAGATCTATTTGTTATTATTCACCTTGAGGAGTACATTTTCTGACCATGGAGTCCCAATGAAAGCGTCATATGACCCAGGGTTAGAAGTTGTAACAGATCAATGGCTCAAATTGCATCGAAATGAAAACCTTTTCATTGATAAGGAATGGCTTGAGAAATTAGCAATACATGCAATCAACACGTTAAATTTAACGTGTTATCCAGATTCTGGATGCTTTCGGCTGAGAAAGAAGTTAGGACAACTCTATAATGTCGATCCAGATCAAGTCTATATTGGGAATGGGTCGGATGAAATTTTAGCCGACTTGCTTCATTATCTACGACCACGTTTTGACCAAGCAGTGATCCCATCCCTCTGCTATAGGGTCTATCCGTTTCTCTTAGAGAGATATAGTTATAAACAGCTCCCTTTAGAGAGAGCATCTCACGACCATTTATGCATTGTTGATTCGCCGAATTCTCTAACAGGAGAGACATCAGCTATATTTGATATTCCCTCAAGTTTTTTGATCTGGGATAACGTTTATGGTGAATTTGCTCATGATATACTTCATTCAAAACAGATCGGTCCGTCCACTGTCATATTGCGTTCCTTTTCTAAATTCTATGGATTGGCGAATCTGAGGATAGGATATGGAATCGCAGATGCAAAAATTGTCCATGAGCTGATGAAAAGAAAAGACATTTTCAATGTCAATGGTTTTGCACAAGAAATGGCCTTGCTCGTTCTAGAACACAAACACTATTTTGATTCTTTGCTTCCTAAAATTGATCAAGCTCGGAAGACTTTACAGGACGAGTTAAAAGCCCTAGGTTTTGTGCTCTCGAATTCCCGAGCCAATTTCGTATGGGCCACTCATCCCTTTGTTTCAGCTGAATCCATTCAAAAGCACCTCGAGAAAGCTCACATTGTTGTTCGAAGATTTTCAGAGCCAGGCCTTAGCTCCCATCTGCGGATCACAGTTCCTCCGTTAGATAAAATCCCGCAGATCATCGAAGTGATCAGGCAGTGTATAGATCATTCATAAACACCTTTTCGCGTGCTAAGAACTGTATGGGGCCAAATTAAAGTGTAGAGGCCATTCTTGTGTTCAATATCTAAGAACTCAGACACATATTTTAAGCATTTTTCGGGGGTAATTCCTATCATCGCATTTAGTTTATAGATAAAGTAACCAATGTCTTCACGGCTTTTGAAATTAATGGGAATCTTCACATCATGAAAAGTAGGTTTTTCAAAACCCGTAAGATAGCAAAGCGAATCTGCAAACTCTCTTGATAAGAAAGATACTTCATGACCCGTTGCGCAGTATTTGGCTACGGCTAGGTCAAAATATTGAGCTAATTTTGTTCCGGCAAATACATCGGAAATCATCACTCTTCCTCCAGGTTTTAGAAGAAGATATAAATTCTTAAAAGATGTTGTTTTATCAGGAACGTGATGAAAGCACCCAAAAGCCCAAACTGCATCAAATGAGCAGGGTTCAAGAGGATCTTCTCCCACAGGAAGAGTATCCGCGCCGGCGATAACAACTTTGATATTTTGCCTGGGGACAATAGGAATATCAGACAACAATTCTGCTGAAGGATCTGATGCAATCAAAGTACCAGGAAAGATAAGCTGTGCAATGTATTGTGAATAAAACCCTGTACCCGCACCGATCTCAAGAATTTTCTCGTTGGTTTTTGGGCTCAAATGGTTCATTAATATTTTGCGCTCTTCAAGGCGAGCTTCGGGCATTTCTAGCATGATTTCTTTATAGTATTGAGAACGAATGCCGCTGAACTCTGCTTGTGTCAGTACATTGTGTTGCATCATCAATTTTTCCTTTCTAATTAACCCTGCTCTTTCAAAAGAGGGAGTTGTCACAGTTTCCACAGCTTAATAGAACCTTTTTTATGACCGCTGACAAGCAGGTTGCCATCAAGCGGGGCAAGAGCATGAGCATCCCTAGATTCAGGAAGGATATTAAGGCGATTTCCTGTAGCTATATCCCATATCGTGATGTCATTATCTGCGGTGGCAAAACGGCCGCCAGAAAGTGGGACAATCTTTTTAATCGGATAATCATGATGAATGGTCTTAAGGCACTTCCCTGTAGTTGGGTTCCAAAGCCAGATTTTCTTGTCCCTGCTAATAAGAAGGTTGCCATCAAGCGAGGCAATATCAGTGCTAGTATCCATTCCATTATCACTTATCCTGATGGTATTGAGACAGTCTCCATTCCAAAGCTTCTTGAGCCATCCTGCAGATAGATCCCAGACCCTAATTGTGCCGTCTGCAGATGCGCTAGCGAGAACATTGCCTGGTAATAGGACAAATTTATGAACAATAAATGTATGTCCATTAAAAGTGTTGAGGCATTCTCCTCTAAACCGATCCCACAGCTTAATGGTCCCTTTCAGATCACCACTGACAAGAAGGCCGCCTGGGAGCGAAGCAAGGGCACTAATAGATTGTTCATGCCCTTTCAAGGTATTGAAGATGAAGCATTCTCTTGTGGATAGATCCAATATCTCGATATCGAAGGAGAGCCTATAACCAATGGCAACAAGACTGTTCTCTAGAAGCGCAACCGAACTAAAAGTAGTGAAACTATCGGGCTGCTTAAGGCAATTTATGCTTCGTCTTGTAGAAAGATCCCACAGTTCAAGTTCTGCAAAATTTCCACTGAGAAGCTGGCCGTAACCAAGCGGGTTAAGAAAAGAAACGCCGTATGCACCTCCATAAAGGGTATCAAAACAACTCATTGCAGGAATCTTTTCAAGATCAACTGTATGTGGGAAATTTAAGGATCTATTGAGGGGTGGAACCCTAGGTTGTACGAGTTTTTCTGCACTTTCTTTTCCTTGCGTGGGTGCTATACGTCCAGGTTTTTTGCTGACAAGAGGCTCTGGATCTAAAGGTTTAGAAGCAGAGTCTGAAGCGACTACTTTTGTAGATGGGGCGATACTTCCAGCATTAGCTTTTACAGACGGTGATACGCTGATAGGTGCAGATAAAGAAGAGGGCGATATTCTTGAATAAAGTGCATTGTATTCAGAAGCCTCAGCAAGGGTTAACGGAGGAGCGGTGGGCTCAGGTTTGGTTTTCGGGTTTGAATATGGTTCGCTGGGTTTCTCTGTTGGCTGAGAAGCGTTTCTTGTACCCGATGAGATGCTGCAAGCATTGGCTTGCAAAAGGGCTGATGCTTCTTGAGAATTGAAAATAGATGCAGACTCAGAAGTTATAGCAGCAGGAACGGACTGTGCACGATTTTCTAAACTCGGTTTCTCTTGATTTAACCCATTCCTATGAATGTCGATGACTTGTAAGACCACAAGATTAGTCTGATAGCTCTTCAGAAGCTTTTCTCGACAATTAGGGCACTCTGATGACTGTATTGCCCACTTCTCTATACAATGACGATCAAAGGTATGTGGTTTACTATTGCTGCACGCAATTACAGGATTTGACATTAATTGATGGCAAATAATGCATGTAATGAGATCCTCTAATTGCTGTAGTATTGGAACTGATGCAGTTGAGGATGCCGATGTGGCTGGGGGTAATGCAGACATATATTTTCTCCCTTGCTGAACACTCTTCTTTTTAACCAGTAGAGTTTGTAATTGTTAGCAAGTATGGGCTTGAATATTACTTTTTTACAATCCTATTTGGTTGATGAGTCTGGTTTTACTGCAAAGATGCTCATAAAGAAAGGTTAAGATTATTACGCCTTACGAAGGACTTTCCCCTCGCTATTTTTAAGTGGTTCTTCCCATAGCTTCATAGTGGGCATTAGGTGTTAAGCAAAAACCGATCAAGAGTCCAGGGGGGACTGCTAACCCAGCCATGCTCCCTAAGAGAATCCCCATGAGAGTTAATCCAACTGCAGCTCCTAGCCATGCACCTATACCAATTCCTATAATACAACCTATACCTGTGCCAGCAAAAATACAGGTGTAGTAGTCTCCCCCTCGATAACTTAACCCTCCACCCAATAAAACTGCCAGTCCGCCAAGTAATCCCATGTATTTAAAGAATTCACCAACAGAAGTTCCTTCTGTAAAGGGAATTCCTTCCTGATTAACAAAGCTAGCCAAAGCTAAACTACCTCCTATCAATGCACCTCCGGCAGCGCCAATGATTCCTTTTATCCCTGAAGTAGGAGTTGTTTTTTTGAGAAAGTATAATGTGATTCTTGCAGCTGCCCCTCCAAGCCCACTACCAATAACGCAGGAAAAAATAGCCGGAACAAATACTTTTGTTCCTGTGTCTTTTAAAAGACCGATGGATCCGCAAAACGATCCAAAGACACCCCCCATCATTGCTCCTATGAACAGACAAAAGAGGGACTCTGTTAAAACCCTTTGAGCGGTTATTTGAGTAGCTTCATCTTCTCTCGATATAAGAGTTAACGATTCTAGTTGAGAAAGAGGAGTGATTGAAGATCTAGCACCTGAAAATTGAACGCCAGTAGCCATGATAATCTCCTTTAATGGAAAAAAGTTAAACCTCTACAAAGTTTATTGCAAGCCGGGATAAGAGAATGTAAGCCCAAGAAAAAGCCCTATGAACTTTCATAGGGCTATTAAAATGGGGCTAGTATTTGTCATCTTTTTAGATGACAGCAAACAGCCCTTCTATTCCTGAATTATACTTTTTGAGACATCCTACCTAAGTTATCAACACAAGAATTAGTTCCTTTCTTGATCGACTGCTTGGCAATAGTAGCTGTAGATGCTACGCATTGATCTACCAATGGAGCTGCTACTTGTTGAGCAACTTCTTTGGTGACTGCTGCAGCACCATCAACAACTTGATGAACAACTGGCACGTTAGCAGGCGTAACACAAGGGCTAACTCTAGCTTTTAAACAACCGCCAGTGGCATCAGTTGATTTGGCTGCGCAGGAATTAACTCCTGCTTTTACTGCTGCTGCAACCAAAGGAGTTGCTACGTCAACGCTAGTATCAATTCCAGTATGAAGAGTCGCTTTCAATCCATTTTGTTGTTCATCACCCCACGCAATCGTTGCTGGTTTTCCAGTTAAAACTACTGCTGCCATATAAACCTCCATTAGTTTTTGGTTAAAGGCGGACTCGATCTTATGAAGACAGATAATAAGAATCTATCTCCAATCTTTTCTTTATTATCAAAAATAACTTTTCAAAAATAAATTAGAATAATTATTATAAAAGTTAACAACCAAACCAAACTCCACCAGCTCAGCTTCAATCCCGCCTGTGACTTCGATGGTGTGGTTTTCATGGATATAGACATCATATTCTAGATAGACGCCGAATTTCTTCGCATTCCTGCTGACACATATTTTGCCCAGTTCTTCTTCAATCAAAATTTGTTTGCCAATTGACGAATACATGGTTGCGATTATGATTCTCGTTATGAATTTTCGCTAAGGAACTTTATGACGATATCTCTAGTTTCAGGACTGCGCAATACCCTTTTAACCTTGGTAGCTAACAGCAATACCCCGAAAGCACTCCTATCTGAATGGGGAATAGGAGAAGAGGAAATTAAGCTTGCTCGCAGGATCATTCAACCAGAGTATGTGATTTGGTCTCCTTCGATGTTATCTCCCGATGGAATAAGCAAGATACAAAAACCTATTCCTACTCGATATTCCTTATTAGAACTTTTTCTCTCAATCCTCTTAAAAGCGCCTAACCCCAGATTGCAAGACCTTTCTCAAGAACTAATCCCTTGTTATTCTATGCAATCCCACGAAATTCCTGCGCAGCCCAAATGTGGAATAGGGGAAGGGGAATTTGAGATTGTTCGCAGGATCATTAAGCCAGAGTGTGTGATTTGCACTCTTCCGATTTCGATGTTATTGGGGATACAAATACTTATTCCTAAAAAACCTATTCCTACTAGAGATTTCCTATTAAAACATTTTCTCTCAAAAAGACCCAATCCCAGATTGCAAGGTGTTTCTCAAGAACTAATCCCTTGTTGTCCTAAGCAATCTCAAGAAATTCCTGGAGAATCTGAGGAAGCATTTGAGGGTAGGATTCCGATCTGCAAATGGGAAGTGAATATCGAGACAACTAATTTTCAATTTGGTGGTCTGACACATACATCCCCAAAGCAAGTCTACCTCTTTCGTGAACAAGACGCTCTTACCTATCAAGTATTCGAACCTTGGTCAAAAACAACCTGGAGCGGACCTATTCCAACCGAAGGTCGTCCAATTGAAGAAGTAATCTCTTATCTGATGCTGTGCCAACCCGTAATGGATTCAGAAGGCACACCCTCTTTTAGGAAACCATTTCATAAATCTACCGACGGTGACACTGAAGTCTCTATAATACGGGCAGAAGATAGATTGGTCTGGCATGTGTACCGTACAACACAAAAAAGGGGCCGTGACATCTACGAAAAAGATTTTGCGGTTTTCCTCTCTCAAACCTCTCGATGTACAAAAGAAACAGCCGCTTGTATCAGAAATATACAATCCCTTCCTATGCAAGAGCGTCTTAACTCCCTTCGAGATTTTAAAATTGTTAGTTCCAGTACGTTTCCCATAAACCAAGTTATCAATTTGGTATTTTTACAAAATTTATTACCACTTAATCCATTTTGCTTCAATTTAGAGCCCCAAGTGGTCGAAAAAAGCCGATTAGATGAAAGAGTGCTTGTGAGCAAGTTTCAATGGGCAGTCGCATTATTTGCATTTGAGGGATCCGAAGGCAATCATGCTAATATATTAGTCGAGGGCGTAGATTTCAAAGATCGAAAGGGTTATTTTATGCACCTATCTCATTTCACAGGAGCTAAGGTTGAAGCAAATTTTATATCTCCTGATGATTTAGTATATCAACAAAGGACTGAACAATGGAAAAGATCCTCTATGAAAGTGAAAAAAATGCTTCAAAATATTGAGCGACAATGTACTCGGGTCAACCGACCAAAATTTGAGAAAAAAGGAAGCGATTCAATATTAGGCAATGGTGGCCATAGTTGCATAACATGGGCACGAGAGCAATTTTATCTAATTGATATCGACTTGGGACATAGCATTGTTGGTTTTATAGCCACACGAACAAAAAATTATACCCAACCCCCTGCCGCCTATAATGGATCGAGAATCTGGTCCAAGATAGAGCAAAGATATAAACCATTCTGTGATAATGCGGAATTAATATAGGTAAAATATGAGTACGCGAAACTTACATATACAGACAGCCCTAACACAGGCTCAAACGTTTGCTGCACTGGTACCCCTTCTCCAAGACGCGCATCCAAACATTACCTTTTGGGGACAAAGATATGTCCACATTATCCGACATAAGGGGACTTTGCCGATCGATACCCTAGTTGACCATGTATTGAAGATGGTAGCACAGAACTTCGATTTTAACGAAGACGAGAGAAGGGTTGGTAAACAGATAGCCACTCTTATTGATAGATTATATACGCTTAACGATGAGCAAAATTTGTATTTAAATTATTTTACCTTCTTTTTATGCAAACTAAGGGATTGCTGGACTAGGAATATAGAAGCTAATGGTTATGGGCCACGCTGGGCATGGCGAAGTAATAGACAAAACAAGATCTTTGAATACTATACTAAAACTCAGTACCAACTGGTATTCAAACAAGATCCTCCTGAGGGTGTAAACTTTGCAAGTAATCCACCTCGCTACCTTTCTCCTGAAGCTCTACAAAGAGCGTTTTCATCGTAAGCCAAAACTTATTCATACCAACTGGAGTGCTCCCCGTTTAAACAGGACCACCTATTAACTAAGATAGGTTTTATAATTGAGTGTTTTCATGAGCCAAGGCCTATGAAAGAAGCTATGGACAAATATTCTGTTTTGAGTAGAAGCGATATTGTGCCTTTCTTCTTAATAATTCGTTGCCGGAAAAAATAGAAATACATCTACAATTTCTAGCTATATCTTCAGATTTTTTTTGAAAAGATATGGAGCACTAGGTTCTTGATTTTTGGCTTACAAGGTAAACTTTTTGATCAGTTTATCGTGTTTTATTTTGTTCAGAAAAAAATAGTTATATCGTTCATCATCAGTAAGTTGCAGTGACTTTACTTTCTTTAACTTCATGCCAACAGCTTGGTAAGCTTCGTAACCTAGATTTTTTAAGAATTTTAAGACATCAGCAGCTGAATAGCCACATTTCTTGCACCACCCTTCATAAAGTTCAGTAAAGATGATTGGACGAAAATGTTTAATCGTCTGCTCTGCCCCCTGAAAAACAAATAGCTCTGCCCCCTCAACATCTGCCTTAATGAAATCAACATGATGAATCTTTAGGTCTGCTATTGCCTTATCCAAGGTTCTAAGCTTGCACCTGATTTTTTTTGTCTTGTGATGTCCAATGAGATTTTCTATAGAAGCAAGAGCAGACCCACCTTTAAAATAATAAAAAACTCTTTCTTCATCTTTATTGGAAAGGCCATAGTTATGTAGAGAGGTGTTCTGGACTTGATTTCTTTCTATATTGCTTTTTAAAATCTCGAAGGTGAATGGGATGGGTTCAAAACAGAAAATTTTGCAGTTAGGAAATCTTTTCGCAAAATTTATGGCATACCAGCCTATATGAGCACCTATATCCAAGACGGTGTCTCCGTTTTGAATCAGACGATA
>Ga0182024_10023689_pt1 | contig 10965 bp, 9 predicted proteins | sample P32metaG_FD_120480 | JGI IMG/M metagenome (GOLD analysis project Ga0182024, IMG submission 120480) | Permafrost microbial communities from Stordalen Mire, Sweden - P3-2 metaG (Illumina Assembly) | ecosystem: Environmental > Terrestrial > Soil > Wetlands > Permafrost | place: Sweden: Stordalen... | reverse complement strand
TTGCAAGCGGTGGGAGCGGGAGCCGACCCGGCTTCCGGTGGACGCCAGATGCCTTCGCATTGGGCATCGCCTCGGCTGCACCTGGTCACCGGATCGTCACCCACCGGCACCCAGTTTGTTCAAGCCGCCGGATGTGCGGACGCCAGCCGCAAGCTCGATCCGCAGTCGGACGCGATCACTCTCGTCACCACCGGTGACGGCGCCACCAGCGAAGGCGAATTCTGGGAGGCCATGAACATCGCCTGCATCGCAAAACTCGCGATTATTTTTTTGGTGGAAGACAATGGCTACGCCATCTCCACGCCGGTTGAGTACCAGACGCCGGGCGGGGATGTTTCGAAGGTGGTCAGCGGATTTCCCAATCTGAAAATTTTCAACTGCGACGGCACCGATTTCGACGCCACCTACGCCACCATGGCGGAGGCCGTCGCACATTGCCGCACGGAGCAGTCTCCCGTGCTGGTGCGCGCCACCTGCATCCGCCCCTATTCGCACTCGCTTTCAGACGACGAGAAACTCTACAAGACCAAGGCCGAAAGGGCGGAAGAGGCCAAGCGCGACCCCATCCTGACATTCCCGGAACGCTTGATTAGCGAGGGCATTCTCGATCGCTACGGCCTGGAATTGCTGACGCACGAAGTGGACCTGGAAGTTCAGGAAGTCACCGATCGCGTTCTGAAAGCCGCGCCGCCTCCCAAGGGCTCCGCACTGCGCTATCTCTATTCGGATCGGGTCGATCCCACGTCATCGGAGTTTGATGTGGCGCCGAAGCTCTCGGGCGAGCCGCGCACCATGGTCGACGAAATTAATCTCACGCTGCACGAAGAGATGCGGCGCAACGAGCGGATGATCGTGTTCGGCGAAGATGTCGCCGATTCCAGCCGTGAGGCGAGTCTGGCCGAGGTGAAAGGCAAGGGCGGAGTGTTTAGCGCCACCAAAGGTCTGCAGATCGCTTTCGGAGCCGCGCGATGCTTCAATACGCCGATCGCCGAAGCCGGCATCGTCGGACGGGCCATCGGCATGGCGACGCGGGGAATGAAGCCGGTCATCGAGATCCAGTTTTTCGATTACATCTGGCCGGCGATGATGCAGATACGCGATGAGCTCGCGACCATGCGCTGGCGCTCCAACAATCAATTTTCGGCGCCCGTGGTGATTCGCGTGCCGATCGGCGGATATTTGAACGGCGGCGCGATTTATCACAGCCAGTCCGGCGAATCGACCTTCACGCACATCCCCGGCCTGCGCGTGGTGTTCCCCTCGAACGCGCTCGACGCGTGCGGCCTGCTGCGCACCGCGATTCGCTGCGACGACCCGGTGATGTTCCTCGAACATAAGCGTCTTTATCGCGAGCCGTACAATCGCTCGCCGCATCCCGGCTCAGATTTCACGATTCCCTTCGGCAAAGCAAGAATCGCGAAAACAGGCGCAAATTTAACGATTGTGACCTACGGCGCGCTGGTCCAGAAATCGATGCAAGCCGTGTTGCAAGTCGAGCAGCGCCATCCCGGTAGGACGATCGAGGTGATCGACCTCCGCTCGCTATCTCCATACGATTGGGAATCGATTCGCGCGTCGGTTGAGAAAACGAGCCGCGTGATGATCGTTCACGAAGATTGCCTGTCCTTCGGATACGGCGCAGAAATCTCCGCGCGCATTGCAAGTGAGCTGTTCAGTTCCCTAGACGCCCCCATCGGCCGGGTAGCGGCGCTAGATACATGGGTCGGCTATCATCCGCAGCTGGAGAGCGAGATTCTGCCGCAAGTGGAAAATATCGTGCAGGAGGCGGATCGAATTTTGGGGTACTAGTGGCCTGTCGCGGAGAAAGCGTAAGCGTCTTCATAAGCGTTTGGGGTGAGTAGTTTTAGCGGCCCGGCCCGCGTGAAAAGTTTTCCGCTAACTCGCGTGGAATCAGTTTTTGTGTTTCACCCTCGCCAAAACCGGCGGGCCGGACGGGCCTCCTCCGACCCAATATAGCTGAAATTTCAGAAAATGCGTTTAAACGCGTCCCAGGGGCCAGGAAACCGAAATCGCGCCCCGGGGCTCACGCCAGCGGCTGTGACCCCGGACGTCAAAGCGGGCCCAATTGGCGTGCTGTCAGCCCTGCTCCGAGCCCCATCAGCCGTGGAGGGTACAGCACGGTAACGTGAGGGCCATCCGAGCCGGAGCTATTGCGCTTGTTTCTCGCCATTGCAACCAATGCTGCGTCGAGCTTGAGAATCGGAACGTTGCCCATCCTCAGCGCACGGTTACTGTTTGGGTTCCTACAAACTCAGCCTCTAACTTCGGCTCGCCCTCTTCGAGCAGCATTTCCAGGACTTCCTGGAGGTTCTTGTTCAGTTCATCGAGCGTCAGGGCTTGGCTGTGCGCGCCCGGGAACCCAGGAACATAGCCTACGTAAAGACCGGTATCGGGACGTTGCTCAACCACTGCCGTGTATGTCTTCATGCCAGATGCCACTACTGTAAACCCGCGCCGCGAAACTATCAGGCCACAATGGAGTTCTAATTTGTAGGTGTATTTGAAATGAAATCCTCATTGAAGCTTCTGATTCTGGCTCCTTTGGTGGCGCGAGCTCAGATTACAAGCTTTCAGCACGTCGTCGTCATCGTGCAGGAAAATCGGACGCCTGACAATCTGTTTTATGGCCTCTGCGCCACCCCTCGTGGAGCGGTCGATCGTTGTAGTATCACTCCCAGTGCTTCTCAATACAATATTCAAACCGGCAATTGGATCGACAAAAACTCTTCCACGGGCATCACGCAGCCGGGGCCCGTCGCTCTGGCGAATAAATACGACCTCAGCCACGCCCACTCCGCATTCGTCTCCATGTGCGACGCGAATTCCAGCGGTATTTGCAGGATGGACGGGGCCAACGATATCAAATGCACCGGCACCTGCACAGATCCGAAACCTCAGTTTAAGTACGTCGACAATTCCAAGAATCTGGTGACTCCCTATCTCACCCTGGCGACGCAATACGGTTGGGCGAATTACATGTTCCAGACCAACCAGGGGCCCAGTTTTCCGGCGCATCAATTCCTGTTTGGAGGAACATCCGCACCCAGCGCGGCCGACGACGCTGCGGGTATCTTCGCATCGGAAAATATGTCGACCACGACCGACGGCGCGGCCGACGGCATCGCGGGATGCATCGCTCCCTCGACCACTACTGTGGATGTTATCAGTCCCAACGGTGGACAGAATTCGAAGATCTATCCTTGCTTCGAACATCAGACCATGGCCGATATTCTCTCCACCTTCACGTGGCGCTACTATACGCCCAGCGCGGGATCGATCTGGTCGGCCCCCGACGCGATTCAGCATATCTGCGAATCCACGGGGCCGGGAGGGAAATGCGCGGGTCAAAGTTGGACCAACAACGTGGACCTCACGCCGGCCGATGTGTTGAAGGATATCGGCGCTTGTAACCTTCGCTCCATGAGCTGGGTCATCCCGACCGGGCAAAATTCGGATCACGCGAACGTGAACGACGGCGGCGGCCCATCGTGGGTCACGGCGATTGTCAATGCGATCGGCAACAGCTCCGCCTGCGATAGCAATACAGGCTACTGGAAAAATACCGCCATCCTTATCGTTTGGGACGATTGGGGTGGTTGGTACGATCACGAGGCGCCCACCATACTGGCGCGGCCGGGAGGCGACTATCAGTATGGATTCCGTGTTCCTCTGGTGGTCGTTTCGGCGTACACGCCGGAAGGTTATATCGACAACCAGCGCCACGATTTCGGCAGCATCCTGCGGTTCATCGAACACAACTTCGGCATCACGGAAGGCTCGCTAAATTTTGCCGATGCGCGGGCCAATAGCGACCTGACGCCGTTCTTCCAGCTCACCATGACGCCTCGCCGTTACCGAACGATCAATGCACCCAAAAGCGGAAGCTATTTTCTGCATGACAAAAGGAAGGCCACGGATCCAGACGATCAGTAGATTACACTATCAAAATGGAGCAAGATAACCGCCGCCATTTTTTGAAGACTACGGGAGCCGCTCTCGCCGCCGGGTTTCCTGCGCTAATTCGTGGACAAGCCAACAACGCGATTAAAGTCGGCCTCGTGGGTTGCGGAGGCCGCGGCACGGGAGCCGCTTCCCAGGCCTTGAAGGCGGATGATTACGCGGAACTGACCGCCGTGGCCGACGTTTATCAGGACCGTGTCGATACCTGCCTCGAGCAGCTCGGGAAGATCAACGGGGCCAAGGTGAAGATCGAATCGAAGAACGTGTTTCTCGGGCTTGACGCTTATCAGAAGCTGATCGACAGCGGAGTGGACGTGGTAATTCTCGCCACGCCTCCCGGCTTCCGTCCCACCCATCTCCGGGCGTGCATCGAGGCCGGCAAGCACGTGTTCTGCGAGAAACCGATCGCGGTCGATGCGTTCGGCGTGCGCGACGTGCTTGAAACGGCCAAGCTCGCCAAGCAGAAAAATGTCGCGCTCGTGTCCGGCTTCTGCTGGCGCTACAGCAACTATATTGTCGCGACTTTCGACCAGATCCATTCGGGCGCCATCGGCGACATTGTCGCGTACTACGCGACGTATTACACCAGTCCGGTAAAGCCGATGCCTCCTGAGAGCACTCGTCCGGCCGGGATGAGCGATGTCGAATGGCAGATCAAGAATTGGTACAACTTCCAGTGGCTCTGCGGCGATAGCTTAGTGGAGCAGGCGGTGCACAGCGCCGACAAAATCGCATGGTCGCAGAACGACAAGCCGCCCATAAGCTGCGTTGCCGTCGGTGGCCGGCAGATTCCCGCGGAGGGCGGCAATATTTATGATCACTTCGAAGTGAATTACCTTTATCCGAACAATGTGCGCGCGGTTCTTGGATCCAGGCAGATCGAGAACTGCTGGAACGAGAATGCCGACTACATTCTCGGCACCAAAGGCGCCTGTACCATTGGCCGCTCGCCGATGCCCAAAATCACGGGCGCGAAGGAGTGGACTTTCGAAGGCCAGAAGTACGACATGTATCAGTACGAGCACGACATGATGTTCCAATCGATTCGCAAAGGCCAGCCGATCAATAACGGCGAACGGATGGCTACCAGCACTTTACTGGCGATGATGGGACGCATGGCCGCGTACACAGGCCGCGAAGTGACTTGGGACCAGGCGCTCAATTCTCAGGAGCGGATTTTTCCCGAGAAGGTCGATTGGAACGGTTCGATGCCGGTGCCTCCTCTGCCGCGCCCGGGTGTCAATAAATTGGTGTGACGATTTTCCCGTTTTTGTTGCTGATGGCGGGAGTGAATTTCGAGGAAAAGATCGCTCCCATCCTCATGGAGCAGTGCGTCCAGTGCCACAGCAGTGTCAAAGTGATGGGCGGGGTGCGTTTAACCACAAATGTTTCGGTGTCGCGAGTAGTGGTGGCGGGCGATCCCGGAAAGAGCGCACTTTACAAGAGCGTCGAATCGGGGTCCATGCCTCCGGGCGAGCCGAAACTTAGCAAAGATCAGCGCGACGCCATTCGGGATTGGATTAAAGAAGGCGCGAAATGGCCTGCCGGAATCATATTGGAAGGAATGCGCCTGCCTGCCGTCGAGCGAGCTTTCGTGAGCCGTTTGCGCGAAAAGATCGCCGCGAATAAAGCGCCTCCGGCAAGCAATATGGCGCTGATACCGGAAGGCGATTTCGTGATGGGGTCGACTCGTCATAAAGACGAAGAGCCGCCGCATAAGGTTCATATCGACGCGTTCTGGATGGATAAGTACGAAACGACCTGGGATCAGTATCGCCAGTTCATGTTCGCAAAAGATGAAGGCGTGGACGCGGTGACCCGTCCTACGCGGCCTTATGTAGAGATGTCGTTCGGCATGGGAATTGAGGGGTTTCCGGCCATCAGTATGACGCAGCACGGGGCGAATAAATACGCGGAATGGCTCAGCCAGAAGACTGGACAGTTTTATCGCTTGCCGACGGAAGCGGAGTGGGAATATGCGTGCCGGGCAGGGACCACCACCGCTTATTCGTTTGGAGATGATGTGAAGCAGCTGGCTAACTACGCTTATTTCGCCCTGAATAGTGGCGGGAAATACCAGAAAGTGGGCATGAAGCTCCCGAATCCGTGGGGTCTGTACGATATGCACGGAAACGTAATGGAGTGGACTCTCGATCAATATTCGGCCGATTTCTACGGGCGGTCGGCCACTTCGAATCCATGGAATCAGGCGACGAAACCTTATCCTCACGCGGTGAGAGGAGGGTCCTGGCAGGATCCGGCGGAAATACTCACTTGCAGTGCGCGCGTTGCTTCCGATCCTAGCTGGAAGGAACAGGATCCGCAATTGCCGAAGAGCATCTGGTATGAAACCGACGCTCAGGGGTTGGGCTTCCGGCTGGTGCGTCCTTCCAAACTACCCAGCGCGGAAGAAATGTACAAGTATTGGAACAGCGGCGTTGAGAAGGATAACTAGCGCGCTCCTCCTGGCTTGCGTTTTACGCGCGGAGCGATTCGAAAGTGTCGAGCCGCACATGGGCACGCTGGTTCGCATCACCATCTACTCTAAAGACGCGTCGCCTCTACGCGCCGCGTTTTTTCGAATCGCCGAATTGGATGAGAAGCTTTCTGACTATAAGCCGGAGAGTGAATTGAACCGGCTGTGCCGGGCGCACGATCAGCCCGTGAAGGTCAGTGAAGACTTGTTTCGGGTGCTTGCTGCTTCCTTGAGACTTTCGGAGCTGACCAACGGCGCCTTCGATGTGACGATTGGGCCGGTTACGCATCTGTGGAGACTCGGAAAACTTCCCGGTGTGGAGACGATGAGCCGGGTGGGGTGGCGGAATGTGGTGCTCGATAAGAAGCATCGGACGGTTCGGTTGAAGCTCGCGGGGATGCAGCTCGACTTTGGCGCGATCGCGAAGGGGTATGCGGCGGATGAGGGATTGAAGACTCTGCGGAGGCTCGGGGTGAGGAGGGCTTTGATCGCGGTGAGTGGCGACATTGCGGCCGGCGATGCTCCTCCGGGCACTCAGGGATGGCGCGTGGGATTGGAGCCTGCGGGCGGAGAGATTCTTCTGCGGAACGCGGCCGTTTCCACTTCGGGGGACACGGAGCAGTTCCGTGAAATCGGGGGAGTGAGGTATTCGCATATTATCGATCCGCAGACCGGGCTCGGGCTCAAGTCGGCGATCGCGGTGACGGTGGTCGCGCGGAGGGGTTTGGATGCGGATCCGATCGCTACGGCGGTGAGCGTGATGGGCGAGGAGAGAGGGCGGGTTGTGTTTGGGAGGCAGGTGAGGAAGCTAATCGTCGTTGCGGAATAAATCGCACCGGGAGACTCAGGAGATGTGCCTTACGGCTACGAAGGTCAGGAAGCTGATGGCGAAGCCTGCCAGGACGTCGGCGGCGAAGTGGTAGCGGCCGTAGATGGTGGCGGTGGCCACGGAGAATGCGAAGGCGGCGACGATCCAGCCGTATCGTTTTCGATCCGGCATGGTGAGGAGCAGTCCCCAGGCGCAGGCGAAGGCGGCGGAGACGTGGGCGCTGGGAAAAACGCTGGAATGGATGCCATATTCGCCGAGAATAGCCAGATTGAGGCGGCGAAAGATCGTAACGACGTGCGGAAGATCGGCGCCGGCGAAGACCGTGCGCGGAGGGTCCGACGGGAAGTAAGGGAACAGCGCATAGGAGCCAAGCGTGCCGACCAGAAAGGCGAGCCAGAAAGTATTCAATTGATCGTGACGATGGTTGAATACCAGGATCAACGCGGAGATGAGCGCGATTACATAGACCAGCGTGTAACAAATTTCGAGATAGGAAGGAATGATCGGGCCTATACTTTCGATCGCTGCGCGCAGATGCGCGGTGTCCAGCAGCCAGCGGTCCCATACGATCCAGTAATTTTCGAGATGATGATCGCGGATAGACGGGGTGAACCAGTTCATTTCGCGAAAGGCGGCGAGCGTAAACACCAGAGGTATCCAATCGCGCACAATCGTGAAGTGCCGTGTCAGTCCGAACACGATTACAACGACCACGAAGGCAACTTCGGCCGGCAGCCAGCGGATTTCAGAGCGCGGGATGAAAAAGGGCGCGATCACTGCGACGTAGCTGAAATAAGCGATGATCAGCCATTCATATGGTCGGAGACGCACCTCTTAAAAGCATCGCACGCTACGGCGCTACGGGACCATCAGGTCAGGCATCGGTTTGGCCTGGAAGAGTTTCCGGCACGGTTTCGCGATCCAGCGGGCCAGGCGATTGGCTTTCTTCTTGCGCGCGCTATCGGTAGAGATGCCGGTTTTGGCGTACATCTGGCGATAAAGCTTGGAGATCAGAACGAACGCGAGGCGGGCTTTTAGGGACTTCACGCAATTGGACCGGGTCCAGATGGAGCCGAGGCTGTAGAAGGCGTCCCAAACGCCTTGGGTGCGCTCGCGGATCTCGTCCGCGCTCATCAAGGGGTGAGGGGTGAACATCTTAGGGCGGTCGGAGGCGGGAATCAGCCAGTAGCGGGTAAGAGGAACGCCGGCGATCATCTCCGGATCGGCTTCCTGGGCTTTTTCCCAACGAAGAAAATCGACGGTGCCGGGAAAGGGCGTCATCATGACGAACTGGGCGAAGGTCACACCGGCTTTTTTGGCCAGCGCGGCAGTGGCGCCGAAAGTATCGGGTTTATCGGTGGGAAGGCCAAAAATGAAAGATCCCAGCACGTGAACGCCGTATTCGCGGAAGGTTTGCAGTTGCTTGACCAGGCCGTCGCCCGAATAGTTGAAATCCTTGAATACCGATTTCAGGCCTTCAGCGGTGACGGCTTCGACGCCGACCAGCGCGCCTTTGATCCGGGCCTTGTTCATCGCTTTGAGGAACTCGATGTCCTCGGCGGCTTCCATGGTGATCTGCGTGTAGAAGACCATGTCCGGGGGAAGATCGGCGAGGCGGGACATGAGAACGAATCGCTCCGCCCGAATCGATTCGAGCTCGGCGATGCGTTCCGTGTTGCCCTGCTGGCGGGCGAGCCGCAGATCGGTCATGGTAACGGGATAGAAATTATCGTCGGCCAGGGCGATGAAGCGGAAGCCTTTGCGGCGAAGCTCGACGATTTCCTGGATGACGCCGTCGGAGGCGCGCTGGCGCGGGCGCTGGCCATCGGTTCGCCATACGGAGCAGAAGGAACAATGCTTGGCGCATCCGCGAATGGTCTGCACGGAGGCCCACATATAGCTGTCGGGCGGCATCAGATCCCAGCGGGCGGGCAGGAACTGGTCGGGTTCGATGCGCCCTCCCTCGTATAGCTTGCGGGGGTGTCCGAGGACGCAATCGTTCAGAGCCTCCGCCCAGATGACGTCCCCATCGCCTTTGACGACGGCATGAGCGCCGCCTAATTCGATGGCCTCATCCGGATAGAGCGACGCGTGGATGCCGCCAAAGATAACCCAGGCGCCGCGCTCGCGGGCGATCTTGCCGACCTCGTAACCGCGCAGCGCGTTGCCGGTATGAATGCCGATTCCGACGACGTCGCCGGCGGCTACGTTGAGGGGATTGAGCAGCTCCAGAGTTTCATCGCAGATGACGGCGTCGCCGAACGCAGCGGGGGTCGCGGAGGCCAGGACGTACAGCCAGCGCGGGGTGATCACGGCCGTTCCAAACGATATATCGCTGGGGTTGACCAGGTGCACGCGCATCCCGATCGGCACGGCCGCCGGGGCGGAGCGCAGGTTTACGATGTTCAAATAAAATCCTTCCGTCGAATGGGATAGAGCCCTGGGCCGGGAATACCCGCAGAAGCAATCGTGCGTTCTGCATCGAAATGTCCAATTCTTCGAGTAACAAAGCCTGTTGATTGTAGCAGGAATGGGCACCCCAGCATGGTCAATATTGAACGGCCGGTGCGCTTGCGCAGACGAAGGGCAGCGTAGAGACTCGGCTTTCGCGCCCCGATCCCCGGTTAGATGGTTAACTTTAGCCCTCCAGAGCGCGATCAGTGGATCGCGCGCTGACCAGGGAGTTCAGAATTTTTCCTGGCTAACCGCTGCAAGGTATTGCAGTCTAAAGGGTGAATGGAAGATTCCGACAGCGTCGCCGTGGCGCGGGTGAAGGCTGGCGACGGTGATGCTTATCGCGCGCTGGTGGATCGCCACAGCCGGAGTGTCTTCCGTTTGGCATATCGCATGACTGGCAACGAACAGGACGCGGAGGACGTGGTGCAGGAGACCTTCCTGCGGGCTTACCGGCAGCTTCACCGGTATGAGGCGAGGGCGAGTTTTGGCACCTGGCTGTACCGGATCGCGTCGAATTATTCACTGGACCTGGTGCGGGCGCGGAAGAGGCATCCGCAGACGGTGCTCGAGGAATCGTCCGCGCCGGGTGAGGAACCAACCAATGCCATCCATACGGTGGCGAGCGACGCGCCGGGCCCGGACCGCCTGCTGTATGGCGACGAAGTGCAGAGGACGGTCGCCTCAACGCTCGACCAGTTGAGCCAGCAGGAGCGCACGGCGTTTGTGTTGCGGCATTTCGAAGGGCAATCGATCGAAGAAATCGGATCGTCGCTGGGGTTATCGGGCAATGCGACGAAACATAGTATTTTCCGCGCGGTTCAGAAATTGCGCCGCGCATTGGAGCCTTTAGTGAATTCGGCAGGTGTTTCATGAACCATCCAACGGAAGAAGATCTGGTCCTCTATTACTACGGCGAGGGCGCCGGCATGGAGGATCACGTTCACGATTGCGAGCAGTGCCGGGCGTCCTATCAGGCCTTGCAGCGAGTGCTCAATTCGGTGGACAGTTTCCCGGTGCCGGAGCGCGCGCCGGATTATGAGCATCAGGTGTGGGCCGCGATTGAGAGGCGGATGGAGAAGCGGTCCCGGTGGTGGTCCTTCGGATGGAGGCCTCTATTGGTGGCGGCGGCGATGGCGGTGCTGACCATTGGGGCATTCCTGGCTGGACGAAGCTGGCAGAAACCGGCGCCCCGGCAGATGGCGGCTATAGACGGCAGCACCCG
>Ga0182024_10023688_pt1 | contig 10967 bp, 8 predicted proteins | sample P32metaG_FD_120480 | JGI IMG/M metagenome (GOLD analysis project Ga0182024, IMG submission 120480) | Permafrost microbial communities from Stordalen Mire, Sweden - P3-2 metaG (Illumina Assembly) | ecosystem: Environmental > Terrestrial > Soil > Wetlands > Permafrost | place: Sweden: Stordalen... | reverse complement strand
TCGTCGATGCCGCGCGCCAGCGCGTGAATCAGATCGGACGGCGAGATGCGGCGCACGATCGGGCGTGCGGGGTCGGTGCTGGCGCCGACGAGAATGTGTGAATAGGACATGGCGCTCCTCCTGAATCGTTTTATCGATTCGGGCCGCGCCTGCGGCAAAGGCCGTCACGCGGCCGTTCTTGGTAACGGGCTATTCTGACAGTAAGAGGCCCGTGGTGCACGAACCAACGCCCGCGCTCGCGCAAGGTTCACTTCACAATGCAGTGTTTGTTGTGCGCCGCAATGGCACATGCTGCGGTGCAGGCAAAGGGAAAAGTAAGCATCAAATAAAAAAGGGCTCCTTGCGGAGCCCTTTCGACGCGATCGGTGATCGCGTTAGCGATGATGACCATGCCCGTGGCCGTGGCCATGCCAACCACCGCCGCCGCCGATCACGACATCCGGCCCGCCAACATTCGGGCCGCCGTTGTAATAGTCGTAATAGCCGCCGCACGGGGCGTTATAGCCGCAGCCACCGTAATAACTCGGCGCTGGGACGCCGACGCCTACGCCGACCGGTCCAACGCGTAAGCCAATTTGCGCCATCGCCGGCGCCGCAGTGAGCAGCACCGCCACCGTGGCAATGCCGAGTGCAAGTTTCTTCATGGTGTCTTTGAACTCCTCTGTTCCGTGTGCGCGGTTTTGTTGCGCGCTTGTGGTTCAGCAGAGGAAACGCCCGAGAACGAGCCGCGTTCCGCCCCACTGCGCGGATTCGCGGCTTTTACGAGTTCCATCACTAAAATATTTTGGAACCAAACGGGTTCTGCTGCGGCGCGGCTCACTCGGCGGCGAGCGGCAGCGTTTCCGGCGCGTCTTCGTCCTCGTGCTTCTCGCCGCTGAGCCAGGACTGGAATCGATCGAGATAGAGATAAATCACCGGGGTCGTGAACAGCGTCAGAAGCTGGCTCAGCGCGAGCCCGCCGACCATGGCATAGCCCAGCGGCTGGCGCAGTTCCGATCCCGATCCGGAGCCGAACATCAGCGGCAGGCCGCTGAGCAGCGCCGTCATGGTCGTCATCACGATCGGCCGGAAGCGCAGCAGACACGCCTGCCGCACCGCTTCGCGCGGCGGCAGGCCGGCGCGTTCGCGGCTGATGGCGAAGTCGACGAGGATAATGCCGTTCTTCTTGACGATGCCGATGAGGAGGATGATGCCAATGATGCCGATCACCGAGAGATCGAAGCCGCCGATCCACAGCGCCAGCAGCGCGCCGATGCCGGCCGAGGGCAGCGTCGACAGGATCGTCAGTGGATGAATGTAGCTCTCGTAGAGCACGCCGAGAATGACATAGACCACCACGAGCGCGGCCGCGATCAGCACCGGCTCGTTCGACAGCGCGGCCTGGAATGCCTGCGCATTGCCCTGGAAGCTGCCGATCAGCGCCGTCGGCATGCCGATCTCGTCGGACGCCTGCTGGATGGCGTCGACGGCCTGGCTGAGCGCCACGCCCGGCGGCAAATTGAACGTCAAAGTCACGGCGGGAAATTGCCCGGAATGCGACACCAAAAGCGGGCCGATGTGACTCGTGTCGGCGGTGACCAGTGTTGACAGCGGCACAAGCTGATTGTTGGTCGGTGCCCTGACGTAGATCTGATTGAGCGTCTGCGGGCTCCCCTGCAACTGCGGCAGCACTTCGAGCACGAGATAATACGAGTTGTTGGTGAAGTATTGCGTCACCTGGCGTTGGCCGAAGGCGTCGTTGATCGTGTCGTCGATGAGCTGCGGCTGGACGCCGAAGCGGGAGGCGGCATCGCGGTTGATGTTGATCGTCAACAGCGGTGCAATGTTCATTGCGTCGGTGGCGACGTCGGCCAGTTGCGGCAGGGTTTTGAGCTTGGCGGTCAGCCGCGGCGCCCAGGTCGTCAACTCGCGCACGTCGGGACCTTGCAGCACGTATTGGAACTGGCCGCGCGCGATGCGGCCGCCGACGGTAATGTCCTGCGCCGGTTGCAGGAACAGCCGCGCGCCGGGGACTTTGGCGAGCTTGGGGCGCAGCCGGTCGATGATTTGCGACGCCGAGGCGTCACGGTCGTCGCGCAGCCTCAAGCCGACGATGAAGCGGCCGGTATTCTGCGTATTGCCGTAGCTCGGGCCAAAAAACGATCCGAAGTCGGCGACGTCGGGGTCCTGCGCGATGATATCGGAGAGCTGGCGCTGGATATCCTTCATCTTCTCGGGGGAGACATCCTGGCCCGCTTCCGAAATGCCGAGCAGCATGCCGATGTCCTGGGTCGGGAAAAATCCCTTCGGCATGAGCACGAACATCACGCCGGTGATCGCGACGGTCGCCAGGAACACCATCAGTGTCGTGAATTGGTGCTTCAACACGACATCGAGCCCGCGGCGATAGCTGTCGAGCAGCATGTCGAAGCCCCACTCGATGGCGCGATAGAGGCGGCCATGTTTGCGGTCGTGCTCGCTGACCAGGAAGCGCGAGCACAGCATCGGCGTCAGCGTCAGCGACACGACGACGGAGACGACAATCGCGGATGTGACCGTGATGGCGAATTCATGGAATAGGCGGCCCACAATGCCGCTCATCAAGAGGAGCGGAATAAAAACCGCGATCAGCGAGATGCTGATCGATATGACGGTGAAACCGATTTCCCGCGCGCCCTTGATGGCCGATTGCAGAGGCGTGGTGCCGGCTTCGAGATGACGGAAGATATTTTCCACGACGACGATCGCGTCGTCGACGACGAAGCCGACGGCGATCGTCATGGCCATGAGCGAGAGATTGTCCAGGCTGAAGCCGGCGAGATAGATGATCGCCGTGGCGCCAAGCAGCGACAACGGCACCGCGGCGCCGGGAATGAGCGTCGCGTGAATGCTGCGCAGGAAAAGAAGAATCACCAGCACAACGAGCGCGCACGATATCAGCAGCGTGAACTCGACGTCCTTGACCGAGGCGCGGATAGTCTGCGTGCGGTCGACAATGGTGTCGAGATGGATCCCCGGCGGGATCAGCGAGTGCATGTTCTTCAGCGCGATTTTGATGTTATCGACCGTCTCGATCACGTTCGCGCCGGGTTGCTTGAAAACGAGCAGCATCACCGCGCTTTGATTGCGGTGGAGCGCGCCCAGCGTCACGTCCTGGGGGCCGTCGATCGATTGCCCGACGTCGCGAATGTGAACCGGCGCGCCGTTGCGATAGGCGATGATGACGTTGTTGTAGAGGTCGGCCTCGGTCAATTGATCGTTTGTGGTGATCGTGAAGCTCTGCTCTTTGCCGAGCATCGTGCCCTTGGCGGCGTCCGTCGTGGCGTTGGTCAGCGCGCTACGCACGTCCTCGAGCGTAAGCCCGCGCGCCGTGAGCTTGGCCGGATCGACCTGCACGCGGATCGCGGGCCGTTGCTGGCCGCCGATGGCGACCTGGGCGACGCCGGAAATCTGCGAAATCTGCTGGGCGACGACGTTCTCGGCAAAATCGTCGACCTTGGTCAGCGGGATCGTGTCCGAGTTCGCCGCCACGATCAGGATCGGCGAGTCCGCGGGATTGACCTTGCGGTAGGTCGGCGGCGTGGAAATGTTTTTCGGCAGCTGCGCACCCGCCGCGGTGATCGCGGCTTGCACGTCCTGCGCGGCGCCGTCGATATTGCGGTTGAGATCGAATTGCAGCGTCACCACGGTCGAGCCGAGCGAGCTCACCGAGCTCATCTGGCTCACGCCTGCGATCTGGCCGAACTGGCGCTCGAGCGGCGTGGCGACAGTGGCGGCCATGGTTTCCGGGCTCGCGCCCGGCACGGTCGCGCTGACCTGGATGGTCGGGAAATCGACCTGCGGCAACGGCGCCACCGGCAGCAGCGGAAACGCCACGATGCCGACAAGCGCCAGCGCCGCCATCAGCAGCGAGGTCGCGATCGGCCGGCGGATGAAGATTTCGGAGACGTTCATCAGGACTTGTCCGCCTGCTTTTCCGCGTTCGGCGGCGGGCTGCGGATCTCGACGTGCACTCCGACGTCCAGACGGGATTGCCCGTTGAGGACGACGTGTTCGCCGACGCTCAGGCCCTTGGCGGCGATTGCGATGTCGTCGCTGACGATTTGCGCGTCGATCGGACGCTGCTCCACCGTGTTATCCGACTTGATCACCCACACGTAATAACCATCGGGTCCGCGCTGCACCGCGACCGGCGGAATCGTCACGGCGTTCTTGCTGGTCGTGATCAGGATGCGGATGCGCACGAACTCGCCCGGCCAGAGCCGTTCGTCGTCGTTGGGAAATTCAGCCTTGAGCTGGATCGTGCTGGTGGTTTGATCGATCTGATTGTTGATCAGGAGGAGCTTGCCCTCGGCCAACTGCTTCTCGTCGTTCTGGTCGAAGGCCAGCACCGAGACCATGCCGTGCAGCATCGCCTCGCGCACCGGACCGAGATCGCTCTGCGGCAGCGTGAACACCGCGGTGCACGGCTTGATCTGGGTCAGCACCGTGAGCGGATTGGCATCGGTGGTGTGGATGATGTTGCCGACATCGACCTGGCGGAAGCCGACCACGCCGTCGATCGGTGCGGTGATGGTGGCGTAATTGAGCTGGATCTGCGCCGCCTCGATGGCGGCCTGGTCGGAATCGATCGACGCCGTGAAATGATCGACCTTGGCTTGCTGCAGATCGACATTCTGCTGGGTCTCGAAGTCTTTTCGCGCCAGCGTGGTAAATCGCGCCAGATCCTTTTGCGCATCGACCAACTGGGCCTCATCGTCGGTTTTCTTCGCCAGATTCTGGTCGAGCGTAGCCTTGAACGGCGCCGGATCGATCCGGGCCAGGACGTCGCCTTGGCGGACCTCTTGTCCCTGAACGAAATCGACGGAAACGATTTGACCGGTGACCTGGGCTCGAATGGCGACGGTATTGTAGGCCGTCACCGTGCCCAGGGCGTCGTAATAGATCGGCACGTCGCGCTGTGTCGCTTCAGTGCTTGTTACCGGAATCGAAGGCGGCGCCTGGGCGGTTTGCGACCTGCCGTGGCGCCAAACAAAGATCGCGGCGATCAGACACGCCGCCGCTATCCCCGCAACCAGGAAAATATTTCGCCGGGAATAGTGCCCGGTCATCCACGCCCTCATGCTCCTAGCTATACCTTGCTCATCTTAACGCTCAAGCTTGAACTTTATTCCCGGTTCCGGTGCTTCACGGCGGGGTGAACGCGCCAACCGCGAGCTATAGCCGCGGACGTAAACCATGCAATGGCCGGCGCATTAAAGTTAATTAAGGTGGCCGCGCCGGCGGCGATTAACGATGCTCTTTCAACGCCGCATCCGAATTCCAGTTCGTGCTTGATCCGGCAATCAACATCGTGGCTATTCCTTCTGGAATCGCAATGGCAAGGCCGGTTTTATTCGTGTTGTCGCGGTCAGAAAATCCTCATCTCGATCTCGCCGTGGTGATGCGCGCCCTCGAGGGCGGCGGCGCCCAGCGTGACATGGTGCTGCTGTGTAACGCGCTTGCCGCCAAAGGCGTTCATATCGCCATTCTGGCGCTGCGTTGCGACGGGCCGCTGCGGTCCTTGCTCGACCCTGCTATTCGCGTCATCGAGGTCCCGGGACGCCAGATTCGTTATGCCATTCCGGGCCTGCGCCGCATGATCCGCGCCGAGGCTCCGGCGCAAGTCATCAGTTCTGAGGCCAGCCTCAATCTCTGCACCCTGATCGCGGTGCGCACATTGCCGCGGCGAAGCCGCCCCAAGCTGGTATTGCGCGAGGTCGGCAGCGCGTCGATCGCACAGCGCCACGACCCTTATCGCCAGAACCGCATCGCCTATCGAATTTTACGCCGTGTTTATGCGCTCGCCGACCGCATCATCACGCTCACCGAGGGAGCGCGGCGCGATCTGGTGCAGAATTTCGGCGTACCCGAGGCCATGATCTCGGTGATGCTCACCAACGCGGTCATCCCGCCGGCGATGGTGACGAGGCTCGCGCAGTGGGACGGCGAAACCGGCCGCGACGACGATCTCATCGTCAGCGTCGGACGGCTGTCGCCGGAGAAGGATCACCTCACTTTGTTGCGCGCGATGACGCTATTGCCGGCGAATCGCCGGTGGCGGCTCGCGATCGTAGGCGACGGCCAGGAACGCACCGCGCTCGAAGCCTTCGCGCGGAGCCACGGCGTTGCCGGGCGCGTCGTCTTCACCGGTGAGGTCGCCGACCCGTTTGATTTCATGATGCGCGCGCGCGTCGCGGTCTGCTCGTCGATTTACGAGGGTCTTGGCAACGCAATCATCGAGGCGCTGGCCTGCGGCACGCCGGTCGTGTCGACGGACTGCCCCTACGGGCCGCGCGAAATCCTCCAGGGCGGCCGCTATGGAGCGCTGACGCCGATCGGCGATGCTGCCGCCATGGCTGCGGCGATCGAAGCCGCGCTGATCGCCGTGCCCGACCGTCCGGCGCTGATGGCGCGCGGGCTCAACTACGCCACGACGCGCGCCGCCGAAAGATTTCTCGAAATCGTCGCCGACCTGCAACCGGAGCGCACTACCGCAAGCGGTCCGCTTGCCGTCGCGAGCGCATCATGAGGTCGGCCAAGCTGAACTCCCTCGTCAACGGCGTGCTGCGCCGCGCCGCGCGGCATCATCGGTCGAAACCTTTTGTCATGCGCAATGCCGCGCCGCTGGTGAGCTTCACCTTCGACGACGTTCCCGCCTCCGCCTACACCAACGGCGCCGCAATCCTCGAAGATCGCGGCGTACACGGGACCTTCTATATCGCGGGCGGCATTCTCGGCGCGACCGACACGCATTGGCGCGTGATCGATCGCGAGCAGGTGCGCGCGCTTCACGAGGGCGGTCACGAAATCGCTTGCCATACCTTCTCGCACGTCAATGTCGACGCGCTCGACGCGGAGGCGTTGGACCAAGAGTGCCGGCGCAACCGGGCAGCGTTACGCGAGCTGTGCGGCGGCGTCGAAACGACGAACTTCTGCTATCCGTTCGGCCGGGTGTCGCTACCGCGCAAGCTGGAACTCGAAGATCGCTACGACTCATGCCGTGGAATTTACGAAGGCATTAATTCCGGGACCGTCGATCTCTCGCTGCTGCGGGTAATCGAGCTCTACGACCGCACGCTGACACGCAAGAAGCTGCGACGCGTATTGCGCGAGACCCGCGAGTGCAACGGCTGGCTGATTTTCTATACGCATGATGTCGCGAACGAGCCGAGCTGGATCGGATGTTCGCCGCGCTTGATGCGCGCGACGGTTGAGGCGGTCCAGGCCGAAGCTATGGAGTGCCTTTCGATCCGGGACGCGCTCACGGCCATCGGCTACGCGGCGGCCGCCGCCTAGCCGCAGCTCAACGGATCGCGATCAGCGACTTTGTGAGACCGGCAATCCGCTCGCGTTCGATCGCGGCATCCGGAAATAATTCGGCCATCGCTTTTGAGTCGAGCAGGCGGGCATCGTCAAGAATTTGCCGCGCCTCGTCGACGGATCGCGCCCGGGGATAGAAGCCGCAAGCCCGGTGCATGACGATCGCGACCCGCCACGGTTCGGGCAGCCAGTGGATGAACGGCGTGCGGAAATGCGGCTCGACCGGAAACCAGAAATTAGGCGTCTGCACGAAGAAGCGCGGCGCGAGCCGCCGGACCTCCTGCGCCATTTTGCATTGGTCGCGCCAGGGTCCGACGTGCTCGATGACGGAATTCGAATGCACCAGATCGAACGTCAGATCGCCGAATTGGCCGAGATCGCGGGCATCGCCCGCCGCACTGGTAAATTGTGCTTCCGGCACCGCTTCACGGACCAAATTGACCAGCGTGATATGGCACGCCCGGTCGCGCCAGAGCGGATAGAGCGCCTGCCAATAGGCGAGCTTGCCGCCGATATCGAGGATCCTGCATGTCCCTTTAGCGGCAACGATCTCGTCGACGATCGCGAGAAACCGCCGCAGCCGCTGCTGCCGGAACCGATTGCCATAGACCGCGGCTTCGCTGGGGGCGAGCATGATCAGCGTCCGCGCGGCGATCGCATCGCCATGAAGATACGCAGTATTTTGGGCGATTCGACGAGATAGCGCCGCCACAGCCGGGCCGGCTCCTGCGCCAGACGATAGGCCCATTCGAGACTGAGCTTCTGGATCCAGAGCGGCGCGCGGACGCGCGCTCCGGTCAGAAAATCGATCGAGGCGCCGACGCAGAGCGCCACGCCGGACTTGCAGCCGAGTTCGGCAAGCTGCCGCGCGATCAGTTCCTGCGCCGGGCAACCGACGCACAACAGCACGATGTCCCACGACCTGCTCATGCAGGCGCGGGCGACCGCAAGCCGCAGATCGGCGCTCTGCGAAAGCGCGGCCGGCGCCGGCATGATTTCGAATGCCACACGAGGATAGGCGGCACGCAGCACCGTTTCCGCGCCGCGGGGCGGACCGACGATCAGGAGGCGGTGCGGCGCGCGGCGGCGATCCTGAGCGTTCAGCGTGGCGAGCAGTGCCGCGACAAGGTCGCTGCCGGTGACCAGCGGCAGCGCGTGCCGCTCGAGCCGCGCCAGCCCGCGAATGATGCGGCTGTCGCACAGCGACAACCACGCGCTTTGATAGATCGGCAGCAAGCGCGCCGGCTCCTCGTGCACCGAAACGACATGATAGGCGTTCGGGGTGACGACGTAGCGGTAAGGCGCGCCGGTGCGCTCGACGATAAGCCGGATCACGTCGGCTTGCGGCAGCAGGCTGAAAGGCAGACCGAGGAATTCGGCATGGGGAGGTTGCGGCAATCCGCTGCCGGGTTCCTCAAATCGCGCTGCTATGCTCGCTGAGATCATTGCGTCACCGCACCGTCGCGCCTTGGGCGACGATCTCGGTCTGCGGCAAGCTCAACAGCCCGAAGTGGCGGATTGCGTAACCGCTGAGCCCGGCGAAGATGACGGCATCGAGAATAAGCGGCAGCGAATGTCCCGGGACAAGCTCGGCCATGGTGCGCGCCCCGAAAACAAACAGGATCGCGAGCGACGGCATGACGCCGAGCGCGGTCAGATCGACCGGCATCCGGTACCAGCGGCGGCCGAGCACCATGAAGGCGATGCAGGCGACAATGCAGGCCACCATCAAGGCGATAGCCGCGCCGTGCGGACCGTAAACCGGCACCAGCATAACCGCGAGCGCCGTCGACACGAGGAGGAACAGGACCGAGACCACAAGCTCGAGGTAACTGGCATTGGTGAAATAGATCACCTGCGCGAAATAGAAGTTGCGCATGGTCCCGAACGCGAATGCGATCGCGAAGATCGGAATGAGGTCGCGGGTGGGCGCGATGAATTCCGGCTGGAGTATGGCTTGCAGCACGACGTCGCCGAACACGATGAAGAACGCGGCGCCGAAAGTCGAAGCGGCGAGACAGGCATTGAACGCTTTTTGCAGCGTCTTGTGCGCGGCGTCGAACTGCCCGATGTTCGATTGCTGCTTGGCGACCGTGACCAGCGACAGGATGATCGCTTCGCCCAGCACGGAAAAACTCTGCCGCAGCACGTCGGCGACGACGCCATAGGGTCCGAGCGTCGCGGTGCCGAGGTAATGCGCCAGCAGCAGACGATCGATACTCTGTCCGACCGCGGTGACGCCGAATGACAGCAGCAACGGCCAGCCGTAGCTGACGATGTGCATCGAGGCCGCGCGCGAACTGTGTGACAGGCGGATCTTGGAAAAAGTCGCGAGCGCTGGCGCGGCGGCAAGAATGTGAGCTACCGCGATGGCAAGGGCGAGGCCGCGCGCGCCGCCGCCGAGGTAAAGGCTGGTGCTGCCGAACGTCACGGTGAGCGCGGCGCGCAGGATCATCGCCAGCGAAGCGCCGCGTGCATTTTGCAGCGTGCGGGCCACCTCGAAAGCGGCTTCATACACGGTTATGCCGCAAACAAGCCCGAAGACCGCGATCAGAAAGCTCGGCTCGAAAAATCCGAAGACGGCCAATGCCGCGAGCACAACCGCGACGACCGCAATGCCGACAACGAGAAGCCGCGCCAGCGAGGCGACGTATTCACCAAACCGGTCGGGATGGTAAACGCCGAAATAGGCGAAGCGCATCCACTGCGCGCCGAAACCGTAAACGATCAAAGACCATGCGAAGATCAGCACGTAATGGCCGTACTCCGCGGGACCGGCCATGCGCGAGAAAATGGCGACGGCGAGCAGATTTCCTGCCGCCGACACCGCGCGCGAGCTCAGGTAGAGCAGGCCTGACGTGTTAAGCATTCCCTGTGATAAGTCATTGTGGGCACGAATAAAAGTGGCTACGAAAGCTTTCACTGAGTATCGTTAAATCGTGTCGTTCCTCCGGAACGAAATTCGAGCGTGGCGAGTGCAATCTGATGCGTATCCTGCAAATCCTTCACGATCGTGAGCGCGGCGGAGTGGAGAAACTCTCCAGCATGATCGAAGCGGGACTGTCGCCGCACCGCTACAGCTTCGAAACCGATTATTTGTATCCGCATCCCGGCCTCTCCGCATTCTCAAAACTCGCGCACGTAGTTCGCATGACGCGGCGCATCTGGCGCGGCGACTTCGACACACTGATCGCGTATCAGTCGACGGCGTCGATCCTGGCCGGCGCGGTGGGCGCTATCAGCGGCTGCCGGCTGCGCGTCGTTCACCAGACCTGCACGCCGAGCGAAACGCCGCGGCTCGTCCGCTTGCTCGACAAGCTTGTCGGCGCGCTCGGTCTTTATTCCGCGAACATCATCAACAGCGCGTCGACGTGGGCCGAGTTCGCCCGCTATCCGGCGCGCTATCGGCGCTCGATGATCCTGATCGAGCACGGCCTCGATGCGCCGGCGCCGGCGGCAAGCCGCGATGACGTCCGGCGGCGTTTCAATCTGCCTTTGGCGCAACCGGTTCTGCTTAATGTCGGCCGGCTGGCTCCGCAAAAGAATCAGGACGTGCTCATTCGCGCGCTGGCCTGCCTGCCGCAGGCGCATCTCGTGGTCGCGGGCGCCGGCCTCAAACAGTCCGC
>Ga0182024_10023687_pt1 | contig 10967 bp, 8 predicted proteins | sample P32metaG_FD_120480 | JGI IMG/M metagenome (GOLD analysis project Ga0182024, IMG submission 120480) | Permafrost microbial communities from Stordalen Mire, Sweden - P3-2 metaG (Illumina Assembly) | ecosystem: Environmental > Terrestrial > Soil > Wetlands > Permafrost | place: Sweden: Stordalen... | reverse complement strand
CTGGTGAGGATCTCGGTGGGGTCGTGCTCCACCCACCCCTGGCGCGGATAGAACTGCTGAAACTCGTGCTGCGCCACGGCGGCGATCGCGCCCGCCTGGTCAAACAGAATCGCGCGGGAACTGGTCGTCCCCTGGTCCAAAGCAAGGATGTAAGCCATGTGCGACTGGTCCGCCTTCGGCACAAGTCAAACACGGCGGGGCGGTTGCGGGCAAGACGGACGACGGCGGCGCAGGATTGCCTCCGCCGTCATTTCGCCAATCGCCTCGACTACATAGATGAACTGGCCTTCTGGTCTTTGACCTGGAGAACATTCACCACCTGCAGCACGTTTGGCACTCCGGTGGCCAGCTTCTCAGCGGCCGCACGCGTGACTTCAGAGACTACCTGTCCGGTGAGCGTGACGACGCCGTTCTTGACCGCGTATTTCACATTATCGTGCATCTTGTTCTGGATCAAAGCAGCATCGAGATTCTTCGCGATTGCGTCATCCAGATCGGAATTGACGGCCTTGGCATCGCTCGCCGCGCCCACGGGGATCACGGCCACCTGGTCCGCGACCACCTGCGCGCCCGCAAAGGTCTTGGCCAGCGCCTCGGCCTGGGACTTCTCGGCATCGGTGGCAACCTGTCCGCCAATGGTCACAATCCCCTTGTCGCGATCCTGGGTGACCGAGACCTGCTTGAGGCCCGCCTGATCGAGCGCCTTGCGGAGACCGTCGGCTACGTCAGGGGAATTGGCCGCGGTTTCGTGACAGCCGGCAATGGTTCCGATCGCGAGCAGCGCCAGAGCTGCAACAAAGAGCTTAGTGGTTTTCATAATCGTCCTTTGATGGGCCTCAGGCCCCAGTTCTGAGATTGCACAACCGCTGCCCGTTTGCAGCCAGCCTCAAGATTCATCCAATTGCGCCGGGCACGCTGTACAGAATGGCTCAACCGGGGTGGTATTGCGATGTGCCCGATCTTCGCGAGATCGCTTTGCCGCTTTGGCTCAAGAGCCTCTCGAGGTGCCGGAGCCGCCCTGAAGCAAGGAGCGACACGGCCATGCGAGCCGGCGACGCTCAGGCGTATACTTTCTGTTGCCGGGCGTGCTCGGTCAAATCCCGGTTGAAAATCGAAATCGGCTGGCCAACGTCTCTTACATGACGGAAGATTTGCATATGCAACCCCTTGCAGAGCAGATCTCCGGCTTTGCCAATGCATTGCGGTCGGGAGTCAACACAATGAAGTGGAATCCAGAGCGCGGCAACAAGCTGCGCGCGATCTTCTGTGCGATGCCGGGAATTGGCCAGCCCGGCGATCAGCGCGGCGTACTTCTCTCCATCGCGATGGGCGGCCTGCTTTGCATCGGCCTGGTGGCCGGGCTGGGCATGAGGGGCGCGGGTGCGTCCAGTGAGTCCGCCGGCATTTCAATCGACTATCCGCTCAACGGGTCGCTGTTTCCACCCGACATGGCGCCCCCCACGTTTCTCTGGCGCGACTCGGCTGCGGGCGCGGACTCATGGCAAATCGACGTGGTCTTCGCCGATGGGTCTGTGCCGCTGCATGTGACCTCGAAGGGCGAGCACATGCAGATTGGCCCAATCGATCCGCGCGCTATCTCCGACACAAACAAGCTGCCCGAGCTGACGCCCGAGCAGGCAGCCGCGCACACCTGGAAGCCCGATGCGACGACGTGGGACGCGATCCGCAAACACGCCGTGAGCGGCGCGGCCACCATCGCGATCAGCGGCATCGCAGACGGCCGGCAGGTCTCGCGCGGAACCATGCAGTTGCAGGTGTCAACCGATCCGGTGGGCGCGCCCATCTTCTATCGCGACGTGCCGCTGATGCCGTCGGAAACCGAGAAGGGATTCATCAAGCCGCTGGCCACCGCCGCGATTCCGCTCATCGAGTGGCGCATGAGGAATGTAGCCGACACCTCCAGCCACATCGTCATGACCGACCTGCACTCGTGCGCAAACTGCCACTCGTTCGCGCGCGATGGCAAGACGCTGGGCATCGACCTCGATGGACCGCAGAACGACAAGGGCATGTACTCGCTGGTGCCGATCGCGAAGCAAATGACTATTCGCAGCCAGGATGTGATCTCGTGGTCGTCGTTCCCTACGGAAAATTCGAGTCCTGTTCGCGTGGGCTTCATGTCGCAGGTGTCGCCCGATGGCCGCTACGTGGTCACGACCATCCGGCCGCCGGGAAGCAAGAGCTCGAACTTTTACTACGTCGCCAATTTCAAAGACTATCGCTTCCTGCAGGTGTTTTATCCCACGCGCGGCGTGCTCGCGTGGTATGACCGCGCGGCAAAGAAGCTGCAGCCGCTGCCTGGCGCCGACGATCCGAACTTTGTGCAGGCCAGCGCCATGTGGAGCCCCGACGGCAAGTACCTGGTCTTCTCGCGCGCCGAGGCCAAAGACCCAGTGCCGGCGGACGGCAAGATGGCTGCCTATGCCAACGATCCCGCCGAGCTGAAGATTCAATACGATCTGTATCGCATTCCGTTTAACGAAGGCATGGGCGGCAAAGCCGAGCCTATCGTTGGCGCGTCGCAAAACGGCATGAGCAACAGCTTTGCCAAGGTATCGCCCGACGGCAAATGGATCGTGTTTGTACAGGCCAAGAACGGGCAGTTAATGCGGCCCGACGGGAAGCTCTACATTGTGCCCGCGGCTGGCGGGGTGGCGCGCAAGATGAACTGCAACACGCCGCTGATGAACTCATGGCACAGCTTCTCGCCCAACGGTCGCTGGCTGGTGTTCTCATCGAAAAGCCGATCGCCGTATACGCAGATGTTCCTCACGCACATCGATGAGAACGGCAACGACACGCCGGCGATTCTGATCGAAAACTCAACCGCGGCCAATCGCGCGGTCAACATTCCCGAATTTGTGAACATGGATCCGAGCGGCATCGAGCACATCGACACGCCGGCGGTGGACTTCTACAAGCAATACGATGTGGCCGCCGACCTGGCCAAGAAAGGCCAGTATGCCGCCGCGATTCCAGAGTGGACCAAGGCGATTGCGATGAGTCCCGACGACGCGCGGGCGCGCAATAACTTTGGCCAGACGCTCGCGCGCCTGGGCAAAGAGGACGAAGCGATTGCGCAGTTGCGCAAAGCGGTGCTCTATAAGCCGCATTACCCTGAGGCGCGCAATAATCTTGCCATTGCACTGGCTCGCACCGGCGATTCGAGCGAAGCGATCGATAACTACCGCAAGGCTCTCGAAGATAACCCCAACTACGCTGAGGCGCATAACAATCTTGGCCGCGCGTTGATGGAGCAGCACCATCTTCCCGAAGCAATCGAGCAATATCAGGCCGCGCTGACCATTAACCCGGAGTACGCCGAGGCGCATAACAACCTGGGCTACGCGCTGGCCGCGCAAGGCCATCTCGACGCGGCGGTGGCCGAGTACAACAAGGCCATAGAAAACGATCCGAAATACGCGCACGCCTATAACAACCTCGGTCTGGCGCTGGCGATGCAGGACCATGTTGACGATGCGATCGCGGACTTTAACAAAGCTATCGAGTTAGACCCAAAGGACGCCGGCGCCGAAGGCAACCTGGGCCACGCATTGCTCTCGAAGAACAATCTCGATGACGCGATTTTGCATCTGGACAAGGCGCTCGAAATTGGCCCCGAGTCGGCTGAAGTGCATAACAATCTGGGAATAAGTCTGGCTGAAAAGGGTCAAACCGTCGACGCGATTCCGCAGTTTAAGCGCGCACTTGAGTTATCGCCTAACTTAGTCGAGGCTCGCTACTATCTGGGCATGGCATTGGTCATGACCGGCCAGAAAACTGAAGGGCTTGCGCAATGGAAGCTGGCGCTGCGCAAGGACCCCGACAATATACCGGTGCTGAATGAGACCGCATGGGTTCTGTCAACGTCGACCGATGCGTCACTTCGCAATGGCGGCGAGGCCGTGCCACTGGCCGAGCACGCTGTCGAACTTACATCGGCGCACGAACCTGCGATCCTGGGCACGCTCGCCGCGGCCTACGCAGAGACAGGTCGCTTCGATAAGGCTGTTGAGATGGAGAAGCGTGCCGCGGATCTGGCCACGCAGCAGGGGAATGCTCAACTGGCCGCAACGCTCGGCGCGCGACTGTCGCTATTCGAAGCCAAAGCTCCGGTTCGCCAGCGATAAAAGCATGGCGCTAGACTGCCTGGGTGCCCCAGGTCTCGAACTTGAGACCTGGGATTGCACGAATCTCCACACGGGAAGTCGCGAGGTTAGCGCCCTACGACGCCTTGTTGCTCTTCGAGTGCATGATGGCGATGCGCGTCTTTCCCCCGTCCTGCGACGAGTTTCCGGTCACAGTCACCATGATGGACTCCTGCTGCCCCTTCGCAAGCTGGATCACGGCGCTATTGTCCGAATCGATAACAGAAGCTGCGCTGCCCAGCTTGCCCTTGTAGAAATCGACCACCCGGTCTTTCGAGTCGGAGGTGACGAAGATACCAGTGACCATCGAGCCTGTCGGCAGATCCATTTTCAATCCGCCCTTGCCGCCGGTCGCTCCGGGATAAATGTCTGTGCCCAACTCCTCTGCGGTGTAGGTCTTCGACGAGTTAGCCGAGAACGAGCCAGCTGATGTGTTCAACGTCACTTGGCCGTCGTTCGATACGTGCATGGCCCGCGAGACGCGCCAGGCAATGAACCCGAAGGCTCCGACGGCGAGAATCCCAAGGCCGACGAAAATGGCAACGACGATCAGAATGACTTTGACCGCGCTTGTGCCGGAACTCGACTGCACAACCGCGGGTTGAACCGGGGCCACATAGGCGGCGGCCGCGTTAACCGGCGCACCGCACACCATGCAGGCCGGGTTGCCTGGTGTAAGAGCAGCACCACATTGTGTACAGTTGTCAGCCACGATAGCCTCCCTGTCGTTGAGCGATTCTGCGGAGCATCCGCATCGTTTTCTTGTTTCGAGTGACTATACCACAGGCCGCATCAACAACGACCAAATCAATCGGCGGTGCCCGCTCAAAGCAGGAACCGCCGAATTGACCTGAGTCTGACCTGCTAACCTCGTGTTACTTAACCTCACCGACGTAAACGCCATACGGCCCCAGTTGAATCTCACTCAAGGATGGCGGATCGGGCGCGCCTGGTGTCTTCAGCAGCGTCTTCAATTTGCCGCTCGCGCCGGGCACAGTGAGACTCACGGTCTGCGGGTCCGCAGTGAAGTTTGCCGTTACCACCACTGCCGGCGACCCCGGCGCGCTACGCATCCAACTCAACGCTCTTGTATTTGCTGTGTCGAGCATGGTGTTGTCGCCGTGAGCGAGTGCGGCGTTAGTCTTCTTGAGTCGAATCAGACTCTCGTACCATGCAAGCATCGAGTCAGGCTCGTTCTGCTCCGACTTCACGTTGACTTCTGTGTAAGTGGGCGGCACGGGAAGCCACGGCGTAACTCCGGCGCTCGCAAACCCCGCGTTGGCGCTTGTGTCCCACTGCATCGGCGTGCGCTCGCCGTCGCGGCCCTTGTCCTTGGGCCAGCCAGTAAGGCCCACCGGATCCTTCACGTCTTCCTTGCGCGTGGGCGGGGTAGTCTTCATCCCGATCTCGTCGCCGTAGTAGAACAACGACGCTCCGCGGCTTGCAAACAACATGGTCGAGATCACGCGCTCGATGTCGGTGTTGTGAACGCCATCGCCGTAGCGCGCGTCAATACGCGGGTTGTCGTGGTTGTCGAAGACCAGCAGCGGAATGTTGCCGTTGACGCCGGTTTCAACATCGTTCAACTTGGCGCGAAACGCCGCCACATCGAGCTTGTTGATGAAGCCGATCTGCGTATCCATGGGCAGTTGGAACTCTGGATGGTCCGGCGTTCCGTATTGCTTGGCCAGCTCGGCGATGTTAGGCAGATAAGTCTCGCCGATAAGTACCCGCGCGCCTGGGAACTTATCCGAACCGAAGGTGTCGGTATAAGTGCGCATCTCCTGCATGACCGGGTGCGTGCCAGGCAGATTATTGGTCCGCGTATCGTTCAAAGCTATGTCGCCGTAGTCGTTGAGATACGACTTACCTTCCTTATCTTTGAGCACGTCCTCGTCGATCAGGTCGGGATCTTCAAACAGGGTAGTAATCGCATCGAAGCGAAATCCTGCTACGCCACGCTTGAGCCAGAAGCCAATAATATCTTTGAAGGCCTGATGCACCTTGGGATTGTTCCAGTTCAAATCCGGCTGCTGAATATAGAATTTATGGTAGTAATACTGCCGCGTCTTCTCGTCCCACTCCCACGCGGAGTGACCAAAGTCGGACTGCCAGTTATTCGGTACTTCGCCCTTGTCGGTCGCCGTCTCTCCGTTGCCGTCGTGCCACATATACCAGTCGCGGTAGGGGTTGTCGCGCGACGACCGCGACTCAAGAAACCACTTATGCTTGTCTGAAGTATGATTCATCACCATATCCATGATGATGCGGATGTGGCGCTTGCCCGCCTCGGCCACCAACTTATCGAAGTCGGCCAGCGTTCCGTACTGCGGGTCGATGTTCTTGTAGTCGGAGATGTCGTAGCCGAAGTCTACCTGCGGCGACGGATAGACTGGCGTGAGCCAGATGGCGTCAACACCGAGTGTCTTCAAATAGTCGAGGTGTTCGGTGATGCCGTTAAGGTCGCCGATGCCGTCGCCGTTCGTGTCCTGATAGCTGCGCGGATAGATCTCGCAGATGACGGCGTTCTTCCACCAATCGCGCGCGCTTGAGCTTGCGGGTTGAGATTTCGGCTTATCGGGCGCACTTTGCCCACGCGCGGCTGGCGCCGAAAACCCCAGCGCCAGTGCGATTGCACAACTCAGGATGCTGCTCTTTTGGATTGCGGTCCAGTGCATTGCGTGTCCTCGTCTTCTTGTCCGGTGCTCGTAAACTCGGCAGCGGTGCGATGCAAGCCAAACTAACACATCCGGCTGCGTTGGGAAACGGTCTTGCCCATGCGGGAACGCGACCTCGCGCGCATGAGACATTCGTTCCGCGTGAATTCCGGGTCGCTCAAAGTCGCGAGACGGCAATGCTCTTGAATCAATGCTCCGGTTGCAGTGCCGCCACGCGTTGGCGCACCGCGCTCGAGAAGGCCAGATCCTCGGGCGAATCCGGATTCATCGACTCAAGATTGATCTCGACATTGGCGAGCGCGCCTGTCTTGGCGGCTATGGCGAGCGCAATCGCGGTGGTCAGATCGGAGCTCATCTTAGGATTGGTGATTGCCCGCAACGAAGCAGCGATGCGCTCCACCTCGAAGGCTGCCTCGGCCACGCCGAGCGGCACGCCGGTCGCCTGCTGAAGCGCGGCGGAAATCGCGCGGCCGCCATCGGAAGATTCCTTCGCAGATTTGTATGCCTTCATCACGGCGTTGTAGGACTCAGCGTCGGCGTCGATCGCGGACTTCAGTTCTCCGCGAAGTTGCTCTAGGCGGGCAATCGCGGCGCTGAGCTGGCTCTCGTATTGCACGTATGCTTTCTTTCCTCGCGACATCTGCGCCACCATGCCGGCCAGGCCTGCGGCCATGGCTCCGCTAGCGGCTGCGGCGCTGCCTCCACCCGGAGTCGCGGTGGGCGCGGCCAGTTGCTCAATGAACGGAGCGACTCCGGCGCTCAGTCCGCCGGCGGCCATTTTGCCGGTCATCACTGCGGCCAGGCGGTTCTCGAGCACGAGCGAAGAATCGAAATTCTCCACTTGCAGGAACCACTCGGCGGCCTGCTCCAATGCCAGCTTGGGAATGAGCCCGACGATCTCGCTAGAGACCGGCGCGACGCCGTAGCGCGCGGCCTCGCGCTTCACAAATTCAAAGACGCGATGGATCGGCGTCAGCTCAAAGTCGGTGAGGTTCATCGAAACCTGGGCCATGCCGCGCACCAGGAATCCCGCACCTTTGACAAAGCGCAGCCCGCCTGTCGAAAACCGCACCGCCTTTGCAATCTTCTTTGCAATGTCAACGTCGGCTGTATTGAGGAAGACGTTGTAGGCGATGAGAAACTTGCGCGCGCCGACGACTGTTGCGCCGGCGGTGGGATGCACGCGCGGCTCGCCGAAGTCGGGCCTGCGCGCGGGGTTCACGGCGATCTCGTCTCGAATGCCCTCGAACTGGCCGCGGCGAATGTTCTCGAGATTCTGCCGCTCGGGCGTGGCCGCCGCGGCTTCATATAGAAAGACCGGAATCTCGAATCGCTTCCAGATCTCTGCGCCGACGTGCTTGGCCATGGCCACGCAGTCTTCAATGGTGACGCCGTCAATGGGAATGAAGGGTACTACGTCGGCAGCGCCCATGCGCGGGTGCGCGCCCAGGTGGCGGGTGAGGTCGATCAGCTCGGCAGCCTTGCCCACGCCGCGAATCGCCGCTTCCTGAATGGCGTCGCGCTCGCCCACCAGCGTGATCACGCAGCGGTTGTGGTCGGAGTCCATCTCGCGGTCGAGCAGCCAGACGCCGGGCAGTTGCATGGCTTCAACGATGGCGTCGACTTTGGAGGCGTCGCGGCCTTCGGAAAAATTGGGAACGCATTCTACAAGAGTGTTCGGCACGTGAAGCAGGATAACGAGCCGCGCCCTGCACCGGCAACCGGCCGCTATTGTGCCACGATCTGGCCGGCGATGCGGTCGTATTCAGCTTTGGAGACAGCATGCTTTTTCTCGAGGTCACTCGAATCCCCATAGGGGCGCCTGGCGATAATCCGACGAGCGGCCGCGGCATTGATTCCGGGCAGGCTTTCGAGGTCGTCCGCCGAGGCCGTGTTGATATTCACCGCGCTGCTGGTCTTGGTCCCATCTGTCTTGAGCCCGTCCTCCACGCCCTTTACCGCAGCCTTGGTATCTTGGGCGACTTCCTTGGCGTCGCGCTTGGCTTCAGTTGCGGCATTGGCGGCGTCCTTCTTGATTCCTTCCGGGGTTCGATCGGCCGGGGTGCAGCCAACCAAGGCGAGCAAGCAGACGGTGCAGAGCAGAGCGTTCTTCATATTTGCTTCGATGCGGCGGAAACGGTTCGCGGAGGTCCCGGCATTTTCGCGGGTGCAGCTTTTTCAGCCGCGCGCCCGGCAGTTGCGCTATCCTCAACTGAGGTTTGAACGCAGCCACCCACCGCGAGCGGGCACGTCTTTAACGCGCGCCAAAGGAGCCATCCATGAGCTTGAGCCCTAACGCTGCAGCTACGCCACGGGCAGTTCAGGTGGCGCGGGTACTGGGGTATTTCGTCTTTCTTGCGGCGTTCTTTTTGCCCGCATGCCGGCAGGTTTCCACGCCAGGCGCGGGCGACCCCGACGTTTACAAGGGATATTTCTGCGCCTGGGTCACGCTGATCAACAGCCTCAACGGGCAGATGTGGAGATCGAAGGACCTGCTCGCCATCCTGAGCGGCTGGATCAATCCGCTGATGTTGCTTTATGTGGCGTTTGTGTTCTCTCGAAAGCTGCGCCGGGCGCGTCTGGTCATCGCGGGTGTGGTGGCGCTGTTTCTGGTGGGCACGTGGGTCTATTTCGCGCAGGCGCCACTCGTCCCGCTTATCGGCCACTTTCTCTGGGTGGGGGGAATTTTGCTCATCATGGCCGGCGATCTGCTTCCCGCTTCGCGCAGTCCGGTCATTTCGAGCCGCACATTGCCGCCTGCCCAATAGCCTTGCCGCGATCGCATACATCCTCCCAATCCGTCCGGTAGCCAGGCCCGCGGTTGGCCGGGTTTCCGGTCCTGTGTGCGCTGTGTTCGGTTTAGGGCAGACGCCGCGCAGCAAGCTGCCTAGAATCAGGCGCTATGGGGGATGAGCCGGCCGCCTTGGCCGCGGTCCCGGCACAGTCTCAGGGACGGCGGCAGCCCATGGATGCATACGAGATTCTAAAGGAAGCCAAGAAACTCCACGAGGTGAGTGAGGGCCTGAGCCAGCTTGCCGAGCACAACGACGTCCTCGCCGAGGCGCTCTCGATCGTTTCAGGCAACATTCGCTATTCCGCCACCGTGCTTGAGGTGCTGGTGGCGGTGAAGCTTGGACCACCCCAGGCCTGAATCCGGCAACTAATAGATTGAAAGCCGATCCAATCCTTCGATAAAGGGACATCCCCACGTGAAAAAGAAGAAGAGCCGCATAGAGATAGCACGGGAAATCATTGCCAGATTGAGACTAGAGATGGGAAAGACGCTGCCGGAGCAGCCGGTGCCGAATCCCGTCCCAACCCGCGACGTGCCGTCGGACGGCAATCCGGCGCCGCGGCCAGCTTGAGCATAGATTCATCGATGATCGGCCACGCGTCGAACGTACGCGTGGGCTGCTAGCAGCGCATGGTCTTGCGTTTCTTGCCCACGCGGCCGGCTGCCTCTACCTTTTCGATGTAGGCTGTGGCCAGCGGCACCTTGCACGCAGTGTCGCCCACATCGACCTGGACGCCGCCGACCTGGCGCGCCGAGGCCTTGGCTTGCTTCAGCATTGGCTTCACGTAAGAGCCGACCGAAATCACAAAGACATTCATCGTATGGCGAACGCGGTTTTTCGCGGCGTCCATGTCGTTGACGGCCTTGTCGAGCAGGGTCTGAATCTCGGCGAAGTCGAGCTCGCCGTCGGGCCGCGTGGCCACGATGCCCGAGTAAGTGTTCCATCCGGCGGCGGCCACGTGCTCCTGCTTTGAGGCGATCCACTTGAGGGCCAGCGCGCGGGCGTCGGGGCTCTCGGCGGCCACCCAGGGCACCGTGCACTCTGAGATCATCTGCATCTCCGCCGCGCCCTCAGCCCATTGATTCAATTGCGCGCGAGTCATCTCCGCGCCGTTGACCATCATGCCGGCCAGGTACATCGCGTCCATGATGCCGGTCGCGTAGAGCTCAAGAGCCAGCGCCTGCTGCTTCTTGCCAAGCTCTTTCTTGACGGCCTTGGCAATGACCTTCATGTCCGCCACGCTCACGCCGTAGACGCGGTCGGCGGCCATGCCGTGGCGTGCATAGATTTTGCGGGTTTGTTCCTTGCCCTTGGACTTCAGCTCG
>Ga0182024_10023686_pt1 | contig 10968 bp, 11 predicted proteins | sample P32metaG_FD_120480 | JGI IMG/M metagenome (GOLD analysis project Ga0182024, IMG submission 120480) | Permafrost microbial communities from Stordalen Mire, Sweden - P3-2 metaG (Illumina Assembly) | ecosystem: Environmental > Terrestrial > Soil > Wetlands > Permafrost | place: Sweden: Stordalen... | reverse complement strand
CGACGGGCGGCGGCACAGGAACGCAATCGGCCTGCCTAATATATGATGAGGGCTGCGGCCTGGTCTTCGAGTTCGTTCTGGATTCCGCCACGGAAAAATATCGGGAACAAATTCTTCACGATTTCTGCTCGGAATCGGAGTGCGCCGACGGATGGGCGCCCAACGCCGGGTTGGCCCGAGACGATGCGGGAAACCTTTACGGTATAACGGAAAACGGCGGCAACTTGACCGAATGCTATGATTTAGGCTGCGGCGTGGTGTTCGAACTGAAGTGAATGAAGGACGATCGGGAGCAGCTCCCTTTGGTTGCGCCTCGTGCCAAATTTCCCATCTCGTCCGTCCTCCCACTTTGCGAAGCACGGGAGAGGATGCGGTTTCGCCCCCGGCACTATCCGATCCCTTCCCCGCACCGGTCGGGAACGGTAGCGTCGCCCTGTCTGTTTTCAAGCGACAGGGGTTGAAATAGCGGGCGAGCCTGGTTCGCGCCGAAAATGGAAGAACGAGATGCTGCATTGGATCGTCATTCTGGTGGTGATCGCGATCGTCGCGGGCCTTTTGGGATTTCGTGGCGTTTCGGCCGCGGCCGGCGGCGCGGCCCAAATCCTGATCATCATTGTCGTGGTCCTGATCATCCTGGCGCTGATCGGCGTGCTCGCGACCGGCATTATTTGACAGTCGGGGCTACGCCGCTGCCGGCTCAACCCCGCGAAGAATGCCAGGCCGCGTCCATGGCGTGAAAGATCGCGGCGGGCGGAGCGTCCAGATTGTCGAGGTTGCACGAGGCTAGTCTTCGCCGCCTTTCGTCCTCGGTCCATGGCAGCCGGTCGATATAACGTCCGTCGAGTTGCAAGGTCGCGAAATGTTGGTGGATCGTGGCGCCGCGCCGCGCGTAATCGCGCGTTTCCGGCCGCACCGCGACAATGAAGGACCATGGCACCGCGATCGGCCCGCGATGAAATTTGCAGACCAAAGTGTCGGCCGAAACGATGATCGCGGGATCGGGAAAGATGATCGACCGCGCCAGCATGATCAGGCTGCCGCCGGTGAGGATCGCGAGCAGCGCCGTTCCGGCCCAGAAGATGTTGGTTCCCGACAGGCCCCGATAGACGGTTTTTCCAATCAGGTTCTTTCGCCCGATGATCCAGATCGCCAAGAGCGGTCCGAGCGCCATGGGTCCGGCGATCGGTAACGACGATGCGTAGAAGGATTGGATCATGAATCCAGCGGAAGCATGGCTTAACGCTAAGGGTTTTATCCCGAAGCCGTTAAAGCCATCTACCGGCCGTGACGAGTTTTTTTGACTCGGCGCGATAGGAGGTCGCCATGTCCGTCAGCCGCTGTTGTAAAGTAAGTTCCGAGCCGGATCGATCTCGGCCGGCAAATCGGTAGACCGGTGAGCACGAAGGGATTGGCGCAACAGCAGGAAAAATCGCGATCACGAGGGCCACAAAAACGAACACGATGTATCGTGGATTCATGGCAACAGGACCCGATGTCCTCTAAAGGGCGTTGGCGCGTGGATTTTGCACGATCATTCGATCCGTACGGTCCGCTCCCAAAGAGCGTGATACTCGACGTTATGGTCGATGACAGAACGACTTTTGAAGCGACCGAGACCGTTGTTGGAGCCGACGGGAAAGTGGCAAAGGAAACCATCCGTGCGACCTACGATGGTAAACCTTACCCTGTCGAGGGCTCGCCGCACAGCTTTACCGTGGCAATGTCGCGCCTTCCCGACGGTTCACAACGCATGGAATTAAGTACGCCAGACGGTCTTCATGGTGTGGAAATCTGCCGCCCTTCTCGTGATCTGGAGACCCTGACTTGCGATGAAACCGATACGGACCGGAAGGGCGTCGGCACACAAGCCAGAAGCGTTTACGTGCGCGATTGACAGCCTGGCGCAATCCCCGATCTCGCTTTAACAAAACATCTAACGCTATACCTCGATTTCTTGGCGAGGGCGCGCCTTCGAGCGGCTTGGATCGCGCCTTGTCGGTATCGACGTCGTCCTGGTGAGGGCGCTATTGACGCGGCCGGTCCCCGATAATATGTAACAATGTAGTTACGCATTATGAACCTCGCTCACGCCAATAATCATGTGTTTCGCGCGATCTCCGATCCAACGCGGCGGGCGATCCTCGATCGGCTGCGCGCCGGGCCGGCCAATGCCGGGGCGTTGGCCAGCGACTTCGTCGCTAGCAGGCCCGCCATTTCAAAGCATCTTCGCGTGCTCCGCGAGGCTCGGCTGATTGTCGTCACGCGGGTCGGGCGCGAACGCATCTACACTGTCGATCCTCTGCCCCTGCAAAGCGTGGCGGGCTGGCTCGAAGGCTACCGCGCGTTCTGGCAATCGAGTCTCGGTCAATTAAAGCGTCGCCTGGAGGGAAAATGAGCAGCACCGGAAAGAACCGGGCCCGCGCGGTCGCGGACATCGTCGAAGGCGAGATCGTTGCCACAATCGACATCGCCGCGCCGCCGGAGCGCGTCTTTCAAGCCTTGGTTTCGCGCGAGATCGTCGATTGGTGGGTCAATCCCGGAACCTTCGACACGCGCGAATGGAGCGGCGATGTGCGGGTCGGTGGGCGCTGGCGCGCCACGGGAATAGGGCGCGGCAAGCCTTACGCGCTCGAAGGCGAATTCCTCGAGATCGATCCGCCGCGTAAACTGGTCCATACCTGGCAGGGAGTGGGTGCGCCCGGCGCGCCCTCGACGGTGACCTATGCCTTGGAACCGATCGATGGCGGCACGCGCGTCACGCTGCGGCATGCCGGCATTGCTTCCCCCGAGATGCGCGGGGGCACCGGTGTCGGCTGGCAAACCAGTTTCGACCGGCTGGCGGAAATTCTCGCGGCCGATCGCGGCTAACCCGGTGGCGTACGATGAAAAAACTGCCGAACGGATACGCAGGCTGCTGTCAGGACGGGACGAGGTGGCCGAGAAGAAGATGATGGGCGGCCTGTCCTTCATGGTGAAGGGCAATATGTGCTGCTCGGTCAGCGGTCGCGGCGGCATTTTGATTCGCGTCGGCCCCGGGGCCCGCAATTGGATATCCGGCCAGCCGCACGTCAGTCCGATGCGGATGGGCGCCAAGACCATGGCGGGCTTTGTCCGCGTCGATCCCGAGGGCTACCGCACCGACGCGGCGCTGACGACGTGGCTGCAACGCGGTCTCGATTTCACGGCAACCCTGCCGCCGAAAACAACCGCCAGGGCGAAACGTCAACCAAAGCGGTAATCCGCGCGCCCGCTTGGACCGATCGACCGCGCGGTGTCCTCCTGTAACCGGATCGTTTGGACAGGACCTTCCGGCGCTGTAAGCTAGGCAGGAAGGGGGCAGGGCGCGCCAGTCCCCTAGGCGACGGGGGAACTGGGATGCTGAACCTTCTTTATCGATTGGCCGTTGTCGGGATCACGTGCGTCGCGACGATGGCGGCGGCAAGCGCCGCCACGGTCGTTCCGGTCGGCGGCGCGACCAATCATGCCACCATCTGGGTGCCCGACTATTACGGCCGGACCGTTAACATTTACAAGTTCGACTACACCGTGAACCCCGCGACGTTCAAAATCACCCGGATGAATCTGGCGCCGAGGAACTGCAATCCGAACTCGGTGACGTTGCACGGCGGCTTGATTTACGTTGTCTGCAACAGCGATTTCGACGGGCTGGACCAGATTCTCGTCTATAGCGGCACGAGGCTGACCTATGTCAGAGCGATCACGGGTGTCGACATCGATGGCAACCAGTACTTCGATGGCGCCAGCCTGATCGGCATCCTGTTCGACGCGCACGGCAATTTGTGGACGACCGGCTACAACACCAATACCTTGTTGCGCGTCCCGGCCGCCAATTTGACCCAGACCAATCCCCGGATCGACCGCGAGGTGATCGATTCGCCCGATTCTCCTGCGGGACTGGCCATGGGCGGCGATCATTCAATTTGGGTGGTCGGCCAGTTTCAGGGCGGCATCGTTCTGAATTTCACCGACGCGGTGCTGAACCAGCCCGGCAGCTTTCTCCAGGGCAACCCCCTCAATCCCTCGCCGCGCTATTGCATCTCCAACAATGCCCCAGGATGCCAGCAAATAACCGGGCTATTCGATCAGCCCGAGGGCGTGGCGATTTATGGCGGCGCGGCCTGGGTCACCAACAACGGCGGAAATGCGCCCGGCAAAACCATGGTCCGCCTTACCGTCTCGGACGACGAGCTGAGCGCGATCACCTATGGCGGCACACAGAATCGCCCGTTCGCATGCCCAGGCGGCATCTTTGCCGCCGTGGGAACCAACAAGACCGAGACCCTGTGGGTCAACGACGAAGGATTTGGCGTCGCCGGGACGGATTGCGGCGCGAGCAATGCCGACCAGAGCGCGAATACCGGGCTGGTGATGGAGTTCCTGCCGCAAGACTTGACCTTGCCGCACAAATCCGCGCCCCCGATCTACCGCTTCAGCTACGAGAGCTATCTCAGGACCAGCAGCCCGGGCTTTGGCGGCATTTTCGTCCAGCTCGATTGAAGCTTGCGGGCGGGTGGTCAGCCGGGTCCGCACGCTTTCCCTTATACATCCAGTTCCTTCGCGAACTGGGCGTGCTCCTGGATGAACTGGTAGCGCAGCTCGGGCTTGCGGCCCATCAGGCTCTCGACCAGCTCGATCGTATGTTTGGGATCGCGCTCGCCCGGCGGCGGCAGGGTGACACGCTCCAGCACGCGCTTCGCCGGATTCATGGTGGTGTCGCGGAGCTGCACCGCCGGCATTTCGCCGAGGCCCTTGAAGCGGCTGACCTCGATCTTGGCCTTGCCGGTGAGGACCGTCCTGGTGAGTTCGGCCCTGTGGGCGTCGTCGCGGGCGTACATCACCTGGCTGCCCTGGCTCAGGCGATAGAGCGGCGGCACGGCGAGGAACAGTTTGCCGGTTTCGACCAGCTTCGGCATTTCGCGGAAGAAGAAGGTCATCAAGAGCGAGGCGATATGGGCGCCATCGACATCGGCGTCGGTCATGATGATGACGCGCTCGTAGCGCAGCTTCTCGTCCTGATAGCGCTCTCCCGAGCCGCAGCCGAGCGCCTGAATCAAATCCGCGATCTCCTGGTTGCCGCGCATTTTGTCGGCGCTGGCCGAGGCGACGTTCAAGATCTTCCCGCGCAAGGGTAGGATCGCCTGCGTCTCGCGCTCCCGCGCTTGTTTTGCCGAACCGCCGGCGCTGTCGCCCTCGACCAGGAAAATCTCGGTGCCAGCGGCGCTCGAACGCGAGCAATCCGCGAGCTTGCCGGGGAGCCGCAGCTTGCGCGTCGCGCTCTTGCGGTCGAGGTCCTTCTGCTGGCGCCGCTTCAACCGGTCCTCGGCACGCTCCACCACCTGATCGAGCAGCGCGCGCGCCGCCGCCGGATCGCCCGAAAGCCAATGATCGAAATGATCCTTGAGCGCGCCATCGACCAGACGCGCGGCCTCGGGCGAGGCGAGGCGTTCCTTGGTCTGGCCCTGGAATTGCGGTTCGCGGATGAAGAGCGAGAGCAGCACTACCGCGCCGGTCATCACGTCTTCCGCGGCGATCTGTTGCGCGCGGCGATTGCCCGCCAATTCGCCATAAGCCTTGAGGCTGCGCGTCAAAGCGGAGCGCAAGCCCGCCTCGTGCGTGCCGCCTTCCGGCGTCGGAACCGTATTGCAATAGAATGACGAGAATCCGTCGCCATCCTCGGGCCAGGCAATCGCCCATTCGACGCGGCCATCCTTGCCGAATTCGTGCTCGCCGACGAAGGTTTGCGGCGTCAGCGTCGCCCGGTCCTCGAGCAGCGAGGCGAGATAGTCGGCAAGCCCGCCGGGGAAATGCAGCTTTTCGTCCTGGGGCACGTCCACCGGCCGCTCGATCGCCGGATCGCACCACCAGCGAATCTCGACGCCGCGAAACAGATAGGCCTTGGAGCGGGCGAGGCGATACATCGTGGCCGGCTTGAACTGCACCGCCGGCCCGAAAATCTGCGGATCGGGATGGAAGCGGATCGCGGTGCCGCGCCGGTTCGAGACCGCGCCGCCATCCTTGAGCTTGGTCGTGGGCTTGCCGCGCGAATATTCCTGGGTCCAGAGCTTGCGGTCGAGTGCCACCTCAACCGTGAGCTTGTCGGAGAGCGCGTTCACGACGGAGACGCCGACACCATGGAGGCCGCCCGAGGTCTTGTAGGCATCGCCACCGAACTTGCCGCCGGAATGCAGCATGGTCAGGACGATTTCGAGCGCCGATTGCTTCGGATATTTGGGATGCGGATCGACCGGAATGCCGCGGCCATTGTCGCGCACCAGCACCGAGCCGTCCTTGTGTAGCTCGAGCTCGATGCGGCTGGCGTGGCCGGCGACCGCCTCGTCCATGGCATTGTCCAGGACCTCGGCGACGAGATGGTGGAGTGCCCGCTCGTCGGTGCCGCCGATATACATGCCGGGCCGGCGCCGCACCGGTTCCAGCCCTTCGAGGACCTCGATATCCTTGGCGGAATACGCGTTGCCGGTTTTGCGGGCGAGATTGTCGAATAGATCGGCCATGGAGAGAGACTATAGGAGAAGGGGCGTCGAATCTTCAAGCAGGATACGGTAGGGTACGCGGGGAGAGCTTACCAGATTTGGTGGCAAGGAGAGGAGCAAAGCCCATGAGCGACAGCGAGGGACGGTCCGGACCTCCGCCTTATCAACCGGCGCTGCGGGCCATCCCGATGCCGGCCGACGCCAATCAGAGCGGCGACATCTTCGGCGGCTGGGTACTCTCGCAGATGGATCTGGCCGGCGGCGCGATCGCGGCGCGACGGGTGAAGGGCCGGTGCGCCACGGTCGCCATCACCGCGATGACCTTCCATCAGCCGATCTTCGTCGGCGACGAGGTGAGCTGCTATGGCGAGATCGTCAAAATCGGCCGCACCTCGCTGACCGTGAAGATCGAGAGTTGGGCGCGGCGCTGGGGCGGCAAGGATCCGATCAAGGTGACCGAAGGGTTGTTCACCTTCGTCGCCCTCACCTCCGACCGCCGACCCCGCCCGGTCCCACCGGAGGAATAGCGGTCGCCGGGGATACGCGCCTGCTATGCGACGACGATCACGGATGGGTCAGGCTCGGCGGCATAGAGGCGGTCGACCAGCGCGGCGCGGCGCGCCAGGGTCGCCGATTGATTGACATAGCCCTTGTCGGTGATTTCGTTGGCCTCGATCGAGGGTGGTTCCGCCATGAGGATCGCGCGCGCGACGCGCGTGGCGGAGCCTGTGGCCCCGGCATTGTGCCGCGTCAGCGCCGCCCGCACCGCATTCATCACTTCAGGCGCCCGGACGATGTCAGTAGGCGTTTCCCGCGCGGCGGGATCGCGGATCAGGTCGCGGCAGGCGGCGAGATTGGGCCAAGCCAACAGGCCGACGACAGCGCGGTCCTGCCCGGCAATGACGGCGTCGCGCAAGAGCGGCGAGGCCGCGTCGAGGATGGCGAGACGCAGCGGACCGACCGCGACCCAACTCGCCGTCAGGAGCTTGAAATCCTCGGTCGCGCGTCCGGTGAATTGCAGGCCTTTGGCTGGATCGGCTGGATCGGCGAAGCGGGCCGTATCCCCGATCCGATAGAAGCCTTCCTCGTCGAACGCGGCGGCGGTGAGATCGGGACGCCGCAGATAGCCGGGCGTGACGTTCGGGCCGCGCACGCGAAGCTCGTATCGTCCTTCGGCGACCGGCACCATCTTGATCTCGCATCCCGGAATCGGCAGCCCGATATTGCCCGAACCCTCGATCGCCCAATAAAGCGCGGTCGCCCCGGGCGCCGTTTCCGTACTGCCCCAGCCGCACAGAAACGGAAGCCGCATGCCGGTTTCCTGAACCGCGAGAGTCTGAAAACGCTGCCAAACCTCGTCGGGCAGACTCGCGCCGCCATAGCCGAGATGCGACAGGCGCCGAAAGAACGAGCGCCGCAATCCATCGTCTCTTTCGAGGGCGTCGGCCAGCATGGCGAAAGCGGCCGGCGCGGTCGAATAGGCGGTCGGCGAAATCTCGCGGAGATTGGCGATGGTCTTCTCGTATTCGCCGGGGAGCGGGCGTCCGTCGTCGATATAGAGAGTCCCGCCCTGACGAAGGATCCGGTTGAAGCTGGCATTCCCGGCCATCGTATGGTTCCACGGCATCCAATCGAGCGCGACCGGCGGTTCGGCATCTTCCATGCGCCATAACGCGGCCGACATCATCTGATTGGCGCAGAGCATGCGCTGTGTGTTGATGACGCCCTTCGGCTGTCCGGTCGAGCCCGAGGTGAAGAGGAGCTTCGCCACCGTGTCGGGTCCGACCTGCCCGAAGGCCAGATCGACCGCTTCGGTCGGAGGGGTCTCGGTTAACTCTTCTAGTTTGGTGACGCGTCGATCGCCCATGGGACTGCCGGCAACGACAATCTCGACGCCCCGAAGGTCGAGCGCCGCAAGCGCGCGTTCGAATCGCCCGCCGCGCTCGATAAAGATCATTCCCGGTTCGACCAGCCCGAATACATGACGCAGCTTGGCGTAATCGGTGCTCACCAGCGAGTAAGCCGGCGAAACCGGCGCCACCGGCACGCCCACCGTAAGCGCCCCAAGCGTCATGGCGGCATGGGCGATCGAATTGCCGGAAAGAATCATGAGCGGCCGGTCTCGATTCAATCCGCGATCGAGAAGCGACTGCCCGATGGCGTCGGCCAGTTCGCGCATCTCGCGATAGGCGATCTTCCGCCACGATCGATCGCAACCGCGCTCGGCGAGCATGATTCTGTCGGGCGTCTCGCTCGCCCAACGGCGAAGATAGGCGACGATGTTGCTCTCATAATCGCCCAGCGGGTACGGACAACGCAGGATAAGCGTACCGTCCTGGCGACGCTCGACATCGACCGCGGGAGGCAATGCGCTGAGCGGTCGGAACGGCGCGGCGGACATCGCCGTCATCTTCGGTGCGGCGGTTCGCGTCAGCTTTTCGGAAGCAGCGGGCAACCGCCTTCCGCCATCGGGCGGAAGACTTTATCGCCCGGAAGGGTCGCGATCACCTTGGTCCAATCGTACTCGCTCTTCGATTCCGCCGGAGTCTTGACCTGCAGCAGATAGACGTCATGAACCATGCGGCCATCCGGGCGCAGCACGCCGTTGTCGGTGAAGGCGTCATCGACCTTCATTTCCCGCATCTTCGCGATCACGGCTTTCGGATCGGGCGAATTGGCCGCCTGGACGCCCAGGAGATAGGAACGCACCGCGGAATAGGTGCCGACCTGGAAATCCGACACCGGCTTGCCGGTGCGGGCGACGAACTTTTTGAAGAATTCATGCGCCTTGTCGTTCATATTGGGATTCCAATAGGCGACATAGAGCGTGCCCTGAGCGTCGGCCAAACCCATCGCCTTGATCTCGGTCAGATCGAAGCCGGGAAAGAGTTTCGCGGTGACGCCGAATTCCCGCGCCGCCTTGATCGCGTTCATCGTGTCTTGGCCGCCATTGGCCAGTGCGATGACCTCGGCTTTGGAGGCCTGGGCCTGCAGGATGTAGGACGAGAAATCCTGCGTGCCGATCGGATGCAGGACCGAGCCGACCACCTTGCCGCCGCGGGCCTCGATGGCGCGCGTGGTGCCCGCCTGCACGCCCTTGCCGAAGACATAATCGGCGGTGATGAAAAACCAGGTCTTGCCCAAATACGGCATCGCCTCGCCCGCGGCGCTGCCGGCGGCATAAGTGTCGTAGACCCACTGCACGGCATTGTCGGGCGCGCAGGCCTTGCCGGTGAAATCGGCCGAGCCCGCGCTCGTTAGGATCACCATCTTGTTCTTCTGCTTGGCGATGTTAAGGACCGCAAAGCCGACGCCCGAATTGATGAGGTCGGTTACGGCGTCCACCCCCTCCTCGTCGAACCAGTGATTGGCGATCGAGACGCCGAGATCGGGCTTGTTCTGATGGTCGGCGGATATGATTTCGATGGTGGCGCCGTTGATCTTGTTGCCAAATTCGTCCGCCGCCATCTTCGCCGCCTCGACCGAGCCGTGGCCGCCGTTGCCCTCGTAAGGCCCCGATAGATCGGTCAGCACGCCGATCTTGATCTTGCCGTTCGGAATCTCGGCTTTGGCGGGCGCCGCCAGTCCAAAGGCGATCGCAATCGTCGCGACCCAAATTCCCCAGCGCATTCGCGTTCTCCCTGTTCGGTTATCGGGGCGCTCACGCCGCCGCTTTGTAATCCCTGAAGCCTTTTCCCTCCGCCGCCAGACGCTCGAGCAGCGCCGCCGGCTTGAAGGCGTCGCCGTGTTTGCTCTGCAACTCTAGCATCCGGTCGCGGATTTTCGCGAGGCCGATGTGATCGGCATAATACATCGGGCCGCCGCGCCACATAGGCCAACCATAGCCGTAGACCCAGATAACGTCGATGTCGCTGGGTCGCAGCGCCATTTTCTCGTCGAGTATTTTCGCGGCCTCGTTGATCATCGGATAGATGAGACGCTCGAACGCTTCCTCGTCGGGAATAGCACGCCGCTCGACGCCGGCACGGCGCGAGGCCTCTTTGATAATCTGCTCCACCTCCGGGTCCGGCAAAGGCGCGCGACTCCCGGGTTCGTAATGATAAAAGCCTTTGCCCGATTTCTGGCCAAAGCGCCCGCGCTCCGCGAGCGAATCGCCGATGAAATTCTTGGCACCGGTTTCCTGGCGGCGGCGCCAGCCCAATTCGATGCCGCCGCCCATGTCGGTCACCGCGTACGGGCCCATCGGGAAACCGAAATTGACCAGAATCCGGTCGATCTGCTGGGGCAGGGCGCCTTCGATCAGCAGTCGCTCCGATTGCATGCCGCGCGCGCGCATGATGCGGTTGCCGACGAAGCCGTCGCACACGCCGACCAGGGCCGCGACCTTGTTGATCTTGCGGGCGAAGGCCATGGCGGAGGCGACCACCAGGTCCGAGGTTTTCGCGGCCCTCACCACTTCGAGTAGCCGCATCACATTGGCGGGACTGAAGAAATG
>Ga0182024_10023685_pt1 | contig 10968 bp, 9 predicted proteins | sample P32metaG_FD_120480 | JGI IMG/M metagenome (GOLD analysis project Ga0182024, IMG submission 120480) | Permafrost microbial communities from Stordalen Mire, Sweden - P3-2 metaG (Illumina Assembly) | ecosystem: Environmental > Terrestrial > Soil > Wetlands > Permafrost | place: Sweden: Stordalen... | reverse complement strand
CTGTTCGTCCTGCGGGTCACTCAGCGGACCCCATGGCGTCAATGGGCTGCATGTAAGACGGTGGACGTGTGCGGCATGTGGTGAGTCGCACGATCGGGACGTGAACGCGGCCCGAAACATCCTTCGTCGCGCCGAGTTACCGGCGTCCGTGCGCGGGAACGAGCTTCCATCCTTGCGGGTTCTGCCGAGCCGAGCACCCCGCTCGCGCAACGCAGGGATAGAACCCGTATGGACCGTGGCGTGAGTACCGGCTTTACTTAGTCGTGGCGTTATGCTTATTGTTGTAAATGCGGTTGCTTTGATGATTCTCTGATCTTTGGATGCGCCGCTGTTCGCCGGCGCTAACATGGCCGTTCGCCGCCGCGTTCGCTTCTCGACGATCAACATGTGCGTGGCCGCGCTCGAGGGACCCCGCTTCCTTGTTGGTCAGCGCACCGCTTTGCATGCCGTTCGCGATTCGCTGCTGCTGATTCACGTTGCGCTGCACATCCGCCTGCATGCGCTCGGATGATGCCGAATTCGGATTGCCCGTCGTGGCGTTGTGCTTGTCATCATAAATGGCGCCGCTGGTCTTGTTTTCGGCCGCGTTAAGCCGCGCCTGTTCGGCGGGGCTGATCGAGCCGTTCTTGAGGTCATTCGCTTCCATGCGATCCACATGCTGTTCATCGCGCTCCAAACTGCCCGCCTCTTTGGTTGAGAGCTCGCCTGATTTCAGGCCCTGCTCGATGCGTTCCTGCTGGTTCACATCGCGCTGCTGGTCCTGTTCAGCAACGCTTTGGGCCCATGCAGCCGTGCTCAATACGCTGGTAGCAAGAGCTACGCAGGTCAATTTAAGGAAATTCATTGCGATCTCCAAAAAATAGTGCTCCCAGGTAAAGAGGAACGCACGGGCTTGCGTGAGGTTGACTTTGTATTCCGCAGAGGCGGCGGACCGGCATAATGCGGTTCACGCCGCTCGTCGAGATCCAAGGGCAAGCGCCGAGTGCCAACCGCCTTTGGCGGCACTGGTTTTTATGCTGTCCTAAGATGCGTCAACGCGCGTGCATACACAGTCAGGGCGAGCTACGTTGTGCCTTACTGGGATCCTGATAAATTCCATCGTGCACATGTTTCTTGCGAATCTCATCGAGTTCACCTTTCGACAAGGGAACGACAGGCTGTCCTGCCATCACTGAAACAGCCCGCAGATACTCCTCATATCCGGGTGCCGAAAAGATGCTGGTAAGAGTGAGGTGTTCGGTCCCGGTATTCTCGGCGCCGATCCACGTGTCTCGCGGAATGAAAATGATGTCGCCCGCATGCACTTCTTCGATCCGATCTCCCAAGGTCACCCTAGCGGTTCCAGTATGAATAATGATCAGCTCATCGGCGTTTGGATGCCGGTGCGTAGGGATGCGGTCCCCCAGCGCCATATCTTCCGTCATGACAACCATGTGTTTCGAGTTGCCGTTCTTCGGATCCAACTTCAAAGTGAAATAGGTTCCTGGCCGCGTGCGAAACTCTCTTCGTTCGCCATCTTTTTGGCTCACGATAAGGCCAGTCACTTTGGCCGCTCCGACTTCTTGACCCATAGAGGAAGCGCCGGCCGCGATGGCACAGACACCCAAAACCAATGAAACGGTTCGCATACGGACCTCCCCGCTGTGAGTATTGATTGAGTGGGCATGATCTTGAGCCGCGGCTACGCCCAGCCGCGCGAGCGCTCGACGGCAAGCGACCAGCGTTTGAGTCTCGCGGCGGCCTCATCGCGGCTCATGCCGGGTTCGAAGCGGCGCTCGATGTGCCAATTGCGCGCGACCTCGTCGAGGCTCTTCCAGAATCCCACGGCCAATCCGGCAAGATAAGCTGCACCCAGGGCCGTCGTCTCGGTGGTTCGCGGGCGCACGACCGCGACGCCGAGGAGATCGGCCTGAAACTGCATGAGAAAATTGTTCACCGCCGCGCCGCCGTCGACGCGCAGTTCAGTCAGCGCTTGCCCTGCGTCCTGCTGCATCGCCGTGAGCAGTTCTGCACTCTGGAACGCGATCGACTCGAGCGCGGCCCGCGCGATGTGCGCTCGAGTGCTGCCGCGCGAAAGCCCAACAATGGCGCCGCGCGCATGCGGGTCCCAATGCGGACTGCCGAGTCCTGCAAACGCGGGCACGAAATGCACGCCGTCGCTGTCCCCGACGCTTACGGCAAGAGCTTCCACGTCCGCGGAATTTTCAATGACGCCTAAGGCATCGCGCAGCCACTGCACGACGGCGCCGGCGACGAAGACGCTGCCCTCGAGCGCATACTGCGTAACCTCCCGCTGCCAGGCGATGGTTGTCAGCAGCCGATGCTGCGAGATGAGTGGGCGTGTGCCGGTATTCAGAAGCGCAAAACAGCCGGTGCCGTAGGTATTCTTGGCCATTCCGGGGGTGAAGCAGGTTTGGCCAAAGAGCGCTGCCTGCTGATCACCCGCGATGCCAGCGAGCGGCACTTCGTAACCTGCCAAGTTCGCAGTCAGATCCGTGGCGGCTCGCGAGGCGGTGGGAATGATCTGCGGCAGACATTCATGCGGGATTCCGAAGAGCTCCAGCAATACCGGATCCCACTCGCAGCTCCTAATATTGAAGAGCAGGGTGCGGCTTGCGTTCGTCGCATCGGTCACATGGCGCTTGCCACCCGTCAAGCGCCAGATGAGCCAGCTATCGATCGTTCCAAAAGCAAGCTCGCCGCGCTTGGCGCGCTCGCGCGCTCCGGGGACATGCTCGAGGAGCCACGCAAGCTTGGTGGCTGAAAAGTACGGATCGAGCAGCAGTCCCGTACGGCGCGCGATATCCGGCTCGTGGCCCGCAGCGCGCAGGCGTGCGCAATGCTCCGCGGTGCGCCGGTCCTGCCATACGATCGCGCGCGCGACGGGTTCGCTCGTCTTGCGGTCCCACAGCACGGTGGTTTCGCGTTGGTTGGCAATGCCGAGCGCCGCAAGCTCGGCGGGCGACGCGCCTGCTTTGGCAAGCACTTCGGTAATCAACGGCGTCTGGCAATCCCAGATTTCCTGCGCGTCATGCTCCACCCAGCCGGAGTGCGGGAAGTATTGCGTTACCGGGCGTTGCGCGCTCGCGACGGGATTTGCCTCGTGATCAAACAGTATCGCACGCGAACTCGTGGTGCCCTGATCGAGCGCGAGGATAAAGCGGTTCATCGGCGCGCGAGCCAATCTTCGAGCCGACGCGCGCTCTCGGGCGGCGCGTGCAATCCGAGCTTGGTGCGGCGCCAAAGGATGTCCGCGGCGCTCGTGGCCCATTCTTCGCGACACAGGTATTCGGCTTCGCGCTCATGGAGGCTCGGCAGAATTTCCGCGCCCAGATCGGTGAGTGCGGCCGCGGACCCAAGCATGCGATGAATAGCTGTGCCGTAGGCGCCCGCATAGCGTACGCGCAGCGCCGCTGGCAGCCACGCGTAGCGACGCTCCACGACGCGCAGAAACGCAGCAAAGCTACCTTCCGGCAGATCTCCTCCCGGCAGGATCGCCCGGTGTGTCCACGGTGCGCCGCGACAGCCGAGGCGCGCTGCGAGCATGTCGACGGCCTGCGCGGCGAGGCGTCGATAGGTCGTGATCTTGCCGCCAAATACTGAGAGGAGCGGAGCGGCAGCGCCGTCGATCTCGAGCGCGTAGTCGCGCGTGACGGCCGCAGGATCTGCAGATTCATCCTCGATGAGCGGCCGCACGCCTGTATAGCTCCATACGACGTCGGCGGGTCCAATCTGCTGGCGGAAGTAGCGATTGACAATGGTGCACAGATAGTCGATCTCGGCAGGCTCAATGCTTACGGCCGCCGGTTCCCCGTGATACTCGATATCCGTCGTGCCGATGAGGGTAAATTCATGCTCGTAGGGAATGGCGAACACGATGCGGCGGTCGGTGTTCTGAAAGATATAGGCGAAGCGGTGCGCAAAGAGTCGCGGCACAACGATGTGACTGCCCTTCACCAGCCGCACCGTATGCGCCGTGGAGAGCGGGGAGGCGTCGCGCACGAAGCGGCTCACCCAGGGTCCGGTCGCATTGACGACGGCGCGCGCCGCGATGGCGCTCGAGCCGGCACGATCGGATAAGGTGGCGCGCCACAGACCCTCGACAAGCTCGATTCGCTCGCAGCGCGTGCGAGTCGTCACCCGGGCGCCGTGCAGGGCGGCGTCCTGCGCATTCAATACCACGAGGCGCGCATCATCCACCCACCCGTCCGAATACACGAAGCCGCGGACGAATCGATCCTGCAACGCCGCGCCGGCAATGTGCGTACGCAGATCGATCGCGGCGGATGCGGCCAAGCGGCGGCGCTTGGCCAGATGATCATAGAGAAAGAGGCCGGCGCGGATCATCCACATCGGCCGCAGATGCGCATCGTGCGGCATGGCAAAGTGCAAGGGCCGCATGATGTGCGGCGCGGCGCCGAGCAGCAGCTCGCGCTCCTGCAAGGCTTTGCGCACAAGCTGGAAGTGCAGCGTCTCAAGATACCGCAGACCCCCGTGGATCAGTTTCGTGCTCGCGGAGGAGGTGTGGGCGGCGAGATCGTCTTGTTCGCACAGGAGCACGGTGAGACCGCGGCCCGCCGCATCGCGCGCGATGCCCGTGCCGTTGATGCCACCGCCGACGACAAGAAGATCATATTTTTCCACTGTACGCATCTTGCCATGCGCGAGGATTGTGTCCATCGTTTGGCGATGGCGAAATCAGGTACAGGGCGCTTCGTCGATGTGGAGCTCAAGCGCATCCGGCTCAGGAGGGCGGGGCGCATCGTCCTGCGCGACGTGAACTGGAGAATCCGTCCGGGGCAGCGCTGGATTCTTGCGGGGGCGAACGGCGCCGGCAAGACGCAGCTCTTGAAGCTCGTGGCCGGCTCCATCTGGCCGACGCCGGGCACGCGCGAATCGCGCCGCTACTTGTGGCGCGGAGAGCACTGGGCGACTCCGCATGAGGTGCAGGAGGAAATCGCCTACGTGGGAGCCGAGCGCCAGGACAAATATGAGCGTTATGCTTGGGACTATACGGTGCGGCAGGTCATCGGAACCGGGCTGCATCGCACCGACATTCCGCTCCATCCCTTAAGCCTTGCGGATGGCCGCCGCATCGACCGTGCGCTAACAGCGCTCGCTATCGAAGATCTGGCGGAGCGGAACTTTTTGTCTCTCTCGTATGGTGAGCGGCGTCTGACTCTGCTCGCTCGGGCGCTCGCGGCATCCCCGGGACTTCTGTTGCTCGATGAATTGCTGAATGGTCTGGATGCGGCGCACCGGCAGCGCGCGCTCACTTGGCTCGAGCGCAGCGGACGTTCAAGTTTGCCCTGGGTCCTCGCAACTCATCGGATCGAAGATGTGCCGTCGAGCGCAACCCACGCACTCGTGCTCAAGCGCGGCCGCGTCGTCTACCGCGGTGTGCGCGCGCGCGCGCCGCTCGCGCGCTGGCTCGAATCCAAAAAATCAGGCGCTGCGCGTCAAGTGCCGATCCCCAGAGCTTTCTCCCCGCGGCCGATCGTGCGATTGACGCATGCCTCTATCTATCTAGACGAGCGCGTGGTGCTGAGAGACATATCGCTCAATGTGGGCGCCGGACAGTGTTGGGTCGTGCACGGCCCGAACGGCTCTGGAAAGACGACGCTGCTGCGGACTCTTTACGGCGATCACGGCGTCGCGGTCGGCGGCCGCATTGAGCGCGCGGGCATCAAATCCGGCGTGCCGCTCGAAGTATTCCGGCGCCAAGTCGGACTCGTTGCGCCGCATCTGCAGGCGGATCATCCGCAGGATCTGATCGTCGAGGCAGTCGTGCAGTCGGGCTGCCGTGCGGCCATCGGACTGAACGAGTCTGCAAGCCGCGCGGAACGTGCCGCGGCGCGGCGTGCGCTGGCGAGATTCGCGCTTACGCACTTGAGATCGCGCCGCTTGCGAGAGCTGTCCTATGGACAGATGCGCCGCGTGCTGTTTGCTCGCGCATGGGTCAATGAGCCGCGTTTGCTGCTGCTCGATGAGCCTTTCGCGGGGGTCGATGCGCCAACCCGCCAGTCCCTACAGCGCTTCATTCAGGATTTGGCGGCGCGCGGCACGGCGATCGTCATGGCCACTCACCATCGCACCGAGTGGCCCGCGGGCGCGACGCACGAACTTGAGCTTGCTAAGGGGCGAATGCGCTACGGCGGGCTTCTGCGCTTAGGCTGATATCTGGAGCGCCGTCTTAGTGGATCCGCATGCCGGCCGCGCAGCTTTCGCTCTCTCAGCGACGCAGTTCGCGATTGCGTTCCATCGAGCGCCGCTCGCGCCGTTGATTTAATTTCCCCAGCCGAGCACTGATGCAAGTCCTCTTCTTCGTCTGTGTGATCGACATATTGGGCTTCGGGATTCTCATTCCGCTCGTACCGTACATGGCGGATCGCTTTGGGGTCACGCCAGCGCTCATCACGCCGATTCTCGGCATCTATTCGCTCTGTCAGCTCGTTGCGGCGCCGCTGTGGGGGCGATTGAGCGACCGCTACGGCCGCCGGCCCATTCTCATGTCGAGTCTTGCGGGCGCCTGCGTGTCCTACCTGCTGCTCGGATTTGCTCACAACGTCGAGGGGCTCGTAGTGGCGCGTGCGCTTGCGGGCGTCATGGCAGGAAATATTGCGGCGGCTTTTGCCTATGCCTCGGACATCAGCACCCCCGCGGACCGCGCCAAGTCGATGGGCATGGTCGGCGCCGCCATCGGCATCGGCTTCATGCTGGGGCCCGCGATCGGCGGCCTCCTCGCCGGCGACGATATTCAAAGCGCCAATTTCCTGCGCCCCGCCGCTGTCTCTGCCGCATTGAGTCTCTTTGCCATTGCGCTCGTTTTCTTCGTGCTGCGCGAGAGCCATGCGCCGGAGCGGCGCACCCAGGCCGGGGCCGCTCGTCGCGCCGGACCGCTGACCCTGCTTCTGGCGCGTCCGGCGCTGCGCTCGATCGCCGCAGCATCATTCCTCTTCACTTGTTCGCAGGCGATTTTCGAGTCGATCTTCGCGATCTGGGCTTTGCGCAAATTCGGCTTTGGACCGCGCACGGTGGGACTTGTGCTGTTCTCGCTCGCCATCGTCGCCGTGGGCGTACAGGGCGGGCTCGTGCGGGTGTTGGTGCCGCTCTTCGGTGAGATGCGCCTCGCGGTCTGCGGGGTGACGCTTTATGTCGCCGGCCTCTTGATAGTCGCGATCGCGGCGGGGTTGACGCTTACTTTTGTGGGCCTCGCCTGTTGCGGTATCGGCGGCGGCGCTTTCATTCCCTGCGCGTCGGCGCTCGCCTCCAAGCAGGCCTATTCGCGCGAGCGGGGAGCCGTCATGGGAACCTATCAAGCCGGCGCGAGCCTCGCGCGCGCGCTCGTGCCGCTGGTATCCGGGGCCATCTATGTGGGCCTTGGGCCAAGTGCGCCGTTTCTCGCGGGCGCGGCGGTCACAGCGCCCGCAGCCTGGCTCGTATGGCTTGCGGCACGTTCGCGGCTGTCCAGGCGCCGCTCGTCATTGCCCTAGTAGGAGAACCGGCGACGTCCCTGATGACAAAGGGTCGCGGCTCATGTTCATGCCACAGATGTGCGAAGTCGCTGCCCGTTGGCTGGCAGACCGCGAGGTCTCAACTTCGGGGAGGCGACAGGGCGATCTCACGATGGTAGCTTTTAGTTACGCGCGACCGTTGCTGCCAAAAAAAGCCCCCGACCTCTGGCGCACGGTCGAGTGTGGCCTGGAGGACGCATGTCATCGAATCGGCGCAGGCTGCAATACCTCTGTCTCTCTGCTGCTGGCTGTGTAACGGCGTTCTGCCTAGCGTGCGCCTCCCCCGCTCGAGCTGAGGATCGGCTCACGTATCCAACCGCGTCCCGTGGTGCCGTCGTCGAGGACTATTTCGGCACAGCCATCGCCGATCCGTACCGCTGGCTCGAAGACCTCGATTCTCCGGCGACACGCACTTGGGTGGCGGCGGAGGCGAAACTCACCGAAGCGATTCTGGCATCGAATCCTGCACGAGCGCGCATTCGCGCGCGCGTTGCGGCGCTGTATGACTTCGAGAAGATCGGAACGCCCTTCCATGAGGGCGCGCGCTACTTCTACACGCGGAACACCGGGCTGCAGAATCAGAGCGTCCTATTCACGGCCGCGAATCTTGCGGATTCCGCCGCAGTTGCTCTGGATCCCAACACGCTATCGGCGGACGGCAGTCTCGCTGTGGTCGCCTACGTTGCGAGTCGGGACGGCCGCTTGTTGGCCTACGGCATTTCCGTGTCGGGTTCCGACTGGACAGATTGGCACATCCGCGACCTCTCCACGGCCAAGGACCTGCCCGACGTGATCCGCCACACGAAGTACTACGAGCCGGTTTTCTCGCACGACGGTGCAGGACTGTACTACAGCGCCTTTCCACCGCCGCCAAAGGGCGAGGAGTTGAGCGCGCCAGACGTTGGCAATGCACTCTACTACCACTCGCTAGGCACTCCGACATCGGCCGACCGGAAAGTATTTCAGGAGAGTGCTCACCCGAGTTGGCAATTCAAGCCGTATCTCTCGAGCGACGGACGCTGGCTCGTGGTGGTTGGGGGTGACGGGGAGGTCGGAGACTCGGGGCGTGAGAATATCTACCTACTTGATCTCACCGCCGCCAATGCAGTCGTGAAGCCCGTAGCGGTGGGGTTCGACGCCGCGTACATCTATGTCGGCGTAGACGCAGGTTCGGTGTTTGTTCTCACGACACGCGACGCCTCTCGAGGCAAGGTGATTGCAATTGATCCCACCAATCCGGGCCGGGAGGCCTGGCGGACCGTGATCGCCGAACGTAGCGACGCAATTGCTCTGACCGAGACCAGCGTAACCCTGGTCGACCACCAGCTCATCGTCAGAACCGTGCACGACGCGCACAGTCAGGTGAGGACCTACGGTCTCGATGGGACACCGCACCGCGAAATCATTTTGCCTGGCCCGGGCACCGCGCGCGGCTTTGGCGGACATTCCAATGATCGCGAGACGTTCTATTCCTTCACGGATCTCATCACGGCCCCGACCGTGTATCGCTATGACATGGGATCCGGTCGCAGCACCGTATTTCGGGCACCCAAAGTCGCGTTCAACCCGTCGTCATTAGTGGAACGCCAGGTGTTCTACCCGGGCAAGGACGGCACCCGGATTCCGATGCTGCTCGCTTATCGCAAGGGCCTGAAATTGGACGGTCAGAATCCGGTGCTGCTCTATGGCTACGGCGGCTTTGGCATCTCGATGCTGCCGGTCTTCAATCCATCACGGATCGCCTGGATAGAGATGGGCGGAATCTACGCCATCGCTAATATTCGCGGCGGTGGTGAATACGGTGAGGCATGGCACCGTCAGGCCATTCGTGCACACAAGCAGGTGGTCTTTGACGACTTCATCGCTGCGGGCGAATGGCTGATTGCGCAGCGTTACACCTCCACGCGCAAGCTTGCGATCCTAGGTGGATCGAATGGTGGCCTCTTGGTCGGCGCGTGTATGACCCAGCGGCCCGATCTCTTCGGAGCAGCGGTAGCGCAGGTCGGAGTGATGGACATGCTGCGCTTTGATCTGTTTGGGCAGGGCGCGGGTTGGGTCGGGGATTACGGATCACCGCACAATCCAGAGGACTTCAAGGCTCTTTATGCCTACTCGCCGGTCCATAACGTGCGTCGCGGCACGCGCTACCCGGCTACGATGGTCATCACCGGTGACCATGACACCCGTGTGATGCCAATGCACTCCTTCAAGTTTGTCGCCGCGTTGCAGAATGCACAGGTCGGCCCGGCACCTGTTCTGCTGTACCTCGAGTCGTCCTCAGGCCACGGCGGCGGCACTACGGTGACGCAGGCGATCGAGCAGAGCGCCGACATTTACACCTTTCTGGTCGAAAATCTCGAGATAAAGGTGAAATAGCACCAACCCTCCGGCCCTCTAGATGCTTCACCAAGGCGCTTGATGATTGTTGCGGCGATTCGTTTCGCCGCGGACCAGGTTCGAGAGATTGCAGTTACGTAGTTGGCCCAAAAGGTTTCTCCAAAGCCGGCGCTCGACGTGCTCGCATACGCCTAAATTGCTAACCCATAGCGCTTCGCGCAACATGGATCGCAACTAGCAAAGAGCCCGTGGGATGGCCGAATTCGGCGAAGCAGAAAAGACCGATGGTTCAGTGCCTTCCGCCACGGCGGCCGGCAAGGTGTTCATTTTAGTTACGCCTCCCAGGACGTAGCCGTCGCGGACACGGTGTGCGCAGCACTCGAAGCGGCGGCCCTGCCGTGCTGGATCGCGCCTCGCGATGTGCGCGCGGGTGAGTCCTATGCCGCTGCGATTGTGCAGGCGATCAACTCCTGCCGAATGCTGGTGCTCGTGCTCTCCAAGAGCGCCATCGACTCTCCACACGTGCTTCGGGAGGTTGAGCGTGCGAGCTCCAAGAAACGTCCCGTCCTCTCGATCCGCATGGACGCCACGCCGTTGGCGCCGGAGCTTGAATACTTCCTGAGTGCGGACCACTGGCTTGACGCGTCCGGTCGTCCGTTCGAGCAAATCCTTCCGGCGCTCATCGAGGCGGTGCAGGGCCGACTGGCCGTCTCGCGCGCCTGGACGCCGGGATCTAGTTCGGGCCCATCACGAGCGGGCCCGAACCGTACACTCATCGCGTTGACTGCGGTGATCGGCCTGGCATTGGTCTTTTTCGTGGCGGAAAGGTTCTGGCTGAGGAAGCCCGCTGGCCAAGTCGGAAACGAAGGCGCGAGGTCGGGTGCAGTGACGAGTGCGACTGCGCCCGTGAACGACAAGTCCATTGCGGTCCTGCCGTTTGCCGATATGAGCGAGAAGCGCGACCAGGAGTACTTCTCCGATGGTATGGCCGAGGAAATCATCGACTTGCTCGTCAAAGTGCCCGAGCTGAAGGTCCCGGCCCGCACCTCGTCTTTTTATTTGGCTCTTCCGGTTTGAGTGTGGGTAAAAATGGGGCCTAGATCAAGCGGCGAGGCCT
>Ga0182024_10023684_pt1 | contig 10968 bp, 6 predicted proteins | sample P32metaG_FD_120480 | JGI IMG/M metagenome (GOLD analysis project Ga0182024, IMG submission 120480) | Permafrost microbial communities from Stordalen Mire, Sweden - P3-2 metaG (Illumina Assembly) | ecosystem: Environmental > Terrestrial > Soil > Wetlands > Permafrost | place: Sweden: Stordalen... | reverse complement strand
GCCGGCGCCGCCCTGGAGTGCGCCGCCATGGAGATTAATGGCGGCGATGCCGCCACCAACGGTGACCTGGCCGGAATCCGCGCCCATGCCGCCGGTGATGCCGCCGGTGACATTGAGTGCCATGAGATTGTGGCCGAAACCGTCGGAGGAGGCGACGTTGACGAAGCCGCTGTCGCTCCCGGTACCGCCGACGATGCCGAGGCCGACGGTGAGGCTGCCGAGGGAGCCGGTGAGGGAGATCATGCCAGAATTCATGGCGGAGCCGAGGATCTGGCCGGCGATGGAGATGGAGTGCACGGAGGCAGCGGTGATCTCGCCGGAACCAACGCCGGTCCCGCCCAGGAGACTGCCACCGAGAACGGCGATGCTGCCGATATTGCCAGTGGAAATGATGGCGCCGGAGGCGGGGCCGATGCCGGCGATCTCCCCGGCGATGGAAACTGAGCCGATGGAGCCGGCGGTGATCTCACCGGAGCTGGACCCCGGACCGCCAAGGAGGGAGCCGGTGGAGGCGCCGCTCTGGTGGATGGCGACGGCGCCGATGGAGCCGGTGGCAATGAGGGAGCCGGAGAGTTGGGCGACGTCAGCGGTGGCGGAGCCAAGGGAGCCGTAAAGGGTAAAGGTGCCGATTGATCCAACCTGTACCTGACCGGTGCCGCCGATGGTGGAACCCGCCGAGGCAGAACCGGTAACATCGCCGTGGATGAGGGCGGCGCCGATGTTGCCGGTGGCGATGACGGAGCCGGCATCGGTATTGGTGCCGCCGACGATGCCGCCGCCGGAGATGATGATACTGGCAATGCCCTGCTGGGAATTGATCGAGCCGGAATCGAGGCCGGAACCGCCGGTGATGCCGTGGCCAATTGAAATGGAATTGAAGGAGAGCCCGGTGATCTCGGCGGAGTCATCGCCCGAGCCGCCGGTGATTGAGCCGCCGATCCTGGTTGCGCCAAAGGCGCCGCCGATGGTGCTTGTATTTTTGATTTGGGCGGACTCGGCGCCATCGCCACCTATGAGGTATCCTTTAATCGTGAGGAGGCCGATGCCGCCGACGCTGGCGGCATGGGTGCCGGTCATCACCGAGGCGCTGAGGGTGCCCTGGGCGGTGGTGTCGCCGGCGATCGTATAGCCGACGATGTTATTGACCGTGAGGCTGTGGATGGCGCCTCCGATCTGGAGCGCGCCGGATTCGAGGCCGGCGCCGCCCTGGAGATTGCCGCCAATGGATATGACGCCGACCGACCCGTCTGTCTGGATAAAGCCGCCATCGTCATCCGAGCCGCCGACAAGCGAGCCGCCAACGACCAGGGAGCCGATGGTGCCATTGTCAACCAGGCCGGTGGTATTGGATGCGACGTCGAACTGATTGTCCGCGATGTTCGTCTGGACGGTGATCGAGCCGACGGCGCCGAAAATTGAACTCTGGAGGGAATTGGATGGGCCTTTGGGCGCATTGGCGAGAAAACCGAGGGAATGGACGGCAAGGCTGGAAAGGCCGACGTAATTGCCGGGCTCGGGCAAGTTATTGCCGGCGGTGATGAGGCCGAGGTTGCCCTGAACGACGACATGGCCGAGACCGAGGCTGGATTCGATGGCTCCAACGTTGGCGAAGCCATCGCCGCCGACAACCTTTTGCACGGTGACACTGAGGTTATCGCCGGCAACGTTGGTGGTGATCGAGCTGGAAGCGAGATTTATCTCCTGGAGAATCTGGGTGCCGGCGGTAGTGCCCGAGGTGAAGGTGAGAACTGAATCGAAATTGGTCGACTTGAAGATGGGGATCGAAGAGTTAACCGTAACATGATCACCATCGAAATCGGTGTAAGTGACGACGTGGGGATTAATGAAAGTGGCGGGAGCAATGCGGTTCTCGAGGGGCTCGAGAGAAGAACGGGAGCGCTTCGAGGTCCTGGCCTTCGGGGCGAGCCATGAACGAATAAATGAAAAGAGGCGGCGCAACATAAGTTACTCGATAAGAGGGAAAGGATCGGCGACGGCGCGTGGGTAATCCATGTGATTGCCGATGGGATCCGAGGTAATAATCTGCATGATGATCCACTTGCCACGCGAAACCGCGTTTGACGGGAGTGTTATCTCCGAGACGGCGCCTTGAATGGCGGCGCCGGCGCCAATCGAAGGAGTATTGTAAGTGCTCCTGCCGGCGACGGCGAGCGGGATGGCCGAGGAATTGATAGGCTGGGTGTTGGAATCAGGTGAAAGATAGAAACGGAGAGCGACCGGCCCAGAGGGGAGATTGCCAGAATTGAAGAGAGTTACCTGCTCGGAAAGGAAATCGCCGTTAAAACCGGGATTGCCGATCTGGCCGTTGACGTGCGACTGGGCGAAGGGAGGCTGGCGGGATCCGATGCCCGTGAGCCGGGCGGTGCTCCATGCATCGCTGGATTCGCCGGGTTCGATGAGGGAACTTACATTAACATCCACGGGATAAGTGGTGCCGCCGGTATATTGGTGCCTGCCGTAAACCTGAAAGTTACCGTTTGCACCGCGAACGGTCCCCTGGGCGATGACGCCATCGCCCCAATCGATGGTGGCTGAGTAATCGGCGGGGCTCACGTTGGGCGAGTAATCGATGAAGGTTGCAATCAAACCGTCGGCGAGGCCGCGCGCGGCGGTGAAGGAGCGGCCATCGGCGTAAATCGGATTGGGAAACGCCGTGGAGCCGGAGAGCATCGAGGAACCGGAGACCGCGGTATTTTGGATTTCGAAGGTGCCGCCATTGGAAGCGGTGACAGTAACATTGACGGGATAGATACCGGGATTGGTGTAAGTGTGGCCGGCAGGGGCTATGATATTGAAGCCCGTGGGATAACCGGGCGAGGTGGCGACCAGGACATTAGAGGAGCCGGAGGTGAGGGCGCCGTCGCCCCAATTAATGGTGGCAGCGAAATCCGCCGGGACGTTTTGGGGATCGGACGTAATAAAGGAGCCGACATTGGAGCCGGAGACCACGGCCTTGCCGGAGACGATCATATGGGAGACGACGGGAGTGCCGGCGGAGCCTGTGAGGAGGGCGGGAAGAGGGGTGAAAACGCCCATGCCGAAGCCGACATTGAGCGGGGTCACATCGAAAGGGCTCGATCGCTCCACGGAGCTGAATGGCTGATAGACATCGAGGCCGACCGGCTCACTGCTGACGGGGTCAAATGCGCTGGGAGTAACAGTGGCGATATTGTTATTGAAACCGACGGCGGCGGGAGAGAATTCCTGGAGGGAGACGGCGTTTGCGATAAGATAATCGAACTCGAGATCGACGGTACGGACTGGAAAGGTGAGCTTTTGATGAATGGGGATGTTGTAGTCGGCGACGGACTCGACGTAAGGGGGATCGTCCACAGTGTCATCGGCGGTGGCAATGGAGAAGGAGAGACCCGGAGTAGTGGTGGTGCCGGAAAGGGAGACGGCTTGAGTGCCGGAGAGGTCCACGGCTTTGACCTTGATGGTGGCGCCGTTGGGAACCGAGGCGGCCCCGCTAACCAGGAGGATGGCGTCGGTATTATCCTCCGAGACGGTCACGTTATCCATGATGACGGGTGTGACAGGGGCGGAGGGAGTGCTGCCATCGCTGGTGGCCTTGAGGGGGACGCCAAGGACATCCTGGAGAATGTCGAAGCCGGTTATCAACTGGCCGAAGAGCGTGTAACCGAAATCGAGGGAACGGATGGGAGCGCCGGTGAAGAAGAACTGGGCGCCATTGCTTGGCTGGAAGGTGCTGGTGTTGATGCCGGAATTGGCCATGGCGAGCTGGCCGACGCCATCGAAGATCAAGGAGGGGTTGAACTCGTTCTTGATCGTGAAACCGGGATTGCCGGTGCCGGTATTGGACGGATCGCCGCCCTGGGCAATGAAGCCGCTGCCGCCAGTGGAAGCGTCGAGATTGGTGTTGCGGAAGAAATCGAGGCCGTTGTAATAGCCGGACTGGGCAAAACCGGCGATGTAGCCGGCGGTGGAGGGGGCCATGTCCCGCAGGAGGGCGAACCGCATGGTGCCGCTAAAGGCGCCGGAATTGGGAAGCGGGATTTCGAAGATGACGCCGTGGCCATCGGCGCCACCAGTTTTGGCGGTGCCGAACAAGGTGCCGGTGACACCCTCATCAAGGGCGCCAACGGGATTGCCGCCATCATTGCCGCCGGTAAAGGAGTATATGGTCGAAAATGAGCCCGTGGATGTGAACTGGTAAATGGTGCCGAGGTTATCGGCGCCGCCGGTGGAGGTGGCGCCGTAGAAATTGCCATCGCTTGCCTGCACCGGCGGAGCGTAGGGGTTGCCCCCGTCGCTGCCGCCGGTGAAGGAGTGAAGCGTTGTGAAAGTACCGCTCTGGGTCAACTGGTAGAGCGTGCCGAAATTGCCGGAGCCGCTGGTTTCCGTGGCGCCGTAGAAAATGCCGTCGGTGCCGGTGATGAGGCCGCCGAAGGGGCTCGCGCCATCGGTGCTGCCGGAGAAAGAGTGGACGGTGGCAAGGGAGCCTGTAGTTGTGACGGTGAAGATGGTGCCATTGCCGGAGGAGCCGCCTGTGACGGTGGTGCCGTATAAGAAGGTGTTGGGGGCGCTATCGAGGGTGGATTGGGGAGAGCCGCCGTCATTGCCGCCGGTGAAGGAGTAGAGCGAGTTGAATGAGCCGGTAGTGGAGGACTGATAAATCGTGCCGTGGCCATACGTGCCGCCGCTTTCCGTGGCGCCGTATAGGTTGCCATCGGTGCCGGTGACGAGGCCGCCATAGGGGGTGGCGCCATCGGTGCCAATGAAGGAGTGGAGGGTGGCGAACGATCCGGTCGAAGAAAGTTGATAGACTGTGCCGAAACCGCTGCCGCCGGTACCGGTGGTACCGTAAAGAAAACCGCCGAAGCCGGTGATGACGCCGGAGAAGGGGTTGCCGCCATCGGCGCCGCCGGTGAAGGAGTAGATGGAGTTGAAGGAGCCGCCGGTGGTGATCTGGTAAACGGTGCCGAAGCCGCTGGAGCCGTCGGTCTCGGTGGTGCCGTATAGGGTGCCGGCGGTGCCGGTAACGAGGCCGGCATAGGGGGCGCCTCCATCAGTACCGCCAGTGAAGGGGTAGGCCGTGCTCAATGTGCCAGTGGAGCCGGAGAAGGTGACGTGGATGTTCATCACCGGGTAGCCGGTCTTTACGATGGTGGCGATGCCGGGGCTGGAGCTGGTGACGGTGTAGGCGATGGGACCGCTGCCGCTGATGGCGATGGGGATGACGATGGACTTGCCGACGGGCACGGAAGCGAAGGAGGGGTAATAGGGATCGGCGGCACTGGGGGACGTGCCAGTGAGGAACATGGGGGGGGACTGAGCCCAAGACACGGCGGGAACCAGGGCAAGGAGGAGCAGGGCGGCGAGGGGGGCCAGACGGTTGAGTACGAAATTCATGAACGGGACGGATGCCGTGGAGAGAATGAGGGGGCGGTGGAGGAATTTCGCACCGGAGGGGCAGCGAGCAAATTTGATGGGACGAAAGGGGGATTAAATGGGATTAGGGGTGTGGATTGGATTGAGCCAAAGCAGTTGGGGATTTCCGGTATATTACGTAGGACAGGGAAATTGAAGAAGGGTTCATTTGGATTTGAACAGAGCGTTGCGAATGGTGCAAACATCGTTGCGTTTGAGCTGGTGGCCGCGTAAGGTCCGGGTGTGAGTTTGGCAGAGATCAAGAGTGCCGTGGCTGAGCTTTCCGAAGCGGAGCTTACGGAGTTGGCGGCGTTCATTCGCAAGCGCGAGGATTCGGCGTGGGATCGCCAGATCGATGCGGACTTCGCGGAGAATGGCCGGTTGCGCGGCGTCCTGGATGAAGTCCGTGCTGATCTGCGGGCGGGACGGGTTGAAGAGTTGCCGTGATCGGCAAGGCGCATCGGCGATTCTGGAGGTGCTTTGAGGCTCACCTCCCCGAACCATGCAAAGCGGCATCTTCGAGGATGGATTCGTCGAGACTCATGCGGGAACCAAAGCTAGAAACTCCTGAGAGAATCGCTCAGCCTCGCCGCATTTGCCACGCACCTGCGGCCATGCATCGCGAATACCTTTCTCGTTGCCCCTATATTCATCAATCAACTTCTGGCCGCTTTTGATGAGACCGTATTTGCGAAGCCGAACCTCACCGTCCCATCGACATTCGATGTTGGCTTTCTGTGCGACCGGATCATCAGGAAATAGCGCGACGAGAACCCATGTCTCGATGTTTTTGGAAGGCGTGCAGAGAACCGCGCCGTTCGGTACCTCCGCCTCGTCCATCCATCCCAACATCACGGAGCGAAGAGCGTCCGCCGTTGCAGTCGGAGGCGGACACGCCGCTTCGCAGGGGAGATCATTATTTGGGGCATCCGTGATCTGGTAGTCCGAGTATCTCCTCCGCCCAACATCCGCGTCCACTTGGATTATTAGGACATCATGAAACGCAAAGATTGGATTGTGGCGCAAGGGTCCACCCGCCTGATCGACAGCCTGACGGCACCATTTGTAAACACCACCCCATCCCCCGGCGGTCTGCGCAGCCAGATTTTCACTTAGCTCCGGCCAAATGACAGTCGGCTCGAAGTCGCGTCCGTCAAGCAGCGCGCGGACCGCCGCACGAAGAACAACGTAATCTGTTGGGCCTTCCATCACGAAGGCAACCCGTACTGCCTCAGACATTGGGTACCCCTCCGAGATGACCCATAATCCACAGACGCGAAAGCGTCCACCCCTTGTCGGCCATTTCGAGAAGCTTTTGGGTGATCTCCACTCGACGCACCACCGAGCGCCCCGTATCGGTACGGGATACGGTGAATAGCCGCACCCGATCATCCCTAAGCGGCAGTCCGTCCAGCACTTGCGGATTGTGGGTTGTCATTAAAACCTGCCTTGGACGCTTGCTTTCCAGCAGCCATCCACACATTGCTTGGATTAGGTGCTTCGCCAATCGAGGGTTCAACCCGTGGTCTCCGTTATCGACTGCGAACAATGCCGGCGCTTCCGGATGAAGGCACAAGACACCTAAAAATAACTGGTAAAGGACGCCCTCGTTCACGTCGTTCGGAGTCAGGTAGTAACGTTGCTTATCCTTGCGAAAGAAACGATCCGTAAAGAGCAAACCGTGTTCAGTAGGCTCCTTTACACTAGTGGTGCGCCGAACCCGAAAGCCGCCATACCATTCTACTGTATCCTGCATCTCTGATTCAAGCTTGGCTCCGCCTTGTTCGTCACCTATCAGATCGAGCACCGCTTCCGCGAGTCGCCCTCCCGATAGCCCGACTGGCTCCCGATTTTGCGGGTCAGCCCTCCATCCCCGTAGAATGGTAGTATCGGGCGAGTAAATACTGTACGCGGCAAGGGTCTTAAGGAAACGCGCCGCTTCGCTGTCGGGTGCAGTTTCCGCAAGTCGAAGCGCGGCAAGTCCAGCTTGTGGATCTCCCTTGCTGCCGTTTGTGAAGATACGGTCGACGATTTCCCCTCCTCTTTCATCACTCCATATTTCTCTTTTATACTCCCACCCAGATGGCCGGCCAAGCTCCGGACTTGCAAGCGTTACCTGATACCCCGTCTTTGCCTCCGCATCGAGCTTTGTTAGACCATCGGTACGACTATCCTTCAAGAGCGTCCTGGGGTACCCCCCCGGTCGACACCCTCGACGCACTAGCGACTCCTCGTCAACGCGCCCAAACGCGGCTGCCGCCAAAACCCCGAACGCTTCCAGCAAATTGCTCTTTCCGCTTCCATTGGCGCCGATGAAGACGTTCACGCATCCGAGTTCGAGCTCCGCGGACTCAATCGACTTGAAGTCTTGAACGGTGAATTTGTCGATGATCATTTCCTCTCCTGATTATGGCGTAACGCCGATTATTCGAGCGAATAGTTTATGCGCCTCCGTCCCCGGTCCGCTGGCAGCGACATCCGGCCCGTGTTGCGAGAGTGCGCGTTTGATTGGTATTGGCTTCAATTCTCTCCATGAGAGGCGCCGTCAGTTCGTCGAAGCGGCGGGCGACTTTAGGCAACGGAACGGCATGGTGGAAGCGATTAAAGCACTCCAACGGGACGCGCCGGCGTCCGCCGGTTTCCAGAAACGGGTAGTCGGAGAGTAGCGCCAGAGTAGTGATCGAGTTTTGGGCTTCCCGCGAATCTGCCGACAGTTCTGCTGACAATGACCCAAAGCCGCACTGTCTTTCGGATTAAGTACCTAACATTCAGAAACTTAAGATAATCTTAGTGGTCCTTCGACCGGCTCAGGGTCTTTCGATGTGCGTCGAAAGACTTCAGCTGTAGGACTTGAACAGAAGTTAACGACTGGCAAGGACGGGGAAAAGCGGAGGTTAAATGATACGGAAAGCGGGTTAAATGCGTGCGGCTTAGAGGGAAAACACCGACAGAATAAAATCTTATTGCAACTGAGACTCATTCGCAATTATATCGCCGCGATGAATCTTAAAACCTTCCTTTTTGCCTCGTTCGCCACTTTTCTCGGGGTGATTCCATGCATCGCGGGAGACACACCGGTGACGGCGGACTCGTCCGTGGCGGCGCCGGATACGCGATACGGGCTGTTCGACCTGCTCGACCACCGGAGCAATTATGGGGAGGGAGTGTATCCGGAACCATTCCTGGTGGACGATTCGGATCTCGAGACTGGTGAATTCCGGCTGGATTGGCTGCACACGAAAGCGGGCGATCAGCATACCGATCTATTCACCGGGGAGATTGAGCATGGGTTCGGCCAGCTGACCCTGGAACTGGAAGTGCCGGTGGAACGCGATTTCGACGATGGGAAAAAGGCGAGCGGATTCGATAACGTGAATCCGGGGATTCGGGGACCGCTCTATCAATACGTCTCGCCGAGCGGTTTCATTAATACGACCTTCGGCGCGGGGCTTGAGGTGGGGATCCCGACGCACTCGACATTGAGCAAGAATACCGAGGTGGTGCCGAAGCTATTCAACGACATCGCGGTGGGAGACCACTTCACGCTGCAATCGATCTTCGGCTACTCGATGCTTTACGGGCCGGGAGCGGAGGGAGGGTTGAATACGTTCGAGTACGGGTTTGTGCTGGGGTACACGATACCGCACAAGGAATTGGCGATACCGGGCGTGGAGCAGGTGATCCCGGTGTTCGAATTGCAGGGGGCTAAGGAACTGGACAATGGGGATGCGTCCAACAACAGCGTGCTGGGGAACGCCGCGGTGCGATTCAATCTGAATACAATCGGGCCGATCCAGCCGCGGCTGGGGCTTGGGTTTGTGTTTCCAATGGACAATGCGGCGCGCGCGGATGCGCACTGGGGAATTTACACGAGCCTTGTTTTCGAGTTCTAGGAAAGGAAGCTATGGATCGAGACGATAAGTGCGGCGGGTGCATGAGACGCCGGGATTTTCTGCTGGTGAGCATGGCGGCGGCAGCATCAGCGGGATGCCAGGGGGTGGTCGGCAATTCCGCGCCGGCGGCGGCGCGGACATTCGATGCCGGGCCGGCGGCCAGTTACGCGGCGGACGGGGTGTACCAGAATTTTCGCGACCTGGGATTCTTCGTCATCCGGAGAGGAGTAAAGCTGGAGGCGCTCTCTTCAATATGCACGCACCGGCGGTGCAAGCTGCATGTGGACGATGACCAATCGTTCTATTGCTCGTGCCACGGGTCGACGTTTGATCCAGAAGGGAAGGTGACGGAAGGGCCGGCGACCCGGGACTTGCCGGTGCTGAAGAGTATCGTAAGCGAGAGCGGGCGAGTGATGGTGACGGTGGGCTAGGCGCGCAGTTTCAGGAGCAGGTCCTTGCCGTCCACGGAGTCGCCGACTTTTACGAGGAGCTCGGCTACGACGCCTTCGTCGGGGGCGTAGATGGTAGTTTGCATTTTCATGGCCTCCATGGTGATGAGTTTGTCGCCCTTGGCGACCTTGCCGCCGATGGTGGTGTGGAGGCCGGTGATAACGCCGGGGATGGGGGCGCCGACCTCGGCGGGCTTGTCCGGATCGGCTTTTGCGCGGGCCCTGGATTTTGTCTGGAGGGACTTGTCAAGGATGGTGCTCTCGCGGGGGACGCCGTTAAGCTCGTAGGATACGATGCGTTTGCCATCCTTGTCCGGGAGGCCGATGTTGACGAGCTTGATGAAGAGGGTTTTGCCGGCCTCGATGCTGACGGCGATTTCTTCGCCAGGGCGGAGGCCGTAGAAGAAGGCGGGGGTGGGCAGGACGCTGACGTCGGAGTATTCGCGGTCGAAGCGTGCGAACTCCGCGAAGACCTCGGGATACATGAGGTGGCTGTAGAGATCGTCGGTGGTGGCTTCGCGCTTGAGCCTGGCGGAAAGGTCCCGCGCGGTCTGGGCGAGGTCGATTTTCGGGGCGAGGGCGGAAGGGGGTTTGCGGCCGCCGAGGACGGCGGAGACGACCTTGCGGGGCCAGCCGCCCATTGGCTTGCCCAGGCCGCCGGAGAGCATGTCGATAACGGAGGCGGGGAAGGAGGTGCCGGGAGGGAGATTGACGACATCCGCGGGCTTGATGCCGCGGGTGAACAGGAAGAGGGCCATATCTCCAACGACCTTGCTGGAGGGGGTGACTTTTACGATGTCGCCGAGGAGTTGATTGACCTCGGCATAGCAGCGGGCGATCTCCGGCCAGCGATGGCCAAGGCCCATGGAATTGGCCTGCTCCTTGAGGTTTGTGAACTGGCCGCCGGGCATCTCGTGGAGATAGACCTCCGCGGTGCCGGTGCGTGGGGCGGTATCGAAGGGGGTATAAAAGGAGCGGATGTGCTCCCAGTAATCGCTAAATTCATTGAGGGCGGCGAGGTCCAGGCCGGTATCGCGGCGTGTGTGCTGGAGGGCGGCAACGATGGAATTGAGATTGGGCTGGGATGTGGAGCCGCTCATCGAGGCGAGGGCGAGATCGACGACATGGACGCCGGCATCGCCGGCCTGGAGGACGGAGGCGGCATTGATGCCGCTTGTGTCGTGGGTGTGAAAATGGATGGGGATGCCGACTTC